>PVMS01152834.1_pt1 | contig 10272 bp, 7 predicted proteins | sample 1853461 | NCBI WGS metagenome assembly PVMS01 (sample SAMN08582032, study PRJNA380276) | Marine sediment metagenome, whole genome shotgun sequencing project. | isolation source: ocean sediment barecode stripped | collected 2017
ACCATGGAGTGCGCCTGGGTTTGGAGTATGTAGGTCCCAGAACCCTGCAGGCAGTTGGCAAATACTCGTTCATACGGACCATGGCAGAAACCAAGGAACTAATAGCTGAGATTGATCGCCCTAATGTAGGCTTTGTTTTGGCCAGCTTCCACTGGTATTGTGCTGGCGAATCCAAAGAGGATTTGTTCACTCTGTCTAATGATGATATTGTGGCTGTTGATTTGAATGATGCAGGGGCCGGGATTCCTGTTAATGAACAGATAGACGGCAGGCGTGAACTACCTTCTGCCACTGGTATGATTGATCTTAAAGCTTTCTTTCAGCCCTGATATCTATTGGATACGATGGCCCGGTCAGGGCAGAGCCCTTCAATCAACCCCTACGGGACATGGAAGATGACGATGCCCTACATGCGACATATCAAGCTATGAGGAAGTCGTTTGACTTAGTAGAGTAGTTAGATCTCAGATCTCAGATCTCAGATTGAATAATTGGTTGTTAACTTTTCGGTGGCAGATGGCTTTAAAGTTTGTTAAAATTGCCTAGGTTTTAGACACTGAAGGGCATGACACTATCTTTTGAAGAAAAATACCAGGCTATTGTAGAAAAAAACAGCCTCTATGAAGGTCTGTTTATCACTGCCGTCAAAACTACTGGCATATTTTGTCGTCCGGTATGTACCGCCCGTAAACCTAAGAAGGAAAATGTGGAGTTCTACAGTTCTCCCAGGGAAGCTATTGATCGTGGCTACAGACCTTGTAAGGTTTGCAGACCTATGGAAAATTCAGGTGAAGTGCCGGTTGGATTCAAACAGTTGTTGAGACAGCTTGAGAAAAACCCCAATAATAAACTTAAAGACGAAGATATAAGAAACAAAGGTTTGGAACCCAGCACTATAAGAAGATGGTTTAAGAAGCATTACGGAATGACATTTCATTCCTATCAAAGAAAGATTCGCCTCAATAGCGCTTACAATCACCTAAACTCGGGAAAGTCTGTTACCCATACCGCATTTGACACCGGGTTCGATTCATTAAGTGGATTTTCGGACGGATTCCAAAAGATATTCGCTACTTCCCCGTCAAAAGCCACCAACCAGGTGATACTGAATATGGTTAGAATCACCACGCCTTTAGGACCGATGTTAGCCTGTGCCATAAATCAGGGTGTATGCTTATTAGAATTCTCGGACCGATCAGGATTGGAAACCTATATTAAGAAGTTATGTCATACCCTAAACGCTGTGCTTTTGCCTGGATCAAATGCTCATTTGGACCAACTACAAGAGCAGGTATTTGATTATTTTCAGGGCCGAAGAAAAAAATTTAACCTAAAGCTATTCACACCTGGAACTGAGTTTCAAAACACCGTTTGGAGTGTATTACAGGATATACCTTATGGAGAAACCCGCACGTATTCACAACAAGCCAATCTATTGAATAAACCACAATCAGTAAGGGCGGTGGCCTCAGCTAATGGAAAAAATAGAATTGCCATCATAATACCATGTCATCGAGTAATTGGAAAAAACGGAAACTTAAGAGGGTATGCGGGTGGGGTAGCCAGGAAACAGTGGCTGCTGGAATTTGAAAATCCCACTCCGAGTCTATTTGACTAGCCGGCCGCCAAGCTCCTCGCGCAATTACTCCATGCCCATATTAGAAACTTTTCGTATTTTCCGACTCAAACACACATTTCGATGAAAAATTATTACTCTTTATTGGTCTTTATGCTATTCTCTGCCTGGTGTGTAGCACAAAATCAAGAGACTTCGGAGATTCAGGATATAGATGCTTTCACCAAGAGTATGCAAAAATATGAAGGGTTCTTTGATTTTTATTGGGATGAAAAGACCGGCAAAACCTGGCTGGAAATTAAGCAGCTTGGAGAGGAGTTCTTATATATCAATTCTTTGGCAGTGGGAATCGGTTCCAATGATATTGGTCTGGATCGTGGCCAAATGGGTGGACAGAAAGTAGTCAAATTTACACGAAGTGGCCCTAAGGTCATGCTGGTGCATGTCAATTATCAGTACAGGGCGGTAAGCGACAATACAGCTGAGAGACTTTCGGTGGAGCAGGCGTTTGCGCAGTCAATTATTGGAGGATTCAAGGTCGCTGCTGAGAACCAGAGTAGGATACTTGTCGATGCTACGGATTTCTTCTTAAGGGATGCTCATAGTTACCCACTGGGGGTTGCTCATAGCTTAGTAGTCAGACTTAGTAAAGTCAAACAAGGAAATTACCAGTTGGACCCTGACCGCAGCGCCATGTATCTAGCTAGGACAAAAAGTTTCCCCAGTAATAGCGAATTCGAAGCTACTTTGACCTTCGCTCTTAAAGACACCAAGGATATCGGCGATTGGGTGGCTTCTGTAGTGCCATCTGGAGAGGCAATTACCGTACGCCTGCATCATAGCTTTGTAAGGCTACCAGACGATGGATATCAAATGCGCAAGCTGGATCCAAGAAGTGGATATCATGGGATCAGTTTTCACGATTACGCTACTCCCATAGATCAACCTTTGAAGAAAAACTTTATACACCGGCACAGGCTGGAGAAAAAAGGCCCTTCAGCAGCAATCAGTGAAGCGCTTGAACCGATAGTGTATTACGTTGATCCTGGCGCGCCGGAACCGATCAGGTCCGCTTTAATGGAAGGCGCAAGTTGGTGGAATCAGGCATTTGAATCCGTGGGTTATAAAGATGCCTTTCTAGTAAAAGTGCTCCCTGAGGACGTTGATCCCATGGATGTCAGATACAATGTCATTCAATGGGTACATCGCTCAACACGGGGCTGGTCCTATGGCATGACTGTTTCGGACCCCAGGACAGGCGAAATAATCAAAGGGCACGTTAGTCTGGGTTCATTAAGGGTCAGGCAGGATTTTCTTATTGCCCAGGGTTTAGTTCAGGCTTTTGTAGAAGGGAAAGAACAGGATCCAAGAATGTTGGAGATGGCATTAGCACGCCTCCGGCAGCTTTCAGCCCACGAAGTGGGGCACACCCTAGGTTTGCTTCACAATTACGCTGCCAGTGCCAATGACCGCGCTTCGGTGATGGATTACCCACATCCATATATTGTTATGGATAAAAAAGGGAATCCGGACTTCTCCATGGCATATGATGACAAAATCGGAATCTGGGACCAGCGCGCCATTCTATATGGTTATCAGGACTTTCCGGAAGGTACAGATGAAGGTCAGGCCTTATCAAAAATTATTCAGGAGAGCATCGCTAGCGGCCTTCGGTACATCACTGACCGAGACGCCAGAGCAATAGGAGGGGCACATCCCCAAGCCCACCTATGGGATAACGGTGAAAACCCTGTGGAAGAAATGAAACGGCTGCTTTCATTGAGAAAAGCAGCTTTACAACAATTTGGCCAAAGCAATATTCCAACCGGTGCCGCCTGGTCAACACTGGAGGAAGTGTTAGTGCCCTTATACTTAGCACACAGGTACCAAACTGAGGCAGTAAGTAAGCTGATAGCAGGTCTTGATTATACCTATGCCCATCGTGGAGACGGACAAAAAATAGTGCAAACCATAGATAAAAAACACCAACTGGAGGCCCTGGAGGCTTTGTTGTATACATTAGATCCGGAGGTATTGGCCATCCCAGCGCATATTCGATCACTAATACCACCCAAAGCACCCAATTATCAAAGGGGAAGGGAAAGCTTTAAGACCCGAACCGGGGTGACCTTTGATCCCTTAGCAGCAGCAGAAGGAGCAGCCAATGTGAGTATCGCTTTGTTGCTCAATTCACAAAGGGCCACCCGCCTAACGCAACAAAAGATCATGGATCCCAATCAACTGGGATTGGATGACGCTATTGACATGCTGATTGATAAGACCTGGAAATCTGCAGTAAACGATCCTTATGATCAGGAGATCCAGAGACTAACAGGCCAATTGACATTGCAACATCTGATGCGCCTTGCATTAAATGCTGCCGCTTCGGTCCAGGCCTGCGCCATTGCCAATCTAAAAATACTGACATTGGAATCCTGGCTTCGCCAGCAGATGTCATCCAGTTTGGGAGGAAATAATTGGGCTCATTACCAATATGGCCTGACCCAAATTAGCCATTACAAAAGTGACCCGGAATCACTTGAGCTCATTCTGGCTCTTGCAATGCCTGACGGGTCGCCCATCGGGCTGGAGTTTGGATGCACTTTTTAAACTAATTAATAATTGCACCAAATGCTGATGACTGGCCGGCTGTAAAATGAAATCAATTGCTCCTTTATTCCCAAGCAACATCGATCATCTGGTATATACCGTATCTAATCTAGAAGCTGGTATGTATGAAATCGATCGCCTTCTTGGAGTTCGGCCAGAACCAGGAGGCCAACATCCGGATTTTGGTACGCACAATGCAATACTATCGCTGGGGCCAACCACTTATCTTGAAGTGATTGCACCTGATCCTTCATTGAAGTCCCCTAAGCAGGGCCTTCTCTTTCAGGATTATTATGGTCAGGAACCAAGGTTAACCCGATGGGTCATTCGTACAGAAAAAATTGAAACCCTGGTTGAGAAAGCCAAAGCTGGCGGCCTCCACTTAGGTGAAGTTCAATCAGGCAGCCGCGAAAAACCCGATGGAACCATGCTTTCCTGGAAATTGACCAATCCCTGGATCATGCCTTTAGATGGCGTAATACCATTCCTGATTAGCTGGGGAGACACGCCTCATCCGGCAAGTTCGGCACCCCAGGTCGCTGAATTGGTAGATTTTAGAATTGAACATCAAAGCCCAACCAAGGTGAAAGAAGCACTGGATTTGATTGGTGTTAAGGTGAGCGTCTCAAAAGATGATAAAGTAAGATTATTGGCAACTATCAAAACTGCAGTGGGTGAAGTGAAGCTCTTCTAAGTATTACAAACCTGCAAACGAAGGATAGACAGTTACATTCAGGCCCTGGGTGGCCTCTATCAGTTCTGCACTGGGGCTACCGTATATTTCAATAGAAAAGTCAGCTAGTTCGACCAATTGTTGCAGGTGTTCCCTTACGTTATCAGCATGGGCCAGTAAAAATTAAATTTTTTTTAATATAACAAAAATCATCTTTGCTCAAAACAAAAGTTCTTGGTTGAAGGAACACAGCTGCCTTAGTTTGTCAACAATAATGCATTTCAACTACTATTGGTATTAAGGATCAAGTAATCAGATAAAGTTGAATGAAGTTGACCGCAGTTTGAATAAAGCCATCTACATATTATTAGTTATACTAGTACCCACTATCATCTTTGGTCAGAATGATACCACAAATACCAAAAAACTTTCATTTACCGGAGATTTTAGGTTTCGCATAGAACCGGACTGGAATTCACGGAAAAGCGATGCTACCTACCGGGATGACCGAACACGGCTTCGCTATCGGGCCCGTTTTGGATTCGATTACCAGTATAACCAATGGATAAGTTTTGGTGCCAGAATAAGGACGGGTTTTCCCATAAAACAACAGGATCCGCAGTTAACTTTAGGTGATGGGTTTAAAGAGTTCAACACCTTACCTATTGGCTTTGAAAAGATTTTTATAGATTTTAAATTTCATGGCTTTCATTTCTGGCTGGGAAAAAATACCTTTCCTTTTGCCAAACAAAATGAACTTTTCTGGAGTGATAATGTATATCCTGAAGGTATTTTTCTTTCCAAAATATTCGTAGTAAAATCAAATCTGTTAAACTCTGTCAAGATTGGCGGTGGACATTTCATCGTGGCTACCAATGGTACTACCTTCAACAATGACGGATATTTTCAAGGTTTTCAGATTTACACCAAGCACTTTGAGGATAGATTGGAGTTTTATCCCGCCATTTATTATTTCAATAAAATGCCAAATATCCCTGATGGCAACGAGACCTATAATTTCGATTATTCAATATTTCATGTGGGTACCAAAATTACTATGTCAAAAGATCCCCTGATAAAGATCGGTTTTGACTACTACTATAATTTTGAAGATTTAATGAAGGTAGATTCAATTCCAGCAGCCTTCAAAGATGAAAATAGGGGAATCACCACTGCCATAAGTGTTGGAAAACTAGAGACTAAAGGGGACTGGCTTTTCAGAGTAACCTACAACAATTTACAGCGTTATGCAGCGGTTGATTTTTTAGCTCAAAATGACTGGGCCAGATGGGACTATTCCTCCGTTGGATCTCCTGATGGCCGCCTGACTAACTTTAAAGGACTGGAACTGATGGCAGGGTATGCATTTGACAAAAAATTGACCGTCAACATGAGATACTTTGTTGTTGAGCAATTTGTGCCATTTGGAATATCAAAGGAAACCGGAAGCCGGGTCCGTCTGGATGTGGATATTGGTTTTTGAGGCAGCGTGAAGTGTATCTCAGCACCTAGCCTGGCCTATGCGCTATGTTTACGGCAATATTTATATCACATAAAATCACCCCATTGAAAGCTAAATCTTCATTCTAAGCCCCCTGCCCTAAGCTCTTTGCCCCATGTCCGCTCGAAAATTGGTGCTTGCGTTTTATTTGATTTTTGTTTTTTGGTATTTGGGATTTATTGCATAGCAATAGTAACTTCATAAAAACATCCCTCGTTATGATCTTAACTATAAATGGTAAAGAGCGCCAAATAAATGTTGACCCAATAATGCCTCTGCTCTGGGTGCTTCGTGATGTGCTCAATATGACTGGTACTAAGTACGGCTGCGGGGTAGCGGCTTGTGGCGCTTGCACGGTACATGTAAATGGTAAACCAACCAGATCCTGTCAATATCCTGTATCATCTGCAGAGGGGAAGGAGATACGCACTGTGGAAGGATTGGAAGCTGATCACTTAAGTTCAGTTCAACAGGCATGGATCAAACATCAGGTTCCCCAATGTGGATACTGCCAGTCAGGTATGATTATGGCGGTTGAAGCACTGCTAAACGAAATTCCTGACCCTACTGATGAAGATATCGATCGCCGTATCACCAACATCTGTCGTTGTGGAACTTATCAGCGAATACGGGCGGCAATTAAAGACGCAGCCAATCAAAGACTGCAGGAAGTATTAGATCAAGATTACCAAAACCAACCATCATGAAACGCAGAGGATTCATAATAACCGGAGGAATTGTAGGTGGCGGTTTGTTGGTGGGAATCGGGGGACTAACCCATGTAAATCGTAAAATTGCCCAATATAGCGGCTATGGTATGGGAGAGGGTACTTCGCTTAATGCATTTGTGCGCATAAGTCCGGACAATACCATAACCCTGGCCGTTTCAAAAACCGAAATGGGACAGGGTGTTTATACTGCACTTCCCCAACTTATAGCTGAAGAACTGGAAGTGGAGATGTCACAGATCAAGGTAGTACATCCGCAGCCCGAAGGGCCTTATGCCAATTTATTCATGGCTCATGAAGCGCCCAGGGATCCTTTTGGTGACCTGACCATGATGCAAAAGGTCTTCGCATATGTTCCCAATATTATTACCGGAGGCAGTACCAGTGTCAGGGACGACTATGATCATTTGAGGGTAGTGGGCGCTATGGCTAGGGAAATGTTGCGCTCGGCCGCAGCTAATAAATGGGGCGTTGATATCAACAGATGCAAGGCGGAAAATGGAAATATAGCTAATCTGGATACCGAGGAACAGCTTAGTTATGGTGAATTGGCCCCTGAAGCGGCTAAAGAGAAAGCTCCTAAAAATCCTCCTCTAAAAAAGCAGTCAGAGTTTAAATTGGTTGGTAAATCTGTAGCACGATTGGATATCCCTGAAAAAGTAAATGGCCGGGCGGTTTTTGGTCTTGATGTTAGACCTGAAAACATGAAATTCGCGGTAATCCGACATCCATCGGAGGTAGCAGGAAAAATCCTCGCCGTGAGCAACCGGGATGAAGTAGAAAAGATGCCGGGAGTTTTGGGCGTGGTCCAAATTGATGAAGGCGTAGCAGTAGTGGCTGAGACTACCTGGCATGCACGGCTGGGATCAGACGCGTTGCAATTAGAAGAAGAAACTCCCACACCGGTGGATGCCATCCCTCAATTAAAAGCATCATTGAAAGGAGACCCTGCCAAGATTTGGGAAGATCTTGGAGACATTGAAAAAGTGCTCTCAGATTCTGATCAGGTTTTGGAATCTTCCTATGAGGTACCCTACCTGGCACATGCCTGTATGGAACCGCTTAATTGCACGGTATTGGTGGATGGAGACCACGCCGAGGCCTGGACTGGAAATCAAAGCTCCACATTTATTATTAATGGCGTTTATGAAGGCGCAGGTATTTCAAAAGATAAAATTATATGTCACACTACCTACCTGGGTGGTGGATTCGGCCGACGGGGGGAAACAGATTTTGTGCTGGAAGCAGCTAAAGTCGCCAAACATTTTCCTGGAACACCGGTTCAACTGGTTTATACCCGTGAAGAAGACATGAGAAATGACACTTACCGCCCGGCGGTGGTAGCAGAATTATCAGCAGGTCTGAGCACCAAGGGCATCACTGGCTGGAAGAAAAAAGTGGGCGCTCAGGGAGCCCTGGCTGGATTGTTTGCCCGGAATATTCCCATGATGCCTATGAAACCTGAAGACGATCCTTCTTCTACTGAAGGAATGAGGGACCTTCCTTATAAGATGGAGGCTGCCTACACGGATTTAAGTACTGTGGACCTGCCCATGACAGTAGGAACTTGGCGCAGTGTGGGTCATTCCCAAAACGCTTTTTTTACTGAATGTTTTATGGATGAGTGCGCCCATGCCTTGGGCAAGGACCCATATGAGCTCAGACATGAAATGTTGGATGAATCACCCAGACACGCAGCGGTATTGGATAAACTGGCGGAAATCAGCAACTGGAAAGTGGACCCTGACCCGGGAACATTCCGGGGGTTGGCTTTACATAAGTCATTCGGGTCAATCGTAGGCGAGGTAGTAGAGATTCGATTGGATGGGAAAAAGATAAAAATTGATAGGGTTTATTGTGTGATTGACTGCGGCCGTACCGTCAATCCAGCCATTATCGAAAGTCAGATGCAAAGCGGAATTGTTTATGGATTGACCGCTGCCTTATTTGGAGAAATTGAAGTAAAGGATGGCAAGATCATTCAAAGCAATTTCCCCAATTATGAAATGGTGACCATGAAATCCATGCCCGAGGTGGTAACCCACATAATGGAAGTAGACGAATATCCCGGTGGAGTAGGAGAGCCCGGGACGCCGCCCATTGCGCCGGCGTTGGTTAATACGATTTTTGCGGCGACCGGAGAACGAATCAGGTCATTGCCATTGAGTAAGCACGGCTATAGCAGTGTTTAGTTTTACCTCGGATGCAAAATAAAATAGGCACTTCTAATTCTCCCGATTTTCTAACCGGTCCTCATCGCGCTCCTTACTGTCGTCAATAAAATCCTGTACATTATCCAGTGCCGGAGATTTTTCAACAGCCTTCCAGTCAAAGTCTTCATCAAAAGGGTCCAGTGCTTTTTGCGGATTAAAAATTCTTGGATCAACTGATACCGCATCATAGGGAGTCAGATCGGGTTTGTCCATGAAAAAATCTCCAAAATCCATGGCGGCTGCGTCATATTGATTCAGGTAAGGAGTGCCTAACACATTCCAGAATGTTTTAAAAATGCTGCCAAAGCTGTAATGCATATGGCTCACATAATTACGTTTTACCCAGGGACTTATGACCATCAGCAGGCTTCTATGAGCATCGATATGATCCACGCCATTTTGAGAATCATCTTCAGTGATCACGATCATCATATTTTCCCAATAAGGAGTATGCGATAAAAATTCTACAATGCGACCAACTGCCAGATCGTTATCGGCCATGTAGCTTTCCCTGAAAGGATATCCTGCCTCAGGACGGTCTCCGGCGCCATGGTCATTCGGGATAATTACCGTTAGCATAGAAGGTAGATCATTAGTATTCCCCCATTTCTGATCAAATTCTTTGATGAATTGATCGATCCGGAATTGATCCGGAATGGCCATATTGTAGGTCGGGTAAGTTCTGGAAGACCTGTTGAAAAGAGGTTGAGGAAGTGGATAATTCGCGATGTGCCTGATTCCTGTATATTTATAATCCACTTCGTAGGATCCTGGCTCAAACATGACGCTAAATCCAAAATTGAAAAAATCAATTCCATAGCGTTCGAGGTGATCCCACATCGATCCCGCCTCGTTGTAATCTTCAGGATAGATAGCTCCGGGCATTTATGCGTTTAACGGCTCTGCCGGAGCTATCTATCCTGAAGATTACAACGAGGTGGGATCGATGTGGGATCACCTCGAACGCTATG
>PVMS01055621.1_pt1 | contig 10271 bp, 17 predicted proteins | sample 1853461 | NCBI WGS metagenome assembly PVMS01 (sample SAMN08582032, study PRJNA380276) | Marine sediment metagenome, whole genome shotgun sequencing project. | isolation source: ocean sediment barecode stripped | collected 2017
CGTACCTTTGATTTGTCCCAACAGGGTAACTTCTCAAAAAGTTCGGGTTGATTTCATATGTGCAGGCTTCAGGCTTTTTGTCCGAGGTTTTTGAGAGCTTACCCAACAGGGCCTATTTTTGGTTTTCGTGCAAAGCCATCAGGCTATGAACAAACTCGAAAGAAAGGTTTTTTTAAATCGAAGCAAAGTGTTTTTTTGCTTTTTTGTCGACCTGATTTGCAAGATCTTTTTTAAAGGCTTCAAGCGCTTCTGCCAATTTTGAATCTGAAAGGGCAAGGATCTGAGCTGCCAAGATACCTGCGTTTCTCGCACCTGGCTTTCCGATAGATACCGTTGCGACAGGAACACCCGGCGGCATCTGAACCGTGGAAAGGAGAGAATCGAGCCCCTTAAGGCAAGACGAATCGATGGGAACTCCAATGACAGGAATTGACGTAAAAGCTGCCATGGTTCCTGCCAGATGCGCAGCATGCCCTGCCCCTGCAATAATAACTTTTATTCCTCGCTTTCGCGCGGAAGATGCAAACTTAGCCGCCCTTTTCGGGCTCCTGTGAGCTGATGCAATGGTCATTTCAAAAGGAATGTCAAACTGCTTTAGAACAAAAGCGGCTTCTTCCATTATTTCAAGGTCAGAATCACTCCCCATCACAATTCCCACCTCTGGTGATTTTCTCTGACCTTTCACAGCCTTTTTTCCTTCTTTCAAGAACACCTCCTTTTCTTTACGATATCTTTGCCAAGTCTTCCAGCAGGTTTCGTTTTTTTAAATCGAGATCCTTTCTATTTACGCTGGCTCCTTTTACACCACCGTCCAATGCTATCTCCGAAAGATAACACTGCCCATTATCGGTTATTTGAAGATCCAGATGCGCAAAGGGAAATTTGCCTCGCTCCATAACCTGGCGACAAAACACATCTTTTTCTTTTTCAAGGGTATAGGGATAGTTTTTTCCGCCAAATGATATATTCATTCTGAAATTATTGGGATTATGCCTGATATAAGCCTCGAGGTAATCGCCTACAATAATTACCCGAACATCAGTAAAATGTTCTAAAAAGGGCTGTAGGACAAAAGGATACGAAGATTCCGACATTGCCATGAAACTGTATACGGTTTCGATGGTATCCCATTTTCTTACGCCATGACCACAGTGCATATGATCTTCCTTGGTTACAACAGAGCCGATGCTATTTTTGTTGTACTCATTGATGGTATTAATTAGATCTATTCGGCGCGTAATAGCGTAAGTATGGGGCAACATCCATTTCCTTAATATTAGTGCCTGCGCAGCTTTGGAGCTATTTAATGTTTGCGAGAGAGGGGAAGGATAACATGAAACACCTTGTTCAAGAAAATCGATGAGCACAGATTGTTTCAAGTGCTTGTATGTCAGTTTACCTATAAAGATATCACCGGAACAAAGATCGTTATAGCGAGTCTTTAATTCACTGCTGGTTTTAATGATCATTTGATCACCTGCCGCTTCTTTATTTCTCTAAGCTCAGCTCGATCAACCGATCAAGCAGATCGCTGAAAGAGATTCCGGCGGCTGCAGCTGCTTGTGGTAAAAGGCTTGTTGGGGTCATGCCGGGAATAGTGTTGGTTTCAAGGACGTATATCTCCTCATCCGATAGGATCATATCGGTTCGGCTGTACCCTTTACAAAAGATCGCTCGATGCGCCGCTTTTGCACAAGCTTGAGCCTTTTCAGTCATGGCATCGTCAATGCGGGCCGGACATATTTCTTGGGTCACACCTGCCGTATATTTGGCATCATAATCAAAAAATTCGTGTGACTCATCAGGAATAATTTCAATAATAGGCAATGCTTGAAGCGTTTCGTTACCAATAACTCCGCCGGTGAGTTCGATGCCTTTGATAAACGTTTCGACCAAAATTTCGTCGTCCTCAATAAAAGCCTTGTCCATGGCATCTTTTAAAGCATCTGTTGATTTGACAATTGAAATTCCGACACTTGAACCACTTCCAACCGGCTTAACAACAAGGGGCAGGCCAAGCCGATCTGCGCAGTCATCCGGATCCAAAACATCATTTCGTTTGAAAATCATGTAGGATGGAATTCTAAGACCCGATTTTTCATAAAGCTGTTTTGAAGCAACTTTGTTCATCCCAATGGCACTACCCAGGACGCCTGCCCCTTGGTAGGGAATTTTAAGAAGATCTAAAAGCCCCTGGACTGTACCGTCTTCACCAAAGGGGCCATGAAGGATGATAAGCGCAGCGTCTATTTTCGGTGCATCTTCTATCAACCTTGGCAAATCTGATTTAGGATCGTATCGGATAATATCGTACTTTTCTCGATATAGAGCCTCGTAAACCTGGTTTCCACTGGCGATGGAAACATCACGCTCGGATGATATGCCGCCAGAAAGGAGTGCTATCGTCATTTTTTTCATGAGTTCACCTCTTAGCTTGGCTATGACTTGAAGATATTTTCTTTGTATTTATGATATTCATCAAGTGTAATCAGGGTTTTTTCAAGCAGGCTGACAAGATCAGAAAGTTCCTCAATGCGAACCGTATCCAGATCTTCGAGTTGCTTGACTTGCCCAAATGATCTGCCATCCAAAGCCGGGCGGTTATAGGATCTTCCAATTTTTAAAGATGCAAGGCCACCCAAAACACTAACTTCAACGGTTCTGCCACGATTTTGCGGTGAGCTTAGCATTTCTCGAAGTGTCTTTTTTTCCCTTTTCATGCGTGTGTAAAATTTATAACAAGAGGCGATGACAATGGCCGAACCACCAAGAAAAATCCATATCATATAGTTTAAGATACCACGGAAAAAAATGACCATAAGGACGAGACCTGCAACCAAAATAACATGCAGGACCAAAATAAAATAGGCCATCAAGACACTCTTAAAATGCCTGTCATCTTCTTTGTTTTTGCTAAACATCATTTTCTCATAAATCTTGAAAACTATTTATTAGAGTGGGATGACCCAAGGTGATCGACCAGTTTTTCCGTATATAATTGGGGCATTTCAAGCATTACTGATGTATCTCGGGAGGCGTTTAATTTCATGATTAAATAGTTCAGTTTTTTTATGGTTCGATATTTTCATGCTGTTTTTGGGGGTCAAATGACAGAAACAACTTGGCCACCAGTCATTTCCACAAGGTTATCCGGAGTGAGTTTGAAAAGTGCATGGGGATTTCCAGCCGCAGCCCAAATTTCATCATATTGAAACAAATCTTCATCAATGAAGGTCTTCAACTTCTCAAAGTGGCCAAAAGGGGGTACGCCACCTATAGAAAAACCGGTCTTCTTTCGGACAAAATCAGCATGAGCCATTTTAATGGGCTCAGAAACCATCCCACTGATCTTTTCCTCATTAACTCGGTTTGGGCCGCTGGCAACCACTAAAATTGGTATTTGGCTTTTTTTTCCTTTGAATACTAATGATTTTACAATCTGCCCTACCTGACACCCAACCGCTCGGGCAGCTTCCTTTGCCGTACGAGTTGACTCGGACAACTCGAGCACAGTACAGTTGAACCCATGTTCCATAAGAGTTATTTGAACTCTATGGGCGCTTGGACTTAATTCATTCGTTATTTTTTTCTCAAAAGATGGATCCATGCAGCTAATAGGGGCCTTCGCCATCGGTTTTGCTTTTTTATTTTCCGTTAACCTGATCCCTCAGCTTCTGGGAACATTTAAACGTAACAACTTTTCTTGGCGCCAGCATCATGGCTTCACCGGTTGCAGGATTTCTGCCTCGGCGTTCATTCTTTTCCTTTACACAGAACTTACCAAATCCACTGATTAACACGTCTTCCCCTGATGTAAGGGTCGATTTAATGATTTCAAGCAATGTTTCAACCGCATCCGTGGACTTTTTCCTTGTGAATTCGATTCTATTACTAATTTCTTCGATGATTTGAGATTTGATAAGTGCCATGATGTATGCCTCCTTTTGCAATTATCAATGGAAAAGTTTGTGGCCACTTGTACTTGGCAGTATAAATCTTGTTTGTCAATAAACGATTATATTATCCTAATTGAGCAAAAACGGGAGCAATCCCTATCAAACAGGACTTCACCCCATAAAAATGAACCTTTTGCCCTATGGACATGTATTATGATATCGTTAATAATATAAATGCGCTATAAAATGTCGCTCAGCTTCAACATATTCATTTAAACCATGTTTTTGACATCGTCTAAACAAAGGTTATACTAAAATTAGAGGAGCTTGATGTGACATTTATAAAGCTTCTCGGATGTACGTTTAAACGGCATCACGAGAAGCTTATAGATTACAATGATAGGTAGTCGAAAAAGGGGAGGCTACTTTGCCAAAAGGCAGGTCATATTTGATACTGCCTTTTTTATTGTCTTTTTATTTTTCCGTAAGTTCTCAAAAACCTCGGGCAAAAGGGCTTCAGGTTTTTTATGGAAAGAGATATCTTTTTCGTTTACCACAACGTCACCCAGTGGCCCAATAGTTATGATTTTTTTAAAAAACTGATTTGGTTTTGCAGAAAAGAAGCCCAAATCATAATTATTGGGCCACACGGCTAAGACAAGATTGATATCGACTGGAAGAAAAAGCCTGAAGCCCGTACAAGTGAGATCAACCCGTATTTATTGAGAAGTTACATTTTTCCTTTCTAACATCTTGTAATATAAAATCTATCTTAAAATACCCGCCCGCTTCTCTTTTCTTGCGGATCTTCCGATCATAAATCCAAAAAGAAGAACTCCCGCTCCAACAAGAAACCATTGAATGCTTTTTGATTTTATAGGGCTTTTATTTGGTTTTTTAAGATGGCTTATTTCTGATTTAAGCCTAACGTTTTCTTTTTTTAACCTTTCCAGTTCACTTTCTCTATTTGAAGCCTTCCGGTTATGTGTTTTTAGTGTGCGTTCTAATTCTTTAATTTTCTTTTCATAATTTAGTTTGGTTGACGAAAATTGATTCGAAGAATCGATTGTTCTGTTTTTAAATGTCTCGATTTCTCCCCGTAAACGATTCATCTCATTTCGAAAATCTTTAATTATCAGGGTTTTAGGGGATTCTGATATTATATATCGTGCGTTAACCCAACCTTTTAAACCGTTTTTGGTTTTTATCTTTAAATATCGCCCCTCCTCCTCGAGAACATCAACGGGTGTATCCGATTTAATGTGCCCTAAAACATCACTTGTATTGTTTTGTCCGACACGGACAGAAATAACTAATCTGTCAGAAACATATCGAGTGTCAGCAAGGAGGGGTTCATTGGTAGTGCCCAAAAATACAACAGATATAAAAAGAATTGCAGACGCGGCGTTTCTTACACCCCCCCAACGCATATTACCACCCATTTTATTTTAAGCTTATACCTGAGTTTTGCACGATTCAGGTTATATAATCCAAGACAAGACGGCGGCTCCAAGGATTATCGTAATTATTCCATAAAATCTATGGGTTTGATCCGTTAATGAGCCAAGGCACCAATCAACAGATTTATCATAAAAACCTTTAGGGTTAAGAAAAATAAAAACACCTTTAACAATGCCAATCAATCCAAATAATCTTATAAACCATGGATAACGACTGGCTGATGCAGAAAATAAAAACAGTATGCCTGCTACAAATGGCAATGCTGAGAGAAATTTCTGATCAACGGATTTCACCAAGTTTCTCACAACACTCCTAAATTGGCTGGTATAAAGAATCGTACAACATCCAACCGCGATCCATATCAAACTGATTGCATAGAGAAACCATTTCATAACTGATGTCCTTATTTGAATTCGTCCTGCGCTGCCCCGCTCAGCGGGATCTTCGCTACACTGCGACCCCGTTAGGCGGGATTTCCACTGCGTTACAACAAGCAGGGGAGAATTTAAATTTGAAAACACATAACGTATTCACCTATTCAAATCAATGAAAAACCCTCTGTATGGCAGAGGGTTTTTTTATCTTTGGTGGCGATGCAGGGAATTGCAAGCATCGAACCCCGTGCAGTTTCTATCATCCTGTTTTTACTTATCTTATCAAATCAATCCCAATCTTTAATAATTCCAATGTGTGTAAGAAGTGTGTAACTTTTTATCTTCCTAAATAATAGACTTTAAGATTTCTGGACACGTTACCATTACCTGAAATAGGCCTCTCTGTCAAACTATTCAATCTGGTTTCCAGAGGGGAGGCAATTATATCCTCCCCCACCATGATCCCATATGTCTGATCACCCTATCAAAAGGAATATGCACACAGACCTTTATTGTTCCATTAACCTGTTATTCTCTGTCTGTATATTCAAGGGTCAGTTCCAAAGGAATGGGTTCGAAGTCTTTCGGTACGTATACAGCACCAACAATTCCGACCTCAGTTTCAATCTTAAATCAATGGTACCTTCTACTATCTTTAACAATGCATTCCAGAGGAGGCTGAGTCCTCACCATGCAACATCGGGAAAGAAGAGCCTGTCCGTTTGGATTTCGTGATAAAGGACTATCTCAGCCACTTGCAGCATCATCTCAAAGATATATTGGACCTACAGGCATAACAGGATCAGGATCATCCAGACCCCAGGACCCAGAACCACCCAGGATCATTCCAGTCTCACCAATACTGAATCCTGAGTATTTCCCAGTCATCAATCCTCGATCGTAATTCTCATTCCTGATTCCTGGATGCTATGGCCTGGATTCCGAGAACTGAATCCAGCATCTTGTTGTCCTGATTCTGGATTGATAGTAGTGTAAGCTCTATCTAAGGGCACATAACTGCCCGTATGACGCTGCACAAGGCTACTGGAGCCATGATCTTGCCAGCTGCATACTCGAATGCCCATATACAGCCTGTAAATTTTTGACCTTTTAACCATCACAAATCATTAACAAAAAAGCTGCCGATTTTCTCAATAAATCCTGATTCTGAAGATTCTGAAATTTTAACCGCTTAAACGTGCTCTGACAGAATCATGCCCGGCAGTAGCTATTTACTGGTTCCAGTCAATCTCCAAATTCGTTCCTCCACCTACCAAAATTTATCCTTGACAACCTGATTATAATGATGCAGTGTTTAATTAATTAATCCAGCATGTTAAATAGATGTGTTATGTATAATGGTCTCATAGTTGCAGGACTGTGGATATATAGGATAAGGAATGCTCATATAGCCCCACAAGAGCTATTATGAGCGAGTATTAATACTGTTACTGTATCCTTATCCTGAATCCAAGGGATCTCCTTTGTATAAACGAATGCACCGGTAGCAGATATGTCTTTGGTTATAAGATAAAAAACCTTTAGTTGCCTTGTCGTTATGGCATCCAATCTCACAGGAAGTTTAGCCGAAAACCTTTTATATAGTCGTTGTTCTTTCATTGATTATACCTTTTGTTGAATCCGATGTTTGCCATTTACATATAAAAAAAACGAAAAGGGCAAACATGTGAAACTGATTTGCCCTTATTGAAAAAATGATATCATTTATGCGGAATGTGAAATGTTAAGAGCGTCTCTAATTTTCAATTATTCCTCTTTTATAGATTAAAATACCACGACCACAATGATTATATTATCTTTTAAATAGATTTAACAGGCGACTGATGATTCCCTGCTTATCTGGTTGTTTTTTCTTATCCCTTGTTTCTTCATCTGGCTCTGAATAGCCTTCTGCCACCATCCCTTGTACTTTGTCACGTATCCCTTCTACAGATTGCTCAAATGCAAACATATCGTTAGTTTTTTCATCAGCCTTCACAGCGACTTTATATACAATCTGATACGATATGATACAGAAGCTACCGATCAAAACGGCTATAAGAATCATAACTAATAAAAAGTTTTTCATCTTATCCCTCTTTGTCCAAAAAGTTATTGGATGGCTTTAAATGTTTTCGGATTATCGGGATAGTTTAGGCACCCAATTAAACAAGACAGCATTTTGTCAGAAACAAAGCATATATTACTCAGTTGTTCTTGATTTTAGTCTTCTATCAAGTCCGCTTCTGCGGTCTTTACCAGACCTGCGTTCAGGAATATGAAAATCATAAGAGAATTGTCTCCTACCAATGCCTAAACGTCTGCCATCGTTATCAGGTAATTGATAGGCAGTCATTCTCTATTACCATTAATTATCTTTTTCCGACCAATCCAAGCAAGGGCTACTAGCCCAGAACCTAAAAGAAACATTGTGGCGGGTTCTGGAATCGGATGAGCATTAGAATCTGAAACTTTGTATTCCCATTCCCAATATCCATTATTATTGATATTTCTAATACCTGAAACATATAATAGGGTATCGATAATTATGGAGGTATTATTAACATTCAGGTCATTATAACTAATTGAAGCATAGAGATCGTATTTGTACATAGTGGCGTGCACATCGATCTGAAGCGATAATAGAAAAACAAAAATTAATAACAATTTTCTCATAGCAATTGAAATTAATAGGAAATCACTTTTGGAAAACAGATGGAGTTAAAAAACTAACCGTGTATCGTTTTCAACTTGACTGCAAAATATGAAATTCGACTGTAATATTGATAATATAAGATAACACTAACCCATTATTTCATGCAAAAATCGTGCAAAATCAAGCTTTTATTTTCCCTTCCTTAGATTTCAGGCAGTTAGCTAAAATACAATAAAATCAAAACAGAAAATTATGAAATAGATGTAATAGAATTTCTTTAATTTAGTTCCTATTGTGAAAAAGTTTACATAGTTTCTTCAATGTATAGAGATATACTGTTTTTATATTCTGGCTTGCTTTGGATAAATAAAGAACCCCTGAGTTAAAGCAATGCCAAGGGTAAAGAAAGAGAGGGATATTTGAGTCTACCAGGCATTTTATGTAACCATTGCGCACTTGTATTTGTGTTTACAATTAATACTAAATACTGGACTAACTTTGTAGCAATCAGTACATTTCGCTAAATATATTCCAGTTCCTTGTTCAAATAAATACCCTCCCTTTAATCCAAACCCTTTTGATGTCTGTGTAATTTCAATGACGACACTGCATCCGCAGTGAGAACACTGTCCTTTAAAAGAAATCGTTGACTTCTCAGGATTAGCTTCAAATAACTTTTTTAACCTTTCTAACATTCGTAGTCGACTCGATAGTAATTGAAAAAAACCTTTTTTGGTGGGAAATTAATTTGGATTGTTAAATTTAATATTTCTTATCAAGAACTCATAATAAGTCAATACTTAATTTCGGAGTCTAATATGCGGATATAAAATACGCAATAATGGAGGGGAAAATAGTAATATCAAAAGGTTGACGAAGTTGATTAGTTAAGTATTGATGTGCAATATGTAGAAATTTATTTGAATTTTTAAGGTTGCAATATCTTGCCAAAAGCACAGCCTAATACCAATTCTCAATTGTTGCATATATCATAAATACAAAACCCTGCCTTTATTACGAGAAAGCGGGGTTGAGATTAATTAAAGTTTCATAAATTCAAGCACTTTATCAATCTTAGAAATTGTTATATTTATAAGGAGGACATAACAGGTACAACTCCGTCGAATTGTATGCCTACCCCATCTGAATCGACTCTTATAACTTTACCTTTAGTATAAACGCGGCCATTAAATTTGCTATCTATAAAAGTCATATGCAAGTCTTCATTGAAAGATAGATTTATTTCAGGGTCAATTAGTACTCCACCCATACTTACATTTTTGGTTGACAATCGAAATTGTTCATTTTCAGTTTCAAAGATTCCATAGACAGAAACATCTTTCCTGAGATGCTCCCTTTTTTCAGGGAAATTAGGTTCACGTTCATGTTCCTCAGTGGATTCATGCTCCCATTGGTCCAAACTTGGAAGAGGCTTTTCCATTTGTTCTTTAAAATCGGAAGTGACTTTAAATAATCGATCGCGAAGATCATCTTTTTTTTCCATGATCGCGCCTCCTTAGGCTAAGGAGTTTTAGCAAAGGAATAAAAATTCAATATTCTAATATTCATTATGTTTATTCGAAAACAGATGTCAATGGCAAATTTCATGTAATTGCGAGGTGAATTACACAAAAAAATTACATTCGTTACATAGTTTTATCAAACAATTAAGATGCTTGTATGTCACATGGTGGTATTAATTGGTGGGACGGTTGATTGCAGATCACTTGCCAATCACACAACCTAAAGCCAATTCTAATTTATTGCATATATCATAAACAGAAAATCCCACCTCTACTGTTGGGATGTAGAAGGCATTTAAACAAATAGTTCGATTGGTCTGTCAAAACGAATCGCTAAACCCTCTGCAGTTGCACGCACCAA
>PVMS01077402.1_pt1 | contig 10270 bp, 9 predicted proteins | sample 1853461 | NCBI WGS metagenome assembly PVMS01 (sample SAMN08582032, study PRJNA380276) | Marine sediment metagenome, whole genome shotgun sequencing project. | isolation source: ocean sediment barecode stripped | collected 2017
ACCGGCGAAATTTCATTCTGAACTCGTCCTTCTTTCATTGCAGCCGTGGACTGGATCACCGTCGCGATCGCGAAATAATCCTGCGCTACCAGGGCATAACCTGACCATCGAAGTTCAGAAACACGCCGCTTTGCGCAGACGTCAACTCGTCGATTAATTGCATCATCGCACGCACTGCCTCCTCAGGTGTCGTCAGCTCTATCACACCGGCGCGGATCAATTTGACGATTTGTGCATAATCATCCGGCACCGGGTCATCCGGACCAATGGCAGCAAATCCGCGTGTATCGACCAGACCAGGGTTTATCAGTCCAACGATAATATTTTCGTCCGCAAGCTCCAGTGAAAGATTGTGCATTAAAAAATGCAGCGCGGCTTTACTCGCACGGTAGGAATAAAAATCGGCGGGGGGACGCAAATAACCGTTTGAACCTGCGGCACTGCCGAGCACGATAATTTTTCCCGGACCTGCGGCTCGTACATTGTCAATAAACGCCTGACTCACCCGGAGCGGCCCAAGGGCATTTACCTCGTACTGCATGGCAGCCAGTTCGAAGTCCTGATTTCTAAAGGCCTGGTCGCTACGCGTGCCCAGTAACGCCGCATTGTTGATCAACAAATCCAGTGGTAGCCCGGCATATTTGCCGGAGAGCATCGCTATCCCTTCAGCCTTGGTCACATCCAGGGGCTCAACCAGAATATGAGGATTGTCTTGCGCCAGCGCATTTAACTCTGCTGCCTTGCCTGGGTTCCTGCAAGTGGCAATCACGCGCCATCCTGCGGCGGCGTACTGACGCACAAACTCCAGGCCGATGCCCCGATTTGAACCGGTGATCAAAACCGTCCGCACTTCATCCGCGGCAAAGGCAACGCCCGCACCCGGCATAATCGTGCTCAGGATAATCACAACAAACACGGCAACTATCGTTTTTTTCATAGTCTTAACTCCAATCAAAAAACGTTACTCAAAATACTCACTTCTTTTGTAAGCGTGGATCTTGAATATCTTTGCTCTTTACGTCTTTGTAAAACTCTTCCCAATCATCACCCACCAGCTTTTCAGCCATGCGCCGTGCGTAAGTATCGGGCCCCAACGGACACTGCGCATAAAGTGATTGGCGCCAACCATCATCCCGCAAATTGTATATAGACAGTACCCGATCGAAACCATGCCGGGGAATTCCAATGGGTCCCGGCGCCCGAATCTTGATTTCGAACCAGTGATCGTAAAGTGCCAGAGCAACCCCCGGGGCAAGATGTTTTACAAACAGGTTGGAGTATCCCCAACGAAAAGCATCGAGACCTTTTTTGGGGGGAAAAATATAACGATCCAGCGTTTCCCACCCAATCATGACGTTATAAAGTTCCTCGGCTATATATATAGGTGTCGGATCCTCCCTATCCCAGATTTCCTCGGGCAAACGCCACCATTCCTGGGCTAACCAGATCTGTTCGGTGCGCTTGAGCACCTTGTCTATATCCGCAAACAACTCAGGGTCACTGGGTGGGTAAGCAATAGCCTCGGGCATGGTATGTCCGCCCGCCTGCGATTCTTTAATTACCACCGTGGCGCTACCCAACAGAGTGATGCCAGCCAGTCGGGTCATCAGATCTCGACGACTCATGTCCTTCATTTGTTTTTCAGTCATTGATTCTTCCCACTAACACTGATCGTTAAAATTCGATATGAAGCGGTAGCTTCATGGACGCATGTAAAAAAATAGCGCAATGCAACTTGCAGGGAACGGGAAGTGGTAGTGATGGGTGGACTTGAACCACCGACCTCGGCATTATGAGTGCCGCGCTCTAACCAGCTGAGCTACATCACCACTGTTTTGCTACCTCTCGATCGAGAGCCGCGCGATTCTCCGCGCCCGATAACCGCATGTCAACCCGTACCCTGACCTGTACTATCCGTATTTATTATGCCGCATACCGTTACCACCAGCATTCGAGCCGCAAACCGGCTCAGACATTAAAGCGAAAGTGCATGACATCGCCTTCCTGAACTATGTATTCCTTGCCCTCCAGCCTCAGACGGCCCGCTTCCTTTGCACCCTGCTCACCCTTGTAGCGAATGTCATCGTCAAACCCGGTGACTTCCGCGCGGATAAAACCTTTCTCGAAATCCGTGTGAATTACGCCAGCCGCCTGCGGGGCTGTGGCACCGCGATGAAAGGTCCAGGCACGGACTTCCTTTTCCCCTGCGGTGAAATAAGTTTGCAACCCCAGTAATTCGTAACCTGCCCTGATAACCCGACTGAGTCCGGGTTCTTCAAGCCCCAAATCATCAAGAAAAGCCTGTTTATCTTCGTCGTCCAGCTCTGCGATCTCCGCCTCCATCGCCGCACAAACAACGACAACGCCTGCCCCTTCTGTACGTGCGAGCTCCTGTACCTTGTCTACGTATTCATTACCAGCAACACCACTCTCATCTACGTTCGCGATATACACGACGGGTTTGGCGGTCAAAAGGTGCAGGTCATAGAGTGACTCGAGTTCTTCGTGGGTAGCCGACAGGGTCCTGGCTGGCTGGCCGCCATCAAGATGCTCAGACAGCCGCGCCAATAAATTCCGCCAGGCAATAGCAATTTTATCCCCCGTTTTTGCCGAACGATCTGCGGAATCAAGCCGCTTGGCGACGGTCTCCAGGTCCGCGAGCATTAACTCCGTGTTAATAACTTCGATATCCCGAATCGGATCAATGTCCGCCGACACATGCGTGATGTCATCGTTCTCGAAGCAGCGCACTACATGCGTGATGGCATTGGTTTCGCGGATGTTGCCGAGAAACTTGTTGCCCAGCCCCTCGCCACGCGAAGCCCCCTCGACAAGCCCAGCGATATCCACGAACTCAACGGTCGCTGGTAAGATTTTCTGCGGCGTCACAATTTCTGCCAGCTGTTGCAGACGTGAATCCGGTACGGTGACGACACCCACATTTGGATCAATCGTGCAGAACGGATAATTCTCCGCTGCAATTCCTGCCGCGGTTAACGCATTAAATAAGGTGGACTTGCCCACGTTGGGCAAACCCACAATTCCACATTGAATAGTCATATGAAAAGGGGCCGGACCCCATCCTGGAACTGGTAAGGGCGGGCATTCTAGCTAAAAATGAAGCCTGATACCGATATTAAGCAATGCGGCAAGTAAGCTCCGCAGCATAGGTTCGAACCCATGTGTACAGGCTAGGCAGCCCATCTTCATCAACATAGAACGACCGTTTTGCCCAATACAGATCGAATTTCAGACAATTCCTGAATCTCTTGTAGTACCCATTGCGCACCAGGGCCTCTCGGGCAGTCGGATGCCCTCTGGATGGGTTACTTAATGAAAATCCGTTAACAAAACGACCCAGCGCATAAACACCGCCCCATTTTTCATGCTCATAATCCAGATTCATATATATACCGGCGAAAGGATTGGACACCTGTGAATAGGCTTTGTCTTCTGATCGCGCCCAGGCCCAACCGGCCGATGCCTGCACACCAATTTTAAAATGGTGCGGCGATTCATTGGACCGATGATACTCAAGCATGCGCCCCGCCCGTCCCAGGGCAATCTCGAGGTAGCTATCAACTTCCAGTGGTTTGTCCTTTAAATACCGAGTGGCACCAACTTCCAGGTAGTCATTTTTTGTTGACCTGTCTTTGTCAGCTTCAGCACCAGACTCCCACAATTTAGCCCAGGGTGTAATGCCGAGTTGAGCATATTCCAAATCAGCACCATCAAGACTAAAACGTAACTCACCGGTTAATAAGCCACGAAACTGGGTTGGAACTGATGGCTGCACACAACATCTGCGTTTCTCTGAAACTTCCTGCTGTTCACTACTGAGAAAGTAACTTCCTTCGAGTATGAGTTTGGTGCCCTCGTACTGCTCCTCATCGGGCATTTTTGACTCATAGCCAAACCCTGCCGATACTGATTTCTCCCGGAAATCCCATTGCCCGGCCATAACCGACGACATAAACATCACCTGCCCAAAAATCGATATAATCAGGCACATAAATTTCATTGTTTGCTGCTCCCACCAATTCACGTCCGCGGTGTGAAGCAGTGTAGTGGAAAATAAACCCGCTGCGGCCCCAATCCGTAGCATGCCCCCCAACTTATGAATTTTTTGGCGGATGAATGACAATGTTTGAAACTACAATTGCGGGTAGCCTGCCACGTCCGGACTGGCTGGCCGAGCCGGAAACCTTGAAAGGTGGCTGGAAACTTTCCGGCGAGGAACTGGAGCAGGGCAAACGCCGCGCCTGCGAGGAATGGATTCGTCATCAGGAAGACACTGGCATTGATATCCTGACCGATGGGGAGGTGTTTCGCACCCACTTTGTACACAGCTTTCTGGAAAAAATCGACGGCATCGACCAGGACAAGAAAACGCTGATGGGCATCCGGGATAACCGCTACGACTTAGAAGTTCCTACGGTGACTGGCCCTGTATCGCGCCCTGGGCCTGTGTTCGTGGATGATTTTAAATTCACTCGCAGCCTGACCAAACATAAACTCAAGATTACCTTGCCCGGACCTATGACCATTTGTGACACCATTGCAGATGAACACTATGGCAGTCGTCCCGAGATGGCCATGGCCTTCGCCGAGATACTTAATCAAGAGGCGAAAGAACTGGAAGCGGCCGGTGCCGATGTTGTGCAATTCGATGAACCTGCATTCAATGTTTTCACAGACGATGTTCGCGAATGGGGCATCGATACCCTCAATCGTGCAATTGAAGGCCTGCAATGCACCAAAGCCGTGCATATCTGTTACGGCTACGGCATTGAGGAAAACACTCGGTGGAAGGAAACACTGGGTGATGAATGGCGGCAGTACGATGAAATATTCCCGTCACTGAACAAAAGTCATGTCGACCAGGTATCACTTGAGTGTGCCAGCTCACACGTTCCCCTATCGGTGATGCGTCATCTTAGTGACAAGCAGCTGATGGTTGGCTCTGTTGCCGTAACCGCAGACCGGGTTGAGACTCCCGAAGAAGTTGCCGCGACGATTAAGGAAGCGATGAAGTACGTTGATGCCGAACGCATCCTGCCCTGCACTAACTGCGGCATGACGCCGATTCCCTATGACATCGCGCTGGCAAAACTTAGGGCTCTGACAGCCGGCGCCGAACTGGCGCGCCTGTCCCTCTGACATAGCATCACCAAAGGCATCCCATGCAGCTTTTCAGGCTGCCCACTAACAGTTACTCTTAAGGATGTTGATGGAGTAGAGTTCAATGAAGTTTTGGTCATATAGTCTGATTGCGCTGGCAACGGTCCTGACGGGCAGCAGTACGCTGGCACAAAACACTATGTTCCTGCGTGATTCGCCCATCGCCCACCTTGATGAACAGGACCGAAAAATTCTGCGCGAAACTATCGAGGAGGTGCTCGAGTCACCGGACGGCACGGTTCTGGACTGGTCCAACCCCGATACCGGCAGTCATGGCCGCGTGAAAGTGCTGGATACCCACGAAGACCTGGGCACCATCTGCCGCAATCTGCGGGCGCGTAATCAAGCGCGCAGTCGACAAGCCGATGGTATTTATCGTCTCTGTAAGGCTGCGGATGGCAGCTGGAAGTTTGCATCGGCTCAAGCCCCGGCAAGCTCGGAAAATGAGGTGAACAATCAGGACGCCGAAGAGGCCCCCTGAATCATGGCCCACCGCCGAGAACCTCGTTTCGGTTACTTGCTTGCAGGCATCATGATTTTTTTGTTGTTCGGCCCTATAGCGGAGGAAATTTTCGGTGCGGCCGACGGCCTGATCCTGATGATCGCACTCAGTGCAACTTTGATTATTGGCATATGGAGCTTGCAGGAGAGGCGTAGCCTGTTCATCACGGGTTTAATACTTGCCGCCGCCAGTATAGTTTTAACCATTATCGACATGTTCTCGCCTGACACGAGCCTGGCACTGCTCTTAATGGCCATTCTGCTGGTCTTCGAGGTAATGAGTATTTCACTCGCAGTAAGACATCTGTTTTCCGCAGGCGAGGTTTCTGCCAACCGGTTAATGGGCGGCATTTGTGTTTATCTGCTGCTGGGCATGGCCTGGAGTGTGATTTATATGTACCTGATATGGCTACAGCCGGATGCCTTCGCTGGGGCGGTGGAGCTTGGGCAGGGCACACTTTACTGGGATATGACCTATTTCAGTTTTCTCACGCTGACAACGCTGGGCTATGGCGATATCACACCTGTAAGCACCGGTGCCCGGGCGCTAGCCTATACGGAAGCCGCGGTAGGCCAACTTTATATCGCTATACTAATAGGTACACTGGTCGGCAGCTATATAAGCAAGCAAACGCGGGGGACTGCATAACATTTGTCACCACAGGCCATCGCGCGCTAGGATACGTAAAAGCTCAAGCAGACTCTCGACGCTGCAACCTGTATAGCTGCGACTATAACTACCAAAACATATAAGCAAACAAGGAATATTCAATGCGTTCTATTAAAGATATTGCACTGGCGCTATGCATCGCTCTGGCATCTATGACTGCCAATGCTCAGGTTAATGCAGATTTATCCGAGTACACCGCTGAAATTGAAGCTGCCCGCACTATCATGAAAACAGAGCGCAAAATACTGATCATGCGCGAGATGTCCCTGACGGCGGAGGAAGCTGAAGCATTCTGGCCCCTTTACGACGAATATGTGAACGATAGACGTGCATTGGGTGACCTGCGCGTCAAGATCATCACCGACTATGCTGCAAATTACGAAAGTATGACGAATGAATTAGCCCGTCAGCTGGGGGACGATTCGCTCAATTACGAGACTAAAGCGCTTAAGCTGAAAAAGAGTTACCTGAAAAAGTTCCGTAGAATCTTGCCTGAGATCAAGGTCATCCGTTACTTTCAGCTGGAAAACAAACTGGATGCCATCATTGATTTCGATTTGGCAGCACAGATTCCGTTGATGGAGTAAAACCTGCCCTGGTCTGTGTACACAGTTCGGGACGATACTCCATACCACCTGATGTTGCTGGGTAAACCCGGAAGGGCCGGGCCGCATCGGGTACAGCGCGAGCTTCATGGTAATGATGCTCGCGTTTTTTGTCTGGGGCACTAAAAACATAAAAAGAACAGCTCAACATCTTAATGTCCGGATGCCAGGCAATAAACTAACGAATTTAGAAAATGACAGGGCCACAGCTAACCCAACAATGATTCCATTATGAACTCAAAAGGCAAAAAACCTTCCCGTATTTGGCGCTGGCTACGGATTCCGGTTTATTTCCTGATTGCACTTCTGCTCACGATAACGGTACTCGCAACTTACCTGTTAAACGACACCGCACGTGTCAAAACTTTTGTCGAGCAAATCGTGACAGTCGCTACAGACCGCCCTTTCCATATCCATGGCGATTTCGACTTTAACCTGGGAAAAATTACTACGGTTTATGCCACCCGCATTGAGTGGGTCAACCCGGTCTGGAGCAGTACGCCCAATATGTTGACGGTCGAACAGATTGAGGCATCAGTTGATTTACAGAGCATCCTGTCGCCGCCCGTGGTCATCACAAATGTATCGGCACGAAATGCTCACCTGGAATTTGAATGGACACCCAACGGGCAGTTCAACTGGCTGTTGGGCAGTGGTGGCGATGAACCGGAAGCGGATGATGCAGATAAGGCTAGACACCCGCTGCCATTGCTACTGGATAAAGCAGATCTTGAAAATGTGGACATCCTGTTCAGGCACCCCGCGCTGACCAAGCCGCTGTTATTGCAGATTAAACATGCACAGCAACAACAGGACGATAAAAACCACTTGGTAATTAATGCCGGTGCCGAACTCAACGGAGACCCGATCAGCCTGCAGGGGCAAATAGGGCCGTTCCCGAACCTGATCGCGGCAGGCGCTATTGATTTTAAAGTGCATCTGATCGGCCCAAACGCCACACTTGATCTGGAAGGCGATGTCGACGACCTCATGGATCTGGCTGGCGCGGACTTCGATCTCAGATGGAAGGCACCCAAAGCCGAAGTAATACTCGACATTCTGAATCTACCCCCGTCCACCACCGGGCCTATGGATTTACAGGCACACCTGCTGTCAGATGGCGAAGATATTGATGGCTATATCAAGGGTGTCGTGGGTGAATTCTCGATCGATGGCTCCTTTCATTCCAAACAGCGCGATACGCTGAAGAATCTGCACCTGTCGCTAAATGCCAGTGGGCCGAGTGCCAATGCCGTTGGACATTTAGCCGGAGTTAGTGGATTACCAGATGCCCCCTACGAACTGAAAATTAAGGCCGATGCAACGAATGACGGGTTCCATATCAGCGAATTTTATGCACAAACAGCTGAAACTGAATTTACTGGTTCTGCATTGTTGCCTCAAGCACCTTCCTTAGTTGAAGCAGACTTAAATATTGAGCTCAAGGGAAATAATCTTGCCCGATTTCAAGGACTGACAACTACCATAAACTTTCCTGATTTACCATTTTCAGCAAACGCAAGAATTACCAGCAATGGACAGGGTATTGCTGACAGTTTTTCTGGTCAAATTACACTGGGACAAATGCACACTGACATTAATGCAACGGTTACGGAAGCTAAAAACTTTTCCGGATCAACAATTAATTACAAACTAATCTTCCCGGATGTACAAAAAGTTGGCGATTTTCTGAATTTCCCGATGGTGAAATCTGGTGAATTTAATATCAGTGGTAAAGCTGATATTACAGATTTCGGAATCCAGCTACATGACCTGCAGGCAAAACTAGGGGAAACCCGCACTAACATTAATGGTTTCATCTCTACCCAAGGGAAACAACGATCTATTGAACTGAATGGCCAGCTTTCGACCCCCAATGCATCAGACTACGTTAATTATTTTATCAATACCACCGCTGTTCCCGCATTACCGGCAGTACTTAATGGCAACATAGAAATTTCCGGTAACCAGATAACATTTCGACAAGGATCAGGAACGCTGGGCACCACTAAGTTTACTGCCGAAGGGCAAATTTTGCTGGGCCGGTCCATACCGGATATGACGCTCAACCTTAGCGCAAACGGCCCGAATCTCGATGAGTTAATCCAGAACAAAGTGCCGGAGCAAATGCTGGGCGATGCATTCAGCATTGCCGGTAATCTTAGTCTGTCGGATACGGGTTTAAATTTGACCAAGCTTAAGGTCGATGTGCGCGATGGCCACCTTGAAGGCAGCGTGAAAAGCGGGTGGCCAGATAACCCTGAAGAAATCCACTTCGATCTGAAGGCATATGGAAAAAATCTGCGTGCCACGCTACCCGATATTTCATACTACAGCCCCGCTCCGGTTGCCTTCCGTATAGAAGCTCAAGGAGAAGCCAATAGCGAACGCATCCACGTAGACAAGGCGAATGCCCTGATCGGCGGCGCCACCGCACAGTTCAACGGGACTATAAATCTGCCGCCCAATTTATCGTCGGAAGACGTGAATCTGGACCTACGGGGCAACCGGCTGTCAGATCTCGGCACCATAGAGGGCTGGCAAGTTTCCGATGTGCCCTTCAGCATGACCGCAACCATGAGTGGCACTGAGAATATCATCGCTGTCAAAGACCTGAATCTGACAATCGGCCCCAATGATCTGCAAGGACACATCACGGTGGATGCCACTGCCAAACTGCATGTAGATTTTGTATTTAACTCCCACAATATCGAACTTGGGTCCATCCTGATCAGGGAACAGGAAGACGCTCTAAGCGAAACGAACTCCGAATCTGACACTGTGGGCGACGGACGACTAATCCCCGACTTGCAGCTGCCATTTGACGTGCTGAACCGCTTTGACGCCCGGGTTAAATTGAACATCGACCGGATTCAGCGACCCAACAACGTACTGACTAATGTTTCTGTCGATGCCAAGCTAGAGGATGGCACTCTTGATGCTTACAAAGTCTATGCTAAAACCGAGCACGGTTATATCGATGCCAGTATGCAGATTCAGCCAACGGATCAGACGCATGATCTTCGGCTTAAACTGACCGCCCGTGACGCGCAGTTGGCATGGATCGAACTTTCCTCCACCCCGGACGGTAAGCTGTATCGTGGTCACAATATAGATTTGCTGTTCACCAGCCGGGGCGACAGCCTGAGGGAAATAGCAGCCGGTTTGAACGGTTTTATCTGGCTCCGGGGTTCGGAACGGCGGATTGAAAATATCGCATTCGGTGCACTGTTCGGCGACTTTTTTTCCGAACTGCTAAATACTATTAACCCGTTCGTAAAGAAAGAAGCTTATACCACTCTCGAGTGTGATC
>PVMS01028882.1_pt1 | contig 10269 bp, 2 predicted proteins | sample 1853461 | NCBI WGS metagenome assembly PVMS01 (sample SAMN08582032, study PRJNA380276) | Marine sediment metagenome, whole genome shotgun sequencing project. | isolation source: ocean sediment barecode stripped | collected 2017
AGGTATTATTTTTTCGTCTACGAGATTTTCGATCCAGTTACGGGCGTTATTTTGGGTCTGTTCTACCAAAACCCGCATGGGCAGGCAGTAGACGAGACGACGCGGGGTGGAGATGTCGTTACGGAGTCGCTTGAATAACCAAGCCAGAATGATGGCTGCTGTTTTCCCCATACCAGTTGGTATCTTTACAATGTCTGGCCAGGTGTTATGGGCAAGAGCCTCTTGATAAGGATATGAATCAATTTCTTTACCCAACGCACTATGGAATAATTTTGTGAAGTCTATATCCAAAGCATCATTCCTTTTTAAATTTAAACCATTTCTTTTTGTTCATATGGGATTTCCAATACCTTATATATCCATTTGTTCACAAACTCAAACAGGTCCGTTTCAATTGGCGGTCTTTCCCTCCAAAATATACTTTGCAAATGGTTTGAAGCCTAATCCTCACTCAGGGTTTTACCAAAATCTTCCGCAGTAGCTAACTAATCTTGTCCATTTATACCGATATACCAAAAAGTCGGGTAGTCACGATTACCTGCATGGATATCAATATCTAACTTTTCAAGGTGTTTAACCTGTCGATCCACTGATTGATCAAATGGAAATGATTCATTGGAGCGCACTGTTCGCCAGTATCCCATTCCTTGATCAAGGCGCAGTTTCCAGATGGTTCCATCCTGCCAACTCAAACGAAGTTCTCGCGCGTGGGGCAGATTTTCCTTTCTCTCCTCCCTTAAGTCAGGGATAACTTTAATGTTGAGGATTGCTTCGAACATTTGCCTTCGATCACTGGCGTCCCGCCAATCATGGTAAATAAATCGAGGGTCACGCGTATCATTGCGCAATAATTTGCTGGTGCGAATCAAAATTTGGGACTCAGAGCTGATCCCCCCCGGATACTCGGATAACGGTACCAAGAGTTCTCTAAGAAGCATTAAAACAAGAGGCGACCTCAAATAACGGTCGCTGTATTCCACAGCCGATATCGGTTGACTGCTTTTTAATCGCTTTTTTAGCTCTGGGACAAAATTAAAAATGTGTTCCCAGGCACGGCTTCCAAACGATCGTATTGGACCATCGAGATCGCTTTTCATACTGATGGAAAAAAGATTGCCTTCTGGTTTACGTATATCAACCGAAGCTTTGGGCGACCAAGTTCTTTCGATTGCCTGAAGCGGATCATTGAACCTACCCCTCACGAATTGCGCATCGCTTATGCCACTACCCCATTCGGGATTAAGAGCTGCCGCTTCCAGAGAGGTTGATGCCCATCGGATGGATTCTCTTGCCCCACCAATTTCCATTATTTTGAAAATCTTTTCAGTTCCTTCAACTACTATGGGATTGATGTCGCAACTAAAAATTTCAGCTCCTGTTAATGCCGCCAATGCTGCCAGTTCGTCTCGTTGGGATGGAAGCAACTCCTCAAGCAATTTTTCGGGAATAATCATTTTGACATTGCAGCCGGTTGAACGAAGACGCAATAAATTATCTCGCAGTCGCCAGTCTAATGGTTCCCAATTTTCAGTTCTGCCGTTTAGATACAATCGCACTTCTTTTACATCAAACCGCTGAAGCTCTCGATGCAATGCGATAGCAAGCGGTTCCATTTCCAAACGAGATACAGAGCCGAAGGCTTGAAGCGAAGCGGGTAATTCAAAAGCATTAAGATAACGATCATTCAAAAGTGATAAGGCGGAAATCCTATCTAACAATTCCAAATGATACTGTGTTTCATATGTCAGCAAGCAGGCTTGACAGGCGGCATCACAGCCACGGGGACACTCCAACACCTGTCTGACACCTCGTAATAATTCAGGGAGTTGATACAGTGCCTGCGTAACATATCCGGCTCCCCCCTGTGCCGTGTCAAAAAGATAGATAGATGAGATTGGTTGCCCATCTGCATTACGGCCTGGTGTAACAATTGAGCCGATCTCCCGTTCCTCGATCCCTAATCGTCGTGCGAGAGCTCTTCGCAATGCAACGCCGAGGGTATAGGCAGTCACACGATCAATTGGTTGACCGTCGGGGTGGTTCAATTGAAGCTCCAGAACCTCGGTATGGATGCTCCCACCCAAACGAAGGTTTTGCTTTATTGCCCATGGCTCATGACTCCCAGGGCACTCTGTCTCACGATCATTATCTCTTCCACCTCGCAACCGTTTGTGAGGCCTTGGTTGACCCCGTTCATCTGAAAATGCTTTAGGTATCCGACTATCTGGGAGCATTGAATCTGCCATACCGCATCGCAGGCACACTGCGAAACCCTCTCCGTACAAACCGTCAGTGCGATGAAAGAGAGCACCATAAGAGCTAACCCGGTAGCGACCTAACGCCGGTGTCGGCAGCGCAAGCCAATCGGCCCCTTCCAGGGAGATCAAGGGATCTCGCACAGGGATGTATTGAGGAATGGTAATGTCGTTGTGAGGGCTCCAGCGAATGTCCACTGCAAATCCTGCAGGCTGGATATACTCTAAGCGGGTTATCCTTTGTGGATTGCGTTCACCACAATGAGGGCATGTATTAGGGCGAGAATTACGTGTACCATTTCCACCACAAGTGTTGCATCGCCATACCCAACGCAACGATTGCACCTCTGGAGGCCCTTCCAGTTCGGCCGGCAGTTGCCAGTTAAGAGTCAATCCGCCACTGCGGTATACACGCCCATCAAGCACTGTGTCCGTGCGAGGGGAGTAGTCACGAATAGCGATTGGCAGAGCCCGCGACGGATAACCAGCGCGAACGGCACGGTTATCCTCACGAGTTTGGCCTCTTCGTCGCTCAATCTGCTCTATAGTAGTGGTAACGAGACATATTACTCCGGATGCAAAGCCATAAATAGGTAAAAAGCTTCGGCTCGCTAATTCCCCAAGTAGGTACTCCCTTCGGATACGTTCTAACTGGAATGAAACGGCCTTTTCAGCCTTGCTATTGCCCTCTCGTGTTTTCACAATATCCAAATTGTCGAGTAAGCATTGGGACTCAGTTAGCCAGCCTTGAGCACTACGTTCGATCATCTCTGCAGTGCGATTCAAAAGGCTTGGAACGGAAGCCCCATCCAAGATTGTACGTCTCAGGAGCTGGTGGATACCACGAACCAAGTTTTCTTCGGAGGCTGCTTGATTCCTGCACCATTCGTGAAATAGTACCCAGGGTGCGCTCTGGTCTTCATTTTCCGATTCAAAAAACCACCCACTGGAAAGCCGCCAAATGTCGTTGGGAGTTTGTCGAGCAAGAAATGATGATAGTACCAGTGAATTGGCATGGCGCTGAACAATTGGTCTACTCTGGAGCGAAACTTGAGGCACTGATAATTTGGTAATAAAGGGCCATAGAGGATTACGAAACACCGCCTCGCCATGGGGGTTACTTTTACACAATGTAAAACTCAATGCTGTAGTTTCGCCACGGCGACCGGCTCGTCCAGCACGCTGCAAGAAATTTGCCGGATGGGGTGGCACATTGTTCATCGCTACTGCCGTGAGTCCTCCGATGTCAACCCCTAACTCCATGGTTGTGGAGCAACTTAAAAGGTTTATTTTGCCGTTTTTAAATTCATTCTCGCGGTGAGTGAGGGTCGGCCCGGGAATTTGGGCTGAATGCTCAGTACTGTAAAAATACTGGGAAAACGCGGCAATGCGGTCACAAAGATCAGTCCAGACACCGAGCTCACGCAGATGGATCACCTTATCGTCTGTGTCGAGCCAACGCCCCACCTCATTGAAGCGACTTTCCAACCAAAAAGGTACCGGCAATATTGGCATATCGACTTTAATACATTCAGCGAGACCCCTGGAAGGGTGTTGCGGCAAGTACGGTGTGATACCTTTGAAAGTCACTGGTATCAGCCGGCGGGTAACCGGGCACAGCCAAGCCTCGCGCACCTGTACGATTTCCACCTGCTGACCTAACTCTAAATTATAACCCTGTTCCGTCCGGCTCAATAAGGGGCTTATGGTCGCCCATAGTTCGATCAACAACTCATCAATCAGAGATTGATCAGTTTTGTCTTCCAAATCCAGATTCAATACAAATGCAAGTAGCCGGACAAGACTTGCCCTACGCGTTAAAGTCGTCCGAGCTGATGGCCAACTTTGCTGGATGCGATGAGTTTTATTCTGATTCGGAGCAATTACCACGCTGGGTCTTCCTGGGTAACCCACCCAACGCAGCATATCGCGTGGAATTGCGACAGACAGCCTACTCCTGATCTGGAAATCCATTGCCACGTGTGCCAATGAACGCCACTCATTGATGTTTATACCTTTTTGGGCTGCCCCTGCGGGTACACTACTAATATTTTGAAGTTTTGGGTAATCAAGTCCTAAGAGGCCAAGTCCTTCAAGGGAAAATTGACGCTTTGGTCTTCGCATGAACTCGCGCCATAAACAAAGTTCTGCCAGCTGACGGTCATTGAATCCAAAGGTTTGGTCCTGAAGCGGAGGCAATAGCCAACGCTTGAAGCTGTCATCTACCAGCAATCGATCTGCAGCCTCCGACCATGGAATCCTTCCCAGTGGTGGCGATTCCATGCGAGCAAGTTCCTGACGCTTTTGTTCAAGCATTCTAAGAATTACAGGATTGTTTTTCGAGACCCTCTCCAACTCAGCTATATCCTCTTTTATTTGCTTGATATTCTGAACATCAGCAGGGCGTGCTCGATCAAAAACGGTGTGGTAAAGAATACTTCGAACAAAATTACGCTCGGTTTCAAGTTGCAGCTTGGCTGCGAAACGGGCAGTTCCTTGGCGGCTATCGGTAAATCCGAGAAGCCGTCTCCCTTCATAAGGCAGAGGTTCTTGATTGCTCTGAAAGGATGGCAAATGGCGTAACAAAATCGGAATGGCGGTCTGCAGCAGAAAGGGTGCCCCAAGACGAATTGGGCTAAAAATGCTTCTTCCCCGCTCACGGTTCAGGCAACAAGGGCAGTGAAGGCGATTTTCCCCGTCCGGCGCTATCATGTAAACAATATCTCCGGTTTTTTGGCTCCAATCGAGACGGCCATCAGGAAGCAGACCGACCGGATTCCCGGCTCCCGGCCCCGCCAGCAAGCGACGTAATTCCTGATCCGGATCTTCAGTATCTGGCCATTCCTCTTCCTGCTCGTCTTCATCCAAAGGGTCCAACTCTTGTTGAAATTCATCCTCATCTTGCGCGTAGACAAATGGTCTAAGGCATTCGTGCTGTTCCTCATTCACTTCAACGGCTGATAAATGCGCATCGCCACATACAATGCACTGCACAAGCTCGAAAACCGGGCTGTTGCACTCATCGCACTTGGTCCGTCTTTCGAGGAAAATTTTACCGAATTGCCATTTTGCGTTTTCCAAGCTCGTTTCTTTTCGCCCAACACACGCATTGTTTGTGCATGCCCAAACCCCGTTCAGGGCGCGCTGAAAAATGTGCCCGCGAAGAGGTAAGAACGGTTCGTTTCGCGAATTTCGTGCTTGGGTGCTCAGATCAAGTAGAGCCAAAGAAAAATTTAGGTCCTCTTCACTCTTAACACCGCCGAGCACTCGCGAAATAGCAGATAGCGTTGACGGTTGTTTGACGAGCATAGCTCGCATTTCGCACACACGCCGGTTGGCGGCTAATGCATTGAACAGCTTGTCGGCTGATAGTTTATGCAGTTCATCCAAGTCCGGTCGGTTCTGTTGGGTTGGGCTTTGCGTTTCTGACAAAGTTGGTACAACACGATCACCGAAGATTAGAGACACTCGATCTGAATCTACACCTGCTACATCGGCCAAAAATTCTTGTAGGCGCCTTGACCTGTCTTCCCCTTCACTGGCAATGGTGGCCGAAGTAGCCACAAAATGAACATGCTCAGGGTTGCATCCAAATGCATGGAGAACCCTACGCAGTAACAATGTCAGCTCCGCCGCTTGCGATCCGATGTAGGTATGAGCTTCGTCTATAACAATCCATCGCAATTTGCCTTTTGATTTTTCCAGGATGGGGCGATCCTCATTGCGCACCAGCATGTATTCCAGCATGGTTGAATTGGTGACCAGGATTGGCGGGGGTGAGGTGCGCAGCGTTTTGCGGTCAGGAACTTCACTTCGCCAGGACGGTCTGGCTTCCCTTGGCGTATCGCCGTTATAAAGGCAGAATCGAATGCGCCCATTAAAAGGCTCCGACCATGCAATTAGGCGGTCTCGTTGGCTCTTGATCAGTGCATTAAGTGGATAAAGAAACAATGCGCGAACCCCGTTCAGTTGACCTGGTCGAGTGGCAAGTTCGTTTGCCAAATCGTTAAGAATAGGAACCAGAAAACATTCGGTTTTTCCGGAGCCGGTCCCGCTGGTCACAAGGACAGAGCGCGCTGGTGCTTGCTCGATCAGCTCCCGCCAAGCCTGTAGCTGATGGCGATAGGGCCGCTGCCTTGCAGGAAAAGCATAATCTTTTGCGAGGCTTCCCGGTGGTTCGCGCATAGCGTGGACAAGATCAGGGTTTAGTAATTTACCAGATAGGCCTCCAAACGTAACATCCGCGGGTCTCCATCCGAAGGTAGCCTCAAATACAAGATCTGCTAAAAAAGCGTTTTCCGCCCCAGGCGGCCCTTGAAAGATGTGCCTCAAATGCTCGCGCAGCGCGTCATTGCGAAAACTTAGCAAACCTAATGCAGCCCTTGTTGCTCCACGAATCAACTGTTCTGTTATTGATGCATAAAATGAACCGCTCATGCCAAATCTCCGTAAGCTTCTTTCAGCCTTTGGCCCAAGCCGAGGCAGAGGGCGAAAGCGTAGGCAGCTTTAAACCATTCCCTGTCAAAGTCACGCATGGTTTTAAGCTCAAACAATAGCTCGTTATCATACTCTGCACCTTGTAGACTGATATAGGCAGCAACAAATGGGGCACAGCGAATAGGGCGAAAGGGTTTTGAGAGATGCCGGTATCTATATCTTTCCGGATAGTCGGGACTATCAGTCCATCGCATGATTAGCGAGCCAGCGGGATACCTTTCCTCTGAATCATGCCGAGCCTGGAGCTTCAGTTCCTCTTCCATAATGAATTTTTCGATGATCTCAGGGTGTTTCTGGGCTATAGCGAGCTCGCTGTTTTGAAGTAACCTTTCAGGAAAAATTTTATTGCATAACCAATCGCTAATTTGCCGAAAAAAAGGTCGGCGATTGGTAACGCGTTCCCGAAAAGTCTGGAATTGGTCCCATAATAATTCTCCACCATGGTCAATTTCAGTAAGCCCCAAATTAAGCGCACCAAAATAGCGGCTCCCAGATGTCATCCAAGCATTTATTGGCACCAAATACCAGGAGAATGGTAGTTGATAGGTCAATGACCAGACCGCATCGAAGTCATCGTCAGAGCTTAGAAGAAGAGCCAGTACCATAGCTTCAGGCGATTTTACGATGTAAGGGAAAAGGTCTAAGGCACAAGCTGGATAGGGACGAATTAATCGCAATAGGTCAAAAAAGGTTGTCCAGTCAGGATGTTCTGGGTCCAGAGCAATCTGGTCTACCCAAAGACGAAGCATTTCCTGGCGAGTATCCTGATCGATTTGTCGTATGGCCCTCTCCAGAGGACTATTTCCGATTTCAGCCTCGCCTGATATGTTCCATAAAAGAGGGCGAAAACGTGCCCAATCACCATCTTCACCCAACACCCACCAGGGTCCTGGTCCTAAATTTCCAGGAATATCCCAGGCTATCCTTGAGCTGCTCCTGTTGAGAGCAATTGGCTCGGTTGCAGGAGCCCACAAAGGTACCATCCGCATCGAAACCCGATGCTCCCAGCCCTCATCGAACCGATCTTGGCAGGCCTGAGGCAATACAACTTGACGATTCTCCCAATCAGGCTCCAGCGACATATCGAATTGTCCGACTTCCAGTCGAGCAAGGCAATGATTTCCATGCTGAAGGATTTCAAAAATGGCCATTGAGTCCAGCTCACCGGTTAAAGCGAGAAGCGATGAAAGCCTTTCTTGGAGACGATGCAAAAAGAAAAGACTTCTCCCGTCATTTCCCACAGCAAGAGGTTCCCGAAGCCATATTTGATGCCATTGGTTGGTTTTGGTCATGATTTTTATTGCTAAATCAAAATGTTGCCCACCAGCAGGAGCTTGAGCTACTGCCTGGATCGCCGCCAGTCTTGCTACGGGTACTCGTTCGCCGTCGGGCAGCACCTCGCCGGCGCAGACGAAAGCGCCACCAGTTCGCGGAAATGGCAAGTTTAATTCAAGGGAACGCCCATCGGACCAAAAAAGCTTGATGGAAAAATCTGTCACCGGAAGCCCGGCATCTGCAAAGCAATCAATTACAGCACCATCGACAAGCGGCTCTTGCTGGAATCTGCAACCGGCTTTATCTATACAGCAAACCTGAGCACCAGCGAGCCCAGTAAGGCGAAGTCTTCCAGGATTTTCATTTATTCCGATTTGAACGATCTCGGTTTGTGTTGTTACCGGGACTATTCGAACCTTACGTCGCAGAAGTTGGTCACCATTAGGATCGGTATATCGAATCCAAACCTCACCTGAGCAAGTTTTGCTTCCACGATACCATGATGCATCGCCGCCTTTGCAGGTGCGCCATTCCATTGGAACGTCATTTAACCCCCGCCGGACACCGTTTGGATCGACCGCATATAAACTTGGTGGGCCTAAAAACGGCGGTGTCTGATCGGTTGTACTGAGGAACCTTTTTCCATCCAATAAAAGAACGTCTTCGGTTGCATCTTGACTTGCGCATTGGATTCGACAGGCCCCCAATTGTGGGTGTCTCCATAAGACGGTGCCACTAAACAGCCAAACTTCCCTTTGAAGGTCTGGTGCTGAACCGATAAGTATGCATTCACCATCCATCTCTTCACACCATCCATTTAAAGGCAGCAACGCTTGGACAGTATTATCCCGGCATCGTGCCGATCCCTCCCTTATGTACTCCCATTGTCCATCTCGTTCGCCAAATATCCAGGGCAAAGGCCCCCATTCCTCTCCGCCCTTGACAGTCAACTCATACTCCGAAATGCCGTCGCTAACAAGAAGCCGTATGTCAGCCAATGCGTTTGCTCCAAATATCCGCACACCATTGCGTTTTAAAACCTCACAACGGTAACTGGCATCGTCGCCTTCTCCCCGCAATCTTGTGATCAGGGCCACTGGCTCTATGCCGTGAGGCGTCTGGAGTAAAATACGCAGGCGTGGAACTACATCCTGTCGATTTGTCCATCTTCGCAATGCCGCACCGGTGAATATATTTGGCATATCAAGGCGCTGTTCGATGTTCCACTCCCCCCCATTTTCCAGAAGTCTGCGCCGCCACCTCACCTGCTGACGTTCTGAAATTGCCAGTGTCCTGGCTTCGTTGACCAAATTTTTTAATAGTAGCTCGACCGTGCTATCATCGAGCGGAAGGGGGAGGTCGTCGCGCCAGTTCTCACGGCACCTGTTCAGGGCAATGATTGGGTCCACTGCCTCAGGGATTAACTCTTGCAAATCGACCACCTTTCGCACCAGATCGCCACCGAGGTTATAGACGATGTCATGGCGCAAAGATCGAGGCAAATGAGATGAAAGCCGGTGGGCTATGGCAGTTACATCATGTGTGGGCAATAGTCTTTCAAGGTGATAGGCTTCGAGAAGATTCTTGAAATAGCGGTATAGATGGGCGTTTTCTTTGCGAAGCAGTAAAAGAGGTAAACCTCCCTCACAGGCTATGGTGACTAAATATTCATTATGGCCGATTTCGCTTTTCAAGATGGGCCGACGCCAATAAAATAAACCGTCTCTAACCCATTTATGAATTTGAGGATAGTTCGGAATCCATTTACAAACTTCCAAAAAAACAGTTTCCCATTTCCACGGTCCCCCATCATGTCTTCGTCGCCAAGTTTCGGCCGCATACAAGCAGAACATTGGGTTGAAATTTAGGGGCTGATATCCCCTCAGTTCCTTCAGTTCCTTCAGTAACATCTCACGAACAATCGGCTTTAGCTTATCGTAGTCCTCATTCCGGCATTTGTAGGCATACAAAGGTCGGCCGTCAGGCCTTGACTGTCTTGTATGAACGAAGAGGAACCTTTCGAGCCAGTTGTTCGGGTTCATTATTATTCCCTTAATTTATGTCGCTATAGAAACTCCTATTAAATCTGAATATACCGCCAAATGTATCGACATTTCATCAAGGTCGGCATGTAGCCACAGTTTGTTGTTTTTCATAGCCATCTTTCTGGTGTAATCAGAACCGCCAGTCAAGTTTCCATGATAAATGATAACGGTACCGCCTGGCTTATCGTAGTCCTCAT
>PVMS01090813.1_pt1 | contig 10269 bp, 11 predicted proteins | sample 1853461 | NCBI WGS metagenome assembly PVMS01 (sample SAMN08582032, study PRJNA380276) | Marine sediment metagenome, whole genome shotgun sequencing project. | isolation source: ocean sediment barecode stripped | collected 2017
ACCAACGCGTAGACTGGCAGCAGTTTCTTTAACGACGCATCCAAGGGCAGGGCTCCGTATTGAGCGGTCTATTTGTGAATAAAAGAATATTGGGCGTGCTCAGAGTCCAAGGAGCCTCTTCAGGTTTCTGGTGCATACGACCCCAACGTCCTCCTTGGGCATGCCCTTGACCTCGCCTATCAGCTCGCAGCAGGTTATGACCCCTTCGGGTTTGCTGGAATCTGTTTCCGTGAGCAGGTACTCTATGGGCGTCTCGGCCACTGCCTTGATGAACGTGGGGTCAGCCGCCTGGATGGTCCTGAGTCCGACGCTGAGGAGGATGCCGTGGTCAACGCACTTGCGGGCGTAATCGATGTCCTTGGAGAATCCGTGGATGGCCAGCCCCGTGTCGGTGTTGCCTGATTTGATGAGTATCTCAAGCATCTCATGGCCGGGGGCGCGGTCGTGGACGATTGCCGGCATCTTCAGCTTTCTCGCGATGCCCAGCTGCGCATCAAGCGAGGCGTACTGGACCTTGGGGTCGATGAAGCGATCCTCCCGCACCCACTCATGGGTCATCCTGCCTATGAAATCTAGGCCGATCTCGCTGATTGCTACACACTCTGGGTCCTTGACAAGCTCCTTGAACCTGATTCCGACCTCGTCGCTGTACTCGTCGGCGTACCACGGGTGGACCCCGACGCATGACTTTACTATCTCGTGCCTCCTTGCCGTTTTGATGGCCTGCTCCGATGACTGGGGGTCTATCCCGCTGGTTAGGAGTAGCTTGAAGCCCATCTTCTCGGCCTCCCTGATATCGCCGAGGCTCATATCTCCCAGGTGACAGTGGCTTTCAGAATACATGGAAAATAAAAGGGTGGAAGGGGTAGATAGCCTTTACCTCAACTGGACAACGTGGACGCTGCATGAGATGCATGGATCATAGGCTCTCACCATGATCTCGATGGCATGTTTCACATCATCCACCGGCTTGTCAGCCAGGTTGCCCGCGATGACCCGTGTGTCCTTCTCGATGTTGTACGCGTTCTGGGCTGTGGGGGTGATTATATTGGAGCTTGTTATCCGCCCCTCGCCGTCGAAGGTGTAGTCGTGATACAGGAGACCCCTTGGCGCCTCAACAGCGTTGATGCCCCTTGACTCGTAGACCTCGAAATCCACCAATCCCTCGTTCTCAAGACCTGCCTCGATGAGGTTGTCGATTACCTTGACGCTGTACTCCACATCGTGAACTAGCTCAATGGCCTGGGCGATATTGTTGCTGATGGTGTTCCTGGCATCCAGAAACCCGTTGTGCTCCTTGTAAAGTTCCGCAGCGGTCCCCTTGAGTTTCCCGTGGTTGAAGTACAGCCTCGGGAGAGCCCCCACCATGAAAGGCTTTCCATTGTAGGAGGAGAATTTCGCGTATGAGTGTCGTCCGCCGGACTCGATGGTCAGCTTTTTGTACTCAGTCTCTGGGATACGATTACCATCGGAGATAAAGATGTGGTCTCCCAGATAACCGAACTCGTCTCCCGAATCCAGCGCCATAAATACGTTGTCCGACACATTGTACTCAGGAGGGGAAAAACCGCTCAAGAGATTGACGGCAAGTACCGTTGTGGGCTGCACTTTCAATAGTTGCTCCCTGATCTCCAGCAGTGCTTCCTCGGTCGGAGCCTTTGAGAAGCCGCCGACACGCTCGTTCATGCCGTGGACATCCCTTCCGCTTAGAGCGGTGTGGATCATGTTCCCCGTCTTTTTGAGCTCAAGGGCCGCCTTGACGGCGTCCAGATGCTTGGTGCTCATATGGATGGCATCGGGGAAGCCAAGGAAATCCGGCAGCGCCAACATGAACACGTGTAACGCGTGGCTCTCAATGGCCTCGCCGTGTATCAGAAGATCCCTCAGCTTGTGGGTCTGAGGTGTTGACTCTACATTGAACGCGTTCTCGATAGCACCGATGCTCGCCAAACTGTGGCTGGCGGTGCATATGGCACAGATCCTTCTGGTTACATCCGGTATCTTGTCGTACAGCATGGTCTTGATGAGATGCTCGAAGAACCGTGGCCCCTCGAAGATGTTGAACTTTACGTCCACCACCTTATTGCCATCAAGCGTTACCTCGACCCCACCGTGACCCTCGACCCTGGTCAGTTCGTCTATCTTTATTGTTTTACTCATCGTCGTTACCTCCAAGGAACCCGGCGGCAAGCTCACCGCCGAATACCCTCAACCTGTTCATGATATCCGCCTCGGTATATCCCAGGTCGAGTAACATCATGTACTCTGCCGCAAAGGTCTCCGAGCCCTCAACGGGGCCCCTGCATCCGATGCAATCGAGGCCAAGCCCTGGACACCTTGCGTCACATCCTGCCTTGATAATGGGCCCAAGACAGGGCTTTGATTCCTCTGTAATCAAGCATGGATACTCGTTGATCTTGCACTCCACACATACAGGGTACGTGTACCTCTGTGGGAGGTCTCCGTGTAGCAGGGATGTGACCGCGTTGAGTATCTCGGTCTTCTCGACGGGGCACCCCGGTATCTGGAGGTCCACCTTGACATACTCCCCGATTGGCTTCGATGGTATAGCATCGAAGAAACCCGGCTCTACCCCGTATACATCCAGCAGCTTCTCGGCTATTGTCGTCTGGTCGTTCCTCATAGACTGGACACACCCCTCGATGGCGCAGTTGCCGAAAGCGATGATGACCTTGGATCTCTCCCTGATCTCCTTAAGCTTCGCAAGATCGTGCTCCGTTGACACTGTCCCCTCGACGAAGGCGATGTCCACCTCCCCAGGCTCCTTGTAGCTGCTTCCCTCCTGGAAATCAACTATCACGAACCTGCTGACGAGGTCAAGCAGCTCGTCCTCCATGTTTAATATCTGTAACTGGTCTCCTGCGCAGCCCGTGAGGCTGAATATTCCTAATCTTGGCTTGCTCATCTTAGATCATCCCCTTCGTGTTTATGGCGTCCCACTGTGTGAACACGGGTCCGTCCTTGCACACGTACTTTATCGATTTCCCGGTACCGACTATGCAGTGGCCACACTGACCTACCCCGCATCTCATCCGGCGTTCAAGTGTCATGAATATCTGCTCTGGGGAGAAGCCCAGTTTATCAAGTTCCATAGCGGTAAACCTGTACATGATTGGGGGACCCCCGAGAATCGCCACGGTGTCTGAATCCTGCGGGTCCAGTAGGTGGAACAGCTCAGTGACTAGCCCGTGGACACATCTATCGCTCATATCATGCTGGAGGCCCATAAACACCTGATCAGTCTCGTCCTCGTAACTTAGGTAGGTCTTGACACCGACATTATCTCCATACTTGAAATATTCAAGCATCTCATCTCGGTACAGCATTAGATCAAAGTTCCTGACGCCATATAGGAGGCTGATCTTCCCGAACCTCTCCCGATTATTGAGGGCGTATTGCAGTACTCCACGGACGGGTGCTATCCCAAGTCCGCCCGCAACGAGCACGATGTCCTTGCCGACAAAATCCTCCATCGGGAAGCCGTTCCCGTATGGACCTCTGACCCAGACTGTGTCACCTACTTCAAGTTTTTGGACAGCGTTAGTCACCCTTCCCGCGTTCCTGATACAGAGCTCAAGACCTGGTTTATCGGTTTGAGCCGTGCATATCGAGATCGGAGCCTCTCCGACGCCCATGACACCAAGTTTGATGAATTGCCCAGGCATGTACTTGAATTTCTCCTGGTCTGCTGGGTCCTGGAACTTGATAGTCAGGAACCTCTCAATATCAGTCATCTTCTGGATCTCCGTGATCCTGGCCTTGATTGGCATAAGTGGGTTTAACTCGGTCATTGTAGCTCACCTCTCACCTTTTTCATAACCTCAAGAAAATCAATATCAGCGGGACAGTAAACGGAACACCGTCCACATCCAACGCAGTTGGGCATGTCCTCCCTCAGGCTTCCCTTACAGTTGAACCGGTTCCGTATCCGTTCATACGCGCTTGGTCTGAAGTTGTGACCACCGGCGACAAGCCCATGGTCTTGTAGCATACAGCTGTACCACCGCCTAACCCTCTCTCCTGTGGTGAGGTTGAGGTCAATATTATCCTGGACATCGTAGCACCTGCACCTTGGGCACACCAAGTTGCACGAGCCGCATCCGAGACATCGGTCGCCGTACTCTTTCCATATTTGGCTATCAAATGAGATATCAAGCATGTCCTGGAGACCCGCCATTTCAATGGATCTGCTGAAAGAGTTCATTCTCTCGTTCTCTGCGTCCTTGAATTTACTGATATCCTCGTCATCCACCTCCGCGAACAAGCCTGGACTGTCTTTGATTATTCGTTGCCCCTTTATGGAGCCCACCCTAACGAGATACTTGTCCCCGATATCGTGGAGAAATAGCTCGAACCCTTCAGAAGCGAAGCTAGTCTCAGTGGACTTGCAGAAACAGAAATCATCAGGGGTACAGCTGATACCCACGATGATGGTTCGTTCCCTCCTTGACGAGTACAGGGTGTCCGTGAACTCTTCAAGGAACACCTTTGCAAGCAGGTTCAATGCATGGATATCGCATGGGTGGACGCCGAACATGACGAGTCTCTCTGACGACTCCTCTGGTTCGATGTACTCCTCCTTTTTTTTATCGAAGGTGAAGATAGTCTCCTCTGGGGCTATGAACAGCTTCTTTGGCGAGATCATGGTACGGTTGTATCCCAACTCAACCTTGTTCATGGAATCCACTTTCTGAAACGAGTGGGTTTTCTCGCCGTGTTTGACAGGAGCAAAAACAGTGCCATTACTCTTCAAAACGTTGAAGAAGTCGGGCAGTTTTTCTTTTCCTAGTACCTTTAGCAATAGCTCAGTCAAAATATAACACGCGGATGGTAAATATTATCAATACATTAATTACTTTTTCGACATTTTACATATAGTTAAACCGGTATAATAGCAAAAACAGGGTAGTCAGTTTTCAATAACTGACCTCACCGTGAGCCTGACAGCCTCGGCGCTCCCATATTTGGGCGTCCAACCAACGGATTTCAGCTCCTGCATGTCCAATTGCATTATCTTGACATCGCCCTTCCAGCCCCTGCCGCCGTCAACCCCGCCGGTCAACCGTATCTTGGCCCCGCTGAGGCCCATCTCGTCCTTTACGGTCTCCGCTATCTCTAGGACGTTGGTCCTATCCCATGAGCCAATGTTGTAGATATCTACGCGGTTGCCCCTCTCGATCCCTTTCATGATGCCACTGATACAATCATCAACGTACAGGTAGGACTTGGATTGTGAGCCGTCTCCAAGAACCTCAAGCTCGCCAGGGCTGTCCCTGAGCTTGTGGACGAAATCATAGATGACGCCGTGGTTGCTCCTTGGCCCCACCACGTTGGCCAGGCGGTATATGATAGCCCTGAACCCGTACATCGAGGCGTACGCGGTTAGTAGCGCCTCGCATGCCAGCTTGGATGCCCCGTAGAGGGATATTGGCACCAGAGGGCCATAGTCCTCCTTGGTGGGGATGGTCTCGGCCTCACCGTACACGGTGCTAGAAGATGTGAACGCTATGAACTTTTGTTCCCCGCTGCGCCTCATGGCCTCCAGCAGGTTGAAGGTGGCCTCGATGTTCTGCCGAAAGTGGTCCTCGGGCGACGCGTTCTTGGCGTTGACCTCCGGGTTGGCGGCCAGGTGGTAGACCTCGTCGCATCCCTTGATGGCGCCACCTAGGGCGTCCATGTCCAGCAGGTCCACCTCCAACAACTCCATCCGGGGGTCATCGCTCCACCGGTCCAAGTGATCCATGCTCCCCGAGGACAGGTTATCGATGACGCGCACCGTCTTGCCTTCATTGATAAGATAATCCACGAGGTGGCTGCCGATGAACCCAGCTCCGCCTGTAACGAGGGCCTTCAATTAAATCAAGTCATGAGGGAACCATGTCCCATAAGAGGTTAACGCGGACGCCCCTGACCGAACAAGCCGGGGAACACGAAGAAGATCAGCTGCAGGACGAAAAAGACCGGCACCGCAGAGAGGTAGATCATCAAACCGTCCATGGTCACCGGGACATTCATCAACAACACACCCAGCCCCAATCCAGCCGCGCCGTTAACCATGTCTCGAAACGCCTTGTACGGCCGCAGCTTGAGGACGTACCTGACCACACCCGAGATCATCCCCCACACGCCCATGGTCATGAGGAACCAGTAGAAGGCAGTCATGAGGTTAGCAGGGGGCTCGTGGAGCCCGGTCTTTGCGATGGAGATAAGCCAACCCAGCGTCTCGGAGGGGAGGCTTTGAGTGTTCAATAGAATCGTGGCAACCACGACGAAAAGGACTCCAATGTTCAGGGCAGATATCGGGTCAAAGGTCGGGATGAGATCGATGTGCACTATCTCGCGACCGTGCTCCCGTCTTGCACGTGGACGCGATATGAATGGGATCTGGATGCCAGCGCCGCTATAGGCAACGTATGTGCCGCTGACCTTGTCCATGTACTTGTCACGGGGGTCAACGGACGAGAGTACACCGCCGAGGAAATCGAACAGAACAAGCACCCAGTGGGTCTTTGACAGGTTCCTTAACGTCACGGCCATCAATCCGGGGCTCTTCTCTTTCCGGTTCACCACCTTGAGTCCGATGATCTGTTTCCCGAAGGTGGCCCCGTAGATGTACTCGGTTACAACCGAGTAAACTATCTGGGCGAGCCCCAGATAGAAAGGCGCTGCCCATACGCCCCTCCAGCCCAGTCGCTTCCGAAAAGCGAGCCAATGAGCAAAGGGAAGTAGGCGAATATGGAGAGGACGAAGCCGAAGACCGCGATAATGAAGGCGTCGATGATGTACGCGAATAGCCTTAACGCCCAGAAGCTCTGTAGCCTAAAGTCGCGTACAAGGATATCGAAGCCGTCCTGCCTGACAGTGCCGATTATCTGTTTCCCGCAACTGTAGCAGTACTGGTCATTTTCACCGTTGTACTCCCCGCAGTATTGGCACCGAGACATCGCTAACGATATTATTTAAAGAAGTGAGATTTAAAGGTCTACACGGAGTCGAACTTCCATTTCAGAATGAGCATGCTGCCCAGTGCTTGGACTAGCCCCGGATGCGATGTTACCGCCGCCTCCCTCAGGAAAAAGGGCACGCCCTCCTCCTCGACCAGGAACAGGGCCCTGCCACCCATCTCGTGGTCTATGACACAGCCCCTGATCTCCACCTCTGGGCTATACTGTATCTTGGCGTCCCCGCCTAGAACCTCCTTCAACGCGGTCAGGTTCTCATCCTGTTTGGCGGCGTCATCGCTGCTCAGGGTACTTGGCGCCCTCATGAGCACCTTGATGTCTACGCCCTTCCTGACGGCCTCCCCCAGGTCATCCCTCACCTGGTCGATGTATTCCATGGCGCGGGTTGATATTATCAGAGTCTTCTCGGCTGACCTGTACATTTTGCGAGTCTCGTCCATGGAAACATGACCCACGCTGACTATCCTGATTAGTCCAGTCCTAACCTCGCCCTTGCCTGCCTTCATGAATATCTGTGAGGCCACGTCCTCGAAGCCGTCCCTGTAATCCTCTATGACTGTGAGCTGCCGCCTGATCTCGTGGCGTGACGCCGAGACAAGAGCATCAGCGATCTCCGCAGGGGTCAGTGGAGAATAGAGAGCGGGCCTACCGGGCCTCACAATGAGCAAACCTTTCTGGCTCAGCTCGTCCAAGACGCCGTATATCCTGGCGTTTGGTACTCCGCTGGCCTTGCTGAGGTTGGTCGCCTTGGTCTCGCCCAGGTGGATGAGATGGGCCAGGGCCGATGACTGGTACTCGTTGAGCCCCATGTTGCTGAGGGTGAATTTTAGCTGCGTTACTTGGCGTTCCATGTGTCCCTACCCGTCTGGTTATCTGTTTACATAGATTTATAAGAGATAAACTTACCATCCCAGAGTAGTAACAAAGATTACGGTTCCAATTAGGAGACAAAATCAATGAAAGTAATGATTATGGGAATGGACGGCTACCTCGGCTGGCCACTTAGCATGTACCTCACGGAAAGAGGGCACGAGGTGAGTGGCATAGACAACATGACGCGCCGCAAGACTGTGGCAGAGATAGGCAGCTGGAGCGCTACCCCGATAAAATCAATCGAGGAGAGGTTGGACGCTTACAAGAAATCATCGGGTAACGACCTCACGTTCTACAAGGGCGACCTCATGGAGTCAAGCTTCGTGGACCTGGCGATAAGGAAGGAGATGCCAGAGTGCATCGTCCACCTTGGCGAGATACCCAGCGCGCCCTACAGCATGATCGATGTCAACCACTGCAACTATACCCAGATGAACAACATGGTGGGACACAACAACATCCTGTTCGCCATGAAGGAGCACGTTCCAGACGCACACCTCCTGAAGCTGGGCACCATGGGCGAGTACGGCACTCCCAACGTCGATATCCCAGAGGGCTTCTTTGAGATCGAGTACAGAGGCAGGAAGGACAAACTACCGTTCCCACGTCAGCCGGGCAGCTGGTACCACCTGTCAAAGGTCCACGAGACATGGAACCTAATGTTCGCAAACAAGATATGGGGCATCAGCGCCACGGACGTTATGCAGGGAGTGGTTCACGGTCTGAACACCCCCCAGATGGTCAACGATGACCTAATCACGAGGTACGACTTTGACGAGGTGTTCGGCACCGCAATCAACAGGTTCTGCGCTCAGGCAGTTGTGGGCCACGACCTGACCCCATACGGCAAGGGCGGCCAGACAAGGGGCTACCTAGCCCTGCGTGACAGCATGCAGTGCTTCACCATCGCAATCGAGAACCCCCCGAAGGAAGGTGAGTACAGGGTCTTCAACCAGTTCCAGGAGTGCTACAGCGTGAACGAGCTGGCCGAGAGGGTCAGCAAGGTCGCCCAGGAGTACGGCATGGAGGGCAAGATATGGAATATCCCAAACCCGAGGATTGAGGCAGAGGAGCACCGATACAAGCCCGACATGAAGCACCTGCCGGAGCTTGGCTTCAAGCCGACCCACACCCTCGAAGAGGAGCTTCACATCACTATCCCCAAGCTCGTGGAGTACAAGGATAGGATCGAGGCGAAGCGCGAGTCCATCATGCCCAAAATCAAGTGGTCCGCTTAGACCACTATTTTTTATCTTTCTTCATTATATCTTCAACGAACCAGATTGACCGATGAACCAGTTGATGGACGTTTAACTGTCACGGTGGTCATACCCGCGTACTTCGAGGAAAAGACCATCGGATCAATTGTTGAGAGGTGCCTGCCGTTCGCTGATGAGGTTCTCGTGGTCAACGATGGGAGCACAGATGATACCGTGAAGGCTGCATGTGCTGCAGGGGCCAGGGTAGTGGACCTCCCTGAAAACGTGGGCGTGCTGGGGGCAACACAGGCAGGGTTTAGGGAGGCGTCAGGAGATATCATCGTGACGCTGGACGCTGATGGGCAGCACGACCCGGCTGATATCCAGAGGGTCATAAAACCAATTCTTGAGGGAACGGCGGATATGGTAATGGGGGTCCGACCTAACTTTCCGTACTTCAGCGAGAGGGTTCTGACATGGTTGACTAGATTGAGGGTTCCAGTGGGTGACGCGTCAACGGGTTTCAGGGCAGTTACGAGGGATATCGCAGGGAAGATGGAGTTCCACGGCCGGTGCATGTGCGGTACCTTCGTGCTTGAGGGCGCGAGGCACGGGGCAAGGGTGGCCAGTGTGCCAATCTCGGTGCGAGAGAGGGGTTACGGGGAAAGGCGGGTCCAGACTGAACACATCGCCCAGTTCTTCATAGTGCTGAGATCCCTGTTTTGGTAATGTTTTTAGGCATGGGACATAGTTTTGGGATAATATACAGAGAGTGTTGGTATGAGTAAAGGAGTTACTGTTTGGTTCACAGGTCTTCCGTGCAGCGGCAAGACCACTATCGCTGATAGATTGGGCGAGGTCCTGCTTGAGAGAGGCGAGAAGATGGAGAGGCTTGACGGGGACACCGTGAGGAAGGGACTCACCAGCGACCTGGGCTTCAGCAAGGAAGACAGGGCAGAGAACATCAAGCGGGTGACATTCGTAGCCAAGCTGCTCACCAGGAACGATGTCAAGGTACTGGCCACCTTCGTGTCACCCTATATCGATAGGCGTCAGAAGACCCGTGAGGAGATAGACCAGTTCATGATGGTCTACGTCAGGACGCCCGTCGAGGAGTGCATCAAGAGGGACGTGAAGGGCATGTACGCCAAGGCATTGGCAGGGGAGATCAAGGGCTTCACTGGGATTGATGACCCATACGAGGCACCTGTTGA
>PVMS01122677.1_pt1 | contig 10269 bp, 11 predicted proteins | sample 1853461 | NCBI WGS metagenome assembly PVMS01 (sample SAMN08582032, study PRJNA380276) | Marine sediment metagenome, whole genome shotgun sequencing project. | isolation source: ocean sediment barecode stripped | collected 2017
ATGATTGAATTGCTGGGCGTCAAGCCGGAATATTTTGGTTATACCTTCATGAGCATAGTGATGGGCTATCTCACGGGTGCAATAATCAGTTCACGTCTGGTTAATCGCTGGGGCATCACCCGTGTATTGACCCTGGGACAGTCGATAGGCCTGATTGCAACAGGGCTGCTCATGATCCTCGCACTGTTTGACGTCTATCGGCTCATCCCCGTACTTTTTGTTTTTTTCATGGTTTTCATGATGGGTGGGCTGTGCCTGGCAATCAGCCAAATGGGGGCTATTTCAGAACTGCCGGAACACGCAGGCAAAGCTTCCTCCGTATTCGGGTTTTTGCAGATTTCATTTGCGGCGCTACTGGGTTACCTGGTGGGGCTCTTTTACAACGACACCCTGTTACCCACGGCGATAGGGGTTACCGTGGCGTTCTTGCTGTCACTTACGGGCTACCTGATCATCCGCAACGAGGCCCTGTCATCGTAAATGTCCTCTTTTGTGTTGACAGAGTGGGGGAATTGCCTGCGCTATTATTGAGTATGGCCCATTTCCGTTTAACCCCTTAAGTGGTGGTAGAGTAAAACGGTCATGGGCCCTGCCCTCGCCCGTTTATTTAAAGGCCAAGCTGATGTTGGAAAAACTGATCTTTCTTGTATGGGTTTTGTCTGTGCCGGTATTGGGCGCAGCACAAATCAAGCCAGAGGGCTTGCCGGAATCCGAAGTCCTGCCTGCTAATCCCAACCCACACTGGGTCTGGGTCAATGACATCGTTTTTCATCACATGGTGGACGGAAAAGCTTATCTTGTCGATGGCGATTCGGGCCGGTTCCTTGGGATGCTGAATACCGGCATGGGTTTCACGGGACTGGAACTGCCATCGGACTATTCACAGATTTATTCCCCGGAAACCTACTTTTCACGGGGTACACGCGGCGAGCGTACCGATGTCCTGACTTTTTATGATCCGATGGAACTCAAACCGACCGGCGAAGTGATCATCCCGGCCAAGAGATTTTCCGGCATACCCACACAAAATCTGACGGCCATTACAGATGACAATCGTTTCCTGATTGTTTACAACTTTACGCCGGCGCAATCGGTCAGCATCATCGACCTGGAAAAGCGGCGCCTGGTCGGCGAAACCCCGACCGCCGGCTGCGCCCTGGTGCTGCCGGCCGGTGACAGGCGTTTCCTGATGATGTGCGGCGATGGCAGCCTGATGACGGTCACACTCAATGACACGGGTGAGGTTACGAACAAACAACGCAACAAACCGTTTTTCGACCCCAGGGCCGACCCGGTAACCGAAAAAGCCGTGCGCTGGGGGGACATCTGGATTTTTGTCTCGTTCGCAGGAGATGTTTACCCGGTCGATGTTTCTGCTGAGCATCCGGTGGCGGGGAAACCCTGGTCTTTATTCAGCGAGGCCGAGCGTGGCGAGTCCTGGAGACCCGGCGGCATTCAGCACCTGGCGGTTCACCAGGCCAGTGGCAGGCTGTATTCCCTGGTACACAAGGGTGGCGAAGACACTCACAAGGATCCTGGACAGGACGTCTGGGTGTATGACCTGAAGACACAGAAGCAAATCCAGAGAATAAAACTCGATAAGCTTTCTACTGCCATCGAGCTCAGCAAGGATGACGCACCGCTTATGTTTTCAATTTTTATCGGTAATCCAACACTGGATATCTATGACGCTTTCAGTGGAAAACTTTTGCGCAGTGTGGATGAAATCGGCTTTACACCCACTTTCCTGCAAACCCCGTAAAGCAGCGCCACAGCCGAACATGCTCATCGCCTCCAACATCATTCTCTGGGTTCTGGTCCTGGTCCTGCTGGCCGTGGTGTTTGCACTGGTCCGCCAGGTGGGTATTTTGTACGAGCGTGTCGCGCCGGCAGGGGCATTGAAATCAAGCAGCGGCTTGAAAACCGGTGAAGAAGTACCGGTATTGGAAATGCAGACACTGGATGGCCGTCCGCTACGGGTGGGCGGCGAAGGAGGCAACGGCAAAAGCACGCTACTGTTTTTTCTGTCGCCTGCCTGCCCGGTTTGTAAGACTCTGATTCCCGTACTCCAGGCCATTCGTAACAGCGAGTCGGCCTGGCTGGATGTCGTACTGGCCGGTGATGGTGATGTGGAAGAACACCGTGCATGGCTCAAGGAGCAGGAGATGGAGTCCTGGCCTTATGTGCTTTCACCACAACTGGGCATGACGATGCAGGTCGCTCAGCTGCCGTTTGCGGCTCTGGTTGATGAAAGTGGAATACTGCGTGCCAGGGGGCCGGTCAACAGCAAGGAACAGATCGAAAGTGTGCTTGGAGATCAACATTATGAAATGGCTGGATAAATTTTCTGAGAATTCCGCAAGGTCCATGGCCCGGCAGAGTTCGCGCCGGAGTTTTGTTGCCCGGCTTGGAACGCTGATGCTGGGAGCGGCGACAGTGCCACTGTTGCCGGTGGCCAGGGCGAGCGAGAGTTCGCGCCCGCCAGCACCAGGGGAAAGTGGAGATCCAGGGCGTTGCGATTACTGGCGCTACTGCGCCATCGACGGATTTCTGTGCGATTGCTGCGGAGGCAGTTATGGCAGCTGTCCGCCCGGCACTACGGTTTCGCCCATCACATGGATTGGCACCTGCACCAACCCGGTAGATGGCAAGGACTACATTATTTCTTACAATGATTGTTGCGGTAAATCCAGTTGCGGCCGCTGCCTGTGTAATCGCAACGAGGGTGACCAGCGCATTTACCAGCCCTCGCTGTCCACTGACATCAACTGGTGCGCCGGGTCATCTGTGGATATTGTCTACAATTGTTCCACAGCAGTTGTACTCGGGCTGGCTGTCGCGGACTCCTGATGTTCCGGCAGACTTTAAAAGCGTCGATAACGGGACTTTCTTTGATGTGGTGCTTGAATTTACAAGCTGAAGGGCTTGGCTCGCCACAAATCAATTACATTTTGCACTGTCAGGGTTGCCATCTGGCGGACGGCGCCGGCACGCCGGAAAAAGTACCTGCACTGAAAAACGAAGTAGGCCGCTTCCTGCAGGTTCCGGGCGGGCGGGAGTTCCTGATCCAGGTTCCCGGCACTTCGCAGTCGGCGCTGACAGATGCTGAAGTAGCGGCAGTGCTCAACTGGATTCTGGAGAATTTCAGCAGCGAGCAACTGCCTGCCGGGTTTGTTCCCTATACAGCTGAAGAAATTTCCCACTACCGCCGGCAACCGCTGGCTAATGCCCTTAAGGTGCGCGCAGAGTTAATGGCGCAAATACCGAACACAGAAACGAACGCGGTAATGAATGATAAAGCAGGATATTAATTGGCCTTCGGGTTGATTCCGGGTGTTGATTCCCTGTGTTGATACTGGCTGGCCGTAAGGCAAAGAGTGAACAATTCATTCTGGGTAGAAATATCCAGTTTTTCATAAGCACGGCGCCGGTAAGTGACCACGCTGGACTGTGCGATCTCGAGGTCGAGTCCGATACCAACCGATGTATAACCCAATAATATGCGCTCACAGACTTCCCGCTCCCGCGGGGTCAACTGGGCAAACGGAGGCGCGCTCTTGCTGATGATGTTGTGTACCAGACTTCGCGCATTGCTGTGTGGCTGTTGTTCTTTCAGGGGGCTCAGCCGGAGTATGCGGTAATGCATGGAAATCAGCGTAGTAATCAGTGGCAGCACAGATTCAAGCAGTCGCCAGTCCTTGTCAGAGTATGGACCCGACCGGCCCATGCGATAGAAGTTGCAGTACACACTGTCCTGCTCGACCTTGCCAATGGTCGAGGCCTTGTCAATCAGGTCATGGCGGTCAAAAAAATGATTTTGATAAGCCGAATCAAACGTCGAATCAGTAGAAAGAGGAATCAGGTAATCTTCACAGCCTTCGCTGGCGCTGGAAATTTTTGGAAAGTTCGGGTCCTGTTGGTGAAAATTTTCGACGTAGTCGTCAGCGAGTTGCTGGGCCTCCTCGACTGGCATCCTGCCGTGAGTAAACAGGTGCCCTGCACCAGCCTCTCCATAGGTAAATACGACACAGTGATCGACCGGAGTAACCTTGTTGAGTAACTTGAGCAGACACGATTCAAAGGTGGGCGAGCCGATGCAGCGGCACAGTTGCGTAAGACCTTCGAGCCAGGCGGGGTGGCCAAAAGCACAGGGATCTTTCAACCACGCATCCGGTTGTCCCAGGTCTTCGCTGTGGCTGGTTTTATCCCAAGAGCTCATGACAATAAGTTCACAATTCAGGCTCTTTTATACCAGAACATCGGCGTGCCAGACAAATCAGGCAAGCAGTGATCATGCTATCGCAAGCTGATAAAGAGATTTTGAGCAATAAAAACTTCCACAAACTCGTGGCTGTGCGTCGCTGGGTGTCGTGGTTATTCCTTCTCGTTTTGCTGGGATCCTATCTGGCATTCGGGCTGTTGTCTGTTTATCTTCCTTCTTTTCTCGCCCGTCCGGCGTTTGCGGATGGCGTTGTCCCGCTTGGCATCGTGATGGGCTACGCGATCCTTGCCCTCTCGTTCATTATTACGCTGGTTTACGTGTGGATCGCCAATAGCTATTTCGAACCTCTTGAGAGAAAAATCATCAGTGAGGTGGAACGATGAAGTCCTGGTTTACAGCCGGCGTCTCACTTTTTTTTCTGCTGGCCACTCAGGCAGAGGCCGCAGGCACAAGCACAAATGGGGACGGGACCGGAAATGAATTGAACATCAGCGCGATCCTTATGTTCTTCGTATTTATCGCGCTTACCCTGGCTATAACCTTCTGGGCAGCATCACGGACCAAAACCCGGTCGGATTTCTATGCAGCAGGCAGGAGTATCGGAGGGTTTCAGAACGGGCTGGCAATTGCCGGAGATTTCATGTCAGCGGCGACCTTTTTGGGCATTACCGCTCTGGTTTACACCACCGGTATGGATGCCATGATGTTCGTCATCGGCGGCACACTCGGCTGGTCGGTTATCCTGCTGCTGGTTGCAGAGAGGTTGCGCAATCTGGGGCAGTACACCTTTTCCGATGTCGTCGCCTTCCGGCTGCAACGCAAACCGGTAAGAACCATGTCCGCGATCGGTTCTCTCGCGGTAGCGATTCCTTACTTGCTCGCCCAGATGGTAGGGGCTGGAGCACTGATCCAGTCCCTGTTCAGTTTGCCGTACGAGTATGCGGTCATACTGGTGGGCGTGCTGATGACATTCTACGTAACTTTTGGCGGCATGATTGCTACTACCTGGATCCAGACCATCAAAGCCATTTTGTTGCTGAGTGGCGGCACCATCATCGGTATCGGTGTGCTGGCCATGTTGCATTTCGATTTCGGTGCTCTGATAAGCGCCGCTGCCGATGCGCATCCCAAAGGGGATGCCATTCTGGCCCCGGGTGTGATGTTCACCGACCCGATCACCGTTATCTCGATCGGTTTGGCATTCGTGTTTGGTACCGCCGGTCTGCCCCACGTGCTCATGCGCTTTTTCACGGTACCGGATGCACGCCAGGCACGGCGCTCAGTCGCATACGCCATCGGGTTTATTGGCTATTTCCAGAGCCTGATATTTATCATCGGCCTCGGTGCAATTGTCTATGTCAGCAACAACCCTGAATTCCTCAACGCCGACGGGAGCCTCATTGGCGGCACCAATATGGCGGCGGTACACCTTTCAAAAGTCATTGGCGGCGATCTGTTTCTTGGCTTTATATCAGCCGTCGCCTTCGCCACCATACTGGCTGTTGTCTCCGGCCTGACCCTGTCAGCCGCCGCCGCAGTGTCGCATGACCTTTACGCAAATGTGATCTGTCACGGCGACAGCGACCGCAAGACGGAATTGAGGATCTCCCGTGTTACGACGCTGGTGATCGGCCTGACGACCATGGCCCTGGCCATCCTGCTCGAAGGTGAAAATGTTGCAGTGCTGGCGCTTATCGCGCTTGCCATAGCCGCCAGTGTCAACTTCCCGGTTATGTTTTTATCCATGTACTGGTCGAGGTTCACGACGCGCGGCGCACTGGCCGGCGGTTATGCGGGGCTTGCTACCTCTCTGGTGCTGGTCGCGCTCGGCCCGACCGTCTGGGTTTCGATGCTGGGATTCGAGCGGCCCGTTTTCCCTTACGCATACCCAACAATATTTGCAATGCTGGCGAACCTGGGTTTCGCCTTCTGGTTCTCGGTTGCAGACAAGAGCCACAGGGCTTTCGCCGAATCAGAATCTTTTGATGCACAATGGATACAGTCCGAAATCGGGCCTGTGCAGGAGATATCATGAGTAACATTGATCACAGCAAACTCGAACCTATTGAGCAGGCCAGCCTGGATGAACTGCAAGCACTGCAGTTAAGCCGATTGAAATGGAGTCTGCAACACGTCTATGACAATGTGGCTCATTACAAGAAGGCATTTGACGAGGCGGGTGTGCATCCGCAGGACCTCGCGTCTTTGTCCGATCTGGGCAGGTTCCCGCTCACGACCAAGAAGGTTCTGCGTGAGAATTACCCCTTCGACATGTTCGCGGTACCGATGGATGACGTCGTCCGGATTCACGCATCCAGCGGCACAACCGGCAAGCCGACAGTGGTGGGATATACCCAGAACGATATAGACATGTGGGCCGATGTTTGTGCACGGTCCATTCGCGCTGCGGGCGGCAAAAAGAGTGACAAGGTCCACATTGCATATGGCTACGGCCTGTTTACCGGCGGTTTGGGTGCGCATTACGGTGCAGAACGCCTCGGAGCGACAGTCATACCCATGTCGGGCGGGCAGACCGAGCGTCAGGTGCAATTAATCCAGGATTTCCAGCCCGATATCATCATGTCCACACCGTCCTATATGCTGAATCTTGCGGATGAATTTGAGCGCCAGGGATATGATCCGGCGAAATCCTCGCTTCGCATAGGAATTTTTGGCGCCGAGCCATGGACAGATGCGATGCGCAAGGAAATTGAATCGCGATGTGAAATCGATGCCATAGATATCTATGGTTTATCTGAAGTCATGGGGCCTGGTGTCGCCAGCGAGTGTGTTGAAACCAAAGACGGCCCAACGATTTGGGAAGATCATTTTTACCCGGAAATCGTTGACCCGGACAGCGGCGAAACACTGCCTGATGGCGAGTACGGCGAACTGGTTTTCACCTCGCTGACAAAAGAGGCATTACCCATCATCCGTTACCGCACGCGGGACCTGACACGATTGCTGCCAGGCACCGCACGCACGATGCGCCGCATGGACAAGATAACCGGCCGCAGCGACGACATGATGATCATTCGCGGCGTTAATGTTTTTCCGAGCCAGATTGAAGAAGAGATACTCAAGCTGGATGAATGTTCGCCGCACTATCAGATTGAGCTTTATACCGAAAAGCAGATGGACAAGATGCGTGTGCTGGTCGAGCTGAAACCACAACAGGGCCTGCTGTCAGATGAAGAGCGGGCATCTGTCGCCGGAAAACTGGCGCACAACATAAAATCATACATCGGTGTGACCTCGACCATCGTTCTGCACGATGAAGGTGGGGTTGCCCGCTCCGAAGGCAAAGCCGTACGAATCGTCGATAAGCGTTCCCGCTGATGTCCCCCCTTGTGTGGACTGCAGCGGTAACGGCAATTTGGCATCATTAACAGGCCATGCGATACGTCCGTCAGATTTTCCCCTTTGAAAGGCCAGCAGAACTGGATTCTACTGACCGTGTGCATGTGCCCGTCATCATTGTTGGTGCGGGTCCCATCGGCATGGCCATGGGCCTGGACCTGGACCTGCAGGGAATCCCCAGCATCATTCTCGATGATGACAACAAGGTCAGTATCGGTTCGAGGGCAATCTGCTGGTCCAAGCGCGCCCTGGAAGTGTTGGACAGGCTGGGCTGCGGTGAGCGCATGCTGGACAAGGGTGTGACATGGAACCTGGGAAAAGTCTTCTTCGGCGATGCCCATGACCCGGTTTATATTTTCAATATGCTGGAAGAAGAGGATCAGCAGTTTCCAGGTTTCATCAATCTGCAGCAATACTATGTCGAAGAGTACCTGATTGATCAGCACAAGCAGCGGGAGCTTACTGAAATCCGCTGGGAAAATGAAGTTACCACTGTCGATCAAACGGCCGATGGCGTTACTGTCACAATCAGCACGCCCCAGGGGGATTACAAGCTGGACTGCGATTACCTGCTGGCAGCTGACGGCAGCAACAGCCCGATTCGCAAAATGCTCGGCTTTGAATTCGGAGGTGAGACATTCAGGGACCACTTCCTGATCGCGGATATCAGGATGAAAGCCGATTTCCCCACCGAACGAAGGTTCTGGTTCGATCCACCCTTCAACCGGGGTCAGTCCGCCTTATTGCACAAGCAACCGGACGACGTCTGGCGGCTGGACTTTCAGCTGGGCTGGGATATTGATCGCCAGGAAGAACTCAAACCGGAAAATGTTTCCAAACGAATCCGGGCGATGCTGGGGGATGACTTCGAATTTGAGTTCGAGTGGGTCAGCATTTACACCTTTCAATGCCGCCGCATGGACAGTTTTGTTCATCAGCGCATCATTTTTATTGGCGACTCCGCCCACCTGGTGGCGCCATTCGGGGCGCGTGGCGCAAACAGCGGGCTCCAGGACGTCGATAATCTTGGCTGGAAGCTTGCGCTGATCCTGAATGGCAAGGCCCCGGCGAGCCTGCTCGAGTCTTATGACTACGAACGCGTTCTTGCTGCAAAAGAAAATGTTCTCAATTCAACCCGCACCACGGACTTCATTACGCCCAAGAGCGAGATCAGCCGGATATTTCGTGATGCGGCGCTGGAACTGTCCAGCGAATTCGAGTTCGCCCGCCGGTTCGTCAACAGCGGCCGCTTGTCAGTCGCCAGCATTCTTGATGAATCGGCCCTGAATACCGAAGACATGGACGATTTTGATAGCAAACTGGTTCCGGGTTCCCCCGGCATCGACGCACCGGTGACCGTCAATGGCGAGAAAAGCTGGTTTATGAAATCCATCGGCACCGGGTTTACCGCTGTGTACTTTGCAAAGGATGGAGAAAATGCACCGCCCGGAGCAGATGAACTGAAAGAAGATGCCATACCGGTGAAAACCATTGTGGTTAGCCAGGCGAGCCAGGAAAATAACGGGGCTCTTTATGATCACAAAGGCCTGCTCCAGCAAAGGCTGGATGGGCAGCCCGGCACCTATTATCTTTTCAGGCCTGACCAGCATCTTGTTGCGCGGTGGCGTGAATTCGATTTACAGGCAGTGCGGGACGCGGTAATCCGCGCCACCCGTTGAGTCCAGGGAGGCAGCATGAGCAATAAATTGCACACCGGGCCACGGATAGCAGACCCCGATGATTTCTTTGCCCGGCTCATAGCATTGCATGCGGGCCTGAGTAAGGATCAGAGTACCGATCTCAATTGCAAACTGATCCTGCTCATGGCCAACCACATCGGTGACCGGGAAGCTCTCGACGAACTGCTCGAAATCGGGTGGAACTACCGGCCGCAAAATTGATGCGCACAACATAACCTGAACACCTGAATGACGGCCGGCCAGTGACATATTTTGTCAATTACCGACCAATAAAAGGGCTTTATTTGGAATAAACCCAGATTCGGACATGGTTTATCTCATTGTTTATAAAGACTTTGATACTTTCTGGCACATAAAATGCATGTTTAATAGCGGAAGCACCAAATTTAAAGGGATGTTTATGAAAGGTGCAAAGCGAAAAAATTCCAGGGAGGACCAGGGTATGAGACATTTCCACCGCTCAATCGCAGGATCATCCTCAAACGGATTCACCCTGATCGAACTGATGATCGTGATTGCGATTATCGCTGTGCTGGTATCCTTAGCTTTACCCGCTTACCAGGACTTTACGGTGCGGACAAAGGTAACTGAAGGACTAAGCGTTGCCGCTTCTGCGAAGGTAGCAGTTGCCGAGACTTGCATGACCGATCCAGCAACAGTGCCCACCAATGACAGTACCGGTTATGCGTTCTCGACCAGCAAATACGTCAGTTCAATCGTAATACGTAATACATGCACGGAACCCTGGATTATCATTCGTACAACAAATACCGGTGCAGCGACGGACGTTGTTCTTTCCCTGGACGGCTACTTAGCCCCCGGGACAGGCCGTGTCGAATGGAATTGCCATCAGGTAAGGGGTGAAAAGAGGCATATGCCGCAGAGCTGCCGCAATAATCATTGGTAGGAAAGAAAAACACCCGATCTTCATCAATTTTCCTGCGACAAACCAGTTAAATAGAGAGCGGAGGGTGCCTCCTTGCGCTA
>PVMS01035436.1_pt1 | contig 10268 bp, 9 predicted proteins | sample 1853461 | NCBI WGS metagenome assembly PVMS01 (sample SAMN08582032, study PRJNA380276) | Marine sediment metagenome, whole genome shotgun sequencing project. | isolation source: ocean sediment barecode stripped | collected 2017
GCCGTCGTGGCCCGGCGCTTCGCTGCGCCTCACTCTGCCAGCGGGGGCAGGAACGGAGCGAAGGCCGTGTCGATGCCCTCGCGAACGTGGTTGCGGTTGGCGAAGAGATCGGTGCGCGTGGCGAACTGGAACGTCGGCTCCCCCGACGGTTGCCGCGCCTCCGCCCGGACGCGGACGAGCAGCTCGAGACCGCCGCGCGCCTCGTGGAGCTTGTCGCCCAGCGCGTCGAAGGCGGCGACGTGGATCGACGCTGCGGGAGCGGAGCCCTCCAGCGGGGCGCCGGCGAGGATCCGGGCCGCGCGGCCAAGCGCCTCGATCTCGAGCTCGCGCTCGACGCCGTCCCAGTGGGCGGAATGGCTGGTGATGCGCGCCTCTCTCAGGAAGAGGGAGGGCGCGACCATCGTGTCGAACTCGGCGTGGCTGCGGAGCTCGCGGGCGAGGGCGCGCGCAGCATCGTCGTAGCCGGCCTGGTCTCCCCCCTGTTCGGATCGAACCTTTCGCACGCTTCGGACCCAGAGCGCCCGCGCCGCCTGCCAGGAGACCGTCTTGAGCTGCTTGCCCTGCTCGCGCAGATATCGCTCGAGCTCGTTCCAGACGATCGGGCTGCGACTCTCGAGCTCGGACGGCATGTCGTCCGTCACGTTGAACGGCAGCAGCAGGATGACCCGGCTCTCGAGGCCGCGCGCGAGAGTCGGCTCGTGGCGCGGCGCGCTCGCGCAGCTGAGCAGCGGGGTCAGGACGATCGCTGCGAGAATCAGGCGGAACACGAGGGGAGGGGGGCTCACGGCCCGGCCGATGCTACGGCCCCGCCTCGGAGGCGCAAGGCCACGGCGCCGGAGCCCCTTGATAACGGGCGGCCGGAAGGCGTATCCTCGCCGGGAGGGCGCCCATCCGGGGGGCCCCCGCGGAGAGCCCATGCGGGCCGCCGTCCAACTCGCAGCGATCCTCGTCGCGGCGCTCGCCGCGGGATGCACGACGTCGGTGGACGTCTCGTTCGATCCGGCGCAGGACTTCTCCCGCTATCGCACCTGGGCCTGGCTTCCCAATGCCCAGAGCGTCGATGCCCTGCCCGACGAGGAGAAGACCCTCGCCAGGCTCACACCCCGTGTCGTCGCCGAAGAGCTGCGCCGCCGGGGACTCGTGCACGTCGACGGCGATGCAGACCTGCTCGTCGGCTACGCGCTGCGGGTCGAGCGACACCTCGTGACCGTGAACGAGACCGGTGCGCACCAGCTGCTCGCGAGCCACCACCACAGCCCCTCCTACATGATCCAGTCCACGCAGGCGCGGATCGAAATCTACGATCACGGCCATCTCCAGGTCGTGATGACGGACGGCCGCCGCGAGCATCGGGTCTGGCGCGGGGATCTCTGGGCCAGGCGCCGGGGCACCTTCTCGCGCCACCTGCCCGACGCCGTCTCGCGGCTACTCGGCCGATTTCCCGCCGCGCCACCGCCCGAGGCGACTGCGCCCTGATTCGAGAGCGGCGATCGAGGGCACGCGCTACGGCTCGACCCGCTTCTGATATGATGCGCAGCGTGAGCGTCTGGAGGAGGCTGAGGCCGAGCGCGGCAATGCTGATCGCGGCGCTCCTGCTGTCCGTTCCCGGGCAGGCCCAATCCCCAGGTGGATCCGACACCTCCCCTCCGCCGCCGGATTACGCTGCCAACACGTTCGACGTGGTGGTCCTCCGCCCGCTGGGGTTTGTCGGGGCGATCGTCGGCGCCGTGCTGTTCGTGCCCGTGGCGGTCCTCACCGCCCCGGGCGGCCGCGACACGATCGAAGAGGCGCTGGAGATGTTCGTCCTGGTTCCGGGGAAGTTCGTCTTCACGCGGCCACTGGGGTCGTTCTAGCCGGGCCCACGACCTCCTGCCTGGGGCGTTGGCGGCGACCGGAAGGCGCGGCCCGGCAGCCCGCCGGATACCGCCCAACTGGCTGAAATCACTCGGGTATCCCTGACTCGGCGTCACCTCGTGAGTGATTGACGGCATAGTCAAAGGTGGGTTAGGGTCGCCCATCAGGTCTCGCGTCCGCACCCCGCCGAGCTGCCGCTCCGATGCGCGTGCAGGGGTAGTACGCCTGTACCCCGGGTCGCACGCAAGGAGCCAGCATGACCGCAAGCAGCAGCAAAGCGCTCAGCCCGAAGCAGGTGCGTGAGCTTCTCGCCAGCCGAAGCCTCGAGAAGGTGGTCGTGCTCGGCGCGAACGGCACCATGGGCTACGGCAGCGCCGCGCTGTTCACCCAGGCCGTACCGCAGGTGACCTTCCTCGCCCGCACCAAGGCCAAGGCGGAGGAGGGTCTGGGCGCGGCGGTCAAGCAGGTGCGCTCGCCGACGGTCGCGTCGCGCTCGGCGGTGGGCGATTACGAGCACGATCTCGAGGCGGCGGTGGCCGAAGCGGATCTCGTCTTCGAGGCGCTGACCGAGGACTTCGCCGTCAAGAAGGAGATCTTCGACAAGGTCGAGAAGTTCCGCCGGCCCGACTCGATCGTGGCCACGGTGACCTCGGGCCTCTCGATCAACGCGCTCTGCGAGGGCCGGGACGAATCCTTCCGCAAGAACTTCCTGGGTCTCCACTTCTTCAACCCGCCGAATGTGATCGTCGGCACGGAGCTGATCGCCGGCAACGACACCGATCCCGAAGTGCTCGACTTCGTCGAGGCTTTCTCGCGCGTCCGCCTCGGCCGCGAGATGATCCGCACGGCGGACACGCCGGCCTTCGCCGGCAACCGCGTGGGCTTCAAGGTCCTGAACGAGGCCGCGCAGATGGCCGAGCAGCTCGGTCCCGTTCTGGTCGACCGGCTGGTGGGGCCCTACACGGGCCGCGCGCTCACGCCGCTCGCCACCATCGATCTCGTCGGCTGGGACATCCACCGCGCCATCGTCGACAACGTCTACGACAACACGAAGGACGAGGCCCACGCGACCCTGAAGCTGCCCGCCTACATGGACAAGCTGATGGAGAAGGGCGTGCTCGGCAACAAGACCGGCCGAGGCTTCTTCTGGAAGGACGAAGACAAGGTCCGCCACGCCCTCGACCCGGTGAGCGGGGGCTACAAGCCCGAGAAGGAAATCAAGCTTCCTGCCCTGGACTACATCGACGACGTCTCGAGGCTGCACAACGAGGGACGCTACACGGCGGCGATGCAGGTCTTCCTGGCCGCCGATGGGCACGAGGCGAACCTCGCCAAGAAGGTGGTCGCGGGCTACGTCAGCTACGCCTTCCACCGGGTGGGCGAGGTCACCGAGAACATCGACGGCATCGACCGGATCATGGGCATGGGCTTCAACTGGGCGCCGCCCGGTGTCCTGGTGGACACGATCGGCATCCAAGGCACCGTGGAGATGATCGAGCGCGCGAGCCTGCCGGTGCCCGAGAACCTGGCGGAGGCCGCTCGGACCGGAAGGACCGAGCCCTTCTTCAATCACGCCCGCATCAACGTGGGTCGCTTCTTCGTCGCGGGCTAGGCCCGGCAAGAGATCTGGAGGAAATCATGGCTGCTGGATCCGACGTCTACATCCTGGGGGGCTACCAGACGGACTTCGCCCGCAACTGGACGAAGGAGAACAAGCACTTCTCCGCCCTGATGCGCGAGAGCGTGCTCGGCGCGCTCGAGACCTGCGACATCGCCCCGGAAGAGGTGGAGAGCGCCCACGTCGGCAACTTCGCCGCCGAGCTCTACTGCATGCAGGGTCACCTGGGCGCCTTCTTCACCGAGGTGGACCCGGCCTTCAGCGGGCTGCCCACCGGCCGCCACGAGGCCGCCTGCGCGTCGGGCTCCATCGCGCTGCTCGCCGCCTCGGCGGAGATCGAGGCGGGGCGCTACGACCTCCAGGCCGTGGTCGGCATCGAGCAGATGAAGACGGTCTCGGCTACAGAGGGCGGGGCCTACCTCGGGACGGCGGCCTGGTACGCCCAGGAGGCCGATGGCATCGAGTTTCCGTTCCCGAAGCTCTTCGGCCGGCTCGGCGACGAGTACGACAAACGCTACGGGCTGAAGGACGAATACCTCGCCGAGATCAGCAAGATCAACTACGCGAACGCCAAGCTCAACCCGAACGCGCAGACCCGCACCTGGTACATGAACAAGGAGCACGCGCTCTGCCGCACCGACGACAACCCGTCAGTGGGCGGGCGCATCCGCATCGCCGACTGCTCCCAGGTCACCGACGGCGCCGTCTGTGTCTTCCTGGCCTCCCGCGAGTACGCGGCGAAGTGGGCGAGAGGGCAGGGCAAGAAGCTCGAGGACATCCCGCGCATCCAGGGCTGGGGCCACAACACGGCGCGACTGAAGTTCGACGACAAGGTCGCGGAGAGCGCCGGTGCCGAGTACGTGCTGCCCCACGTGCGCAGCACCCTCACCAGCGCCTGGAAGCGCGCCGGGATCGACGGGGTCGACCAGGTCGACGTGATCGAGACCCACGACTGCTTCACCACGTCCGAGTACATGGCCATCGACCACTTCGGCATCACGAAGCCCGGCGAGAGCTGGCAGGCCGTGGACCAGGGCTGGCTCGAGATCGACGGCAAGGACCCGATCAATCCCAGCGGCGGGCTGATCGGTGCGGGTCACCCCGTCGGCGCCACCGGCGTCCGGCAGCTCCTCGACGGCTACCTCCAGGTCACCGGCCAGGCCGGCGACTACCAGGTGGAAGGCGCCAAGACCTGCCAGACCCTCAACATCGGCGGCAGCGGCACCACCAGCTGCTCCTTCATCGTCGCCAAGTAGCCCCAGCCGACGGAGACGCTCCTTGCGGTTCTCCGCTGCACGCCCCGCGGTCCTGCTCACGGAGGTGGGAGCCCGGGATGGTCTGCAGAACGAGCCGGAGACGGTCTCCGTCGCGGTGAAGCTCGAGCTGCTGGCGCGATTGGCGGCGGCCGGGTTGCGGTCGATCGAGGTGACGTCGTTCGTATCGCCGAAGTGGATCCCGCAGCTGGCGGACGCGGACGAGGTGGCGGAGCGCATCGAGCGGGTTGCCGGCGTGTCCTACGCAGCGCTGGTGCCGAACCTCGCGGGCTGGGAGCGCTTCGCGGGAACCGGAATCGACACGGCCGCGTTCTTCGTCTCCGCCAGCGAGACCCACAACCGCAAGAACGTGAACCGCAGCATCGCGGAGCATCTGGAGCGGTTTCGGCCCGTGGCGGAGCAGGCGAAGGCCGCCGGCGCGAGGCTGCGCTGCTACGTCTCGACCGTCTGCGGCTGCCCCTACGAGGGGCGTGTCGAGCCGGATGCCGTGGTGGAGCTGGTGCGTGCGGTCGACGCGCTCGGCGCCGATGAGATCTCGCTGGGCGACACCATCGGGGTCGGGGTCCCGGAGCAGGTGCGGGCGCTGGTGGCGGCCGTGGCCGACGCGATGCCGCTGGACCGGGTGGCGCTCCACCTCCACGACACCTTCGGCCGGGCCCTGGCCAACGTGCAGGCGGGCTACGACGCCGGGGTGCGCCGCTTCGACGCTTCGCTCGGCGGGCTCGGGGGCTGTCCCTACGCTCCCGGGGCCTCGGGCAACGTGGCGACCGAGGACGTGGTCGACCTGTTCGAGCGCCAGGGGATCGACACCGGGGTCGATCTCGACGCCCTGGTCGACACCACGGCGTGGATGCAGGAGCGTCTGGGCAGGATGCTGCCGGGGCGCGTCTTCCGGGCCCGGCTGGGGCAGCGGAAGCGAGAGGGGCAGGAAGGAAGGACGGAGACCGGGTCCGGGCGACGATCGAGCAGGTCGAGCAGGGCGGCGCCGCGCGCTACCACGAGAAGGCTCGCGAGCAGGGCAAGCTCTTCTGCCGCGACCGCATCGCGCTGCTGGTGGAGGAGGGCTCCTTCGTCGAGGACGCGGTGCTCGCCAACGTCGAGGCCGGCGACCTGCCGGCCGACGGCGTCGTGATCGGGACGGCGCGGGTGGACGGTCGTCCGATCTGTCTGATGGCGAACGACTCCACCGTGAAGGCCGGCTCCTGGGGCTTTCGCACCGTGGAGAAGATCCTGCGCATCCAGGAGCGAGCCCAGCGCCTGCGGGTGCCGCTGGTCTACCTGGTGGACTCCGCGGGTGCGCGCATCACGGACCAGGTGAAGATGTTTCCCGGCCGCCGGGGCGCCGGGCGCATCTTCCACAACCAGTGCCGCATGTCGGGCATGGTTCCCCAGGTCTGCCTGCTCTTCGGGCCGTCGGCCGCCGGGGGCGCCTACATCCCCGCGTTCTGCGACGTCGTCTTCATGGTGGAAGGCAACGCCAGCATGTATCTCGGCTCGCCCCGGATGGCGCAGATGGTGATCGGCCAGGAGACCACCCTGGAAGAGATGGGCGGGGCCAAGATGCACTGCTCGGTGTCGGGTTGTGGCGACCTGCTGGCGAAGACCGAGGAGGAGGCCATCGCGGCGGCGCGCAGCTACCTCGGGTACTTCCCGTCGAGCTGCGACGCGGAGCTACCGGTGCGGGACGCGGCCGCGCCGGTCGCCGGCTGCGACGACCTGGAGGCGCTGATCCCCGTCGAGGAGAACAAGCTCTTCGACGTGCGGAAGGTGGTCGAGCGCATCGTCGACGCCGATTCGTTCTTCGAGATCAAGAAGCTCTTCGCGGGCGAGATCCTGACCGGGCTGGCCCGGATCGACGGGCACCCGGTGGGCATCGTGGCGAATCAGCCCAAGGTGAAGGGCGGCGTCCTCTTCGTCGACTCCGCCGACAAGGCGGCGCGCTTCCTGTGGCTTTGCGACGCCTTCGGCATCCCGCTGGTCTTCCTCGCCGACGTGCCCGGCTTCATGATCGGCAAGCAGGTCGAGCGGCAGGGCATCATCCGCGCGGGCGCCAAGATGATCATGGCCATGTCCGAAGCCACCGTCCCGCGCATCTCGGTGATTCTGCGCAAGGCCTACGGCGCAGGGCTCTACGCCATGAGCGGCCCGGGCTTCGACCCCGAGGCCACGCTGGCACTGCCCAATGCCATGATCGCCGTGATGGGGCCCGAGGCGGCGGTCAACGCGGTCTATTTCAACAAGCTCGAGGGGCTCCCCAACGAGCAGCGGGCCGAGGAGGAGGCCAAGCTGCGCGAGGAGTACCGCCGGGACGTGGACATCGAGCACTTGGCCAGCGAGCTCGTCGTGGACGCCATCGTGCCCCCGGATCGGCTGCGCGACGAGATCGCCGCCCGCTTGGCGGCGGCCCGCGGACGACGCGATGCGGCGCCCGCAAAACGGCGCAGCGTAACGCCGTTCTGAGGGGTTTTCCCCAAGGGGGGGCCGACCGAACCCGGCACTGCGGTCAGCGAATCCCTTGGGCGATGCATGGTGTGGGATGCTAACTTCCGATCGATTCAAACCTGCGGGTTTCCCCCCGCACCACCTCCTCCCTACACAGCAAACGGACGTGTCATGACGCGTTGCGGCGTCCCGCCGTCGGGGTGGCCGCGGTTGACACCAGGGAATCCGCCATGTCTCCTGTTCGCCTGCTGTTTTGCGAAGCGAGCCGCGCACCGCGCGTGGCGGCGTGGGCCATCCAGGGGGGGCTGGCGTGATCGAGAGCTTGACCGGCATCCAGACGCTGCTGCTGCTGCCCGCCGTGGTGGGGAGCGTCTACTCCCTGTTGACCCTGCTGGCCGTCTATTACTTCGTCCGGCGCGAGCCGACCGCGCAGGCTGCCGCCGGAAGCTGGCCGCCGGTGTCGATCCTGAGCCGGTGCACGGGCTGGAGAAGGACCTCGAGCACAATCTCCGCTCGGCCTGCACCCTCGACTATCCCGACTACCAGGTGGTCTTCTCGGTGCAGCGCCTGGACGATCCGGCGCTGCCCTTGCTCCGGAAGCTCGAGCGGGAGTTCGGCGGCCAGCGCGTCACCGTGGCGGTGACCGACAACGAGCCGGTGATCAACGGGAAGGTCCAGAACCTGGTCGGCGCCCTGAAGGTCGCGCGCCACGACATCCTGTTGATCAGCGACAGCGACGTGAGTCTCGAGCCCGGCTACCTGAAGACGATCATCGAGCCGTTCGACGATCCCCAGGTCGGCAGCGTCTGCACGCTCTACCGCGCCCGGTCCGCCCAGCGCTGGTTCGAGAAGCTCGAGCTGCTGTCGTACAACTCGGATTTCGTGATCAACGTGATCTTCGCGAAGGTCACCGGCGCCTCGGACTTCTGCCTGGGCTGCTCGGTGGCCATGCGCCGCGAAGCGCTGATGGCGGCGGGGGGCCTCGAGCCCCTGGGCGAGTATCTCGTCGAGGATTTCGAGCTCGGTCGCCGGATCGCCCGGGCCGGCTACACCACGGAGCTGGTGCCCTACTTCGTCGACACCACGATCGATCTCCAGCGCCCGTCGCAGTGGTGGGACCACCAGGTCTACTGGGACCAGAATACGCGCGCCGCGCGCCCGAAGGGCTTCGCCGCGACGATCTTCATCCGGGCCGTGCCCTTTGCCCTGGTCTTCGCGCTGGCGCGCGGCTTCGATCCCCTGGGGCTGCAGGTGCTCGCCGCGACCCTCGCGATCCGCCTCGTCACCGCCGCGGGTCAGTTCGTGCGCATCGGAGACCGCGAGGGCCTGCGCAGCCTGCACTGGCTGCCCGTTCGCGATCTGGTGGGCGTCGCCTCGTGGCTCGTGGCGATCTGCAAGCGCAGCTTCGTCTGGCGCGACATCCGCTTCGGTCTCACCCGCGACGGTCGGATCGTTCCGAGGCAGGCCTGACGTGCGGCGGCTGATCGTGACGGGAGACGACTTCGGGATGGCGGTTCCGGTGAACGAGGCGATCGAGATCGCCCACCGGGACGGCATTCTCCAGGCGGCCAGCCTGATGGTCGGCGGCGATGCCGCGCAGGACGCGCTCGAGCGCGCGCGCCGGCAGCCGTCGCTGCGGGTCGGGCTGCACGTCGTGCTCGTCGAGGGCCGGCCCGTGCTGCCGCCGGGAGAGGTCCCGGACCTGGTGGACGGGCAGGGCGAGTTCCGCAGTGACCTCGTGGCCACCGGCTTCCGCTTCTTCTTCCGGCCCGGCATCCGGCGTCAGCTGGAGGCGGAGATCCGGGCCCAGTTCGAGGCCTTCCGGAAGACCGGCCTGGCGCTGGACCACGCCAATGCCCACAACCACATGCACCTGCACCCGACCGTGCTGGGCCTGCTGCTGCGTGTGGGGCGCGAATACGGCCTGGACGCCATCCGGGTGCCCTATGAGCCCCCGCGGGCCTCCTGGCGCGCCTCGGGGGAGGGCCGTTGGCGGCGCATCCTCTCCGCGTGTGCGTTGGCTCCCTGGACGAGATTGCTACGCTTCCGGCTCCGGCGGGGCCACATCAAATCCAACGATTTCGTATTCGGCCTCCACGACAGTGGTCGCATGGAGGAGTCCCTGGTGCTCCGCCAGCTCGACCAGCTGCCGGAGGGAGTCACGGAGATGTATTTCCATGCCGCGACGCGGCGCTGTCCGGAAATCGATCGGACCATGCCGGAGTATCAGCACCAGGGCGAGCTGGCGGCTCTGACCAGCAGCAGGGTGCGCAGCGCCCTGGCGGCCCTGGGAATCCAGCCCATCGCGTTCGGCGACCTGCCCGAGCCCGGACGCTAGGCCCCACGCGCCAAGAGCGCGCGGCACGGCCCCCACCCACTACGACACGAAACACGCGACACAGGAAGGCGAATGGCCCAGAAACAGGACGCAGGCCCGGCACGCACGGTGCCGGCCGCCAAGATCGAATTCAGCCCCGAGGACCGGCAGTGGATCGCCGATCGGATCATGGAGATCCTCGAGTCGGGGCAGCTCACCCTCGGCAAGTACGGCAAGGAGTTCGAGGAGAACTTCGCCAAGCTGTGTGGGGTGGACCACGCGGTGGCCGTCAACAGCGGCACCTCGGCCCTCGAGATCAGCCTGCGGGCGCTGGGCGTCGAGGGCAAGGACGTGCTCGTCCCGGCCAACACGTTCTTCGCCACCTGCGCCGCCGTGATCCACGCCGGCGGCAACCCGGTGCTGACCGACACCGATGCCGCGACCTTCGGCACGTCTCCGGAGGAAGTGGAGAAGCGCCTGACGCCGAACACCGCCGCCGTGGTGGTCGTGCACATCGGCGGGCTGGTCTCGCCGCGGATGCCGGAGCTCCAGGAGCTGGCGCAGCGCAAGGGCTTCCACCTGGTGGAGGACGCGGCCCACGCCCACGGCTCCTCGTTGAACGGCACCCGGGCCGGCGCCTTCGGCGCGGCGGGCTCCTTCAGCTTCTACCCGACCAAGGTCATGACCTCCGGCGAGGGCGGCATGATCACCACCAACGATCCGAAGATCGCAGACGAGGCGCGGACCTACCGTGATCAGGGCA
>PVMS01130372.1_pt1 | contig 10268 bp, 10 predicted proteins | sample 1853461 | NCBI WGS metagenome assembly PVMS01 (sample SAMN08582032, study PRJNA380276) | Marine sediment metagenome, whole genome shotgun sequencing project. | isolation source: ocean sediment barecode stripped | collected 2017
AACTGTTAACCATCAACGAAACTGTTGCCTCAATTGTAGGTAATGAAATCGGACGCAAAGCATTAGAACGCTATTATCCTGAGTTTGTACCCCCTGATGAACAGGAATCCAGTGAAGAGGATGCTGGCGGCTCAGATCCCCTTCGTTTTGATTTCAACAAAGAAATGAGGACAACCCGAATAAAAGTAGACGAATTATTAGCGGAAGGTCGAGTAGAGGATGCGGAGGCCTACATGGAAGAGAGGCGTTTATTCTTTTGGGATAACGGCCGCCGCTTGCGGAAGTTAAACCAGGCCTTTTTCGCGTTCCATGGATCTTACGCTGATGAACCTGGCGAACAAGGAGACGATCCAATAGGGCCTACTATATTGGCGATTCGAGAAGGCACTTCTTCGCTGTTCGAATTTCTCGACCGATTATCTTCAGTTACATCAATAGATGATCTCAACGAAATCGCGGTCGAGATAGGTGCATCTTAAAGGCTGTCGATGGTATTGGGCACTGTTCTATTGATGTTTTCCTGGCCCCTATTCCTCCTCAGACACCAATTCCAATACCATCTCCCGGAGTAATTCTGCCGTTCGCGAGGCCAAACGCTTGTATTCTTTATCGCCGGCAGGTAGCGCAAGATAAGCATCAAAGTCAGCCAGAGCTTCAACGTATTGGCCCTGTTCTTGAGCCAGCATAGCCCGATTCAGAAGCGCTGGCTCATAGGAAGGATCATCGGCCAGCAATGCGTTTAAGTCAGCTCGTGCCTCTTCAAATTGGCCCATCTCTCGATAGAGGATTATCGCTCGATCAAGCCGGGCTTCCCTGAAATTAGGGTCCAGCTTATATGCCTGGCTGAACCGTTTAACTGCTGACCGGTGCTCCCGTGAGAAACTGCTCTGGTTTCCGAAATTTCGGTGCAAACTCCCCCACATATAATACATTCTGGCTAATAGGATTTTTAACATGCCAGTTGATCAATTTATCAATCTACAGGTTCCAACGATCGCCCCCGAATCTATCAATTCTTGTAGCTATCAATTATATGCTAACTGCTTTCCTTTTTATATTACTCTTGCGAGCTCAACCACTTCTCGCACTGAATGGCCGCAGCACAACCCTGTCCTACCGATGTGGCAATCTGCCGGAAATAGGAGTCTTGAATTTCACCCGCAGCAAAGATTCCCGCGACGCTCGCTCGCATTTTTTCATCGGCAATAACATACCCATGCTCATCCATGGCAAGCTGCCCTTCCAGAAACTTGCTGTTAGGATAATGCCCAATATAGATAAAAACTCCATCCGTAGGCAATTGGCTTGTTTCTTTGGTTTTAATATTTCTAAGACTTACGGAAGACACCATGCCATTGCCGGTTATTCCATCTAGCACTGTGTCCCAAATAAACTCAATTTTTTCGTTGGCAAAGGCTCTCCGTTTCAAGGTTGGACCTGCCCTTAGCTCATCTCGCCGGTGAATTACGCGTACCTTATTGGCAAACTTTGTTAAAAAGAGACCTTCCTCAAGGGCGCTGTCGCCTCCTCCCACAACCACGACATCCTTGCCTCGGAAGAAAAAACCGTCGCAAGTGGCACAAAAACTTACACCACGCCCAATAAGATCTTCCTCTCCTGGCACACCTAGCCTTCTGGGTGATGCGCCAGCGGTTACAATTACTGAATCAGCTTGAAATTCCTTATTATTGGTCTTAATGATGAATGGAGAACCTTTCGTAAAATCAACTTCAGTAACTTCATCATATTCAAACCGGGTCCCAAACCTCTCAGCTTGTCTGTACATCCGATCGACTAAGTCTGGTCCGGTAATATCCGGATCGGGGAAACCGGGATAATTTTCAACCTCTGCCGTAATTGATATCTGTCCTCCCAATTGGCTGCCAACAATAACCAGCGGATTTAGAGTGGATCGAGCAGTATATATAGCGGCTGTGAGACCTGCTGGTCCCGAGCCTATGATGATCACGCGTTCTTTTTCCATGTTTATACTCTTTGCCTTTAATGATAATAAATAGCTCCAAGAGAAGTGATTTTAACGTACGATGCGACCTGGAACAATAGAGGAAGAATATTTTCCGAATTGATTCGTCACAGTCAGCATGACTCAAACTGGCAATACAGCATTTGATGATCGCCTCTATTTAGGCATTAATGTGTTCTCGATTCTATCATATAAGGGCAAATAGCATGTGAATGTACTGCCACCTCCCAACGTGCTGGTCACCTCTATACGACCTCCTTGATTTTCAACGATTCGCTTCGCGATTGGCAAACCTAGCCCTGCTCCATCAGTGAAACCCTCATCATCACGAACGCGACAGTAGCGCTCAAATAGATGGGGCAGATTTTCAGCAGCGATTCCTGGGCCTGTGTCCATAACCTTGATGGCTACTTCCTGACCTAATTTAAGCAACCTAATTTTAACTATCCCTCCTCGCCTATTGTACTTGATCGCGTTATTTGTGAGGTTTAACAGCAGCTGCTTCAATCGATCATAGTCGCCAAAGACCATAGGCACAGCACCTAAAGACTCGATCGACATGCTGATTTCTTTTTTATCTGCTTGTGCCTTCTGTAACTTAATAACATCTTCTGCAACAACCTTTAAATCAACTGGTTGTTGATCGAACTGAAGGCGGCCAGATTCGAGGCGGGATAGGTCGAGGAAATCTTGAGCCATACGAGATAATCGTGCCGTCTCACTTTGAATCATCATCAGCAGTTCTTGATGAAAGGGGATTAGATCCTCACGAGCTAATATTTCACTTGCAGTTGTTAGGGCCATTAGAGGTGTTTTAAACTCGTGCATAAAGTCAGCGATGAGATCTGTTTGTTGGAAGAGCCGCACATTCTCGAGAGCCGCCGCAGCGTGACTCGCCAGCATTTGCAATAGCACACTATCTTGTTCCGTAAAACCACTATCCCCTAATTTATTTATTGCCAGCAATACTCCAATGACACTATCCTTCGTCAGCAGTGGTACAGCCATCAAACTATCAGCATTCGAATAATCAAGATTGTCGATCTCTTCATATTCAAGTAATTCCTGTTGCACATTCTGCAAGACTAACGGCTCCTTATTGCTAAGAATCCAGCTGAATAGGCTTCTGTCCAACGACGGTTTTCTTTCCGCAGCTGACAAGTTTTTGGCTGTCGAAGCAGTCAGCTCAATTTTTTCTGATGCTTGTTCAACAAAATACAGGGAGGCTGATTCGCTTTCAGTGAGATCGCTGGCCGAAGTTACAACTATTTCAACCAATTGATTATGATCCAATGTAGACCTCAGAGTAGTACTTGTTTCCAGCAGCCGCCGTAGCCTGGTCGGTCTAATTGCTTTTAATTGAGCCGTATTAATTGGTGGCTTATCTCGGAATTTTATCTGTTTCATAGACTATCAACATAATTTGCTAAAGCTGGCAGAACGTCAACAACATCAGCGTGGAATGTTACATCCGCGTAAGGATCCAAATATGTTGGTTCCAGATTTATTATGATTATCCTTGCGTCATTTTCCAATGCCAACATTGGCAACTGGCTGGCTGGAGTAACTTCAAGTGAAGAACCGATAACCAGCATTAAATCACATTTGCCCACAAGGCGTTGAGCTTCATTTAGAATTTTGAACGGTAACTGTTCCCCGTATAAAATGACATTAGGCTTTAAAATACCTCCACAGCTGTCGCAATGAGGAATATCGCCACTATTGAGAAACTCCAAAAGGTGAGTGTCAGAAGGATAAATATTATAACAGCGAATACATGTGGCCTCTCGCCAATGTCCATGAAGCTCGTAAATCACTTTTGAACCAGCTTTACTATGCAACATGTCAATGTTTTGAGTTATGATTCCTTTTAGTTGCCCAGCTCTTTCCATCTTAGCCAGGGCTTTATGTGCAGCATTGGGTTCAGCATCAAAGGCGATTTGAGCAATCGGCCTTATCCAATCGAAAAAATCCTCCGGCCGCTGCCGAAAGCCGTATACAGAAGCGACCTGGTAGGGATCAACATCCTCCCACAACCCTGATTCAGGACTGCGAAAATCGGGTATGCCTGAGGGGGTGCTAATTCCCGCGCCTGTTAATGCGACCGTCTGCCGGGATTCAGTAAGAAATCCTTTCGCTATCCTAAACTGCTTCTCTAAAGACATTTCTAAAATAACTTCTAGCGTTATACAAGAGGCCAAGGATAATGACGGCCTGGACCCGGCTGTGGAAAATTCCCTGTTTGAATCAATTGTTCAAGGCGCGCATGGAAAGCTGCAATCTCTCTAGCAGATAACAGCTCATTCAATTCAATCCACTGCTGATTATCGTTTGAACAAATAGTTGATTGAAATATATGCAAATCGTCCAACAAGAGCTTTGGGATTGGATCACCTGAAAAATCCCATATTACGCTTCTTAATTTATACTCGGAATGAAAACAAACACCATGATCGATTAACCAAAATTTACCGTTATCATCTTGAATTACATGACCACTTTTTCGGTCGGCATTATTTATCAAGATATCAAACAGGGCAAAAGCTTGAGCCTGTACTCGAATTTCCTCCCGTAACGTTAGATAATGCTTCTTTGGATCATGATCGACAAAAAATTGGACCGAACCAAAACCATGGGGGCCGTCACGTAGAACAGTTGGAGGGACAAAATGCCATCCAAGCATTTCGCTCACTAAGAAGGCCGCCCGTTCGCGCAAGCTTAACGTTCCGCTTGCAAAATCCCATAGCGGGCGCTCCCCGTGACTGGGTTTATAAATAGCGTTCACCTCGTTACTCCTGTACACAACTTGGACAAGAAAAGTGTAATTGGATCCCCATGGTACAAGCCCATCCAACTCTATCTGGCCATTTTCTAAGAGATCTACGAGGGATAAAATATTCTTTTTGGCTAACATCTACAAATAATCAAATATTTCCGGTTTCGGATGCTGCTGTCATTTTCCTAATTTGCATGTCCATTTCTGTTAGGACAGAAATGTCCCTCTGGATCGATAGGTTGGCGACAGTTGCCGCATATGGGTCGTCCTGCACTCACTATTTCCAAACTGTGGTGGATTAAGGACTGAGCTTGTGGTCTGGATATCCAGAAGCTAACAGCATTTGGTTCTTCATCTTCATCCACTATTTCGTAAGCAACAATAACAAGACGTTTTTTTTCCTCATTGTAACCTATGCCCAGATTCCCAACGCGAAATAGCGGCTCAACCGGTTCCCGCAATCGCATATCAGTCCAAGCAGTTTCATGAGCTTCTTCTCCAGGATGCTCTTTAGAGAGTTCTTCTAACAAAGATTCAAGACTAGAAGCAAGCATACTTGCCTGTTGTTTCTCGATAATAAGCGAGATCAGATCCGGGCCTTTGCTCCCCTGGAGATAAAAGACACGTTTGCCCGGCGGACCAACAGTTCCGATTGTGAAATGAGACACAGGGTTCAGTTCAATGTTCTGGGCCATTAGATCCTTGCTCGTAGTCCCTCTCTGGTTCACTCTCAAGGGTAGTTTCAATTTTTTCAGATTTTTCATGCTGATGAAACTTTATTGGTCCACTATCATTAATTCTTAGAACGTGTACTGGACCGCTCCCAGTCAGAGCCAGGATGCTCACAGAAGCTGGAGAGACCGCTAATCGCTGAAAGAGATCGAGATGCATACCAAGATAATGAGCTAAAACCAATTTGATGACATCAGCGTGTGAGACTAATACTATAAACTCCTCATTATGCTGATGGCTAAGCTTTTCTACCGTGTTCACAGCCCGGGTTTGTACTTCTACAAAGGACTCGCCCCCAGGAAATCGAAATCGACTCGGAAAATGCTGTACAAGACGCCACTTTCGCTTCTTTCGAGCTAACTTCTTCAATCTTTTTCCTTCCCACTTGCCATATCTCACCTCTCCCAATTCCGCGTTGCTTTCAACTTGTAATCCATTTGGCTCGGCCAGGATTTTTGCTGTCTCTAAGCAGCGTTCAAGTGGGCTGCTGTATATCATCCTTATTGGCAAGGACGAAAGGCGTTGAGCTAGCAATTCGACCTCGTTACGCCCCTCCTCGTTGAGATGGACTCCTGGAAGCCATCCAGCTAGGCGTTTCTCTTTTACCCACTCATTTTGTCCGTGTCTTACCAGGAGGATGTAAGTCATGAGTGGATAATAGCACATCCAGGCATATTCCTAAAAAGCGCTGGTCAGGCGCCACGAGGTATGAAAGCAGCAAGCTGATTCTATAAAGCTATTTACTGATCCAGACCTGGATCCAGGGGATTATCGTTCTGATCCGTTGAGGGTGTGCCTTCACCGGTGTCAGGAAAATCATCTGGTGAATTAAACTGGTTAATATCGTCGCCTTGATCAGGCAGTAGGCTTTCATCAGCTGGCGCATACTGATCAACTCCAAAATAAGCTGCCATGACATCTCTCACAATTGGTGCAGCCCATTGAGATCCTTCACCACCGTTAAAAATAAATGCAACAACCACGATCTCCGGATTTTCATAGGGCGCATATCCTACAAACCAGGAGTGGGTTGGTAGAATTTGTCCCTCTTTGCACCACCGACGTTCTATAGCGATATTGTCACAATATTCTGCTGTACCTGTCTTCCCTGCTGTACTGATCCCAAAATCATCCAGCCAATCTACGAAAGTCGCACCGGTTCCACCTTCTTCATTAACCATGCGCATTCCTTCGGCGACCACATCCAGCCACTGCCTGTCGACATCAACGGAGTTTAATACCTCCGGCGCAAAAGGCTTAATAATATTACCTTCTTCGTCAGTGATATGATGGATAATTGTAGGTCGATAGAGGAAACCGCCATTGGCAACGACCGCCGCCATCTGGGCAACCTGCAGCGGGGTTGAAGTAACGAATCCCTGGCCGATACCCATATTGTAATCATCACCCGTTGACCAGGGTTCCCCATGAGTCTGGCGCTTCCAGGCCTGGCTTGGATTGTTTCCTGGCGCTTCTAAGGGTAATTCAATGCCCTGTACCCGGCCAAAGCCAAATTGGTCAGCATACCGGTTCATTCGGTCTACACCCAACCCTTCTACAACTTCACCGTCCTGATTAAATCCACCACTAATCTTGTAAAAGTAAACATCGCACGAATTGGATATCCCGGTGAACATATTCATAAACTCATGACCTTCGCTAAACCAACAGACGAAAGTTTGAGCCCGGCCAGGGTCATTTGGTGCAAAACGATTGGGTATGGTTATCTCGCCAGGATCAAAAAGCAGCCGGTTTGGCGAGACGACGCCTTCCTGCAAAGCTCCAGAGGCGGGCACCAATTTAAATGTCGAACCAGGTGGATATTGACCGCTGATGGCATGATTCACCAATGGTGTGTAGTCATTCCTTTCTAATCCAAGATAGTACTCAACAGGAACTTCCGTTGAAAAGCGATTGTTATCAAAGGTCGGTATATTAACCATTGCCAAGATCTCACCTGTGTTAGGGTTTAGGGCAACAACAACCCCCTGTTCCACCTCAACAGGTTCGCGGGTGAAAGGATCTAGCGTCGCTCGTCGCAGCTCCATCATGTTTTCAAGGATATCGTAAGCCTTTTTCTGCAGATCCAGATCAAGGGTTAGGTGCAAGTTCTGGCCTGGGCCAGGTTCGATTGTCGGTCCAATTTGACGAAGCTCTCGACCGGTCCAATCTTGTTCTATCTGGCGTTCTCCTTTCCTACCAGAGAGCTCAATTTCCATTGATGATTCCAATCCCGCCCAACCGACTCGATCATCTCTCTCGTAACCCAGATTAAGCCAGTTTTCGTTCGGAATAGGACCCATATAACCGATAAGGTGAGAGGTGAACTCGCCACTCGGATAGCGGCGAATTGGCTCCTCAATAACCCGAACTCCAGGAAGAAATATGCTTTCCTGTTCGATAGTGTAGGCTAGAGTTATGGGTATGTTAGCTTTTATGGGTGCGGGCAGATATGGGGCAAAGCTGAAGCGGTCAATAATTTCTTCAATGCTGTCAGGCAGGTCAGGAACTATACCAATAGCATCCAATGTTTCATCGATTGGAGCATCATACAAATCAGCTAACTTGGAGTAGGTGCTGACCAGAGATGGATCGGCTTCAGATACAAGTTCTCTTTGCTGTAAAGTGTTAGTGACCGGAACGCCAGTTAAAAGGGACAGACGGGCATATATAGCTTGACGTTCCCCGGGATCGTCAGGTAAAAATGCTGGTGTGATTGTTACGTTGAAACTTGGCTCATTAACTGCCAGAGACTGACCATTTCGATCCAGAATAACACCTCGTGGAGCATCAATCGTCAATCGGGCCATTTGGTTTTGTTCAGCGAGAGTTTGAAATTCCTCACCCTGACTGCGCTGGATCCAGAACACCCGGTAAAGTAGAAGGACAATAACGATAATAAATACTGCCCGTAAGAAGACGAGCCTCACCTGGATTCCGCTGTCGGAATCCGGAACTTCTGTTTCCTCTACTCTTTCCCAACCAACTCTGGACATGTTTTCACAATGAATCTACTGCTCGGCAGCTAAATTTCAACCTTTCTTGGCGATATCGACTTATCAATAGCGTAAAATCCCCAGTAAAAGGGCACTATCAAGATGCTGTGTATCAGAGCCATATTCATAACGAGGTTAAATGTATTCCTATTTAGGCTGTATGCACTTGATATTATCGAAATAAGGCCTCGAAACCTTGGATTCTCAGACAATTCTAAAGCGCCCAAGAAGTCGTTGCTATTTAAAATTATTGGCATCAACAGTCGCAGAATTAATAAATAGATTAACCAGAATATCATCGTAGCCAATGCCGCTAAAACAATAGGCATTATTAGTCTGCTTTCGGGGAAGCTGCGTTGAAGAAAAACTACAGCCGCGACTGTTGCCATCATAGCAAGAGATGTAGCACCGATTGGCCCGGCAGAAAATAAATCAGTAAGCAATCCAGCTATAAATGCCCAAATTAATCCTTCGCGAAGACCTCTAAGTAATGCCCAGGCAATGGTTGCTACAAACATTAGCTGTGGCACGATCCCGAAAATGGTGAAGTTAGGCAGCACTGCTGATTGAAGGATCACCAGAACCACCATCAGCGGGATTGCCAGGTAAAGGGCAGATGTCATGGACTGTCCAAGAGGTCGGCAGGTGCAGAATCAAAAATCGAAGTATCGATGGTCCGGAAGTCGGTCACGACAAACACCATCTCTAATGAGTCGAAATCTACAGCTGGTTGGACAATCGCTTTCTGAAATAATTCAGCTTCCTGACGATCTGTTTCAATTAACCGGCCGATCACCATATCTTGTGGAAATTTTCCACCCAGACCAGAAGTAAGAGCGACCTCTCCAGACTCAATTTGAGCTTCCTGGTTGATCCAATCCATAGTCATTGACCCGCCTAAGCCCCCACCGCGAATGATGCCAGTCGCCCTTGACGATCCCAATCGAGCTGGAATGCTGCTGATGTTATCCGTGATCAATATAACCATGGCAGAATGATTTGTAGTTCGGTAGACTTGACCCACCAAACCTCTCGCGCTTTCGACAGGCATGCCTACAAATACGCCATCATCAACCCCCTTATCGATGATGATGCTTCTAAATAATGGGCTCGTATCGTATCCAATTACAGATGATGTCAGGCGCTTGAATTCAGGCCGCTCTCGTGCCCGGTTGAACAGATCTTGGAGCAGCTGATATTCTCCCTGGATTTCCCGCAGCCCCTCGTTTTCTCTTCGTAAAGAATCCAACTGGGCCTGCAGTCGAGCAATCTCCTGCCGAGCCACTTGAATGTCATCCGGACCGGCTATTGCATCGACCAGGTTATCTGTGCGAGCTGCCGTCCAGCCCATCACTGAAGAGATCGGATTCTCAATAAAGTTAAATGCGTTATCCAGCGTACCCGTGCTGTCAAGGATCAGCAGAAGGACAACAGCGCCAATGAGAACGACAAAGGCTGCCCAGCGAATCCTTTCTGGGCTCTGGTTAAGGTTCATCGCTCAATTAGAGTGGGATTTATGGAGCATTTCCTGATCAGAGTCTTGACCTTCTATGTGATTATGCTTGGCAAATTCAGGTCTAAGTCCACTCTTAGACTAGTGGTGAGTGCTTCCCCGATCAAGGCCCACCAAGACCCGATTAAAGTTATCAAGATCTTCCAATACCAGGCCGGCGCCTCGAGCCGCACAGTTCATTGAATCCTCGGCGAGCCAGACTCTCATTTTTACGGCATGCTCCACTCGCTCGGCAAGGCCTCGGATTTGAGCACCTCCGCCTGCAAG
>PVMS01040327.1_pt1 | contig 10266 bp, 15 predicted proteins | sample 1853461 | NCBI WGS metagenome assembly PVMS01 (sample SAMN08582032, study PRJNA380276) | Marine sediment metagenome, whole genome shotgun sequencing project. | isolation source: ocean sediment barecode stripped | collected 2017
AAGCGGGATGGAATGTAGGCAGACACCAACAGTTGAACTCTTTACTCCAGATCCACCCTTGACTCCTGATCTTCGTGATACCAGATTTCTTCAGGACTTGCTTCAGAGCAAAATCTCCGGCAAGTACAATAGCCTTGGGCTTTAGGTATTTCAGCATCCGCACTGTGTAGATACGGCAGCATTTAAGCGTTGCAGCAATTTCTTTGGTGGTCATGTTCTTCTTGTCAATCCTGCACCTTGTAGAATTCATCAGGAACAGACTCGACCACCTTACGTCTGCATCCTGGCAACACTCCTTCGCCAGATCACCCGTATCGCCAACAAAGGGATCACCTTCGATCTCCTCTTTGTACCCTGGCGATTCACCGTAGAAAACCACCTTCGCCTTTTTATTTCCCTTAAACCGTACCTCCCGTTTTCTGAACAACGGACATTTAGAAATGGTACAGGTTTTACGTCTTGCCATCGCCACCCCCTAACTTGGGTCGGGGAACGGTATCATCTATTTCCAGTGGCATAATAATCCCAACTACATCGTTCGTGATACCTCGGTTGGCTACACGGCATTGGATGGGTGTTTTGCCCTCACCGTCTTTAGTGGTGTAGAACGTAGCCGATGGATACTTGAATTTAAGGAAGTCAAAGTACATCGTCTGCACTGGAACAAGCAATTTCTCTGACTTATCCACTAACCAGATTAATTCAGCACCACCAAAGGTGTGCACCATCCAGGTGTGGGGAACTATCTCGGTCAAGTTCTTCATCCCCACAACCTTATTAACAATGATGGGCATTTTCTTTCGGAGATCCGACGATCCCTTTTCGGCCATCATCCTTCTGAACGGTTTGCCGTAGCAGAAGAAGAAACCATCAGTCATATACTCTTTCTTTTTGATGGTTCCAACTTTCCAGGGGTTCGCTGAATCAGCAATTCTTTGGTGGTCAGCGTTTTTGCGATCTGTAAAAGGCACACCCGCTTTCAGAATTTCAATCTTCTTCTGGAGCGCATCGTATGCCTTTACTCCCTTGTCAGTAAGGTTGCCTTTCTTATCGCAATACCCTTCCTCCTTTAGACGAACGACTGATTCTGTGTCCAACACCAATAACTTGTTGGCGTAGTCAATCTTCTTCGTCTTAGGGTCTGCGTTGCTAAGGGCAACAAGATCTTGTCTCTGTAAAGCCATTAACTATACCTCCTTTTTGGATTTATTAACATATATCAAATTTGACAAAGGATGTCAAGTGTTACATTACTATGCTAACGTACCCTCTAAAATCGTGTTCCACTTGTTTGTGGAAGTTCGGGCATCGTCGAAGTCATCAGGGTTCACACCTCTCCATCCTTTCTTCTTTGACTCCCATCCACCGTTCAACCCTGCGGTATGGATGAACTGTGCTCCAAGCTCAGAGCATACGGGCCAATCCAATGGCATCAGCTTCATATATCGAAACTGCAACGGTTTCTTCCGGCGAAATATACTCCGCTTGATCCAAGCGTTGATCATGTCAAAGCCGTGAAGAACAATCCTATGGTACGGGTACATCTGCCCAATGTTATCTATAACTTCCGTCACGCCCTTGTAATATCTCGCTTCGTTCATTGCGTGGTGCCGCATAATACACATCTCTTTTCCGATATACTTTTTAATGTGGTTTTTGGAAATTGTAGTCACTGACTCGAAGACATTCCCATCAACTACAAACCCATCCAATGAAGCAGCCACAATAAAGACATGCCCATACCTACTCTTGCCGTTACCTTCCTCGATGCCCTGACCAAAATTGATCAGAGCACCGATTCCGGCAGGATTCCTCGTAAGCCCAATATCTCCAGGCTTACAAAGTTTCAGTACTTCAGCCATCGTGAACATCATTAACCGCCTTTCAGCTTTGCAGCTAACGCTAACGCTGCTGCCTTAATCTCAGCTCTGCGTTTCTGGTAGCCCCAGACAACAACTCCAATTACAATCAGGGTGATACTCCCAGTCCCGCTTGAAATTAAGTTCACCAACATGTCAACCCAGTTATCAGCAGCGCCCAGAACTACTTCCTTTTCATAACCGAACCTTTCGAACACTGCAAATACAATTACTCCAAGAGTTACCCAAAACTCCGTGGTCATATACCCAGGCTTATCTGGTTCTTTTTTCTCAACTGTCATAATTCACCATCCCTTCTTTTAGCCTTCTGTCGCTTTCTGCAACAGTGCCAGTTTTTGGACCTGCTGCCTGATATCTACAATAGACATCTTCAACAGCGTTTGGTCCTTTTCCATGATTAACGTCTTATCTGGGAACTTCACAAGCAGATCAGAAAACACTAACAGCGTCACTCCAACCTTCAAGTTGAGCTTCGCTATCTCCATCGTAACAAACTGCTGAATGTCATAATACGTAATCCCAGATACAACGTATGACTCAACTAAATCAGCCCACTTGTTGAACTCCTCAATATTCACTTCACTCCAAATAACGCCAACTTTCGCCACCGTTGCCAAGATCCTCTGCGCCTGACACGGATTCACAATCCGCTTGGCAATCAGCGAGTTTTCAGGCGTGGCACCAACTTCTTCGTAGATGCCACACTCTCCAGGCTTCTCCCACCCAAACTCAAACGGGACACTTGCACAGGACATGAAAAATACAGCGGTCAGAACAATTGCTACATACTCTATAATTTGGGGCTTCTTCATTTTCTCTCCTCCCATTTTTTGCACCAGTCCTCAATACAGACTTCTTGCCTATCAAGGATCAGTGCACGTTGTTTACTGCAAAGGTGAAATACTTCATTCAGCATATTTGTTTTGTGTCTTGAGGCTTGAATATGTTTGGCGTGTTCCCAGACCCACCGCACAGCAGCATCTTCACCTGCAAACAGAAAGTTAGCTATTGTCCGATTCCTATCCCAGTCTGGTCCGTCATATTTATAACCACGTTTATCGCCGTGGTGGAAGATCGTGTGGGGTGTATAAATATACTTCTTCTTACCCAAAATCGCAAGGGTATAATTCATAAAGTTCTCACCACCTCCATAGATCCCCAACTCCTTAGGCCAACCCCCTGTTAATTTGTATAAATCCCTTGATATCAGCATCCCACACGTAGACATGACTGGAACCTCGAATAAGCCATCCCTGTGATCAAACTCATAATTCTTGAACTTGTAGTGGAATTGACCAGTCTCAATGACTATATCGGTTTTGTAGATCAGCCTTTGCTTCTCCAGAATATGATAGGTCAGTGGAAAGTGCATCGACCCATCAAGTTCTTCTTGATTGTCAAAGTAATACCTTACAGCTTTACCTATCCCAGGTGAGGGCATTATGTGAGCATCGAGGAACCAGAGTACTTCACCCTTAGATAGCAAGGCTCCAACCCGTTTGGCGTTCCAGTGTGACAGCTTGTCATCATAGCGTTTGTAGACAAGCCACTCATGCAGTGTAGCCATAGATCTAATATGACTCATGACTGGTTTCCCACTTTTTGGGTGGATGTGATCATGCCCACGGTCACACTCAGGCATCCCATCAATCCAATTGTCCACAGCTACAATCTCAAAGTCAATCCCACTACCTTTTAGTTCTTCGGCTATTGCCCTAATCGTGAAGTTAATTTGAGGCCACTCATTCACGTAAGGCATTATAACTGATACATCCATTCTCGTAAATCCTTTAGGGTAGTAAGGTTGGATCAATATCTACAGTCGGACTTGCTGTTATGTGCTTCGGAACCTCCGCAGTCACGTAGATATTAACTCATTGATAATTGGTTGCATTTTCTGCTAAAGTCTCTGGTGCAGTCATGCTGATAGGCACCTCATACTTCCGCAGGAATGTCTCTCCAGTCAACCCAGTAGCACAGCCCATTAGGGCCAAACTTAATAAAAGTATTCGTATCATTTCTTAAATCCCCTTTCCTTCAATAACTTATGTTTAAAGGCCGGAAACTCGGCCACCAGTTCAGTTGCCAGTTCAGCTACATTCTCGATTCTTATAGATGCAAAATGGACAACCTGGGATTCTAAGATCCTAACTTGCCCATCAATATCCCGCACAATAGCGCTAAAGCCCAACGATTTCTTTGTCAGACCATAGTAGTCAATCGCCATCAGGACATCGGTTGAGATTACTCCCCCAACCAACCGCCCGTATGGTGTTTTGGATAACTTACCGTTCCGAACCGCAACCATTTCTGGCCTTCCCAGGATATTCTTCTCTACACCCTGGACGATTACTTTTTCTTCAAACTCAGTTAGGTAATCCTTAAACCTTCCCTGGTCCATTTAGTTTTCCTCTCTATGCACGAAGCTAACCTTACTCGTGGTCGTGACTCCTCAATGCCTATACCATCCCCATTGAGAATAGCAATATAATTAAGAGCGTGCATGGACTCAAATCCATCAGAGAATTCGAAGTTCTCCCCATCTATTTTGAACAGGCGTTGTGGTTCATTAGCACTTGCAACCGATATCCTGAACACCACTTCTGCCCTCTTGAGTAGCATACCACCAAAGACAGAATCTCTCGTCCCATCGTTCACCCACACATCATCTACATCACCGAAGATCCACAGCAGTAGGTCGAATAGGTGCGTACCTATATTTGCAGCTAATCCACCTGATTGTCTTCTTGTTCCCTTCCAACTATGCCGATACCAGTCACCACGTGGCACATGATAAATGACTTCAACTTGGTGATGACCCTCACTGAATATACGCTTCGCCTCACGTGCCTTTGGATGACTCCTTAATTGGGAGATCACCCACACCTTGTTACCTGTATTTTCTTGCAGCTTTAACAGGTATTCAAGATTGTGTTCGTTGATAACCAATGGCTTTTCACAGATCACCTCAGCACCAACCCGCAGACCCCAACTGCAATGGATGTCATGCAGATAGTTAGGCGAACAAACAGTTACGAAGTCAATCTTGGTTCCACCCATCAATATCTTCTGCACGTGTCTGTCAAGCCTTTCAAATTGGGTAAAGAAACGGCATTCGGGAAAGTACCTGTCAATAATGCCTACAGAATCATGTGGGTCCATTGCAGCGATTAACTCCCCACCAACTTCCTTGATCGCCTCCATGTGCCGTGGTGCCACGTATCCGGCAGCACCAAATAGGATAAACTTCATAATTCCTCCTCCAGTATTTCAGTCATTTCAGCCACCCGCACCGAATTACTATGGTGCTTATGGACAAACACTTGCCCTCTTGTTGCAATCGCTTGCAATTCTTCTGGATGGTCCAGCAGTACTTTGATCTTCCTCATCATGTCAAACGCATTCCCATAACTTACAAGGGTGTGTCCAGGCAGGAACCCATTCTCATCCTCAGGCCTGTCAGTCAGTAGCAAAGATCCACAAGCCGGACCTTCGAGCATCTTAAAGTTAAATGACTTCCAGACGTTCATCGAGTTTACTGTAATCTTTGAGTTTTGCAGCATTGCTACATACTCACCGTCAAAGACTCTGCTGGTTATAGATTTGGGGACAAACCGTTTTATCGAGCTTAGGACATTTGCTCTGTTTGGGTATACAGCTTCCACTCTGGACATCCCTGCAAAGACATCTATAGCTCTCTCATGCGGATATACTGGCGGTTGGTGAAAGCGCTCCAGATCTACAGAGAACGGCAGCATGCAAGCCTTAGGAGCCAACTTCTCCTGTTGCACAATTCTTTGCACCCTTTCTGTCCGGCAGAATAGAAGATCCTGAGGCACATTCCGAAGCCATTTACTATACTGTGGGATGTACCCAGGATAATTTCCGACAGACGGTACAAAATCATCAAGGAAATGCACTTTCGGGATCTTGACCCGATCCAACCCACTGACGATAGGAGTAGTGTACTTCAAGCTGTAGGTCATAAGGATATCAGCCTTACTCATTTCGACCAGAGTGGGAGCACTGACAATACCTGCCTTATCTTTAGGCCACTCCCCCCACCCAGGACCTACATAGGTGACATCGTGGTGGTTAGCTATTTCGTTTCGGAATCGCTGATGCCCTGAGTTATAGCGGTGGATCTGATTTGGAGCAATGAACAATATCTTCATACCCTCTCCTCCTGAGGCACCGTTCCCGTTACTTTTGCCGGAACGCCCATTACTATAGCACAAGCAGGAACATCTTTTGTAACCAATGCTCCCATACCCACGAGTGCGTTCCCACCGATCACTACACCTGGCTTTAGCTTGGCCCCTGACGCTATTCTTGCACCACGCATAATAACGCAGGGAGTTATCTCAGGCTCGAAATCTCTTCCATACGCTATCCGATTAGTGTTAGTGATCATTACTTTTGCACCGATATAGACATCTTTCTGGATCAGAGTACCCATCCCAATATTACTATATTGGAATATCTTTACACGCTCTCCAATCACTGCATTTTGGGCAATGTAGCAATAATCCCGAATATCCGCACCATCCAAGATCCGTACTCCAGGCCGTATGTGGCAGAAATTGCCTATCTTGCAATACTTTCCGATAACGGCAGTATCATCTACAATGGTGCAGATCCCAATTTCGGTTCCTTCCCCCACGCTTGCATTGACATGCACATAGGCATCTTCAAATCTTGCAATCATTTCGCCGGTACTCCTTTCACCGTAACACCTGGCATTACATCCCTTGTAACAACAGATCCGGCACCCACAAACGCATCTTCGCCAATCACTATACCCGCCATAATTCTACAGCCACCACCAACAATAGCACCTTTATGGATTATCGTTTCGGCTACCTTTGACTCCAGATCCGAGAAGCAAATTGTCTGAGGCCCAATAAAAGCATCAGGATAGATCCTAACTTTGGGGCCTGTAATGGCAGAGCATTTGATCGTCACCCGATCACCGATTTCGTTAGCAGGTCCGATTCTGGAATAACTCCTGATCGTGCAGTCTTCTCCAATTACTGTACCCTTCATAATCTCACAGAAGTTTTCGATTACGGTGCCAGCCCCGATTACTACCCCAGGCTCAATGACATTAAAAGCCCCGATCTTTGCAGTTGGGTCGATTTGGCACGTTTCGTGGATGTAGCTGAATCTCTCTATGCCTCTTTTCATCAATTGTTCAAAGCTCATCATTGTACTCCTTTCGGCCTCACATGGGCCACAACAATAAATTGAAGTTTTTGGAAATTTGTCTTTATCATGGGCAGCTTGATTACTTTACATCCCGCCACCCAAAAGTACTCGCCAACTAAACGCATAATTTCTGACTTTGTGTAGACCCTCAAGTGGTCCCTACTTGGAAAATTGGGAACCGATACAATTACTAATCCTCTTGCGTAGCGGTACGCATTGTAAAGCAAACCATTAGGATCAGGGACATGTTCCAACACCTGTCCAATATGCACAAACTCGAAGTCATGCTGCATATCCTGTACCTCGAATCCTTCAGGGCCAATGATATAGCGATCAGGATTGTACTGCTTGTACGTATCCATTATCTTAAAGTCTTTAACATCAAAGGCAGTGGTATGGTATCCCAGGCTTTTGAATAACTTTGCAAACGTGCCATCATTTGCTCCAACCTCCAGTGCTCGAAAACCTTCCTGGAAATATTTCCTCGCCATACCTCCAACAAAATCAAAACGTAATGGAACTCTTGCTACCATTTCTTTTAGGCTCATGGGTTTTTCCTAACCAGATGAAAGAAGTCCTCAGGAAAGAATACGTCAGGCTCTTTTCTACAATCTTCAACATGTCTCCACGGATGATCGTCAAGAACCTTAGGATGTGGGCCTTTATACGGTTTCATGCACTGTCCAGCAATTGGGTAGTTCATATACTCCGGTGCTGAATGATTAGTTCTCCGCAGCCGCTTTGCCTTTGCCGACTCCTTCTTAACTGATTTGTAGTGAAAGTTAACTATATCCCTCCTAACCCGAATATTTGGATTAGAAGGCTCCTTTCCCCATTGGAGTTGAGGATGTACGATTGACTCATTCATTTTATCTCTTAGCACCTCATCGCCAATCACCATTGGAAAGTTGGGATGTTGCCTATATACGCAAGGCCACAGGTTCACCCACGGCCCACAAATTCCACGTACCTTTCGCTCCACAACTGTTTCGAAGTTAAAGCAAAATGTCTTCATTTGGGTAACCAGGGTAGCTACCTGTTTAGGAGCCTCAGCGAAGAACTGCTTTATCTTCTTAATATCTTGAGACGTATAGAAGTTATCAGGTGCAAGCCCTACCATCCAATCATAGGTAGGCAGTTGGCTGAATATCTCCATTTTGATTTTGGCCTTTGGAGTCTGCTTTTCTCTTACTGTCTTTGCGTTCGGGTTATAGTGGTGATACTTGATTGTCACACGATCAGGCCAGTTTCTCTGGAACTCTTTGATTATCTGCAACGATCCATCAACACTTCGATCAGAGTTATATACCTTTACGTTTGCAGCACCTTCCGCAATAACTATAGGGCAGTCCCATTCCAACAATGACTTCAAGAAAAATGGAACCCACGGCATCTCATTATAGATAGGTGAATATAAAATCATTCTACAGTCCTTTTGCAAGCGCTTGCATTATTGGTTCATATTTCTTCTGGTATAGGGTGTCCCAGTTATACTTTTGTCTGTAGAACGTGGGAGCAGCAATAGCCTCATTCGCCTGAATCCTTTGCACAATTAGGTTTGCAAGGTCATGGTAATACGCTGCCTCGTCATTGGGCTCAAACTGCATCTCACACGACCCAAAGTCCACATAGACTCCATTAAACCCATGTACTTCAAACATCATTGACAATGACTTATTGAGCACAGGCAGGACACTACCCGCTAACCCTGCCTCAATTGGCACCAACCCAAAACTCTCTTCCTGAGTCGGGTACATCATTAGGTTTGCGAGATGCATTAACTCAAATACCATCCGGCGTGGTAGGCCAAGGATATACTTCCGCTTCCACTTTGACGTGAAGATAAAGTCATATCCTGGAACCAGACCATTTCTCCTTGCCACCTTTTCAAAGTGGAGGATATCTTCATGCACCTCGCCAACCGATTTACTTTCTTTTTTTCGTGCCCATTGGTTAGCTATAACAAGGCAAACTGAGAACCCCATTTTTTTCAGGTTCGCAAAAGTCAGAATTACTTCACGTACCCTTTTTGCTGCAAGCCTATCAGTGGAAGCCGGATAAATCTGCACAACGTCAGCTTGCATGACTTGCGTATAGGTATTCACGAATTCGCACGCTGCGTCACAGAACAACAGCGAGCGCAGGTCAACTATGTGCGGAATGACTAATACGTCATCCATCTTTCCCTGGAATTGCTCGGCCACCTGCAACCGCATCGCCTGATTTGGATAGATTATTTTATTGCCAGGACCATATTCCCTTATACTCCACCAGTCACGGCTCGCTGACGGGACGCTATGGACCCAGTGCATGAATTTTACACCTAATAACTCATCGCTTCGTGTGGCGTTCATCAGGGCCGCTGCGTAAGGCATATTCCAGCCGGTAAAGATCCAGTCATGGGTAAAGACCGTATCAAAACCTGTCAATTCAGTCCTTAACATCAGATCCGTGTCATGGGCCAGTTGTTTGTGCTCTGGCGTGATATCTTCTTTAGTGGTGTAGTCAATCAACGTACTGTCGGGAATGGACTTATGCAGCACCGCTTCACCAATCCGTCCGAGGGTTACGTCTGAGAAACTTGTGGATACAAACAGGTGTACTTCATTGCCAAACTGAGTGAGCATTTTGATTTGATCGAGGACGATTCCGGTGAGCGAGTAGCCTAAATTGATCTCTCTAAAATTGGTGAGGATTGCAACTTTCATGATCACCTCCAGTTCCCCAAACGGGGCTGTCGTTATGATTTATAGTACATCACGTACCACAGGGATCTTTAATTGTCAAGGATTTAAGTGTCTTTGATCTTCATCCGAACATCGGTTTCATATTGATTGTCAAGGGAAGTAATGGCACGGAAGGTTATCTTATACTTCGACAACGCTTCTGTCCCTGCTTTGATTCGTGTAGCTAACATCCCGTTGGTTATTGGATCAGTAGTGATATCTTCTTCATCCGCAGTCAGAACAACTTTGTCAGTATTGTCTAAAACGTCTGCCGATGCATCATTTCCACTCTTATCTATCGCAGTAATATCACTGGCTCCCAACAGGACAAACTCTCCTTCCTCTAAAACGTGGGAATTATCAGCGCCTAACAGATATGTCTCCCATGGCTGCTTACATATTTCTTCCGCTATGGCGCACGCTTGAGTTACCATCTTTACCTCCTTATCTCT
>PVMS01056506.1_pt1 | contig 10266 bp, 6 predicted proteins | sample 1853461 | NCBI WGS metagenome assembly PVMS01 (sample SAMN08582032, study PRJNA380276) | Marine sediment metagenome, whole genome shotgun sequencing project. | isolation source: ocean sediment barecode stripped | collected 2017
ACGGGCCGGCAAGCTTGGTCAGCTGGGAGCCGTTCGTGGTCAGGTTGATCTCTTGCAGCCCGGGGATTCGGGCGAGCTTCTCGACGAGGCGCGGGAGGTCTCGGCGCAGTGTTGGCTCGCCGCCGGTAAGTCGCACCTTTTCGACTCCAAGCTCGGTGAAGATGCGGGTCACGCGCGCGATCTCCTCGAACGAGAGGACCTCGCTGCGCTTCAGGAAGCGATAGCGCGACCCGAAGGCCCGCTTGGGCATGCAGTACGTGCAGCGGAAGTTGCAGCGGTCGGTGACGGAGATGCGGAGCTGGCGAAGGGGCCGGTCAAGAGCGTCCGTGGCGGCAGCACGTTGCTCCACCCCCAGACGCGGGGGCGCACAGTTGTTTTCGGTACGTGCGTTGCGCATACACATAGTCCACTCTTTGACGCCTTGAAGGTACCAGTCCGTACGGGGCTCAGTCAGTCGGGCGCACGGTGGCGCGCATGTGGAGCGTTGCCCCACAGTCCCAGAGCTCTCGGGCTACGGCTATTTCGCGGCGCTAAGCTCGCCGGAGGCAGGCTCAGTGGCGCGTTCTGTCAGCGTGCCCAGCAACTGGATGGCGAAGGCGATGGCGAACGACGGTATCGCCGCACCCAGCCAGCTCGCCTCGTCCCCGAGCGGGAACGGCAGCGCAATCAGAGCAAACGGCTCCTCGATGACGTTTTGCCACCAGGCGATGTCCGCCGGCGATATCCACTGATAGGCGACGAAACCGGCGACCACGGCGACTATCGCGGGCGCGGCCGACCGCTCCGCCGGCCAGAGAGCGTGTGCGATCACGACTCCGAACGCCGGTATGAAGGCTGCGCTGGCGAGCAGTAGATAGGGCTCGAGATCACCGATGTTGAGGAACAGGGCCGCAGGGATGGCGGCGAGCAGCGGCACGATTCCAACCAGGCGGCCGTTTCCGCGAACGCCGATGGACTCCAGCGTGGGGACCGCCGCATATACGCTCGCGTAGACTTCGTCGGCCTGAAGCAGGAGCAGCAGCATTATCGCGCCGAGGCTCAACTCCATACCGACAACGAATCCTGGGATGTCGCCTGACTCCGTCGCCGGCAGGTAGATGATACCGAGCGTTCCGAACCAGGCGATCATCAGAAAGACGCCGGTGAACGTTCCGCTCGCCACGCGCCGTGGCGAACGACCGAGGCGGCCGAAGTCGGCGACGACGGGGAGCCAGAGCAGGGGGACGATCAGCATGATGTCGATCGCCTGCCAGATGGATGGCCAGCCGCCGACGGCCGGACGGGTCAGATAGGACGGGATCTCGAACTCCATGTAGGCGGACGCGCCCACGCCCACGGCGATGAGCAGCACGAGCCAGAGACCGCCACGGCGCAGGATCGTCGCCACTCGCTGCGGTCCGGCGAGGACGAGCGCGAGGCCGGCGCCCGCAAAGAGCAGCAGCCAGAGTGGTCTCAGGTCGACTCCCAGCGCGCGCTCGCCCACCACCTGGGCAGAGTCGGCGATGAGGACGAGCGCGAAGGCGGCGAACAGCGCATGGCGGGCGAGGAGGATCAGCGCTACCGGCCACCGGCCTCGCTGGCCGAACGGCTCGGCAAGGAGTTCTGCCGTCGAGTTCCCGGTACGAGATGCCAGCGCGGCGATCGTGGCGAGCAGCAGGCCCGAGAGGAGCCCGGCGATCAGCGCTGCGACGATCGCCTGCTCGATGCTGAGCGCGGGCACCAGCAGGGCGCCGAACGGCATCACATAAAGCGTGGCGCAGATAGTGGCCCACAGCGCGAAGTTGTCGAAGAAGCCGAAGCCGCTGTCGCGGGCCTCTTCCGTCACGCCATCTTCTCCACTTCCACCCGGACGGCGCGGTCAACTTGTTGCTGTACCCAGTTCCAGCGCCAGTAGTTGAGGTGCCCGTATCCGCCCGCCAGATGCAGCCACTTGATCATGCCAGGCACGACGTTGTCATACGATTTCCAGTTCCGGTGCTGGTACGGCTCCCAGGCGTGGTAGACGATCACCGTCCCCGGCTGCGTTGCTGATGAGAACTTCGTCCGGATGTGAAACTCTTCGAAGTCGTTGAAGATACGGACCTCTTCGCCGTCCTCGACACCGCGCGCCTCGGCGTCAATCGGGTTCATGATCACCAGCGGGTGGCCGCGGTGCGTGCGGAGCAGCGTTTGGTTGACGACGTTGGTCGAGTGAATGCTCCAGCGCTGGTGACCGCTCATCATGTTGAGGGGGAAATCGCCACCCATTTTTGGTGTCGGCTTGTGCACGGGGAGTTCTTCGCCCGCTTCGAGGAACCACTCGTGGTCGATGTAGAACTGGATCCGCCGCGTGTACGTCGGGTACGGGACCTTGCGCTCCACGTGCCACTTCAGAGGCGAGATCGTCTCCGCCGGCTTGATGTCGGTGGCCAGTCCGACGCCAACAGCGTCCGCGCCGAGGCCGGTGAAGCGAATGATGCCCTCTTCGCGCACCTTTTTCAGGTCGGTCTTCTCGGGCAGAGCGCCGACGCGCACCGTGTCCTTCACCATCTCGTCGGCCAGCTTCTCGCCGTCATTCTCCTTGATCGCGCCACCCATCGTGAAGATGTCGTAGAGGTCGTGCAGGTCGAACTCGCGGCCGCCGTCGTCCTGGTAACTCCCGATGCCGCGTGCCTTCGCCCGTTCCTGCATCTTGCGGGCGAGGAGGGCGAAGATCTCCCACTCCGGCTTGGCCTCGCCCACCGGCTCGACGGCCTTGTCGGTGAACGTCAGGAAGTTCGTGTGCGCCGTGGGGAAGCGGAAGTCGACCTTCTCGTAGAAGGCCGCAGCGGGGAGCACGATGTCGGAATAGGCGGCGGTGGTGCTCATCCGGATGTCGCAGGAGACGATGAGCTTGTAGTTGGGCCAGGTGTGCTTGAGGAGCTGCTTGAAGCCGCCGCGCGTGCGGCGAAGGGTCGATCCAGCGACGCCAAGATAGACGCGCGGCGTCTTGTCAGCCGCCGGGCGCACCAGGCCGTCCCACCAGCCGCGTTCCATCGCCTCGTCCATGTAATCGTCGAACGTCCGCTTCATCTCCGGGTCGTTCCACTCCGGGTTGTTCCAGACTTCCCTGTAACCGGCGTGGTGGTACCAGTAGAAGGCCGGCGGCACCATGAGCGGCGTTGCGGGCATCCCCTCGGCGACGGTCTCGCCGCGGACCTCGGCGCGCTCCGTTCCGATCAGCACCATCTCTTCGGTCAGGGTGTCGTCCTCCGCCAGAAGGCGCTGCTCCGTCTCGCGCGCGTTACGTGCGAACTGGAGGAACCCTTCGAGGCCAGGCTTCGTCTTGAGCAGGTTGCTGGCGACGAGCTGTGCGCTGTTCCAGCCGCGCATGCCCGTGCCTTTGCGACCGAAGTGGCCGGTGAGGGCGAGCAGCAGCGCCATCGACCGCTCCATCAGGTCGCCGTGGTAGTACTTGCAGACGCTGAAGCCCTGGAGGATGTGGATCGCCTTCGCCTTCGCCACCTTCTTCGCCAGGCTGCGGATCACGCCGGGGCGAATGCCGGTGATCTCCGACGCCCTCTCGACCGTGTACTCGGCGATCCGCTCGCGCATGAGTTCGAATGCCGGCCGCACCTGGACCGTGGTGCCGTCTCGCAGGGTTACCTGTGTCGAGCCGTTGAGGGCCGGCGCGTGACCTTCAAGGTCGAGCGATGCGCGCGGCGCCTTCACAACTTCGGCGGTCTTCTCGTCGAACCAGTACAGCTGGTCCTCGCGGCCGTCTTCCGTCAGGTCTTCCTCGCGCAGGAACCGCTGGGTATCGGAGCGGACGAGAAGCGAGAGGTCAGTCTGTTCGCGGACGAACTCTTCGTTCACGTTGCCTTCTTCGACGAGAATCTTGCAGATCGCGAGGGCGAGCGCGGCGTCGGTGCCGGGGCTGACGGGCACGAACAGATCGGCGTGGATCGAGGATGCGTTGTAGTCCGGCGCGATAGAGACGATATCCGTCCCGTGGTAGCGCGCCTCCGCGATGTAGTGAGCGGACGGTATGCGCGTGTACAGCGGGTTCATGTGCCACACGAGCAGCAGGTCGGAGTGGTACCAGTCGTCGACCGACGAGCAGAAGTTGAACTTGCCGAACGTCTGGTAGAGGCCGACGTTGTAGTCGGATGTGAGTCCGTTGGAGTCGAGCGTCGTACCGCCGATGAGGCGCATCAACCGCCAGGCGGGTGCCGACCCGTTGACGCTGCCGCCGTTGCCGGAGCCGAACTCGTAGATGATCGTCTCCGGTCCGTCCTCCTCAATCGCGTCGAGGGAGGCGTCGGCTATCTCAGCGAACGCCTCGTCCCAGCTGATCTTCTTCCACTTGCCCTCGCCACGCTCACCGGTGCGTTTGAGGGGATACTTGAGCCTCTCCGGCCCGTACATGACTTCGCTGAAGCACGCCCCCTTCTGGCAGCCGCGCGGGTTCATGTCCGGCACGCCCTCTTCGATCTGTGGGTAGACGCCGGCCTGCTCCTCCCGCCAGACGATGCCGTCCTTCGTGTAGACCTTGAAGGAGCAGCCGCCGGGGTAGCAATCGACGAGGTGCGTCCCCCAGGTGACTTTGTCCCACGTCCACTTTTCGCGGTACAGGTCTTCCCAGCCGTCGTAGGCGTAGGGGCGGAAGATCTCTTCCTCGGCGGCGCCAGGCGAGCTGAGATCGATGTGGCGGAAGCCGAGGCGCGTGAGGGTTAGCCCGACGCCGAGTCCGGCTGCGCCCTTGAGGAACTTCCGGCGAGACACACGAGGCATCAGGTCATTTCGCCCCTTCCAGCACCGGTTCCGCCAGCTCCACGTCAAGGCGCACAGATCGGTCAACGGGGACCGGTTGCCACATCAGTGGCCGGAACCGGAAGTGACCGTAGCCGCCGGCCAGGTGCAGCCACTTGACCATTCCGGGTTCGATCCAGGACGGGTCCTGCCAGCCTGGGAACTGGAACGGTTCGAATCCGTTGTAGACGATCACCTGTCCCGGGCGCACGGCAGGAGTCAGCTTCACCCAGATCCTGAACTCGCCCATATCGTTGTGGCAGCGCACGAGGTCGCCTTCGGAGATGTTGCGCTCGGCGGCGTCGTTCACGTTCATGAACATGAACGGCCGGCCCTGGTTCGTGTCCTGCATTGTCCGGTTGATGATGTTGGCGGCGTGGATGCTCTGGCGGTTGTGCCCTGTGGAGAGGACAAGCGGATAGTCGCCGCCCATCTTCGGGTTCTCCTTGTGGCGGGGAAGCTGCTCGTCGGCCTCCAGGAACCACTCGTGGTCGATGTAGAACTGGGCCCGCTGGGTCAGCGTCGGGTAAGGCAGGTGGTTCTCGACGTGCCAGCGGAGCGGGCAGAACGCCTCGTCCTCCTTCAGGTCAGACGCGTGGCCGAGCATCGCCCCTGAGCGGCCGATGTGGGTAAAGCGCATGACGCCCTTCTCGCGCAGGGTGGCCAGAGTGGTGCCCTTCGGCAGCACGCCGGCGATGGCCGTGTCGCGTACCCACTCTTCGACGACGGCCTCGTCGTCTTCGAACGCGCCGTCCATCGTGTACTGGTCGTACAGGTTGTCGAGTCGGCGCGGCATGCCGCGGCTGTCGATGTATTCCGTGAACCCCTTGGCGATCGCCCTCTCCTGCACCTTCTTGCACAGGCGACGGAAGATGTGCCACTCCGAGAGCGCCTCGCCCTGTGGCGCCGCGCCCCGGTCGTTGAGGATGAGTTGGAGAGTGTGGACGGTGGCGTAGTGGAAGTTGATCTTCTCGGTGTGCGTGGAGCACGGAAGCACGATGTCCGAGTACATCGCGGTTGTGCTCATGCGCCAGTCGATCGTCACGATCTTGGTGAGCTTCGGCCAGAGGTTCTTCAGCAGCATGTTGCCGCCGCCCCGCGTCCGCCGCAGCGTGTCGCCGCCGCATTCGATGTAGACGCGCGGGGGCTTGTCTTCGAGCGGCCGCGCGACGCCGTCCCACCAGCCCTTCTCCAGCGCTTCTTTCATGTAGTCGTCGAAGGGGCGCTTCATCGACGGGTCGGACCACTCGGCGCGGTTCCAGTTCTCCTTGTGGCCGCAGTGGTAGTACCAGAAGAAGGCGGGCGGCGTCGTGTTGCCCATGCCGACGGTTCGAGTTTCGAGCTCGACCATCGCCTGCTCCCGCGAGCGCCCGGGATCTTCCTTCTGGATCGTGTCGACCATGGTGTCCAGCATGTTCAGCATTTCGATCGAGGCTTCGGGGCCGGGCCGAGTCTTCCCGCCGAAGAGGCCGATGCCGTCCCACGGACCCACGCACCAGATGCGGATGCCGCTGCCCTTCTTACCCCAGTTGCCGGTCAGTGCCAGCATCAGGATCATCGAGCGTTCCATCAGGTCGCCGTGGTAGTACTTGGGTGAGTTGAAGCCGAGCAGGATGTTCGTCCGGCTCCTCGCCGCCTTTCGCGCCAGGTAGCGGATCGAGTCCGCGCCCGAGCCTGAGATCTCGGCGGCGTGTTCCGGCGTGTAGTCCTTCAGGCGCTCCCGGACGAGGTGGAACACCGGTACGACATCGACTTCGCTGCCGTCCAGAAGGCGCACGCTCGTGCCCTCGTCGAGCGAGGGGGTGATTTCGCCGAGCGCGAGGTTGTTCCGCGGGGTCTTGGCGATCGCTGAGGTCTTACTGTCGTAGAAGTAGAACTGGTCGTCTCGGCCGCCCTCCTCCATGTCGCACTCGCGCAGGAACCGCTTGTTGTCCTGCCTCACCAGAAGTGGTAGGTCGGTCTGCTCGGTGATGAACTCTCTGTCGTACAGGTCTTCGTCGAGGATGACCTTGCACATCGCCAGCGCGATCGCGGCGTCGGTGCCGGGCCGCACCGGCACGAACCAGTCGGTGTGCGGCGCGGACGGGCTGAAGTCCGGCGCGAAGATCGCCACTTCCGCGCCCTTGTAGCGGGCCTCGGTGATGTAGTGGTAGTAGGGGATGCGTGTGTAGGCCGGGTTCATGTGCCAGATCAGCAGCAGATCCGAGTGGAACCAGTCGTCGACGGTCGAGGCGAAGATCTTGCCGTACGTCTCGTACATCCCCATCGCCAGGTCGCCGACGACGCCGTCGAGGTCCATCGAAAGGCCTCCGATCTTGCCGATGAACCGCATGCATGAGGTGATGGCCATCGGGCCGCCCTGCGCGCCGGTCACCTCGTGGAGGACCGACTCCGGGCCGATCTCCTCGATGGCGTCGACGACTGCGTCGGCGACTTCCTCGAGTGCGTCGTCCCAGCTGATGCGCTTCCAGCGGCCGGACCCTCTTTCGCCGACGCGCTTGAGCGGGTAGAGCACTCGCTCTTTGGAGTACAGCATCTGTCCCCACATGGCGCCCTTGTTGCAGCCCATGGGGTTCAGGTCGGGCACGCCTTCCTCGATCGTGTTGTAGGTGGCGGCCTGCTCCTCGTGCAGGACGATGCCGTCCTTGATGTAGACGCGATACGGACAGTTGCCGGGGTAGCAGTCGACGCAGTGGGTCCCCCACACCACGCGGTCCCACTTCCAGCGCTCCCGGTAGAGGTCGTCATCGGAGTGATAGGTCAGGGGTGCGGCCGCTCCGTTTGGCTTCGGGTCTTGCTTCTTCTTCTTAGGCATCGCGGATTCCCCCCAGTGTGGTCTTGATGAACTGCTGATCGGTCGCGACGAGGCGGTCGGCTAGCTTGACGAGAGAGCCGTAGAATCGTGGCGGAGCGGAGCCGGCGACGCGCTCGGAGAGAGTGGAGAGCCACGAAAGGTGGCTCTTCAGGAAGTCCCGTTGCGCTTTCAACAGGCTCTGCTGATCGCTGACGCCGCCGCCTGCCAGGTGGTTCATGAACTCCAGCTCGACTGATGCGTGGTCTTGCATGACGCCTTTCGCGGGATGGAAGTTGAAGTAGTTGTAGAAGCGAATGAGGTGCTGCAGCGTGTGGCTGCGGTCGCGGGTGTAATGTCCTTCGTGGAGCGGGCACGGCGGCCCGCGGCGGCCACCAATCTGGAAGATCCGGATGTACTCGGACTGCATCTCGTCGTAGTCTTCCGGGACCGGCCAGGTGAGGTCATGCGTCCGGAGCCGGAATGGAAGCGCGGCTAGCTCGGCGGCGAACTCTGCGGGCCACTCATCGGTTGTGACACGCGCGTGGAGCGCCGAGTCCGGGAACGCCAGTGCGACCGACAGCCGGGCGTAAACGTCCGCGCGCGAACGATCTTCGGTGTCGGACCGAGAGACCGTGCTCGCTTCAGGACTGCTGGAGGCCATCGCTATTTCACTCGCTCACCGGGTTGTCCCCCGGCGGTCCTTGCCCACTCGATCTCTCCGGGGTCCTGGTCGAAGGGCTTGAACATGTCCTTCCACCAGTAGGCGATCAGCGTGTCCATCAGTTCGGACTTGCCGCCGGAGCGCGTGCTCGCCATCTCCCGGCTCAGCGTTTCGAGCGCGGTCCGGACGCGCGGCCCGAAGAGCGATTCGAGGTATTCGGTCGGGACGCGAGGCTGGCTGTCTTCGAAGTCGTTGGCCTCCGTCAGCCGCGCCGGCAGGATCGGAGGGATGTAGAAGACGTTGGGCTCGGTCTCGTATTCCGGGTGCAGTGGCAGCGCCACCTCCCACTTCTTGACGAGCTTGTGTACCGGGCCGGTCTCGTCGTCGAGGAACCCGAACCAGACGGCGCGTCCGGGGCACCCGCGCACGCAGGACGGCGCAACGTTCTGCTCGAGGCGAGGGTAGCAGAGGATGCAGTGTTCGCTGATTTCGCGGGTGAAGTTGAAGTAGATCTTCTTGTAGGGGCAGGCTTCGAGGCAGAACTGATAGCCGCGGCAGTTGCTTTCGTCGCGCAGGACGATGCCGTCTTCCTCGCGCTTGGACATGGCGCCGCGTGGGCAGGCCTCAACACAGGCCGGTTTCGTGCAGTGGTTGCAGAGGCGCGGCAGGTAGAAGAAGTAGGAGTTGGGGTATTCGCCCGCGCCCTGGTCTTCGTCCCAGTTCGGTCCCCATTCGGGCTGCTCTCCCAGCACGTGCAGATGTTTGTCCTGGGCCTTGCCGCTGTTGAGGACTTCGTCGTAGTTGTAGTCCCAGCCGCCGCCCCACTCTCGCCGGGCTGGCCGCCGGCCGGCCATTGGAATGTCGTCTGAATAGCCGCCGCCCATCGATTCCCAGTCGCGCGGGTGTCCGCGGCCGGGGAGCGTGTTAACGGTGCACCACCACTGGTACTCCTGGCCTTCGGCGCGTGTCCACAGCGTCTTGCAGGCGACGGAACAGGTCTGGCAGCCCATGCACTTGTTGAGGTCGAAGACCATCGCTGCCTGCTTCTGGGTTGCTGCTTTTCGTTTGGCGCTCATCCGATGCTCAATTCCTGCCATTGCGGCGAAAACGAGTGCAGGCCTGCTCGCTCCTGGTTGCTTCCCTCCCAGACGGCGAACGCCACTCGCTTGCGGTCGGTGGCCGCCTCAAGAGGGCCACCGATCACGACGCGCCAGCGGCCGTCTTCCCAGTCCGCCGATGTGACGACGAGCTGGACCGGCTGCGTCTTCTCCGTCGCGAAGCCGTGAAAGGCGAGGTTCTCGCCCTCTTCCCGGTTGGCCCGCCAGTACCAGGCGTCGATGCCACTAGCTGGCGATCCCATCCGGGCGAGCGGTGGATCGCCGTCGCCGGGGAAGAGGATAGCGGCGGCGTCGGGGAAGACCGTGCCGTCGCCGTAGTCGGGGTTGTGGGTCGCGTCCGGCCACTCCAGCCGGAAGAAGAGGTTCTGGCGGTTGTAGGCGGCCTGCACGGAGATCGTGCGCACCGCACCAACGCGCTTGCCGGACCAGATCGCCCGGACGTACGGGGACGGTTGCGCCTCCGGGTCGGTGCCGCGCAGAGATATATGGCCTTGCGACGCCCGTTTCCATTGCGGAGCGGAGTGCTTCAGTAGCGTCGTGTTTGCGAGCTGTAACTTGATTGCTTTCATGGGCATCACCTGCGCATTCGGTTATCGAGGACTCGTGATCGCTGGTCAGTCCGGCTTGGCCCGCACCCAGTGGTGCGGCTTTTCCCTACATCTCCTTCAGCCAGGCGAGATTGCGCCGGCAAAACTCGACGGCGCGGACGGCCTGGCGGAGATAGAAGTCCGGCGCGCGATCGCTGGACTCCAGGCGTGTGAGAAACCGGGGCAGCCATTGGCACAAGTGGCGGTCCAGGAAGTCGCGCTGGGCCCGCCTCAGGTCATCAGCGGAATCGGCGTGTGCCAGCGCCGCCGCTTCCTTGAACGACATGTAGTGCATGAAGTCGAACTCGGCGTCTTCGAGGTCGGGCCCTGACAGCC
>PVMS01004930.1_pt1 | contig 10265 bp, 10 predicted proteins | sample 1853461 | NCBI WGS metagenome assembly PVMS01 (sample SAMN08582032, study PRJNA380276) | Marine sediment metagenome, whole genome shotgun sequencing project. | isolation source: ocean sediment barecode stripped | collected 2017
CGTCGGACACCAAGGCATCGCCCTGGTTGATCAGCGTCAGGATGGGCCCGACGACGGCGGCCATGACAAGGGCGCGGCGCACGGTGGCCGGCCGACAGGCGGTTGCCAGTGCCGATGTCGCCAGGTTCACGCCTCCAGCTCGATGGCGTAGTCCTCGATCACCGTGTTGGCCAGCAGCTTCCGGCACATGGCCTCGACCCGGCTGCGGGCTTCGGCTTGGTCGGCGCCGGCGATTTCCAGGTCGATCACCTTGCCTTGGCGAACTTCGCCCACGTCGTCGAATCCGAGCGAGGCGAGGGCGCCGGCGATGGCCTTGCCCTGGGGGTCGAGAACCCCCGGTTTCAGGGTGACGTGAACACGCGCTTTCATGGGTGAGATTCCCGATCGGCCTTCAATTCGCTGCGCCGGGGCGGCCGTCGATGATGGCGGCGCAGGATCGGGCGAACCTAGCGGCGCGCCGTCGGCGTGACAAGGCTGCGGCGTCTCCGCCGCATGCCGGTGGTGATGGGTGACGACGGCGCTGACGGTGGCGACCAGATAGGGCACGATGAAGGTGAGCCCGGCCTTCCAGAAACTGAAGGGCACGTCGGACACCAAGGCATCGCCCTGGTTGATCAGCGTCAGGATGGGCCCGACGACGGCGGCCATGACAAGGGCGCGGCGCACGGTGGCCGGCCGACAGGCGGTTGCCAGTGCCGATGTCATCGTTTGGCTCCGCTTTCCAGCCGAAACGCCACCCGCCCCTTATTGCATCAACTTGGGGCCCTTGATGTCGACGGGCCCCGCCTCGGGCAGCACGCCGAGCCGGCGGGCCACTTCCTGATAGGCCTCCTCGACGTTGCCGAGATCGTGGTCGAAGCGGTCCTTGTCCAGCTTTTCGTCCGTGTCGAGGTCCCAGAGCCGGCAGGAATCCGGGCTGATCTCGTCGGCCAGCACGATCCGCACCTCCTCGTCCTCCCAGAGACGGCCGAACTCGAGGCGGAAGTCCACCAGGCGCACGCCGACGCCTCGGAACAGGCCGCAGAGGAAATCGTTGGTCCTGAGGGCGAGCTGCATCATGTCGTCGATTTCCTGGGTGGCCGCCCAGCCGAAGGCCGTGATGTGCTCCTCGGAGACCAGCGGGGAGCCCAACTCGTCGTTCTTCAAATAGAACTCGACCACCGAGCGCGGCAGCGGCGCGCCCTCCTCGAGGCCGAATCGGGTGCAGAACGAGCCGGCGGCGACATTGCGCACGGCAACCTCGATCGGGATGATCTCGAGCTCGCGCACCAACTGCTCGCGCATGTTGAGCCGGCGCATGAAATGGGTCGGCACGCCGATCTCGGCGAGCCGCACCATGAGGTATTCCGAGATGCGGTTGTTGAGCACCCCCTTGCCGGTGATCACGCCCTGTTTGCGATTGTTGTCGGCGCTGGCATCGTCCTTGAAGTATTGCACCAGGGTGCCGGGCTGCGGGCCTTCGAATAGGACCTTGGCCTTGCCTTCATAGATGCGTCTGCGTCTCATCTTGTCACCCTGGGTTTGGCGCGCGGCTCGCAAAAGGGGTCGTGCGGGACCAATGCCCCGCTGTCCGGCGGCTCACCTGGCATCATATAGTAACTGCCCAGGGTGCCCACAATGTATCTGGGGAAGATTGATCGGCGACCAAATTTGTCTAAGTATTACATCAAGAAACTATGTTAATTAATTGATATTCAGCGATATCCGGACGATCAGGTGCGAACAGCCAAACCGGCCGTACCGGCTGTTGCCCGAATTGCGCCGGCCGTGCCGGCAGGGCGATGAGCGAAGACGAGACCGTGCCGAATCCCATATCGGTGACGAGGCTCATGGCGGCGAAGGGGCCATCCTCGGTGTCGTAATGGCGACTCCCCAAAATTTTCTGCCAGGCCGTCCAGTCGCCGCCGCTTTCCGGGTCTGGGATGGGCGCCTCGGCTTCTTGAAACCTGGGCAGGTGGGTGCGGATGCGCGGGCTTGTCCGGTCGTCGAGATCCCCGGCGGTCAGCATGGAAAGCCCGGCCAAGGGCGCGTCGATCTCGATCCGTCCCGGTCCGTCTATGCCACGGTTCCTCAGCCAATAGCAATTGTCGGCGTCGGCGATCACCAGGTTGAAGGTGCGATAGGCCCGCGGATCGAGATGCAGCAGGGCGGTGGCGGCGGCCTCGGCCTCGGCGTGGTCGAGGGCCTCCAGCACCAACTCGCCGCGGCTGCGCTTGCCGCCCTCGGGGCCAAGCGAGCCGCGCCGGTTGAGCACCGCCGCGACGACGCCCTCGTCGTTGAGGCCGAGCCAGGTGCCACCGGCCAATTCGTCGAGGCCGGCGAGGACCCGCGGCCGGTCGGGCCAATGACGCGCCGGCGGCTGCCAGGGACGGTCGATCATCTCGTCGCGGTTGGCGGCCAGGACCAGCGGCCAGTCGTGGCCGGGCCGGCGCAGTATGACGAGGGTGCACATATGGCTTGTCCGTGCGGGTTCAGCCTCTCGCCGTGTCGTCCGCGGCCGGTTTTCCTCGCGGCGGCGAGCGGCTATAACAGGGTCCGCGATATCATTCCCGGGTGCGGAAGGCAACGTTCCCGGCCATGCAGAGGACCGCACTATGACCACCTTCGACAAGCGCGAGAAAGCCTTCGAGAACAAGTACAAGCACGATCAGGAACTGCAATTCCGGGTCGAGGTCCGGCGCAACAAGCTGTTGGGCCTTTGGGCGGCGGAGCTCTTGAGCAAGGACGACGCCGAGGCCTATGCCAAGGAAGTAGTCTCGGCGGATTTCGAAGAGCCGGGCGATGCGGACCTGGTGCGCAAGATTCTGGGCGACATGCAGGACGCCGGGATCGAGATGTCGGAACACCGACTGCGCCACAAGATGGAGGAGTGTTTCGCCACGGCCAAAGAGCAGGTCATGCAGGACTAGGCGACGAACCGACCATCCAATTTTTCGAAACCCCGCCATCCGGCGGGGTTTTCATGTGGCCCTCGGCTTGGCGAGCGCGCGGACGGCGAGCCAGGCACACGCAGCGGCCCCGGCGAGCATCGCCAGGGCGCGAAGCGCAAAAGCGACCAGATAGGCCCAAGGCCTATAGCGGAACTCGACGGAATGCTTGCCGGGTGAAACGGCGACGGCCTTGTTTAGGCCATCGACGACCATCAGCTCGGCCGACGTGCCATCGACGGTCACTGACCAGTCCGGCGCAAAGTTGTCGCGGTAGACGAGAACGGAGTCCTCCGCGACACGGAGGTCGACCGAGACGCGATCTCCGGCGTAGTCCGTCCGCAGGATCTGACCGGGGGCGGGCGAACCGCTGTCGTCTGGCGGAGGCCGGTCGAGAGTCACCGTTTCCGCGCCGCGCCGGGCATCCGGCACGGCGCCGGTAACGAGCCGCAAACCATCGGAGCTTTCCTCAAAATCCCGGCGTCGGACGATCTCGAGGATGGGCCGTGTGACGCCGAGTATCTTTTCCAGCTGGCCTCGGTCCAGACCGCTGTTCAAGGCTCTATCGTAGTTCCGCAGGCGGAATAGCTGTGTGAAGTAGTAGACGTCGTCTTCGAACGGCACCTCAATGACGGTGACGGCTGGTGTCATTCCGGAGGCAACTCGATACATCGCGGGCCCTGCGACAAGTCCGGGCATGTAATCGAGCGCCGGGAACTCGTAAATTCTGTGGGATGGCAGTTGCTCTTGCCCAGCGCCGAACCTCGGCGGCGGCACCAAATAATCAATGTTCAAATTCTTGGGCCCCAGTTTGGCCACGGCATGCTCCAGCGAAGGCATCACGATTAGGCTGAACGGCAGGATTTCGGCGAGCACTAGAACAGTGATCAATGCGGCAAATGGCTCAGCGGCCATCCATCTGTTGAGGGCGCGGATAACCAGGGAAACAAATAGAAACAGTCCGACGATAATGACGAGAGGCGTTGTGATCGAATCCGTGTGACCGATCCATTGCGCGGAGATCCAGACGCATAGGGCAAAAATCACGGTGTCGAAGGTAACGCCAGTTAGGATGTGGCGTTCATCTTTCAGGTGGCCCAGCCCTTGGCCCACCATCACGGCAAGCAAAAATATGACGCCGGTTAGGAGAAATCCGAGATTGCGGACACCCAACAGGCCTTTTTCCTCCTCCACGAGTTCGCGGAGACCAAAAGCGCCCGTTGTCAGGATGATCAAGACCAGCAGCCAAGCACTTATGACCAATCCTGTTTGAGAGTGCTCCGGGCCCGGTTTCCTGGCGACGGTCGCGCGCAGGGCCTTGGCGCCGTTGATAATATTCGTCCGTAAGGCCAGAAAGAGAAGAGGCAAAGCGATGAGGCCGAGGAAACCGCTGCCATGCCAAAACATGCGCTGCCTGCCGGACGTCATGGTCTGGAAATAGACGAGAAAAACGTCCCAGGCGAAGAACTCTTCGTGGAAGAAAAAGGCGTGCCAAATTCCATAGTTCAAGGGTATCGGCACCAACGACTTAGTGTAATCGAACCAAACCAGACTTGGCAGTACGGCAAGAGCTGGAATAAGCCAGGGCCAGAGCCTGCGAGGGGCCAAGAGGCTTGCAATCCAAGAGAGGTAAGCCCGGCCTCCGAATAGAAGCTCCAAGAGGCCAAGGCAGATATAGAAGATAAAGGGATAAACGGACTGGTAGCCGGCAAGCGAGAAAGCGAGGGTCGTCGTGAACCACACCAGCCTGGGTGTCGTGACGTTCTGGCGCAGGCGGAAGTAAAGGTAGATGACCAGAGAAGAATATCGAAACGGCAGAACGAAGCCGTTGCTCGCCGCCGGCGCGGCAAGAAACATGGGCCCGACCAAGAGGATGATGAAGGTGAGAAGGGCCGACCATCTGTTATCGGTCAAGAGCTGTGTGCAGCCCGCCGCTCCAAGCGCGAAACAAAAGATCCAAATGAAAGACGCAACTTGGTAGGGCGTCAGCCAACTCCATTCGAAGGCGAATGCTAGGGAATAGACAATCAAGGCGACCGGATCGAACGTTGGCGTGATTTCGAGACTGGCCCACAGGGGTTGCCCGCCATTGAGCGCGGCCGACCAAAGGATACTGTCGCCGCTGTAGAGACGATCGTAGAACAGCCCCATGACCGAGGCGTGTGCTAGACTGTCGTGATAAAAATTTATTTCCCCCATCACATAGGGGGCAAAAAGCAGAGCGGTCGCGGCAACGGTCACCAAGGCGACGACAAGCCAGAATCTCACATTATCTGGTGCAGAGGTTGGCACGACTTGGCTAGGTTGGTGTCATCGGAAGTTCGTTTCCGCCTGGTCGGGTTCAGCTCGGGTCTGAAACTTTGCGATGCGTGATTGAGGCTATCCGAATCGAATCTTGACCAAAGATAACATCGCAGCAAAGACTTGAAGGAATTTAAGAGCCGTCCATCATGGCCGGCGCATCCGACACCACGTGGGCGATCGTCATCTCTTCGTTGTAGCAGGGAATCAGGTCGGCAAATCGGGCGTCGTCTGTCATGACCCGCGAGCTCAGGGGTGGGTTTGGAACATTAGCCGGGCTGGGCGCCCGGCTCCCCGAACACCCGTGCGAAGATGGTATCCACGTGCTTCAGGTGGTAGCCCAAGTCGAAGCAGGCCCCCAGAGCCTCGGACGAGAGCTTGGCCCGGACCTCAGGGTCGGCTTGCAGCAGCGCCAGGAAGTCGCCTTGGCCGTCCCAGACGGCCATCGCCTTGTCCTGCACGATGCGGTAGGCCTCCTCGCGGCTGACCCCGGCCTGGGTGAGCGCCAGCAGCACCCGCTGGGAATGGATCAGGCCGCCCAGCTGGTCCAGGTTGCGGGCCATGGCCTCGGGATAGACCAGCAGCTTCTCGACCACGCCGGCGAGGCGGTGAAGCGCGAAGTCGAGGGCGATGGTGGCGTCCGGCGCGAACACCCGTTCCACCGAGGAGTGGGAGATATCGCGCTCGTGCCACAGGGCGACGTTCTCCAGCGCCGGTGCGACGGCGGCCCGCACCACCCGGGCGAGGCCGGTCAGGTTCTCCGTCAGGATCGGGTTGCGCTTGTGGGGCATGGCCGAGGACCCCTTCTGGCCGGGCGCAAAGTATTCTTCGGCCTCGCGCACCTCGCTGCGCTGCAGGTGCCGGAATTCGATGGCGAGCGCCTCGACGGAAGAGGCAATGATACCGAGAGCGGCGAAAAAAGCGGCGTGCCGGTCGCGCGGGATGACCTGGGTCGAGACCGGCTCGACGGCGAGGCCCAGCTGCTCCGCCACGTGGGCCTCCACCGCCGGATCGATGTTGGCGAAGGTGCCGACGGCGCCGGAGATGGCGCAGGTCGCGACCTCTCGCCGCGCCGCCTCCAGGCGCCCGCGGTTGCGGGCGAAGGCGGCGTAGTGACCGGCCAGCTTCAGGCCGAAGGTGGTCGGCTCGGCATGGATGCCGTGGCTGCGGCCGAGGCAGGGCGTGTCCTTGTGCTCCCGCGCCCGCGCCTCGAGCGCGGTGAGCAAGCGGTCGAGGTCGGCCAGCAGCAGGTCGGCCGCCTGGGCCAACTGCACCGCCAGGCAAGTATCCAGCACGTCCGAGGAGGTCATGCCCTGGTGCACGAAACGCGCTTCCTCGCCCACGTGCTCGGCTAGGTTGGTGAGGAAGGCGATGACGTCGTGCTTGGTGGTGGCCTCGATTTCCTCGATGCGCGCGACCTCGAAACGGCCGCGTTCCCAGACCGCCTTGGCCGCCGCCTTGGGAATCACGCCCAGCGCGGCCTGGGCGTCGCAGGCATGGGCCTCGATCTCGAACCAGATGCGGAAGCGGTTCTCCGGCTCCCAGATCTTGGTCATTTCGGGGCGGCTGTAGCGGGGAATCATGCCCGGCTCTCGGCGATTCTTGGGTTCGAATGGGCGGCTAACGAACGCCTGGGACCCTGGATTGTCAAGGGTGGGCGGGGCTTGACTGGACACGGCGGGCGGTCCAATCAAGGTGGTTTGCTGAGAGCGAGCTTCTGCCATGCGTGATCCCCGCTACGACGTGCTGTTCGAGCCGGTGAAGATCGGCCCGGTGACGGCGCCCAACCGATTCTATCAGGTGCCCCATTGCACGGGCATGGGTTGGCGTTTCCCGCGAAGCCTTGCGGCGCTCCGCGGCGTCAAGGCGGAGGGCGGCTGGGGCGTGGTCTGCACAGAGTATTGCTCGATGCATCCCAGTTCGGACAATCAGCCCTATCAGTACGCCGCCCTGTGGGACGAGGGGGACGTGCGCGCCCACGCGCTGATGACCGAGGCGGTACACGCCCAGGGGGCGCTGGCCGGCGTCGAGCTGTGGCACGGCGGCGGCTTGACCGCGAACCTTTGGAGCCGCCTGCCGAGCCTCGGCGTCGGCAGCCGGCCGATGGCCCATTCCGCCGGCGACCCGGTGGCGTCAAGGCCGATGGATAAGGAGGACATCCGCGATCTCAGGCGCTGGCAACGGGCGGCGGCGGGCCGCGCGGTCGAGGCCGGCTTCGATATCGTCTATGTTTATGCTGCCCACGGCTATCTGCTCTCCGAGTTTCTTTCCCCCGAGCTCAACCAGCGCAGCGACGAATACGGCGGATCGCTCGAGAACCGGGTGCGCATCGTCCGCGAGCTGATCGCCGAGACCCGGGAGGCGGTGGGCGATCGCGCGGCCGTGGCGCTGCGCTTCAACATCTCCGAGGCGGGCACCGACGACGGCCTTAGGGCGGAGGAATCGCGCGAGGCAATCGCCCTTCTGGCCGACCTGCCGGACCTCTGGGACGTGACCGTCTCCGACTATTGGCGCGAGATGGGCAGCTCGCGCTTCGTCCGGGAGGCGGCCCAGGAGGAGACCGTCGCCTTCGTCAAGACGGTGAGCGCCAAGCCGGTGGTGGGCGTCGGGCGCTTCACCTCGCCGGACACCATGGTCCGTCAGGTCAACAAGGGGATCCTCGATTTTATCGGCGCGGCGCGACCGTCGATCGCCGATCCCTTCCTGCCCAGGAAGATCGAGCAGGGGCGGCCCGAGGACATCCGCGAGTGCATCGGCTGCAACATCTGCTACGCCCACGATGCTCGCGGCGTGCCGATCCGCTGCACCCAGAACCCGGCCATGGGCGAGGAATGGCGCCTCGCCTGGCACCCGGAGAAGATCGCGCCGCGCCATGCCGACGAGACGGTGCTGGTGGTGGGCGGCGGACCGGCCGGATTGGAGGCGGCCCGCGCCCTGGGTCAACGCGGCTACGCGGTGACCCTGGCCGAGGCGACCGCGGAGCTGGGCGGCCGGGTGAGCCGCGAAAGCCGCTTGCCGGGCCTGGCCGAATGGGCGCGGGTGCGAGATTGGCGCCTCGGACAACTCAATAAGCTCGCCAACGTGGAGGTCTATCTGGAGAGTGAGTTGAGCGCCCAGCAGGTGCTCGACTTCGGCTTTCGGCACGTGATCGTGGCGACCGGCGCGCGCTGGCGGCGCGATGGCCTCGGCCGGCAGCGCACCACGGCCTTCGCGGGATCCGACATGGCAGGTGTCGTCACGCCCGACGACGTCATGGATGGGCATGTGCCCGAGGGCCCGGTCCTCGTCTACGACGATGACAATTACTACATGGGCTCCGTCTTGGCGCTCAAGTTGCGCGCGGCGGGCCGCGAGGTCACCCTGGCCACCAACGAGGGTCGGGTAGGGCACTGGAGCCGCTACACCGGCGAGCAGGAGTTTACCATTGCCGCGCTCATCGAAGCCGGGGTGGATATCGTCACCAACCATGGGCTCGAGGGCTTCGACGGAACCGAGGTTCGGCTCGCCTGCGTCTTTTCCGGCCGGACGATGACGCGGCCGGCGAGATCACTCCTCTCGGTCACCTCACGGGCGTCCTCGGACGGCCTTTATTTCGAGCTCGCGGATGATCCGGACCGGCTCGCGGAGAACGGCATTCACTCCGTCAGCCGCATCGGCGATTGTGCGGCGCCCGGGACCGTTGCGGCGGCGGTTTATGCCGGCCACCGGGCGGCGCGCCGGCTCGGAGAGCCGCAGGAAGAGGCGGCCGATCTGCCGCGCGAGCAACCGTTCCTCGGATGATCTGCCGACGCCAGGGGGCCTGAACTCGCGCCCCGCCGGGCTCACGTTCTTGCAGACGATCAAAGAAGCCAGACAGCCAGGGTCACTAACGGCCGTCGCGCGGGAGGAGAGGGGCCGCGCAACCAAGGCGAATGATAAGACAACACCCATGACATTATTTGTTGCAAACGTACTAAAAGTCTCACAAGATCATTGAAATAGCGCAAATCGACCGCCAAAGCCTTCAACAACCAAACTGCGGTCGTGAGTGTTCTAAGTCCAGGCAGACTGCTGCAGGGAGTTTCTGCCCCATGAAGAATCACCGCGTCAGGGATATTCCCGCCGCGCCCATGACTAGCTGACGCCCGGCGAACCGGTCCGGGAGAAAGCCATGAGCGTGTCGGAATTTCCGATTCCGAGCGAAGAAGAAGATCGCCTCGAAACGCGACCAGATGCGCTGGGCGACGACAAATGGTCGCCTCGCCTCGGGTTGCTCATCGTGGTGCTCAGCAACCTGATCCTGTGGTCGGGCATATTTCTGGTGATTTCTTGGATATTTTGAGGACGCCACAAGGGCGCAGGACATCCTTCCGCCTGTCCCCGGCGCGCGCCGGCGGCGACACCTAAAATCGAATGTTCCGCTCGCTTCAGAGTGCGGCGGCCTGATCTTCGCCGTTTGCTCCGTTGCGTCTGCGGCGAACGAAATCCGTTGCGAGGTCGCCCGATAGCGCCGTGCTGCCGCATTTCGGACATTCCACGGCGGGGCCCAGGTTGCGCACGATGAAAACGTGCTCTTCGGCTTTGCTATGGCAGAGAATCACATAGCCTTCGGTGATTTTCGCGTCGATTTGCATGAAATACTCGCCCGATTGAAAGTGACACTTGAAATAAGGAACGTCATTAGAATGTGCGAATGACAGGGAATGCGCGAATGACAGGAGCCTAAACGGCACCTTGAACGATGATTATGAGGCGACTTAGTTACGAACGCTAGCCCTAAAGGGTTAAGACTTATGGTTAAAAGCCCGGGATCAGGGCATCTGTCTTTGACCCGGGCCCACAGGTGTGTGTGTGGGTGTCGGTGGGGCGCGGGCGGTGATGGACGGGCGCCACCTACAGCAGCCCGGCGGTCTTGAAGCTGGTCTCGCCGGATTTGCCGATCACCACATGGTCGTGCACGGAGATGCCGAGCTTTTCTCCCGCCGCCACGATCTCGCGGGTCATCTCGATGTCGGCCTGCGAGGGCGTCGGGTCGCCCGACGGGTGATTGTGCACCAG
>PVMS01116417.1_pt1 | contig 10265 bp, 4 predicted proteins | sample 1853461 | NCBI WGS metagenome assembly PVMS01 (sample SAMN08582032, study PRJNA380276) | Marine sediment metagenome, whole genome shotgun sequencing project. | isolation source: ocean sediment barecode stripped | collected 2017
CAGACACTCTCTTCCGATCTTAAGAGAGTGTCTGTACGGGAAACAAGGAGGAAAACCTGAACGATTTCAACGCGGACGAATATTGAGAACGCACAACGGGGCGCTGATCGTCAAGAGCCGCGGTTTATGCACCAACGCCGGTCGCTACGCCGAAACCGTCTCGGCCTTCTCGATCTCCACCGGAATTCCACGCGGGACGTGGACCGGACCGGCGCAGAATATCCGGTTGCGCAGGTGGCCGTAGCCGCCGGCGAAGTGCAGCGGCTTGTAGGGCGACGACACGACTTCCATGTTTCCGCGCCAGCCCGGAAATTGGTAGGGCTCCCATGCGTGATAGATGAGCGCCTGTCCAGGACCCAACGCTGCCGCCACCTTCGCCGCGACCTCGAATGCGCCGTGGTCGTTCCAGACGTGCACTTGCTCGCCGTCGCGAATGCCGCGCTCTGTGGCGTCTTCGACGGACATCCAGATCGCGGGGCCGCCGCGCTGGAGGCGCAGCAGGTCCGGGTGGTTGCGCCAGATGGCGGGAATGCTCCCGCGGGTGTGGCCGCCGGAGAGCAGGATGGGGTGCGATCCGCCGGGCCGCGGCAGCGGCTTCCAACGCGGGAGCGCCTCATCGCCTTCGAGGAACCAGGGGTGGTCCAGATAGAACTGCTGGCGGCCGGTCAGGGTCGGCCAGGCGTGGCGGTCATCGACGTGGACGCGTGAGGGGGTGAGGGTTCCGACGCCCTCGATCTCACTACCGACACCGCTCGTGGTTCCCCACGACCCCGCCGACTTCATGGGCAGTGCACCGGCGCGGCGCGCCTCTTCCCAACCGATCCCGCGGGTGGCGGCGGACTCGCGCAGAATGTGGTCGAGGATCTCCGGTTCGGAGTCGAGGCCATAGCGGCCTTTGTCGGTGAAGCGCTCGTGGAAGTTCGCAAGTGGTCCCTCGATTCCACGCGCGCGCGCGCGCTCCTGCAGTCGCTGCGCCAGCAGCGACATGATCTTCCACTCGTTCTTGGATTCGCCCAGAGGCTCGACGGCACGGTCGCCCACCACCACATAGGGCGACAGCGCGACCACGTACTTGATGCCCCGTTTCTCGTAGTAGCCGGCGGCCGGCAGCACCAGGTCGGCCTTGAGCGCCGTGATCGACATGCGGAAGTCGATCACGGCGATCAGCTTCAGCTTCGGCCATAGCACCTCCTCCACGACTTGGGGGGCGGGCCAACGGCGCAGCGGATTCACGCCCGAGGTGACCAGCACGCGGGGCGGATGCTCGCGCGCCGGACGCAACTTCAGCCAGCCACGCTCGAGGGCTTCGTCGAGGTAGGCTCGCGCCGGGCGAGGCAGTGCTGCGTCCTGGGCGTCTGCGTCCTGCAGGCGATCGAGCCCGGCGTGGGTGTGAAGGAATAGATGCGAGGGCGTCCACGTCATGCCGCCCTTCGAAGCCGCGGCGATGGCGTCCTCGATGGTGCGCGGCGGCGGCGTGTAGAAACGCAGAATCTGCCGCTGGAACCACGAGGGTTCGCCCCCCGGAATCATCCCGCTCCCGCCCTCGAGCGGCAGCCAGGCGGCGAAGCGAACGCCCCCTCCGGCGCGACCGTGGTGCCCGCGCAACGCGGCGAGCAGGATCAGCGAGCGCTGCAGCAGATCGGCGTGGTACTGCTTGTTGGATCCCCAGGAGGCGTAGATCAGGGTGCGCCGCGAGGCGGCCAGGCGCCGGCCAGTTGCGCCTGCAGCCCGGGCGCGACTCCGGTGATCGACTCGACGTACTCCGGCGTGTACTCGGCCAGGCGCTCCCGCAGGTGCTCCATCACCGGCCGCACGGCGCGCCAGCCGCCGCGCGCCGTGACTTCGAAGCGCCCCGCCAGGGCCGGCCGCAAATCGCCGAGCGCGAGCGAGTCGCCGCGGAATCCCTGAGAGCCCGGTGCTTCGGCGATGCCGCCCGCCGCGAGGTCCCATACATAGAAGATGTCGTCGCTGCCGCCATCTTCGAGGTCCGACTGGCGCAGAAATCGCTTGGTGTCGTCACAGACCAGCAGCGGCAGGTCGGTCTGCTCGCGCACGTAGGCCTCGTCGACGGCTCCCCGTTCGACGATCGATCGCGCCACACCCAACGCCAGCGCGGCATCGCTGGCCGGACGTGGATTCACCCACAGCGACGCGTGGATGGCCGTGGGCGAGTAGTCCGGCGCAACGGTGATTACATAGGCGCCCTTGTAACGCGCCTCGGTGGCGAAGTGAAAGTCGGGGATGCGGGTGGAGACAGGGTTGCAGTGCCAGAAGATCAGCGTGTCGGCGCGCATCCAGTCGTCGGAGCTGCCGTCGACGAAGCTGGTGCCCCAGGTCTGGAAGGCGCCCATCGCCAGGTCACCCGTCCCGCCGAAGCCGTCGAGCAGGGTCGCGCCCAGCAGGCTGAAGAGTCGCATCTCGCCCAGACTGTCCGGTCCGTCGTCGACGTTGGACGTGCCGTTGTCGAAGACGACGGTCTCCGCCCCGTTTTCGAGGGTGGCGTCGAGGATCCCGTCGGCCAGACGCGTGAGCGCCCGCTCCCAGGAGATCCGGCGCCAGCGCCCCGAGCCGCGCGGCCCGACCCGCTCTAGGGGATGAGTGATGCGGTCTGGACCGATCATCGCGGCGCTGTAGCAGGCGCCTTTCTGGCAACCTCGTGGCGCGTAATCGGAGAGACCCGGAGCCTCGCGTTCGTAGACGTCGGCCTGCTCTTCGCGCCATACCATGCCGTCCTTGACGAAGAGATCGAAGGAGCAGGCACTGAAGCAATTGGCACGCAGGTGGGTGCCGCGAACGACCCGGTCCCAACGCCACGCCTTCCGGTACAGATCCGCGACGCCGGTGTAGACCGGCATGGTCGCGTGCGCCGTAGTGGCGCCGGGGAGGATTGCGGCACTGGGCGCCAGCGACCGCAGCGCCAACACCGCGGTGGCCGCAGTGCCCGCGGCGAGCAGTTCGCGTCGAGTCAGGTCGGGCATGGCGTTCGGGCCGCCGACATCCTCCGTTACACCCGCCGCACGTCGCAGTGGACGGCGCGGTCGATCGGAATGGGCTGCCAGTGAATGCCGCGGTATTGCAGGTGGCCATAGCCGCCGGCGAGGTGCAGCCACTTGATCATTCCCGGTTCGATATTCTCGGCGCCGCGCCACTCTTTGAACTGAAACGGTTCGTAGCCGTTGTAGATGATGACCTGTCCGGGGCGCGTTCCGGGCGAGCGGCGCACCTGGATGCGGATACTCCCCCGATCGTTCAGCACTTCGGACCAGTCGTCGTCGCCGAGGCCACGCTCCTCCATGTCGCCGGGATTCATGTACATCACCGGATGGCCGCGATGCGTCCCGAGAATTTCCCGGGTGGTGTGGTTCATGGAGTGGATGCTCCAGCGCGGGTGACCACTGGTGAGACGCAGCGGAAACTCGCCGCCGTGGTGCGGGTTCTCCTTGTAAACGGGCAGCTGCTCGCCCGCCTCGAGATACCAGTCGTGGTCGATGTAGAACGAAGCCCGCCGCGAGAGCGTCGGGTAGGGCTTCATGTCCTCCACATGGTTGCGCCAGGGTGTGTGGGTCTTGTCAGGCTCGATCGGGGACTGCTGGCAGATCATCATGGCCGAGCTGCCCCAATCGACGGCGCGCACCGCCCCCTTCTCCTTCAGGGTCGCGAGGGTGGTGCCCGCCGGGAGGGTGCCCAGGAAGGTGCTGTCGGAGATCACCTCCTCCACCAGGCGCTCGTCATCGGCTAGCACGCCGCCCTTGGTGATGTGATCCCACAGCCCCTCGAGCCGGATGGGCTCGCCGTTTCGGCGCGGCCACGGTGCGACCTCGCGTTCTTTCGCCCGCTCCTCCAGGGCGCGAGCGATGCCCTGGATCATCTGCCACTCGCTGCGGGCTTCGCCCGCGGGCTCCGCCGCCTTTTCGATCAGCATCACGTGCAGGTGCATCGGGCTGGCGTACGGTTGGTTGATCTTTTCGTAGTGCTGGGCCGCGGGAAGGATGTAGTCGGAATAGAGGCCCGTGGTGTTGATGCGCCAGTCCACCGAGACGATGGTCTTGAGCTTCGGCCACAGGTGCTCGAGCAGCTGGTCTGCTCCGCCGCGCTGGCGGCGCAGCAGGTTACCACCCACCTCGATCAAGAAACGCGGCTCGGCGCTCTTGGCCACATCGGAGGCGTCTCCCCACCAGCCCTTTTCGAGGGCCTCCTCGAAGTACTCGTCGAAGCTGCGCTTCATCCCCGCATCGCCGTAGCCCGGCTTGTTCCAGATCTCCCGGTAGCCGCAGTGGTGGTACCAGAAGAACGCCGGCGGCGTGAAGAGGCCCATCATGGCCGCCATCATCTGCTCGACCTTGTAGGACGCCATCTCGTCGGTGAGTGTCGGGTCGTCATCCATCAGGCCCTGCATGATCGTTTCGCGCAGGACGCTCGTTTTGGCAGTCGCTTCCGTTCCCACCCCTTCCTTGAGCAGCGTGGTGAACATTCCGTCGTTCAGGCCCACCGCCCAGCTGCGCAGGCCGGTTCCGGACTTTCCCCAGTTGCCGGTCAGTCCCAGCAGCAGGGCCATCGAGCGTTCCATCAGGTCGCCGTGGTAGTACTTGCCGGAGTTCCAACCCATGAGGAAACGCGTTCGCTTCGTCGCGACCTTGCGGGCGACGGTACGTACCGTATCGGGATGGAGTCCGGTGATGGCCTGCGCCTGCTCCGGCGTGTATTCCCGGTCGAGCATTTCCTTGAGCAGCGCCAGGACCGGCCGCACCACCACCTGGGTGCCGTCGGCGAGTTCGACCTTCGCCTCGCCCTCGAGGGCTGGATCGATCGCGCCGGGGTCCAGGGTTGCGAGGGGCGCCTCGACCACTTTCCCGCTGGTCGCGTCGAGCCAGTGGAACTGCTCGTCGGAGCCGCCCGAAAGGTCGCTCGCCCGCAGCAAGCGGGAGTTGTCCTCGCGCACGAGCAGTGGCAGATCCGTCTGCGTCTTGGCGAAATCGGCGTCCATGAGACCCTCGGCGAGGATCACCTGGCACATCGCGTTGGAGAAGGCCACGTCTGTGCCGATCGCGACCGGCACGTGCATGTCTGCGTGAACCGTCGACGGACTGACGTCCGGCGCGACCGTGATCACGTCGCTCCCGTTGTAACGCGCCTCCTGCACGAAGTGGTACCAGGTCATGTTTGTGTACACGGGATTGGCGTGCCAGATCAGGATCAGCTCGCTCTTGAAGTAGTCGTCCGCGCCCGGAGACGGGTCGAACTTCCCGAACGTCGTGTAGATCCCCGGGCTGAAGTCGTTGATCTCCGCCTGGAGGTCCGTCACCTGGAATCCGAGTTCCGCGGAGAAGGCATTCCACAGGATCTGCTGCATCCCGCCCTCGCCCGGCGTGCCGATGTGATAGAGCGAAGCCGGACCCTGGTCCTCGACGGCGTCGAGGATCGCGTCGGCCAGCTCGCGGTTCACCTGATCCCACGAGATGCGCTCGAACTTGCCTTCGCCGCGCTTGCCGACCCGCTTCATCGGGTAGAGAACCCGCTCCTCGTTGTAGTGTTGTTGACTCCAGACGGCGCCCTTCTGGCAGCCCATGGGATTCATGTCGGGGACGCCTTCTTCGACGGTGGAGAAGATCGACGCTTGTTCCTCGCGAACGATCTTCCCGTCGCGCGTGTAGACGCGCCACGGGCAGCCGCCGGGGTAGCAGTCGACCGCGTGACAGCCCCAGGTCACATGGTCCCACTTCCATCGATCCCGGTAGCGGTCTTCCGATTGCGATTGCGGAGTCGTGGTTTCCGTTGTCATCCGTCCTCCAATCGATCTTTGCCGGATCCGCATTGAAGGGTCCGAGGAACTCCTCCCAGTGGTATCCGATCAAGGTGTCCATGATTTCCGAAGGCCCGCCGTTCTTCTTGCGGGCGATCTCGGTCTCCAGGATGTCGATGGCTTCCCCAACCGCCGGTCCGAACTGCGACTCCAGGAAATCGAGCGGAATGCGCCGCTGCCCCTCTTCGATGCGTCCGTCCGGAGCGACTCGGAACGGGGACAGCGGCGGTACGTAGAAGACGTTCGGTTCAGTGCCGAACTCCGGGTGGTGGGGCAGGGCGACACCCCACTCGTCCACCAGCTTGTGGACCGGCGAGTCGGGGTCGTCGCGGTAGCCCACGAAGACGGCGCGGCCCGGGCACTGCCGCACGCAGGCGGGCGCCACCCCCTTTTCGAGACGCGGGAAGCAGCCGATGCAGTGCTGCCCGATGCCGCGAACCTTGTTGAAGTAGATCTTCTTGTACGGGCAGGCTCGCGCGCAGGCCTGGTTGCCCTCGCACTGACCTTCGTCTCGCAGGACGACGCCGAAGTCGTCGCGTTTGTAGAGCGCCCGCCGCGGACACGCCTCCACACAGGCCGGCTGGGTGCAATGGTTGCAGATCCTCGGCATGTAGTAGAAATAGGTGTTCGGGAATTCGCCGGCGCCCTCGTCCTCGTCCCAGTTCATGGCCCAGTCGGTTTCGCCATCTTTCGGCTGCAGGCGGATGTGGTCCGCGGAGGTGTGGACTTCTTTCCAGTTGTACTTGGATCCGGATCGGCTGCCGAACTCCTCGGGAGTCGGGTGCTGCCCGAGCACCACCTTGCCGTGCTCGTCGTAACCACCGCCCATCTTCTCCCAGTCGCGGGGGGTGCCGCGCCCCGGCAGCGTGTTCACACTGCACCACCACTGCTCGTCGGCCCCAGGCTCGTCCTGATGCCAGAGCACCTTGCAGGCCACCGAGCAGGTCTGACAGCCAATGCATTTGTTCAGATCGAAAACCATTGCAATCTGCCGACTCATGCCGTCTCCCTATTCTCCGCGCCGACCTTTGTTATGTCGACGCGGGTGTCTCGAGTCACTTGATTGGGTTCGTAGTGGGCGTAGGCCCAGTGCAGGTGGCCGTAGTCGCCCACGAGCTGCGTCACCTTGAGGGGGCTCGGGCAGACCGCCTGATGGCTCTTGCCCGTGCGGAACTGGTAGGGCTCCCAGGCGTGATAGATATGCACCTGGTCGGGGTGGATCGCCCCGGTAAGTTTCGCGCGGGCCTCGAACGCGTCGTATTCGTTATGCACCTTCACCCAATCGTGGTCCGCGATTCCGCGCGAACGCGCTCGCTCATGATTGAGGAAGACCACGGGCTCGCCGCGCTGCAGCCGCAGCATCAGCGCCTGATCGCGCCACATGGCGTGAATGCTCCAGCGGGTGTGACCGCCGGTGAGGGTGAAAGGATGCTCGCCGCCGGAAGCCGGCGCATCTTTGTGAATCGGGAGTTCCTCGCCCAGCTCGAGGAACCACGGGTGGTCGATGTAGAATTGCTGACGACCGCTCTGGGTCGGATAGGGGCGTTTCTTCTCCACGAAATCGCGGAAGGGCACGACCGGCTCGTCGAGCGCGTACTCGGAGTAGATGCCGGCCGTGCCGCCCTCGGGGCCGAGGCTCCGAATGCGCACTGCGCCGCCTTCGCGACGCAGGTCTTCGAGGCTCACGCCCTTGCTGGCGCTGGAGAGGCTGAGAATGAATTCGGCCACCTCTTCCTGCGCGTCCGGACCGAAGCGGCCGCCGTCGCTGAAGCGCGCTCCGAGATCGCCGATCTTGCAGGTCTGCCCGCGGAAACCCCGCACCTCGTCGACACCGCGGCGCGTCGCCTCGGCGCCGACGCGCTCGGCCAGGCGGGCGAAGATCTCCCACTCCGGTTTCGACTCGCCGTGCGGCGCAACGGCGCGATCGCCCAGCGTCACGTAGGGGACGAACGCGGCGATGTACTTGATACCGATCTTCTCGTACCAGCCCGCAGCCGGAAGAATGATGTCGGAGTGGAGGCAGGTCTGGCTCATCCGGAAGTCGACGGAGACGATGAGGCGGGCGTCGCGGAAAAGAGTGTCGCGGATCCGTTCCCCGCGTGGCGCGTGGCGCAAGACGTTGCCGCAGAAGGAGAAGACTACCTCCGGGGGCGCGTCGCCGGGCGCAGGAGAAACCGGAAAGTGGCCCTTGCGGAGGGCCTCCGCAAGATACGGAGCGGCGCCCTCGTGCAACGCTGGATCACCCTCGGCCGCCGACCCGGAGACGTCACCGAGTCCACCGTGTACCTGGTGAAAGATCGTGCTCGCGCTGTACATGCTCTCGAAATCGCGACGCACGGCTTCCGCGTTCACGAGCGACCGCGCCTTCAACCATGCGAGGTGGGGCAGGTCGAGCTGGTCCTGGATGGCCACCACGCCCATGCCGTCGAGGGCGATGAAGGCGCCCGAGCGCCAGCCACCTCCGACCCTGCCCAGGTTGCCGGTCAGCGACGCCAACAATATCTGTGAGCGCTGAATCAGGTCGGAGTGGTAGTTCTTGCACGACCCCCACTGTGACAAGATCAGCGCCGAATCGGCCTGCGCGAAGTCGCGAGCGAAACGGCGGATCAGCTTTGCGCCGACGCCGGTGATCCGGCTGGCGCTCTCGGGGCGGTAGTTCGCATCGAGCTGATCCCGCAGCAAAGCGAAAACGGGGATCACCGAGACTGTCTTTCCCGAATGCAGCTTCACGTCGCGTCGACCCTCGAGAGCAGGACGTACCTCGGGCGGCAGGGTCAACGTCTTCTCGTCGCTGCCGGCGGTGCCCGGTGCCCAGAAGAGCCGGTCACCGGCTTCGTCGAAGAGCGCGAATCGATCGTCGCGTCCGTGCCCCAGCACGTCCGACTCGCGCAGCAGGCGCCGATCGTCCGTCCGCACCAGGAACGGGAGGTCCGTCTGCTCGCGCACGTAGTCGCTGTCGTGCAAGCCTTCTTCGAGGATCACCTGGCAGGCGGACAAAGCCAGCGCGGCGTCGCTTCCGGCCCGCGGCGAGATCCACAAGTCGGTGTGCATCGCGCTCTGGTTGTAGTCAGGAGCGATGCAAGTGACTCGCGCTCCGTGGTAGCGCGCTTCGTGCACGAAGTGCGCGTCTGGGATGCGCGTGACCGCCGGGTTGAAGGCCCACAAGACGAGGTGTTTGGAACGAAACCAGTCGTCGGAGCTTCCGTCGGTGTGGGGCGTTCCGAGCGTGATGGTGCCGCCCACCGCGAGGTCGCCGATTTGCGCCATCGAGTCGGTCAGCGGCGCGCCGATCTGCCGGAAGAAGCGAAGTGCTGCGACCGTGTTGGCACCGTAGTCCACGTTGGGCCCGAGTTCGCAGACAACACCCTCGCCGCCGCGACGCGTGAGTGTGTCGACCAGGCCGCCCGAGATCTCTTCGAACGCCTCGTCCCAGCTGATGCGCTTCCAGCGTCCGGCGCCGCGCGGACCGACGCGGCGCAGGGGATGCAGGATGCGCGTCGGGCCAATCAGCAGATCGCTGCAGCTCGCTCCCTTCTGACAGCCGCGCGGATTCCAGTCGGGCACGCTCGCATTCGACGCCACGTAGGGGGCCGACTGCTCCTCGCGCCAGACGACTCCGTCGCGTACGTACAGGTTCCAGGCGCAGGAGGAGACGCAGTTTGCGTTGGTGTGGGTGCCGCGCACGACCCGGTCCCAGCGCCAACGCTCGCGGTATACGTCTCGCCAGTCGTTGTATACGGGTGGCTCGATCGCAGCCGGCGTCGCCGCGTCTGTCGCCGAATTCGGCGCCGGCGCCGGCAGGCTGAGCTGATCGCAACTGAGCACCAGAACGCCCGCTGCTCCAGCCTGGAGGAATTCGCGTCTCGAGAGCCGGCTCAACCCAGCCTCCGGTGAGAAGTTCCGATGAAAGATCGCCAGTGTGCGGGGGAGACGGTATGACTGGCGTCATAGCTCCGCGACGATGGCCTGCGCGCGCTTCACTCTGTCGTGCGGTTGGCGATTATCTGCAGCGCGGCCTGATCGATGATTTTCACCAGCTGTGTGTTCTCAATATTCATCCGTGATGTCCGTTGGCAGGGCGAGTGTCTCGGACGTGCCCATTAGGCTGCTTCGCGCCAGCGATACCAGTGGTGAAGCCCGCCGATGCGCGGGATCCCGATGACTTTCGCACTGTCCGACGGACAGGAATCCACGGGGCGACCGACCGGTGAGTCCTCAATTGAAGTGTGGACGCGCTCGTCGTTGTAGTAGTCGACGTGTTCGCGTAGCAGCCGTCGTAAGTGATCTCCGTTCAGGACGACCACATGATCTAACAGTTCGCGCCGGACGCTGCCGACTACACGTTCCGCGGTTCCGTTCTGCCATGGCTTCGGAAGGTTGTGCGCTTCGGGTCGATCTGGAAGCTCTGAATCGTGTTCCTTCTTGGGCACGTAGCGCGAGACAGTCGCGGATTCCGAGCTTCATG
>PVMS01040370.1_pt1 | contig 10262 bp, 6 predicted proteins | sample 1853461 | NCBI WGS metagenome assembly PVMS01 (sample SAMN08582032, study PRJNA380276) | Marine sediment metagenome, whole genome shotgun sequencing project. | isolation source: ocean sediment barecode stripped | collected 2017
GCGTACTTGGACATTACCGTTTACAATTAGATTATCAACCGGAGAAGTCCTAACAGTAAATACTAACGATGCCAATGGATCGGAAAGTCCTCCGGCATATTCAAGGCTATCCACTGAAAACATTGCAATGTCAGCTTGCTTGCCAACCGATAACTCTCCAATGTCATTTCTATGTAATACGTTAGCTCCTCCGCTCGTTGCCATCCATAGCACATCGCGAGCAATCAGCCAATACTGTTCTTCCCGCAAACGTGATAATAACATTGCATTACGAATTTCACTAAGCATATTACTAGAGTCATTAGATGCGCTGCCATCCACCGCTAAACTGACTGAAATACCAGCATCGATCATTTCTTTGATACGTGCAATCCCTGAACCTAACCGTAAATTTGAAGACGGACAATGAGATACTCCGCAACAGGCTTTTCCCATCAGTTTGATATCATCATCATTCAGATGAACCGTATGTGCAAACCATGCATTTTTACTTATCCATCCTAATGATTTAACATAATCAACCGGTCGTTTTCGATACTTAGAGATGCAGAATTTTTCCTCGTCAATTGTTTCAGCAAGGTGTGTATGAATTAATAAATTATTTGCTTCACCATATTCCGCAGTTGAGCGCATCAGTTCAGGAGTGACAGAAAAGGGAGAGCAAGGAGCAAGTGCAATTTGCAGCATTGAGCCATTGGATTCATTGTGATATTTTGCAACTAACCGTTCTGTATCAGCTTGAATTTCTGCTTCAGTTTGCACAACATCATCGGGCGGTAAACCGCCATTAGATTTGCCAAGTGACATTGATCCGCGTGTTGGGTGAAAACGAATGCCCATTTCTTTAGCAGCTTCAATTTCTATGTCAATTAATTGAGCAGAAGTTTTCTTTGGGAATAAATACAAATGGTCTGAACTTGTCGTGGTACCGGATTTCATTAATTCAGCGAGGGCAGTTTTTGTGCTGACAGCCACGCCTTCTTCAGTTAATTCTCTCCATAACTCGTAATGATCATTCAACCATCCAAATAGCAGTGTATTTTGCATTCGTGGAATATTACGCGTAAGTGTCTGATAAAAATGATGATGAGTATTGATAAATCCTGGAAGAACTACCATGTTTGATGCGTCAATTACTTCATCCGAATCCCCTTGATAATCATTTGATCCAATAGAAGTAATTTTATCATTTTCTATTAGAATATGGCCGCCGGAGAATTCATATCGTTCATCATTCATCGTCGCTACTAATAGCGGATTATTAATTAATATTTTATTCATTACTTATAAAAATTGCTTCCTTTTCTAAATTTAATAATAAATATCCCATCTTTACGGCCGAATTACTCGACCATTCATAATCGTGATTTACTTTTGAATGAAGTACATTGATTATCATGTTTGACTTATCAATGATAGCTGATAAAATGTTATTGGAATATAATAGGTGATCTCCTTCGACCTTCATAATCTCAATATAATCACCGTTTTTGAATTGTAAATATTCATTATTTAAATAATAACCTTCAGATTCAGCTGAAAAACTTTCTTCGGTAAGATAAAAATGGGGTTTTGTTCTATATGGATCGCCTAAAGTTGGACAAAAAGTTGTGCAATTACCACATTCATTGCAAAAATCACCAATGCTGATTATTTGAGTTGTCTGTTTAAAATCTTTGGTATCAATATCTGAAATCGTGATATCCTCACCTTTTTGAACGATCTTTTGTACAACAGCTTCCAAAGGTTTAGTTTTAAATGATATATTCGCGAGATTTGGGCAAACGTAAACACAAGCACTGCACACTTCATCACAGTAAAGACAGCGGTTAGCTTCTTTCATAACTTCATCTTTGGTCATTATACGATGAATCAGATCAAAATTCAATGTCTGTTTTTCGTAAAATTTTTGAATTGAAATTCCGTATTCTCGATTAATCGCCTTCTGTTGTAATTCCAATTCCGTTATTGATTTATTTGATTCACTCTCGAAATTCATGCTGATTTTAGCGTCATTAAGTATGTTTTTAGCGGCAATTTGTCCGTCGCCGACAGCCTCCACAACAGTTGCTGCCCCTCGAATAGCATCACCACCCGCAAATACATTTGCGATATTAGTTGCACCAGTCTTTTGATTAATATCCAATTTTTGGTCACCAAGAAAATCTAACACAACATCCTGACCGATGGCTGGTATAATAGAATCTAGAGCCATGGTAAATTCTGAATTAGGTATTGATATCGGTCGCGCTCTTCCAGATGCATCCGGTTTGCCTAATTTCATTTTTTCGCAAGTGATCGAATTTACTTTTCCATTGCCATTAATTTTAACAGGAGAAACTAACTCAATTAACTTAACGCCCTCATCCAAAGCTGCTTGAATTTCAGCATCCTCAGCCGGCATTTCTTTGCGAGTTCGGCGGTATAAAATTCTTACTTCGCCATTTCTACCGACTAAACGCATTGCAGTTCGTGCAGCATCCATTGCAGTGTTCCCACCGCCTATAATGGCAACATTGTTGCCTAAATTTACTGTCTGATTTTGCTTAACTTTTGCAAGAAATTCAACCGGTTCGATTACATCCTCTAAATCTTCACCCTCAATGCGGAGTTTTTTGTTTTTCTGAGCTCCAGCTGCAACAAATACATAATCAAATTGTTTTTTTAATTGATTGAATTTTTGTGTATCAATTTTAGAATTGTAATGTATTCGAACACCCAAACCTAGAATTCGGTCAATATCACTCTGGAATGCTTTGTTAGATAATCTAAAATTTGGAATTGCCTCAGACACCATTCCCCCCGAATAACCTTTTGCTTCGAATATTTCTACTTTGCATCCTGCTAAAGCTAAGAAATAAGCTGCGGATAAACCTGCAGGACCGCCACCGATAATCGCAATTTTGACATTTTTTAAAAGTGATTTTTGTTTATCAAAATCCTTTGATCCGTATTCGGTGGCATAGCGTTTTATATCACGTATTAATAATGGATTATCATAATTACTGCGTGTGCATTTTAACGCGCAAAGTTGATCGCAAACTGCGCCGGTTATTCCAGGTAGGGAATTGGTTTCCATAATCACTTTGAATGCCTTGTCAAAATCGCCTTTGGCGGTATGATATATATATTCAGGAATGTGTTGGTCAGTAGCGCAATTGCCGATGCAAGGTGCTTTTATGCAATCGAATTGTGTCAACTCGCGGTTAGTCTTGATTGATTCAAAGCCGGTAAACTGATTTTGATATGCAGGGTTTTGCGTAACCCCTTGTGCGTAATTTTGTAGGTTAAGCAACCCCGACTTATTTACATCGGTTTTTCCACCTAAATTGATAATATATTCATCAATATTTTTAGCTCCAACGGAGCGGAATTTTGTATGGATATTGTCAAGATACTGTTTTAAACGCCCATACCCACCCGGTTTGAGAACATCAGTGCAAGTAGTTACTGGTTTGATATCACAAGCTAATATATTTGTGACATTAAATGCATCGGCTCCGGCGGAAAAAGAAATATCAAGCTGTCCATTAAAACCTGTTTGCAGTTTCGCTGCAAGATTAACGCTGATTGGGTGTAGAGCACGACCACTCATATAATTAGTAGCTTCTTGTTTGGGTAACAAATTTCGGGAGTTAAGAACCTCTAGAGTGTTAGTTAATTTTAATCCAAATTCTACATTATTACCATCAGCAGATTTTTGCAGATTTTTGATGAGGGCAATTGCATCATCATATTTTAAATCATGTTCAAACGCTTCATCTGGTACAGTTATATCATTGAATTTTAAATCATTGTTAAGAATTTGACGTAATTTATCAGGTCCAAGTAATGTCGGATTCAATTTGATAGCCGTATGCAATTTTCGTTCCTCAATCAGATATTTACCAATCTTTTCGATTTCATCCGGAGGGCAGCCATGCATAGTTGATAATGTAATATTATCAGAAATTTGTGATGGTATGTTAATATTCTTGATTTGTGGATATTGTCCTGAAATTTCATCTAATTTTTGATCCAATTGAGAATCACAATTTTTCATTAATTCAAAATATTCTTGGACGTTGGCGTTCAAAATTCCTTTTAGATCATAACCAACACTCATATTAAAAATGAACCCTGGTGTTCCCGGTTCACCACAATCAAATTTGTCTTTCAAAATGTGAATTATTATCCAAGCATTCAAATATTCATCAAACGACTGCCGCAGCTTCAACTCTTGCGACCATTCGCAATTATAGCCCTCATCAGTCATATCAATACAGGGCTTGGTAACCTCAATTTCGTCCAATGTCTGCACAGTTTTAAGTTCTAAATAACGTGCTCCGAATAACCACGCCAAAACAATATTTTGAGCAAGTTGTGTATGTGGTCCGGCAGCAACACCGATAGGTGTTTCAAGATTTTGTCCGTAACGCTCCATCTTAAATGGGTCATCTGCTGAGGGAGTGAAGAACAGTTCCTTATAATATCCAAATATTTTACTATGCTGTTCTTCGTGGAGTATCCAAGAAAGTAATTTATTTAATGATAGGGGATAGAGTTTATCGGACATTATTTTATTATTTTAGATAATTCAAATCTTAGCATATTTTGGAGTGCCCTACGGCGATAATTGGCAGTTGCACGAATATCATCAATCGGCGAAATTGCGCTATCAACTTTTTCCAATATTTGGTCAATGTTTAATTCTTTTAATCCGGTTAATTTAATAATAGTCGGAGCAATGGCGCCTAATGCGATAGTTAATTCATTTTTATCATATACAATCGCAAAATTGATTACAGAAATTGCCATTGCTTCACGTAAACCAAGTTTATAAAACATTGAATTTGATGATGATAGAGGTATCATTACAGCTTGTAATATTTCTTCAGCCCTAATCACAGTTTTACCGGGACCCAGTAGGAACTCATCAATAGGAACAGTCCGTTCACCATGTTTATTTCGTAGCAATAATTTCGCGTTAAAAGCATATAGTGCAGGTAAAGTATCTCCTGCAGGGGATGCATTACAGATATTTCCGCCAATAGTGGCGCGATTACGAATTTGTACACTGCCAAACTCAGTTGTCGTTAGCCAGAGTGCGTTGAAATGTTTTCTAATAAGATTGCTATTCTTTATTTCCTCAATTATTGTTCCGGCTCCAATTGCAATATTATCTCCAACTTTATTAATTCCAATGAAATCAGGTAGTTTTTTTAAATCAATGATTGTATTCGGTAATTTTTCTCCGCGTTCATAGCGCGGAATTAAATCAGTTCCACCGGCAAATAATGTAAAACCTTGTTCGGAAATCGAATAATATTCTTCAAATGTTTTTGGTCTAGAATACTTCAATTAATACTTTTCTCCATGCCTCTATATCTCCGTAGTGAGAGAGGCAACAGCATCAATAATTTTTGTGTATCCGGTACAGCGGCAAATATTTCCCGAAATTCCCTCTTTTATTTCTTTTTCACTAGCGTTTGGATTGTCTTTCAGTAATTGCTCTCCGGCTAATATCATTCCAGGAATACAATAACCGCATTGAACAGAGTGATAATCAACAAATGCTTGCTGCAATTCCGAAAGTTCGTTCTCCTTACCAATTCCCTCAATTGTAGTGATTTCGGAACCATCCGCTTCTACAGCTAACACTAAGCAGGAATTAACGATTTTCCCATCCATAATTACAGTACATGCACCACATTCACCCTCAGCACAGACTTCCTTAGCGCCGGTTAAGTTTAGTTCATTGCGTAAAAAATCAAGCAGTCGAAGATGAGTAGGGATGGAATGGGTGATCTGATTATTATTTACTGTTAATTCAATTTTAAGGGTTGTTGGATTATCAGTAAATAGCATTATTTCATTTTATTTTCATTATAAAAAGTCAAAAATCCTTCCAATGTTGCGGGTTGAGCTTTGGGGATTTCTATCTTTTCTTGCGCTGCAGGAATGTCTTTCAACCCTGTTCCAGATGCAAGAATAACAATTGAATCCCCTTCATGAATTGTTCCGCGTTTCATAGCTTTTAGGAATCCCGCAAATGCTGCTGCTGCTGCCGGTTCAGCAAAAATACCGGTATTGCGAGCTAGGCGGTGCTGTGCTACTAAAATTTCATCATCAGAAACAGTAATGCCGAATCCCTTGGTTTTTTGTACTGCCAAAATTGCTTTTTCACCATCACGTGGAAGGTCAACCGATATACTGTCAGCAATTGTATTGGACTGGACAGGAGCCATCGGTTTACCGGAATTTAAAGCGTTCACAATTGCCGGAGAACCTTCCGCCTGAACTGCAATCAACTGCGGTAATTTAGAGATCCAACCCAACCTAACAAGATCGAGAAACGCCTTGTATATTCCGGCGATAATACAGCCATCGCCCGTAGGGACGAATATTTTATTGGGTACATGCCAATTTAGCTGTTCAGCGATTTCTAAACCGACTGTCTTTTTACCTTCCGCTAAAACAGGATTAATGCCCGTGCTGCGTGAATACCATCCGTTTGCTTCAGCAACGAGCAGAGAAAGATTAAATGCGTCGTCGTATGTTCCATCAACAGGATATAAAGTAGCTCCATATTGTAGAATTTGCGTGAGTTTAGCGGGTGGGGCAGAAGCAGGTGCTAAAATGATCGCCTTTTTCTCATAAAATGCTGCCAAGCAGGCTAAAGATGCTGCTGCATTTCCAGTGGAGGCAGCTACAATAGTATTTTTGCCAAGTTCATCAGCATGTCGAATACCGACTTCCGTAGCACGATCTTTAAGTGAACCGGACGGATTGCGGGTGTCGTCTTTGATGTAAAGATTGATTTTACCAATATCGGTTAGCAAGTTGGAAAATGATATTAGCGGCGTACCACCGCTTTGCATCGATAAATTTTCAGGTGGATTTTCAACCGGTAAAAGTGGATGATAACGCCATAATGATTGATAAGGAAACTGTTTGAGATCTTCTACTGACCAAATCTCTTTAATTAACTCATAATTGTATTGAACATCAAGATTGCTTTTGCATTTTGTGCATTGGTACTGGAACGGTTCAACAGGATATTCCTCACCACAACCTACACATTTGTACCCTAATATTCTTTTGGTATTTTCTTTCTTCATAATATTTTAACCACTAATTCACTAATATTAACTACGGATTACACAAATTTAAATTAACCGCCAAGATCGCCAAGGACGCAAAGAAAAAATATAATAAAAATTTATCCTTTTACTCTGTGACTTCCATGTTTTTCTACAACAGACCGGTTTTTTTATTGAATTCAATTATTTTTTTATCCCACTCATCAACTTTGGCGTATTGTGATGTCCAATAATTCTCATCATACCATTGTGCATTCAGTTCCTCAACCGTTTTGCCCTGCTGTTCTACCCAAGTAAAATACTTCAAATTGTGCATCCGTTTGCGGTCGTAGTACGATGTTTCCAACAAATTATCAGTCCCAATCTCAAGTAATCGTCCATTATAATCCACTGCTGCATTAGTTGCGGTGTACGCACCGATATTTTCACGTGCTTCAGCTAAACGCGATTGATACATCTCCATTGAATCAGTAGCGACAGTAAATACTACATCATTTTCATTCATTTCGTAATATTTCGCCATTTTGATAGCACCAACAAGATTAGCGATTGATGAAATTCCGAAGTTATCTAACATGTCAATAGTTTCTGCAGAAACTCCATTGTCAGAAAGTAGTTGATGCCCCTCATCTTCATTGAATAATCTCAGCAGATTCATCACTCTATTGTCATCAATGGCAGCGACCACATCAGTATTTCTCATATTATGAATCCATGGTACGTGCTTATCGCCAATTCCTTCAATGCGGTGAGCGCCGTATCCATTGTGCAGTAAGGTTGGACATTGCAGTGCTTCGCCTGCACCGACCTTCAATGTAGGATATTGTGTTTTAAGATAATCTCCCGAGCCAAGCGTTCCTGCTGAACCTTGTGTTAGAAATAGAGCGCGTAAATTATGTTTATCATCAAATTTAGATTTGAATACTTCCTGCATCGCTGGACCGGTTACTGCATAATGCCAAAGTGAATTGCCGATTTCTTCAAATTGATTTAACACAACAATTTCATCACCGCGTTCGGCTTTTAATTGTTTTACTTTATCATAGATTTCTTTGACGTTACTCTCTCCACCAGGAGTACTAATGACTTCGGCACCCACTTTGTGCAACCAATCAAATCGTTCCTGTGACATTTCCTCCGGTAGTACAGCAATTGAAGGACAGCCCAATAGATAACCATCATAAGCACCACCACGACAGTAATTTCCAGTCGAAGGCCATAGTGCTTTTTGAGTTGTAGGATCGAATCTTCCAGTAATCAATTTTTCAACAAGTGGACCAAACGTAGCCCCAACTTTATGTGCTCCAGTTGGGAAGTATTTTCCAATTAGAACGACGATTTTTGCATCTACCCCAGTGAGTGATTTTGGCAATATCATATGGTTTACTTCACCATATCCACCACCTGATTTAACAGGTTCATTTTTCCATGTGATTCTAAATAAATTAAGGGGATTTAGGTCCCATAAACCTATTGAACTCAATTTGTTTCTAATATTATCTGGTACTAATTCAGGGTTACGCATTTGCGCATAAGTTGGAAGAATAATATTGTTTTCTCGACAACGTTGTATAGTATTTTTTAAAACTTTTTCTGTTCCTGTCATTTAATTTTCTCCGTGTCTCATCAATAGTTGATAATATTTACTTCGTGATTACCGTTCCGGTTTTTCCTTGTAGGGCATCAATAGCATGATTCAATGATGTTATAATTGCTTTTTCTCCCCCTGCTTTAATAAATCTAATACAGGCTTCTATCTTTGGCCCCATACTGCCAGGTGAAAATTGACCGTCTTTAAGATGTTTTTCTACTTCCTTTACTGTAATATTTGTTAAAGTTACTTGATTTGGTGTGTTGTAATTGATGTAGACATGTTCAACATCAGTTAGGACTAAGAATATATTACCATTTACGATAACTGCTAATTTTTGTCCTGCTTTGTCTTTGTCCACTACCGCTTCAATGCCGTTCAATTGTCCATTTGGTTGTTTTACAACTGGGATTCCACCTCCTCCCGATGTGATAACAATTACTCGAGCATTTACAAGTGCCTTGATAGTTTCAGCTTCTATCAATCCAATTGGTTCAGGAGATGGTACCACCCTTCGCCATCCTTTTGCTTCATTTTGTTTTACTTCCCAAACAACATAATTTTTATTTTCTCTAAGATTTACTGCTTCGTCTCTAGTATAGAAAGGACCAACTGGTTTGGAAGGATTTTCAAAATCCGGATCATCTATATCTACTAAAACTTGTGTAATTAAAGCAGCAATTGGTATTTCTCTACCATCGCGGCGGAAAGCATTTTGTAGCTGGTTTTGAAAAATATATCCGATTTCGCCTTGCGTCATAGCATCAATAATATCTAAAGGCATTGATGGAACAAGTGATTTGCTTTCTTCCTGCTGAATTAATAGATTACCGGCTTGGGGACCGTTTCCGTGAGTTAGAATCAATTTGTATCCCATTTTATTCATTTTTACTAATTGTTCGCATACAAGTCCGACATTTTTGAATTGATCAGCTGCTGTACCGATTTCACCTGGTTGTTTTATGGCATTACCACCCAAGGCAATTACAATTAATTTATTTAAATCATTCATTAAGTAATTCCTATATCTATCCTAATTCATCGTTAAAGCCATGACCGCTTTTTGCGCATGAAGTCGATTTTCTGCTTGATCAAATACAACCGAATTTGGTCCATCGAGTACACCATTGGTAACTTCAACATTCCGGTCAGCTGGCAATGGATGCATATATATTACATCTTCTTTAGCCATTGCTAAGCGACGTTCATCAGCAATCCAATCACTATACTTGTTTGTTATTTTTTTATCTTCATCAGGATCAGTTGTTGTTAGCATAGGTCCCCAACTTTTTGCATACCAGATATCGGTGTCTTTTACGCCTTTCTCAAAATCATCGAACATCTCAAAATTTCCATGGTGTTTTTTTGAGTTTATTTTTGCTTGATCAATAAATTCGGTTTTAAGTTTGAATTCTGGTGGATGCACTAACCGTACATTCATTCCGTAGCGCGTCATCAGTAGAATTAAACTGTTCGGTACACTTTGCGGTTTTGAATAACTGGAAGCATGTGCCCAACTTACAGTGATTGTTTTACCACGAGGATCACCCTTTTTTTCAATGATTGTCTGTAAATCAGCAAGAATTTGA
>PVMS01181932.1_pt1 | contig 10262 bp, 8 predicted proteins | sample 1853461 | NCBI WGS metagenome assembly PVMS01 (sample SAMN08582032, study PRJNA380276) | Marine sediment metagenome, whole genome shotgun sequencing project. | isolation source: ocean sediment barecode stripped | collected 2017
ACTTTCCGGATTGTGTATTTCAATTAACTCTTCCATGGTGACCACCCTGCCATCGTGCATATAAGGAGAGGTTCTCCATACTTCAATAAGGGTGGGAGTGTCAAACTTCTTTCCTGCATCCTGCCCCTGCTGTCACAATGAATTGCTTTCCATCCTTAGAAACAATGGCTCCACTGGGCGGCAACTCCAGCTTAATGGTATGTGTCACTTTCTCTTTCTCAATATCAAAGATGGCAGCTGTTTGACGGTAGTTTCAGTTATTAGCTCTCATGCCTGGCTGCAATTGACGAGTGAATTCCTATATCTAAGCTAATCCTGCTTCAGAAATAATCCTAGGTACTATGGCTTCCCAACCTACAGACATCAGGTGCATACCATTAATGCCGGTCTTTGATTTGATTTTCTCTATGATCTCCAGGGCGATCTCCACACCCAGTTCTTCATAGTCATCGGCACTGGAGTCTTCAAAACGATCCAGGATGCTTTTTGGGACAGTTACTCCTGGAATATTGTGGTGCAGGTATTGGGCCATCCGGTTGCTACGGATGGGAGTAACTCCTGCCAGGATATAGACCTTGTCCAGGACGTTGCGTTTATCAAGGGCATCAAGCCAGAGATCCAATCCGTCCGGATCAAAAATGAGGTTGGTCTGAAAGAACTGAGCTCCTGCATTGATCTTCTTTTCTTCACGCAGGGCCTGGTATTTTGGTTCAGATGCAAAGGGTGAGGCAGCTGATCCCAGGAATAGTTTAGGAGGAGATTTCATTTTTCTTCCATCCAGGTAGATGCCCTCATCCCTCATTCTTCGAAGGATCCATAACATCTGAACGGCATCAAAATCCAGGATATTGGTATTACTGGTGGGGGTGGGCCCGATTCTGGCGTTATCGCCTGTAATGCACAGCACATTGTGTACCCCCATCACATTGGCACCCACAATATCTGACTGTAATCCGCTTCGGGTCTTGTCCCTGGCGGCGATCTGAAGTACAGGATCAGCTCCCAGCTCAGCGGCCACCTTGCTGCAGGCCATGCTGGACATACGCGGACTGGCAGAGGCACTGTCGGTGAAATTCACAGCAGCAACCAGATCCTTCATCATTTCGATATCACGTTTAAGTTTACCGGTGGCTGTACTCAGGGGAGGAGCCACCTCTGTGGTGATTACAAATTTCCCGCTACTCAACTGTCGCTCCAGTTCTGATAAGGGTTCCTCATAGGCCGGCGCATGATATTCTGAATCACCCTTCCACCACTCGGGTTGACGGACCGGCTTAAAAACTGCTTCCCAGGATTCGGTTTTCTTCTCCTTGTTTCTTGAGAATCTGTTCTTTAAAAATTTCCCTGTTCCGAATTTACCAATAGATCGGGTTACATCCCCCCAGGTTTCGGTACCTACCTTATCCCAATCCAGGGGAGGCAAGACCTCCAGAAGCATCTCTTCCCGGCCCATCTTAAAGGCCCTCTCATGGATCTTATACCAGATGCAGGGACGGGTTTCATCCACATAACATTTTTCGGCAGTTGATCCTCCACACGGACCGTTTCTCATTCCCTTGGGACACTCCATGGGACAAATGAAAGCAGTCTCCTGTAACAGACAGTTTCCACACATCCGGCATCCAAACAAGGGACCCTTGATCCATCGTTCAGTCTTCCTCAGTACCCTTTTGCCAAAGGGCTCTTTCTTAAATGGAAAAAAGGGCGGTTGCCATCTTCTTCCTGGAGTAAACAGTGACATGTGGTAAATTTTTTAGTAAAAAATTTTAGTTAATAGGTTATTAGGTTAATCTGTTAGTGAGTTAGTGTCTTTACAATTTCTACTTGCATACTTTATCCTTTATCCTTTATCCTTTATCCTTTCAAAGCCTCCTGGCTTTGAAAATGCTCCGTAAACCTCATGGCAAAGTCGTCCTTTGCCCGGATTAGGTCTGCAGCTCTCACCATGGTGGTAATCTTATTGGGATTGGCGATTGGACAGGTCAATCCATTCCAGATGGATAGTACCATATGTGCCATATTCAGGGAATCACGGTTGGGGAGTCCAAATGAGATGTTGCTTGCCCCCTGTGTGATGTTCAATCCCAGCCGGTCGTGTATAAGTTTTATGGTTTCCAGGGTAACCAGGCAGGCATTGGGATCGGCACTTACGGCCATGGCCAGCGGATCGATCACTACATCCTCTTCCTTAATACCTTGCTTAACGGCCCTCTCCAATATCTTTTCTGCGATCTTAAACCGCTTCTCCGGATCGTGGGTAATTCCGTCGTCGTCCATAACAAGACCGATAACTGCAGCATCATACTCTTTTGCCAGGGGCAGGATGGCAGCTAAGGACTTCTCTTCTCCATTTACAGAGTTGATCAGGCACCTTCCATCAATCACTTTAAGAGCTGCTTCTATTGCTTTTGGATTGGGTGAATCGATACAAAGGGGCACATCCAGAGCTTCCTGAATGGCTTTTACAGTTTCAGGGAGAAGAGCGGCATCATCTACTCCGGGGAAGCCCACATTTACATCCAGGATATCTGCACCTGCATCAATTTGGCTTTTACCCAGTTGAATGGCAAAATCAAATTCATGATTGGACAGGGTTTCCACCAGCTTCTTTCTGCGGGTGGGATTGATGCTCTCTCCAATAATCAGAACCGGACCATCGGTGTCGATGACCACTTCCTGCGACTTACTTCTTAAAATGGTTTGCATGGTATAATAGGTTAATGTGTTAGTAAGTTAATAGGTTAATAGGTTAGTGGGGTAGGGATTACATGAGGCCGGTGATATTTCCATCGTTGTCTATGCTGATATTTTCTGAAGCAGGATGGGCAGGCAGACCGGGCATTCGCATGATCGATCCGGTGATGGGGATTAAAAATCCTGCTCCCGAGGCAATCTCAATTTCTCTGACCGTGATAATAAAGTCTTTGGGTCTTCCCAGAAGGGCTGGGTTGTCAGATAGTGATTTCTGCGTTTTTGCAATGCAAATGGGCATCTGGGCCAGTCCCAATTCTGAGATCTTGAGCAGGTCCTTTTCAGCCTTAGCGGTGTAGTCCACATATTCGGCACCATAGATCTTAGTGGCCAGGGTTTCTATTTTCTTTTTCACACTCCAGCTCCAGTCATACATGGGATCGAATACCGGAGGGTTGGATTCAGCGATCTCGATTACTTTATGAGCCAGGTCGATTGCACCATCGCCTCCTTTGGCCCAAAGATCAGCAACCGCGCATCTTACCCCCAGTTCCTTGGCTTTTTTCAGAATGATAGCTACCTCTTCGTCTGTATCTGTATTGAACCGGTTTATGGCAATCACGGGTGTGACACCGAATTGTTTGATGTTCTCCAGATGCTTCTCCAGGTTAGGTAAACCTTTGGTCAGAGCTTCGGGATCTGGCTCAGTGAGCTTTTTCAGGTCTGCACCCCCATGATATTTTAAGGCCCTGATGGTGGCGGTTAATACCACTGCTTTGGGAGAAAGACCTGCACTTTGACACTTGATGTCAAAAAACTTCTCAGCGCCCAGGTCAAAACCAAAACCGGCTTCAGTGACCGTATAATCGGAGAAAGTCATTCCCATGCGTGTGGCAATGACTGAATTTGTGCCCTGTGCAATGTTTGCAAATGGTCCCCCATGAATGATGGCAGGATTTCCCTCAATGGTCTGTACCAGGTTAGGTTTGATGGCATCTTTCAATAGTGCTGCCATGGCGCCACCTGCATTCAGATCACGGGAATAGATGGGTTTCTTTTGAAAAGTATATCCAATAAATATATTTCCCAGCCTGATCTTCAAATCGTGAAGGTCCGCAGCCAGGCACAGAATGGCCATGATTTCTGAGGCAGCAGTAATATCAAAGCCGGTCTCCCTGGGAATACCTGAAGTGGTACCTCCCAGACCAACCACAATTTTGCGTAGGGAACGGTCATTCATATCAATCACACGTTTCCAGGAGATGGTTCGCTGATCCAGTCCCAGTCCATTGGTTTTGCTCTGGATGTTGTTATCTATAACTGCTGCCAGCAGGTTATGGGCCTTCTCAATGGCGGAAAAATCTCCTGTGAAATGCAGGTTGATATCCTCCATGGGCAGTACCTGGGAATAACCGCCTCCGGTGGCTCCACCCTTGATCCCGAAAACCGGTCCCAATGAGGGTTCCCTCAAAACTACAGTAGTTTTCTTACCCACTTTATTTAAACCCTCCGAGAGACCAATGCTCACGGTTGTCTTGCCCTCACCTGCCGGTGTTGGGGAAATGGCAGATACGAGAATCAGGTTGCTTTTTGCGGCTTCCTTTTCATTAATAAATGAGAGGGGAATTTTGGCCTTGTATTTTCCATACATCTCTATGTCGTCTGCGGGTACTCCGAATTTCTCGGCAATTTTTGAGATGTGCTTAAGTTCCACTTTTCTTGCAATTTCCAGATCTTTCATAGTATTCTTATTTATTTGTTATTGCTCCATTTACTTGAATAGATAAACCAGTAGGCAATCCCCACAAAACCTGATCCGCCTATAATGTTTCCGATGGTCACGGGGATCAGATTTTTAAAGATGTAGTTGCTCCAGGTGAGAGATTCAATATGCTGGGAAATCTCTGGGATAAAAGTCCAGAGAGCAGGATCACCCATTTGCTTCACCAACATTCCCATGGGAATAAAATACATATTAGCCACACTGTGTTCAAACCCGGCCGCCACGAAAGCTGTGATCGGGAAAATAATGGCCATAATCTTTCCATGGGTTGTTTTCGTACTATAACAGAGCCAGATGGCCAGACATACGAGGATGTTACATAAAATTCCCAGTACAACAGCCGGTACAAAGCCAAGCTCACATTTGGCTATTGCAATCTTAAGGATGTTTGCCCCGATTATTCCATCACCAGACAGGTGATGACCGGATAGCCATATCATCAGAACAATGGTGAAAGTCCCGACCATGTTACCCAGGTATACAACAAGCCAGTTTCTTAGGATTTGCCCGGTGCGAAGCTTTCTGCTTGCCCAGGCCATGGTCAATAAATTATTCCCGGTAAAAAGCTCGGCACCACCTACCACTACCAGGATCAGACCCAGGCTGAAGGCCAGTCCACTCAACAACTTGGTAACCCCATAGGACATGGTGGAGCCAGCACTGACCAGGGTGGAAAAAATAGCTCCAAACGCAATAAAGGCTCCGGCAAGAATGGCTAGCATGGTAGTTTTGGGAATCCCCATGCTGGCTTTAGCCACACCTACTTCCTCGGCTGCTCCGGCCATTTCTGGGGGGAGCAAAGAATCCAGTAATTTTATTTCCTGTTTGTTCTCCATTCCTTATTTTGTGATAGATTTAGTGGAGATGAATTATGAGTTTGTAAATATATGGCTGATTTGAGCGCTTGGGTCACAACATACTTACCATTTACTGATGCTATTTTTGCAAAAAACAGACCAAATGAATATTTCGATACATTAAAACATATAAAAAGGAGGATAAAATGAAGAACCAGTCCATAGACACAGGCAAACTGTCCGATTATATCGGTCATACTTCCCAGATAGGCGGGACCCAAAGACTTATAGTAGATGAAGGAAAGGGAAAGGGGACATCGGTGATTCGGGTTAGAAATGGAATCGGACTGGATTTTACTCTGCTGCCGGACAAGGGTCTTGATATATTGGATGTGCAATTGGGAGGAGTCCAACTGGCATGGATCTCCCGAAATGGATTGGTGGCCAACTCCTTCTTTGATGGCTCGGGAGCTGGATGGCTTCGCAGTTTTGGTGGTGGAATGCTGACCACCTGCGGTTTGCGGAATGTAGGTCCACCTGAAAAGGATAATGGAGAGCATTTTGGTTTGCATGGACGATTCTCAGGCACTCCTGCAAGGCATGTGAACACAACCGAACACTGGAAAAATGGCAATCTGTTTTTGGAGGTAAGCGGAGAGCTTAGTGAAACGAATGTATTTGGAGAGGAGCTGGTGACGAGGAGAACTTATCGGATGAATTCTGTTGAGAACACCATCGAGATGACCGATAAAATTACCAACCAGGGATCAACTACCCAGCAAATCATGTTGCTCTACCACATGAACTGGGGTTTTCCATTACTCACCTCCTCAGCAAGTCTGCAGAGAAGCACTGGTGATGTGGTGGTCAGGGGTGATGATCAGTCTGAAGTTGACCTTTGGGCCACTTTCACTGAACCCACTTTGGATTACAACGAAAGGGTATACTTCTTTGAATTGGAAGCCGATAAGGATGGCAGGATTTTCTATCAGCTGGAGAATCGCACCATTGATAGGGGCGTCAGGGTGTCCTGGAAGAAAGAGCAACTTCCGGTGTTAACCGAATGGAAAATGATGGGCAAGGGAGATTATGTCCTGGGGCTCGAGCCTGGCAATACAGTGCCCATTGGGCGGAAGGCTACCAGAGATCAGGGAGAAGCAGAATTTCTTGAAGCAGGTGAAACCAAAGAGGTCTCGCTGAAGATCGAGTTTCTAAGCCAGCTTCCGTAATTTTCTGAATTCAGTGGGGGTTTTACCAATGAATTTCTTGAACTGCTTATTAAAATGACTCAGGTTATTAAAACCGCAGTCATAGCTGATATCCACTATGTTTTGGTCCGTGTTTAGCAGCAACTGACAGGAGTAGTCGATCTTGATTTTATTCAGGTACTCAAAAACTGTGAGTCCGGTGGATGATTTAAAAAACCTGCATACCGATGCCGGGGCCATATGTACAATGTCGGCCACCTCTTCCAGGTCAATCTCATTCTGATAATTTTTCATGAGAAATTCGTGAATTCGGTGAATTCTCGTGTTGGTCGTTTCAAACTTAGTTTTCACATATTCGGCACTGGCCAGGTAGGAGAATGTTTCACTTTTTCCAATGAGATCCATGATTTCATAGAAAAACATCAGTCGTTTCATATTATTCATATAGGGCAACTGCAGCATGATCCTGCTCACTTCGTTCAAGGTCTCATCTGTAATTCTGATTCCCCTTTCTGAGAGGTTTACTGCTTTCCTGACATTTTCAAATTCAGGCAATTGGGTAAGCCCGGGGGGAAGAATCTCCTGGTTGAAAAGCATATAGACCGATTCCAGGGTTCGTCCTGAATGTTGTTGTCTGTGGGTCTCCTCCGACAACCAGACATGGGGGATGCGGGGACCAATGAAGATCAGGTCGCCCGGATGAAATTCCTCAATGGAATCCCCAACGATCCTTTTTCCCGATCCCTCGGTGATGAAACTTAATTCATATTCCTGGTGGTAATGCCAGTGGCTTTTATCGATATGATCTTGGAAGATACCGATATAGAAAGATTCATGAGGATTCAGTTTAATCTCCTCCAACAACTCCTTCATTCTAATAATATTTTATACGAAAGTAATAAATAGGTCAAAATAGCATCATAATTTGTGAAAGAAATATCAATCAGTTTTTAAGTATTGGCTAATTTTACACCTTCCAAAGCATAACTTTAAACTAAAACTCAAAACAATGGAGCCTATTTTAGATAAACTTGGTGAAGCAGTAGAATTTGGTAAAGTAGATAAGAATTCCCCCTATCCCCCCAGTATGAAGGGACAGGATGGAGCGGATGAACTGGCCAAGGAGGCTCTGGATACAGGAGTGGCACCTGCCAGTATTCTTACAGATGCACTGGTTCCGGCCATGGATCGTGTGGGCCAGAAGTTTTCTGAAAATAAGATCTTCGTTCCCCAGATGCTTATGTCGGCCAAAGCCATGGGAGCAGCCATGAACCACTTAAAGCCCTTCTTCCAGTCGGGCGATGTGGTGACCAAGGGCACTTTTATAATTGGTACAGTAAAAGGTGACTTGCACGATATCGGTAAGAACCTGGTAGCCATGATGGTTGAGGGTGGTGGATGGACCATTATTGACCTTGGGGTTGATGTGAATGAGGATACCTTCAATCAGACCCTTTCCGAAAATCCAGGAGCTATTGTAGGTCTTTCTGCTCTGCTGACCACGACCATGGCCAATATGGAAGAGATTGTGCAGAAGATCAAGGCTGCAAATCCTGAAACTAAGGTCATTGTAGGAGGAGCACCCTTGAATGACGATTTCTGTACTAAAATCGGAGCAGACTTCTATTCACCCGATCCACGGGGTGCCGTTGAGTATTTGAACACCTGTGTAGCATAGCGATTGGGCACTTACTCCGTTAAACTTGTCCCCCTTGGTAAGGTTATAGAGACCAATGAGGGGACTCCTCTCATTGATATACTCCACGAATACGGGGTTGAATTTCCCTGTGGTGGAAAAGGCACCTGTGGGAAATGCAGGGTGAAAGTGCTGGAGGGAAGTATCGGGACCAATAAGAATCACCGCGAAAAACTTCGTAAACTGGATCTGCCAGATAACTGGCGCCTGGCCTGTCTGAGCCGTTGTACTGAAGATCTGGTATTGGAGGTTGAACAGTATGAGGTGATTATTCAAGCTGATGAAACTACCTTTGAATTTACTCCTCAAAGCGGTCTTGGTATTGCATTTGATCTGGGAACCACTACTTTGGTGGGACAACTGCTTGATCTTTCAAATGGAAAGATCCTCGCTGTGGAGACTGATATGAATCCCCAGAAGGTTCATGGGAGTGACTTGATATCCAGGCTTGAAACCGCCCTCAAAGATGGAGGTGAAGAGATGACCCGGATCATCAGGGAGAAAATCGGGGAGATGACCGGGAAGATGATTAAGGATCGAGAGACCACCCTGAACCGGATGGTGGTTGTGGGTAATACAGTCATGCAACATTTTTTCTGTGGGTCTGATATTAAGCCCTTATCTTTTTATCCATTTGACTCACCCCACCTGAAGAAAGCCAGCTTTTCATCTCAGGAGCTGGGATGGGTGCAACAGTTAGGCAAGCAGGTGGATTTTTATCCATCCATTGGAAGCTTTGTGGGAAGTGATATTCTTGCAGGCATTCTTGCTACGGGTATGCACCAAAAAGAAGCCTATTCAGCACTTATTGACCTGGGCACCAATGGGGAAATTGTGATCGGGAATAAGGACCGAATTCTTTGTGCATCAACAGCTGCTGGTCCTGCATTTGAAGGAGCTAATATATCTCAGGGTATGCAGGCTACCACCGGTGCCATCTCATCCATTGTCGTCAAAAACCAGGGATGGAGTTGCAGTGTGATTGGAAATGGAGTATCCAGAGGCATTTGTGGAAGTGGCCTTATCGATGCGGTCTCAGTTTTATTAGAGGGCGGACTTATTGGTGAATTTGGAGAGATCATTTCAGGAGAATCGGAGATAGCATTGGATTCCCGGGTTAGTTTGTCCCAGAAAGATGTCCAGGAATTCCAGCTGGCCAAAGCTGCCATTTCTACAGGATTTGAGATCCTGATCCGGAAATTAGGGATCGGCACCGAAAAGATCAGTAACGTTTATATTGCCGGTGGGTTTGGCAATTATCTCAATATGAAAAATGTGATCAGGGTGGGAATGCATAAATTTCCGGAAGAGGTTATGCATAAGCTTGGAAATTCAGCACTTATTGGTGCGAAGATGTTTCTTTTCGAGAATTCCAATCATCCGGATGGCATCCTGGAGATCACTGAACATGTGAGTCTTGAAATGGAGCCTGACTTTCAGGATATTTTTATAAAGAACCTGGCATTTGATGAATGAACCTGATTCAGCTATTCGTTCCCACTAAGTTCAAATGCTCTGCTTAACGATTTTATCAAACGTGTCCGGAAGCACAACCCAGAACTCTCTATTCTCCTCAAGCGTGTTTGAATAGAGGCTGTCAAGTATCCCAACAAGTAATAAAAGCGCTGTGATCTTTTTCATTCTGCGAATGTAGGTGGAAATTTTTCGCTATGATTGCGCAAGCGCATCAATGAGTCCCGAACATCCTCCGTTCTTGATAAATTCCGAATGCTCATCGATAGTGGCAAATTGTTGTTCACAAATCTTCGGGCATTCAAATTCATAATCTGTGGCCTTAAAAAAAACCTCAAGGGTTTCTGTGGCTCTTGGGTTGGGATAAGCAGATTTTCCCGGGTTTTCTCTGCACCATTTTAGGGAGTTCATCCATATGGCAGCACTTAATGCACCACACGCACCACCACTTAATCCCAATCCCCCTGCAAAACCGGCAACCATCACCATCTCTTCCCTGGTGGCTCCCATTGCTTTGACCACTTCAGATGCGCAACTCAAAGGCTTCTTATTAAAGACCATTGATTTTCCGGATAGAGCTTCCTTCCCTGAGGCCATCAGCTCAGCGATGGAAG
>PVMS01075401.1_pt1 | contig 10260 bp, 6 predicted proteins | sample 1853461 | NCBI WGS metagenome assembly PVMS01 (sample SAMN08582032, study PRJNA380276) | Marine sediment metagenome, whole genome shotgun sequencing project. | isolation source: ocean sediment barecode stripped | collected 2017
GCACATCATCTTTTAATGGAATCATTAAGAGATAAAGATGCGCGTAAAAACAACAGGCCTAGACCGCTTCTTCTTTACACGGAATCATTTGACCGGTTTTTCATTTTTGTTGTCAAGGCATGGTTTTCGCCTTGGTCCCTACGACCACAAGAAAATCATTTCGCAGTCCAGAACGCCTGGAAAACAGGCCTTCGGTGACCCAATCCAGTTCATCTGCAGCGTTGCAAAACTTGTCCGATCAACCAGATCGCACTGCGTTTCGCGTCTTGCCGAGTGAACAGGATTGGGCCATCAAATGCTTCCGTGTAAAGAAGAAACGGTCTAGAGCAGATAAGCGTTTCTGTGAAACGATGATCAACTCTAGGCCCGTTGAGAATTATGTCTTTGCAGTGAGTTGCATACTTATTGTTTAAACCCAATCAACCGCAATACCTGAACATTTTTTTTGCGACCTTTGACGCTGAACTTGCCGACTGGCTCCAATTTGAATTCATCTTTGATGCCAGTGGCGGTTTCTGAACTGATCAGAATGGATACGGGCCTGCCATCGTCCAGCTCACTTGCAAGTTTCTCGATCCGACTACAGGTATTCACGGTGTCGCCAATAACGGTGTAATTCATGCGACCCTTTGCGCCGATATTACCGACAATAAGCGGCCCGGTGTGGATCGCAATCTTGATCCGCAGCGATTGGCCGCCGATTTTATGTGCCTCCCGAATGGCAAGGGCTGCCCGGCAGGCGCGCAATGCATGGTCGTCCTGTTGTTCGGGCGCGCCCCAAAATGCCATCACCGCATCGCCAATATATTTATCAAGCGTACCATTTTCCGCCTCGATACAGCCGTTCATGATCTCGAAATGAGTGTTCAGCATATCCGCTGTTTCAGCCGGCGACAGGTTTTCAGACATTGCGGTAAAGCCGACAATATCGGTGAACATCACGGTCAATATGCGTTCGCTTGATGCGATTTGCATATCACCCTCTTCGCGCATCAGTCGATTGACGAGGCGTCGTGGCACATAGGTTTCAAACCATTTGAGACCTTCCAGCATTTGATTGAAAGCGCGCGCCAGATTATTTAGTTCTGTAATCGCTGACGCTGGTAATGGTGTAATCTCCTCCAGGTCCATTTTTCCGATTTTGGCCGCAGCCGAGGCCGTCACTTTAATCGGTGCAGCAATACGGCGCGCAATAAAAAATGCTGCAAACAGCGAGGATACCAGCAACAGCAGCCCAACGATTATTGATAGAAAAAATCGCCGAATCTGCGTACTTAAACTATCCAGGCGCGCATAAGTACCAAGGGTCCATTTGGGATTGCCAAAATCACTGATCTCACGAAGAAACACCAAATAATTGCCATCGCTGGAAAATACCCGGCGCGCGTCAATCCTGCTGCCTGGACCTTTGGGAAGGGCAATCGAACCATCCAACCCTGTCAGCACCGGGTCAGCCAGTTGCTTGATTGTGTGCATGGCCAGCCCGTCGTCACTATTATTCAACGAGGATATCCGGGAGAGGTCACGGTGCGCCAGCACATGGTCTTTGCCATATAAGATGAAGCCATGAAATTGTTGATCAGCCCCCAGACTTTGTACATATTCTGACAGGTCATCGAGAGAAATTGCGGCAGTGGCGGCACCAACATAATTGCCGTTCACAAATATTGATTTTGATACCGAGATAAAACTGTTGCCCTGGCGGCGATAGGGCTGATTCCACTGTGCTTCCTTTTTTGATTTCAACTGGTTAAAATGCGCCACCAGCAGTTTATCCGTGCTGAAGTCCTGCGTCCTGGATGCGATCGCGCTATCAGAAAGGCGCTCAACCATGGTTTGTTGGCTATTTGCCAGCCAGATGGAGACGCCCGAGACCTGTGGTGCTGCACCCAGCACAGATTTCAATGTCGAGACTACATCCGGCCTATTTGAAACTTCAAATTCGCCCTGGCTGGCAAGCAATGCCAGATGGTCGACAATGTTTCGCGCCGGGCGCACATGGTTTCTCACTCCCTGCTCAAGCCCGTCAACCGTCATATTGGCTTTTTCAGCCAGCAATTCTCGTGTATTGGTGAAATTTGCATATCCGGTCACCAGAAGCACCGCGCTGGTGGCAATGAGCACCAATCCACCCACTGCCACCAGCAATAAAATTGTTACTGATATTTTCTTTTTCATCAGCCGCCCTGTTGGTGATTTGATAATTTACCTGAATTAACACTCCGGACTGCATTGCCACACTGATTATTGTGATTTAGATTGAGACAATCCAGAGTAGGTTCTATACTCAATTTTAATTTTATAGTATTCCAAAACAATCCGGAAACAAAGGATGCCAATATTCTCTAAAGCCATCCCGATGGCTGCAGCGCTGGCACTTGGCCTGCTGCTCACAGCCTGTGGCGATGACAAAAACGGTTCGGCAAACGAGCCACCGGTTATTCGTGGTTTGAAGACCACTGTCGTCAAAGCTCAGGAACGCAGCACCGAGCGTAAATATCCAAGCGTGCTGCAACCTTCATCTATCTCCACTCTATCGTTTGAAATTGCGGGAAATCTGGCAGAATTCAAACTGGATGTCGGGCAAATTGTCAGAAAAGGCGATGTCCTTGCCCGGATTAATCCTACCACACTTATGTTGCAGGTCGAGAGCGCAGAAGCAGCGATGCGTCAAGCGCAATCGGCGGCCCAGACTTCCGCCCAAGATTATGAGCGCAATCTTGCATTGTTAAAAAAGGGTATTGTCACCAAGGCTGCAGCCGACAAGGCCAGAAATGAGGCGCAAAGCGCCAAAGAAAAACTGGTCCAGGCAAAAAAGCAACTTGAAACAGCAAACGAAAACCTGACAAAGGCCGTGCTCAAAGCGCCTTTTGATGGCATCATCAATACGGTTGAGGTTAACTCTTTTGCCAATGTTTCACCAGGTGCCACCATTGCCACCATCTATAGCGTAGAGGCATTTGAAGCCTCATTTACAGTCACCTATGACGTGATTAATCTACTGACTATCGGCAAAAAGGCCACCATACGCCTGGCCGACAATCCGGCGATCAGTCTCGATGCCCATGTCAGTGAACTGGGTGCAAGGGCAGATACGGTTTCATCATTTCCAGCCGTGGTTCGCCTTAATTCCAGCGATACTTCGCTCAAGGCCGGCATGGCAGTGGAAATATCGCTTGAATTCCCGATTGAAAAGGGCACGGGCTATTTGTTACCGCTAACGGTGCTGGATATGGAGGGGCAAATCGAGAAACCGGCCAGAAAAGACGCCGTCGGTCAGGCCTATGTCTATGTATATGACAAAGCAACGGCCACGGTTAATCGTCGCGCGGTGACCATATCTGGTGTCCGGGAAAATTCCCTGATTATTGTCGACGGGTTGCAATTGGGCGAGCACGTTGCATCGGCCGGCGTATCGTTTTTGCGCGATGGCCAGAGCGTCAAACTCTTGTCAGATACGACCGGGGAGTAGTCTAGCGTGGATTTTCTCACTCGTTTCGGCATCAATAATTCCCGTTTGACCGTTCTTGTAATGGCGGGACTGATATTTATGGGTTTGATGTCCTATACATCGCTACCCAAAAGGGAAGACCCGGCAATCACAATTCGCTCCGCGGTCGTATCTGTGCAATTCCCCGGCATGACGCCCCAGCGGATGGAAGAGGTTATCGTTACGCCAATTGAGCGCAAGGCGCGTGAAATTGGTGAGATTGAAGACATCAACGTCCTGGTTGCGACCGGCAGCGCCACACTCACACTGGAACTCTATAATTCCGTTCCAAAGAACGAGATCAGTGCCGTTTTGCAGGATATTCGCAACAAGATGAACGATATCAAGGCAAGCCTTCCCTCCGGCACGAAGGGCCCGTTTGTCAACACGGATTATGGCGATGTGGCAATTGCCACTGTTGCTGTTACCGGTGAAGGATTTTCCTATGCGGAAATAAGCAAAGCGGCTGAAGACCTGCAAAAATCACTTTACACCATTGCCGGAATTTCAAAGGTCAAACTCTATGGCGAACAGGAAGAGCGTATCTGGCTTGAGATTGATACACGCAAGCTTGCCACTATAGGCGTCCAGATCGGCCAGGTGCTGTCTGATTTACAGGATCAAAATGTCATATTGCCAACCGGAGAATTCGATGCCGGTGGCGTCAATCTAGTGCTTGAGGCCAATGGCGATCTGGGTTCGGTGACTGACATTGAAAATGTGCCCACCAAAATCAAGGGACTTGCCGGTATAGTCCGGTTGAAGGATTTAATGACGGTGCGCCGGGGTTATCAGGACCCGATTGAAAAGCCGGTTTTTTATGATGGTTCGCCTGCAATTATGGCCGCCATTGAAATGGCCGATGGCAATGACATTCAGGAGCTCGGCAAACGGATTAAGAGTGCCGTTAAACGCTTTGAACAAGATCAGCCGATTGGCATATCATTTCGTTTTTCCACCTATCAGGAAGCCAAGGTTACCAAATCTATCAACAGCGCTTTGATCAATGTTGCCCAGACGCTTGTCGTTGTGCTGATAGTGATGCTGCTGTTTTTAGGCCTGCGTCCGGCATTGATAATCGCAACGATCATACCTTTCACTGTGACCTTTGCCCTGATCGGCATGAGCTATTTGAAAATTGAACTTGAACAGGTATCGATTGCGGCGGTGATAATCTCGCTTGGTCTGCTGGTTGATAATGGGCTGGTGGTAATTGAGGATATTCAGGGCCGTATCGCCCGTGGCATGGCGGCGGGCGAGGCGGCCCTTGCGTCGGGCCGTCAATTCATGGTGCCGCTTGCCGTTGCCTCTGTCACTACGGCTTCAGCATTTCTGCCGATCCTGCTGCTTGAAGGATCAGAGGGCGAATATGCCTTTTCACTTGGCGCGGTTGTCGGCGTTATGTTGCTTGGATCGTGGCTCACCGCATTGTATATCCTGCCGTCTCTCAGCGTCTGGTTTCTCGAAAAGCCAAACAAACAAAAGAGCGATGCAGGTCCATCTCTGCTGGTCCAGTATTATGGCGTTATCATTAGGCGTTCACTGTCATTTGCACCGGCTATTATTATTGTTTCCTACGTCGCTGTCATCGGCTCGGCGATGTTGTTCTCGCTCATCAAGAGTGAAATGTTTCCCCTAAGCGAGCGCAATCAGTATCTGATCTACATGAACATGCCCAATGGCGTATCGATTGCCAGCGCCAAACAACAGGCACTAAAGGTTGATAACTGGCTGCGCGACAAGGAGATCAACCCTGAGATTACAGACACAACGGTATATGTCGGCGATGGTGGCCCGAGATTTTATCTGGCGCTTAATCCGGCTGACGCCATCCCTTCCAGTGCCTTTTTCCTGATCAACACCAATGACTTTCAGGGCGCGATAACGGCCACCAGGCGGGTGCAGGATTATCTAATTGAATATCACCCCGAAGCCCGCTTCAAGATCAAGCGCCTGGCGATGGGCGGCAGCGAATCCGGTATTGTCGAAATAAAATTGTCCGGTCCCGATGCCGATATTTTACTGACACGTGCCAAACAGATCGAGAATGCTTTTGCCAGCGCACCTGGCCTTGTCCAGAATGAAAACGACTGGGGCAACAAGGTCCTCAAGGTTGTCATCAACATTGCCCAGGATAAAGCACGTGAATTGGGGGTAACATCAAAAAGCATCTCTAACGTCATGGAAGCATTCTTTTCCGGTTGGACCATCTCGACATTCAGGCAGGGCAATGATTCGATACCCATCGTGGTGCGGGCGGCCGAAACTTTTCGCAACAGCCTTGAAGACCTGAAAAACCTTACAATTGCTGCAAATGGCGAATTGATTTCGCTTGACCAGGTCGCGCAATTTGAACCCAAGCTGGAGTTTTACCAACTTCGCAGGGTAAACCAGCAGCGCGTAATTAAAATTTCCGCCAAGAGTGAAACCCTGTCTGCAGCTGAGTTGCTGGACTTTGTCCAACCCAAACTTGATGCACTTCAGCTGGGTCCGGATTATCGGCTTGAGATTGATGGCGAAACCAAAAACAGCTCTGAAGTGAATGGCAAATTGGGCGCAGGCCTGCCAATCGCCCTGATGGTGATGCTGGCCGCATTGATGTTCCAGTTCAACTCTGCGCGCCGTGTTCTTCTTACATTCATGACCGTTCCCCTGATTGTCATCGGCGCACCAATCGCTTTGCTTCTTACCGGCCAGCCGTTGTCGTTCTTTGCCACGCTTGGCATGATTTCGCTTGCCGGAATAATTATCAACAACGCCATTGTGTTAATCGACCAGATCGATATTGAGCGTCAATCAATGGAACTCAGGCAAGCCGTCATAATTGCGGCCCAAAAGCGCGTGACCCCGATTTTGCTGACCTCGCTGACAACTGTTTTTGGGCTGATGCCGATGGCCATAGCCGGCGGCGCATTGTGGGAACCAATGGCTGCATTGATGATCGGTGGCCTTTCGGTTGCTTCAATCATCACGCTGTTATTTGTTCCAAGCGCCTATTACCTGCTGTTCCGCTTTGGCGAGAAAAGCCCGGAAATTGGCACAAATGTTGAAGCCGTATCCCTCGAAACTACATTAGAGCAAAACTGATGCTGGCAGCGACAATCCTCAGCAGCCTGATTGCTATATTGACCATTCTTATTCACTTTGAGGCAATCAACGCGTTGCATCATTGGAGAGGTGAAGTGTGGGGTGGGATCCGGGTAAAAATCATCTCAGGGATATTTTTGTTATTTGCGGCCCACTCGGTAGAAATCTGGCTGTTCGCAGGCGGAATTTACCTTGCCAAGAACGTTTTCATGCTGGGCGAACTGACCGGAGTATTTGATGGATCCGTTCGTGACTATCTCTATTTCTCGGTTGTCGCCTATACCACACTTGGTTATGGCGATATCCGCCCTACCGGTTTCATCAGAACCATATGTGGATTTGAGGCGCTGATAGGAATTTTGATGATGGCCTGGTCGGCCGCCTACACGGTTTCGCGATTGCAGAATATGTGGCAGGGAGAGGATTAGGAGGTAGCGGGCGGCCCGAACTTTGGCTCATATTTTGGCCCATATTTTGGTTATTGCCCGCCCACGGGCACGACCCGGTTCACACCAATAATGTTATCCCGGATAGAAAAATCAGGCCTAAAATTATGCGCTTGAACAGCCGTTCGTTCAGATAGGGATATATTTTCACGCCGAGCCATGAGCCGACAAGGATTACCGGCAGGCACCATAATAAATCATACAATGTGCGCTCGGTTATCATCCCTCTTGAGGCAAATATCAAGATACCAAGCCCGTGCATCAAAACGACAAACGGCTGATAGACACCGCGTTGCTTGTTTCTAGGCCAGTTCCTCATCCCCACCCACATGGTTGGCAACAGGCCTGACAATCCGGCAAAGCCTCCCATAAATCCGCCACCAAAGCCGACAACGGCATCGGCAACCCGGCCACCAGAACTGCCAATTGTCGTGTGGGGTCGCGAAAACATCCAGACGCCATAGGCTATCAGCAACACGGCAACTGAACTGCGAAAAACATCCGGCCTGGCAAAATCCAACAACCAGACCCCAATCGGCACCGCCAATATGCCAGCAGCGGCAAATGGTATAAGCGCTGAAAAATCCAGCGTTTGCCGCAACTTATATAAAGGCGCGATATGCATGAATATGCCGCAAGTGACAACCAGGGGAATGGCAGCGGCCGGATCCATGATATGCAGCCAGACGGCATTTAATATCAGGGCATCGGCAAAGCCTATTGCTCCACTGACAAACGCCGCGCCAAATGCACCGACAAGCAATATCGGCAAATAATAAATTGGATCGATGATCATGAGATATTATTGCTTAATACGGGTGCCAAATCATCTTCATAGGCAAATACCGCCGGTTGGCCGCCTGTGTGTATGAACAACAGGTTCTGATTGTCTTTTGATTGTCGAACAACATCCAGAAATCCGGCCATTGCCCGCCCGGTATAGACAGGGTCAAGAATGATACCCTCATGGTGGGCGGTCAGATTAATCGCCTCGAGGACGGCCTGGTTAATTTTGCCATATCCCGGCGCAAGCACTTCGTCATTGAGAATTATATCTTCATCGGATACCGGATTTGGGATAGCCAACAACTGCGCTATGCCCTGACAATGGCTAACAATTCTGGGTCGTTGCAGGTGTTTTTCCCGTCTGACACAAATTCCATTAACGCCAATTGCAGAGCCAAGTGCGCGCAATCCAAACAACAGGCCCGCATGGGTGACACCGCTGCCAGAGGCGACAATTATCTCGTCTATCTGCAAATCCATCTGGGTAATTTCAACCAATATTTCGCGGGCAGCGTCAACATATCCAAGGGCGCCAAAGGGCGGATTGTCATGGCCCAGATGGATGACATAAGGATTTTTTCCCTGCTTCCTTAGGTCACTGGCGATTTGCTCCAAATTCTTGTCGGCACCGGCCTCATCTTCGCCTTCGGGAAATGAATGCAAAGTTGCACCATACATTCTGCTCAGCAAAACATTGCCGGAATGATGGTATAATGGAGATGGATTGTGTACCCGGTTTTCGACCTGGATATGACATTCCAGGCCGAGTTTGCGGGCACCAGCAGCGGTCATGCGGGCGAAGTTGGATTGCCGTGCTCCGGTTATCAATATCGTGTCGGCGTTGATTGCCAACGCTTCGCCAAAATAATATTCAAGCTGGCGCGCTTTGTTGCCTCCCATTCCAAGTCCGGTGCAATCGTCGCGTTTGATATATAAATTTTCCCGCCCGATAAACTTGCCTAAATTTGGCATTGCCTCGAGCCGGGTGGGCAAATGAGCCAATTGTGCGCGCGGGCGTTTACCCAGATCACCAAGCGCATCTGGAATATCATCGCCGGGCAAAGATGTTGCGGTAGTATTCATCTGAATGGAATTTCCTTCTTTGTTCTATTGGGGAACAGTCTGTTGTTAATTTAATTTCCGGGTAATTCACCATTAGTGTCCGCGACAAATTGGGGCAATTGACAAATGTTAAGGAGGCTTGCCTGCGCTGGCAATAGCCTCAAGGCGAATACCAACAAAAAATGAACACTGTGGGTGAAAATATCCCTTCAGTTTTTCCATTTAAAGCGGAATTTATTATAGGAGCCGTAATGACAAACTTGGGAAAAATCAACGCAGGAAAATATCTGGGTCTGGCGGGCGCGGCTTTGGCAGTTGTTTTATATGCTGATTTGGCATTTGCACAGGGAAAACACAAAGAGGGAGGACAGCTGCTGTTTGGTCCCTCCGAAGAAATCCCGTTTGAACAACCGGGAACCAAACCTGGCGTGCCTGTTATGTCGGCAAAGGAATTCACGGCAGCCAAGGTTATTTATTTTCAGCGTTGTGCAGGCTGCCATGGAGTGCTGCGCAAGGGCGCTACCGGCAAAGCGCTTGTTCCCAAACTTACCCGTGAACTTGGCTATGAATATCTAGTCGATTTTATTACCTATGGTTCGCCCGCTGGCATGCCCAGTTGGGGGACATCGGGAGAACTAAATGAAGATCAAATCGATCTGATGGCACGTTTTGTAATGCAGGATATTCCAACGCCACCGGAGTTCAGCATGGCGGATATGAGGGCCACCTGGAAGGTTCATGTTCCCGTTGATGAGCGACCAACCAAGAAAATGAACGACTGGGATATCGAGAACCTATTCTCCGTCACGTTGCGCGACAGCGGAGAGATCGCCCTGATTGACGGCAAGACCTATGAGATCAAGTCAATTATCAAGACAGGATATGCGGTCCATATTTCACGAATGTCCGCTTCCGGCCGTTACCTATTTACAACGGGCCGTGATGCGAAAATCAACCTCATTGACCTGTGGATGGATCCACCAACGACCGTGGCAGAAATTGATACCGGAATTGAAGCGCGTTCGGTTGAGACTTCCAAATTCGCAGGCTGGGAGGACAAATATGCGATTTCCGGTACCTATTGGCCACCGCAATTCGTCATCATGGACGGCGCAACACTTGAGCATATAAAAATCGTTGGCACACGTGGCATGACGGTTGGCACCCAGGAATACCACCCCGAACCACGGGTCGCCTCGATAGTCGCTTCTCACTACAGGCCCGAATTTGTGGTCAGCGTGAAGGAAACCGGCAAGGTTCTTATGGTGGATTATACCGACCTGAAAAATTTGAAGATCACGGAAATCGAACCCACCATCATGCAAGAAGCGGGCGGCTTCAATTTCAGTGATCTTCAAATTTTTCAGGTCGGTATAATCCACAATAAGA
>PVMS01091835.1_pt1 | contig 10260 bp, 8 predicted proteins | sample 1853461 | NCBI WGS metagenome assembly PVMS01 (sample SAMN08582032, study PRJNA380276) | Marine sediment metagenome, whole genome shotgun sequencing project. | isolation source: ocean sediment barecode stripped | collected 2017
CATGCAGATTTTCTTTGCGTCGACATTTGCTATTTTCTGTTTTCGCACGTCGCGCGTAGATGACTCGCCAGACGTCGATAAAGGGTTTTCCGTGTGGATGCGTATCCTCAACCTGTTTAACGTTTCGGTTTTCTGGAGCTTCATGTCAGGCCTGTTCTCGAAGGAACAAGCGCCAAGGCTGTTCGCCATCATTGCCAGCGGCGCAAGTACGGGCGCCATAGTCGGCCCTGCGATCCCGACATTTTTTGCGGACAACATCGGCACGATGAACCTGATGTTGATTGCCGCCGCGATGTTACTGATCCCGATTCCCATCATTGCCAAACTGGAGAGCCTGAAGGTAACCGAGCTCGGCAATGCAGATCTCGCGGCTGACCTCAGTCAGGCAAAGCGGCTCGGCAAAAATCCTTTTTCCGGATTCATGCTGTTCCTCAAGGATCCTTACCTCGTTGCGATCGGTGTATTCATTCTGATGTACGTAACGATGAGCACGTTCGTCTATATGGAGTTGAGGGAGTTCCTGGCCGCCTACGAGCGTCCGGAACGCACGCAGATCCTCGGCGGCATTGACCTGGCCGTAAATTCGCTTGCAATTGTGACGGCGATATTTGCGACAGGCCGCCTGAACGAGCGATTCGGCATGGCAACGACATTGGCGCTGATACCGGTACTGATGATCGGTGGTTGGTTGATCGTCGCTGCTGTTCCCTTGCTCGCCGTATTGATCGGATTACAAATTGCGAGACGTGCCGGCAATTATGCAATTACGAGACCTGGAAGGGAGACGCTGTTTACGATAGTCGATGAAGAGACCAGATACAAAGCCAAGCCCGTGATCGATATCGTCGTTTACCGTGGTGGTGATATGGTGACTGCCTGGTTGCATACCGCTTTGCGCGAGACCATGACATTCGGCCTCGGTGGCGTCGCTATCATCGCTGCGGTGATTGCCGCGGTTTGGGCGATGGCCGGAATATACCTCGGTCGGACCTATAATCGCGCGAGTGCATCCTGACGGGAGGCGGAATTGAATAACGCATGGATATGCGATGCGGTACGCACGCCTATCGGCCGATATGGCGGTGCGTTGTCGTCGGTAAGAACGGACGACTTGGGAGCTGTTCCCCTAAAGGCGCTGGTCGAACGAAACAACGGATTGCCGGCAGAAGCAATAGATGACCTGATCTATGGTTGCGCCAATCAGGCCGGCGAAGACAATCGCAATGTTGCTCGCATGTCATCGCTCCTTGCCGGTCTGCCAGTCAGCGTTCCTGCTTCGACCGTCAATCGGCTTTGCGGCTCGGGCATGAATGCGGTCGGTAATGCTGCACATGCGATCAAAGCAGGCGACGCGAATGTTGTAGTCGCTGGCGGTGTCGAGTCGATGTCGCGTGCGCCGTTCGTGCTTGCGAAATCGACGATGGCATTCGGTCGCAACGCGGAGATGTACGACACGACGCTGGGTTGGCGATTCGTCAACAAGAAGCTCGAAGAGCAGTACGGCATTGACTCCATGGCGGAGACGGCTGAAAACGTTGCTGCCGATCACGGCGTATCACGGGAAGATCAGGATCAGTTTGCGTTGGGCAGTCAACTGAAGGCTGCGGAGGGCATTGCCAGCGGACGGCTGTCGGAGGAAATTACACCAGTCACCGTGCCGCAGCGCCGCGGCGACCCGGTCGTTTTCGACACCGACGAACATCCTCGGGCGGATTCCAGCATCGAAGGCCTTCAGAAATTGCGGCCGATCGTCCGCAAGGACGGCAGTGTTACCGCCGGTAACGCATCGGGCATCAATGACGGCGCCTGCTCGGTACTTGTTGCGTCCGATGATGCTGTCAGCAAGTATGAATTGACACCGATGGCAAGGGTATTGGCCTGGGCTTCGGCCGGCGTTGAACCCCGCGTCATGGGAATCGGGCCGGTTCCCGCATCGAAAAGGGCGCTCGGTCTGGCAGGCTTGACGATCGATCAGATGGATGTGATTGAACTGAACGAAGCATTCGCGGCGCAGGGGATCGCCGTCTTGCGTGAACTCGGGATCGACGAGAATGCCGAAAACGTCAATCCGAACGGTGGTGCAATTGCGCTGGGCCACCCGCTCGGGATGTCGGGTGCGAGACTAATCACAACGGCCGCATATCAACTCAAACGCACCGAAGGCCAATACGCGCTCTGCACTATGTGCATCGGTGTCGGGCAGGGAATCGCAATGATTATCGAACGCGCTCCATGAGCATGACGCAAGGCTTGCGCAATCTTGCGGAGCGCATCCGCGGCCGTCGAACAATAACTCTATTCCTGCAGACGCCGGTCGACAAGCAAGTCATACTCGACGCGATAGAAGTCGCACGTTGGGCGCCTAATCATCATGTTACCGAGCCGTGGCATTTTTATTTGCTGGGCGACGAGGCAATGAAGAAGAACGTCGAACTCATTCGCCAGATCACGGCCGAGAATAAAGGTGAAAAAAAGGCCGACTTCAAAGCAAGAGCTGCGACAGAAATTCCTGGCTGGCTTGTGCTGACCTGCAGAAAATCGGGCGACGAGGTCATGCAACGGGAGGATTACGCGAGCTGCTGCTGTGCGATGCAAAATCTGATGCTGTATCTTTCCGAGGCGGGCGTCGGGTCAAAATGGGCGACTGGCGCGATTGCCGAGGATAAGCGATTTCTCGACATGCTCGGCAGTGATGCCGAGGGGGAGATGAGCGTGGGCATACTGCGATACGGCTATCCGAAGATCACGCCAATCCAGACAAGAAAAGAAGCAGCCGATATCGTCACTGCACTTGATTAGGAGACAGATCGTGAATCGCAGAGATCTGTTCAAGAAAGCATCGGCAGTCGCCGCCGCAGGATTTACTGCCGGTATGTCGCTGGAAGCCAGGGCAGACGCACTCGAGCATGCAATGATCGACGAGTTGAATTATCAGATCCCTGAACCGCCGGCTTTTTGTGACGTGAACTGGCCGAAACCGATACCGAATTTCGAGGAAATGGCCAAAGAGATTCGGCCAAATCTGATGCACCACGACCCTCGGTTGCCGGACATGCCGGAGCGACCGACGCTGATCGACTTCTTCAAACTTCGCTGGGCACCGTCGTTACACGTGTTGCAGAGTGCCAACATTGCGATGGACAGGGGATTGGATGAAAAGGTTATTCTTGCCTGTCTCTTGCACGACATCGCAGTCGGCGGATTGATTCGCACCGACCACGGTTACTGGGCTGCGCAATTCGTCGGGCCCTATGTTGATGAGGAAGTCGCCTGGGCAATCCGTGCACATCAGTCACTGAGGTTTCTGCCGGACGAATCGGTCGGTTATGAATACCCAAAGGCCTATTTCAGATATTTCGGGGAAGAGTACAAGCCGCCACAATACGTCGTCGATGCCTATACGAAAGCACGCAAGCACAAGTGGTATATGACGGGCAGGTTAATTACGCTGAACGACCTGTATGCTTTCGAGCCGGGCGTTAATCCAGGCATCGATCAGTTCGAGGGCGTTATCGGTCGAAACTTCAGACAACCGAAAGAAGGACTCGGCTTCGACGGCAGCCCGGTCGCTCATATGTGGCGATCAATGATCTGGCCGAACAACTTCCTCTGACCCATTCCGGTCCGATCCAAGGACCGAATGACGCAGCATGAATGCAATCGCAGTTGCCGTGCCGAAGATTCCCATCATAGACGCGACGTTGCGAATGGTGCCGTCATACATTGCGCTGCTTCCCAAAGATCCCACGGCCATCGAAATGGTTTGCATCGAGCCGATGATGGACGACGCCACACCGGCAATCTTGGGAACCGGATCCAGAGCCAGTGCTGTCGCATTCGGCAACAGAAAGCCGGTGCCGAGCATGTACAGACAGACGCTGCCCCAGAACCACCAGAAACTCGCGTGTCCGATCCAGGCCATTAACAGCATCTGAATGGCGGAGATCCCGATAAGCATTGAGCCGATGCCCATCATGCGCATCATGCCGTGCTCAACAACCATGTGGCGGCTGATAGTTGACCCCGCAAGCACAGCCAGACCAGAGCAGGCGAAAATAAAGCCGAAGTATTGAACCGGGAAACCGTAGATTTCCATGACGATCGCAGACGAGCCTGTAATCATCGTGATAAATCCTGCTGCAGGAAAGATCACAAGCAACACACCGAACCGGCTTCTGCGATGGGAGAAAAATTCTTTGAAGCTCATTAGCAGCTGGCGCACCGGATGTTCTCGACGAGTAGGGGTGTGCGTTTCCTGCAAAGCTGTATTGACGCCAAGGAGTACCAGGACACCAAATACGACTACGGCAAAAAATGGCGCCCGCCAACCCCACTCGAAGACAAGAAAAGCGCCAACCATTGGTGCCAGCATGGGTGCCGCTGTGAAAATCATGACCATCGCTGACATCAACCTCGCAGCCTGGGCACCGCTGGAGATATCCCGCACGATTGCCCTGGAAATGACAACACCGACCGATCCACCAATACCTTGTACGAAACGCGCCAGAAGCAGGAGCTCGATACTGTCCGTTACCGCGGCCGCAAGGCCGGCAGCCATGAAAATGACGATTCCACCGTACAGGACGGGAATTCTGCCAACACGATCCGATATGAGTCCGGAAGGAATCTGACCGATCGCTATACCAGCCATGAACAGACCGACCACCTGCTGACCCGTGGACATGTTGGTCGCAAGCTCGCGGACCATTGCCGGAAAAGCCGGCAGGCTCAGGTCAATCGTCACCGCGGCCATGCCGGTGAGGCAACCGAGTACCAGTACAAATCTGCGCTTGTCTGCGAGGCCGGTATTCATTCTGAATAGTCAGAAATCACGAACGAAAGATTTCGCGGCCGTCAATGAAGAGGTCCGACAGTTCATTGAGCCCGAGCCAATAAGTCAATTCCCTGGGGTGGCCAATATCCCATACGGCGATGTCGGCACGTTTTCCGATCTCGAGCGTGCCGCGATCGTGGGAAAGACCCAGCGCACGGGCAGCTTCTCTGGTGGTACCAGCGAGACATTCTTCCGGAGTCAGCCTGAATAATGATGTTGCAAGACTCATCGCGGCGCGGAGCGAACAGACCGGTGAGGTGCCGGGATTACAATCCGTGGCGACGGCAATTGGTACACGATAATCTCTTAGCAGATTGACCGGCGGCCGTTGCGTCTCGCCTAGCGTCAAAAAGGCACCTGGAAGAAGAACGCCGACGCTACCGGATTCCGCAAGCGCTGCCACTCCTTTCCCGGACGTATATTCGAGGTGATCGGCAGACAGAGCGTGAAAGCCGGCCGCGAGTTCGGCGCCGCCACAATCCGATAGCTGGTCTGCGTGTAGTTTGACGGGCAAGTCTAATGATTGTGCCTTTTCGAATAGTTTCGCGATCTGTGCCGAGGAAAACGCGATGCTCTCGCAGTAACCGTCGACCGCATCGACCAGTCCCGCTTCTACGGCTTGTGGTAACGCTTCGGCACACAACATGTCGACGTAATCGTCTGCCTTGCCTATAAATTCCACTGGCACCGTGTGTGCGCCCAGAAATGTTGTCGAAATAGATATGCCGGTTGACCCCGCAAGCGAACGGGCGACCCGCAGCATTTTGAGTTCGTTCTCGACATCGAGTCCATAGCCGGACTTTATTTCGACGGTCGCGACACCTTCGCGCGACAGCGTATGCAAGCGAACCGCGGCCGCTTTTGCCAATTCGTCACGGCTTGCTTCGCGCGTCGCATTGACGGTCGACAATATGCCGCCACCTGCGCTCGCAATTTCCTCGTAAGACACGCCGGAGAGGCGTTGTTCGAATTCTGCAGCACGGTCGCCGCCAAACACGAGGTGAGTGTGGCAATCGATTAGTGCCGGGGTGAGCCATCGGCCATTGAGCGATAGCGATCTGCAATTGACACCCGATGGCAGCTTCGATTCGGGGCCAAGCCAAGCTATTTTCCCATCGGCGATACCGATCGCTCCATTCTCAATGGCCCCATACGCGACGTCGCCCTCCTGCATCGTCGCGATGTGGGCGTTGCTGAGCATCAGGTCCCATGAGGTCATCGGTGGTCCTTATGAATGGCGGATTGCAATAAACCGTAGCATGCACTAGCCTGTATATACAACTTACAGGCAATGATACATGGGCTCACTTTACGCGAGAAAAGCGCTGCTCCCCAGCGGCTGGGCGAGCGGTGTTCGCATCGACATTTCGTCCGGCCGTATCGCGGCCGTATCGCGGTCAGCGAGTGCCAAAGAGGACGATGCTCGCGCAGGTATCGTCATACCGGGCCTGTGCAATGGGCACAGCCACGCATTTCAGCGGGCGCTGGTCGGGCGGACCGAGCAGCGCTCCCCGGAGGGCCAGGACAATTTCTGGACCTGGCGCAAAGAGATGTATCGTCTCGCAACTGCGATCGACGCGGACGCGATGAAAGCCATCGCCACACAGGTCTATACGGAAATGCTTGCAGCAGGTTATACAAGCGTTGCCGAGTTTCACTACCTGCATCACGCAGGATTCGAAGCCATCATTGCGGCGGCAGAAGATACAGGCATCCGCCTGACCCTTGTTCCGATTCTGTATGAACGCGCGGGATTCGATAGTCCGGAGCCAGACGAGGTGCAGGAACTGTTCGTTAGATCGTTCGATGAGTTCGTCAGTTTGTACGAACGGGCCAAGGGCTTCGGTGGCGACTGTTCCAGTATCGGCGTAGGTATCCACAGCCTGCGTGCCGTAAGCCAGGAATCCGTTGACCGAATCGCGGAGCTTGCGAAAGCTGAAGCTGTTCCCCTGCATATTCATCTTGCCGAACAACAGCGCGAAGTCGACGAGTGTCTTTCGAATTACAAAACGCGACCTGCACGATGGTTACTGGATCGCTGTGATGTCGACGAGAAATGGTGTCTGGTGCACGCCACGCATCTCAAATCTGACGAAGTATCGGCGATCGCCACCTCTGGCGCCGTGGTCTGTCTGTGTCCAAGTACTGAGGCGAATCTGGGCGACGGAGTATTTCCATTGGCGAAGTACCTCGACAAGGGGGGACGCATTGCCATCGGTTCAGACAGTCAGGTCACCATTGATCCATTCGAGGAACTTCGTTGGTTGGAGTATGGCCAACGCCTGACGATGCTGTCACGGAATGTATCGGTATTTGACGGCGGCCATACCGGATACACGCTTTTCAATCTGGCCGCGGCCGGTGGCTCGCAAGCATGCGGTCAGGCGACTGGCAAAATTGAAGCGGGCGCTTTCGCCGATCTCGTCATTCTCGACGATGAGGATCCCCTCTTTGGCGGACACGATGACGACACCTTGCTCGATGCACTCGTTTTCTCGGGATACCGGGTGCCGGTCGAGCGGGTAATGGTCCACGGCGAATGGAAGGTCACAGGTGGTCGACACGTCGATCAGGACGAATCGACGAAAGAGTATCGGAGCGTCGTCGAGGCACTCCGATGAAGCCTCAGGAAAAGCCGCGCTACCAGCAACTCAAAGACATGATTATTGGCCGCATCATGTCGGGCGAACTGCAGCCGCGTGACCGGGTCCCTTCGGAACACGAACTCGTTGACTCTATGAAGGTCTCGCGCATGACGGCGAACCGCGCACTGCGCGAACTTACTGACGAAGGTTACGTGGATCGTATCGCGGGCAAGGGCACCTTCGTCGCAGATTTCAAAGCTGCATCACATGTTCTCGAAGTTCGGAATATTGCAGACGAAGTCGAACGACGTGGGCACACCTATTCTGCGATCGTGCACAGACAGGAACGCCAACAGGCAGATGGAGAGGTTCGAGATGCGTTGCAGGTGGCGGATCGATGCGATGTATTTCACGTGATGCTCGTTCACCAGGAAAACGGTGTGCCGATTCAGTTGGAAGATCGCTACATACTGGGCGTATTCGCGCCCGACTGTCTCGATCAGGATTTTTCCAGGGTTACGCCAAGCTCCTGGTTGAGCGGTATCGCGCCACTTGCCGAGGCGGAACACATCGTGCGTGCGACGATGCCGGATAGAACGATCCGCGATCGACTGGGAATGGACGAACAGGAAGCTTGCCTGCTCGTACTGCGCCGAACCTGGGCGCGTGGCATACCAGTCAGTTTCGCACGGCTGCACCATCCCGGCACGCGATTCGAACTCACGGGGCACTACGTGCCTCCCGGAACAAAAAGAAGCAGCAATGTCTTCGAGCTCAAGGAATTACGACAATGAACAATACAGAAGGGCGAATCATTAAAGCGCCCACCGGATCAGAACTGACGGCGAAGAGCTGGCTGACGGAGGCTCCGTTACGAATGCTTATGAACAACCTCGATCCGGATGTTGCCGAGCGGCCGGAAGAGTTGGTTGTGTACGGCGGTATCGGCAAAGCAGCGAGAAACTGGGCCTGCTTCGACGCAATCGTGAATACACTGCGTGAGCTCGAGGATAATCAAACGCTGCTCGTGCAATCGGGAAAGCCGGTCGGCGTATTTGAAACGCATAAAGACGCGCCTAGAGTACTGATCGCGAACTCAAACCTCGTACCCGCGTGGGCAAACTGGGATCATTTTCGTGAGCTCGACAGAAAAGGCCTCATGATGTTCGGTCAGATGACGGCCGGCTCGTGGATATATATCGGTAGTCAGGGAATTGTGCAGGGGACTTATGAGACATTTGTCGAGATGGGCCGACAGCACTTTGGCGGTGACCTCACCGGCAAGTGGATCCTGACGGCGGGGCTCGGCGGAATGGGAGGCGCTCAGCCGCTGGCCGCAACAATGGCAGGCGCGTCAATGCTGGCAGTCGAATGCCAGTCCGACCGAATCGACATGCGGCTACGGACCGGATATCTCGACAAACGGGCAGATGATCTCGACCATGCGCTGGCATTGATCAACCAGGCGACTGTTGACCGGAAAGCGGTGTCCATTGGTGTCCTGGGTGACGCGGCGGAGATTCTGCCGGAACTCGTGAAGCGAGGCATGAGACCCGATGCTGTGACAGACCAGACGTCCGCACATGACCCGGCAAACGGCTATCTGCCGATAGGCTGGACAGTCGAAGAATGGATAGATAAGCGCAACACCGATCCGGACGCGGTAGCTGCGTCATCAGTCAAGTCAATGGCAGTTCACGTCAAGGCAATGCTCGAATTTCACAAACAGGGAATCCCGACTTCCGACTATGGCAACAACATCCGGCAGGTCGCGTTCGATGAAGGCGTTGAAGATGCCTTCGATTTTCCGGGCTTTGTGCCGGCCTATGTGCGGCCGTTGTTCTGCAAAGGGATCGGCCCGTTTCGATGGGTCGCCCTGTCGGGGGACCCGGAAGATATTTACAAGACCGACGCGAAGGTCAAGGAGTTGATTCCGGATGATGCGCATCTCCACAAATGGCTCGATGCCGCCCGCGAGAGGATTCAGTTTCAGGGTCTGCCAGCACGGATCTGCTGGGTCGGTCTGGGGCAGCGTGACCGGTTGGGCCTCGCTTTCAATGAAATGGTCAGGAGCGGGGAACTTACGGCGCCGGTCGTGATCGGCCGTGATCATCTCGACAGTGGTTCGGTCGCCAGTCCCAATCGCGAGACGGAATCCATGCGCGATGGATCGGATGCGGTCTCCGACTGGCCCTTGTTAAACGCGTTGCTGAGCACGGCCAGCGGAGCAACCTGGGTATCGTTCCATCACGGTGGGGGCGTCGGCATGGGTTATGCACAGCACGCCGGTCTCGTGATTGTCTGCGACGGTAGCGCAGATGCCGACAAAAGAATCGGCCGAGTGCTCTGGAATGATCCGGCAAGCGGTGTGATGCGGCACGCCGACGCAGGTTACGACGACGCGATCGACTGTGCCCATGAGCATGGTTTGAATCTGCCGATGGTCACTTCCGGGAACGCACAATGAAAATTCATATCGACGGCCAAAGAATCGCGCTCGCGGAACTTCGTGCTGCCTGGCTGTCACCGGCGCGCATCAGCATCGGCAAATCGGCAGAAGCTCGTATTGAGGAATCCAATGCACACATTGCTTCTGTCTTGGCAGGCGGAGAGCAGGTCTACGGTGTCAACACAGGATTCGGCCAACTGGCACAGGTGCGGGTCAGCGACGATGAACTTGCTCATCTTCAGGAAAACCTTGTGCGCTCGCACGCCGTGGGCGTCGGCGAGGACCTGCCGGATGACTGTGTCCGGCTGATCATGATCTTGAAAGTGATCGCATTGGCACGGGGTTGTTCGGGTGTGCGCCTGACCTTGGTCGAAGGGCTGTGCGAGCTGATC
>PVMS01096797.1_pt1 | contig 10258 bp, 16 predicted proteins | sample 1853461 | NCBI WGS metagenome assembly PVMS01 (sample SAMN08582032, study PRJNA380276) | Marine sediment metagenome, whole genome shotgun sequencing project. | isolation source: ocean sediment barecode stripped | collected 2017
GTTGCAGGGTTGCTGATAATGGGTGGCGGGACGTGTAGTGGCTACTCGCCTAAATACGGGTTTATCAAGTAACGCCACAACACTATCTTTCACGGTCAGTGCTGGTACAAACCGACGTTTGCTTGTTGGTATTGCTGGCGAAGGTACGCAAGCGGGTAATCATACTTGTGATTATGGTGGTGAGACTGGTACATTAATTGTTACGATCTTGGCCGGTTCTGGTGCAACACAGCAAACAGTACCCTTATTTGAATTTACTGAAGCGCAGATTGCAGCGGCATCCGGCACAACAATCACCGCTGGTAATGTTCCTGTTGATTTCAACATCAGTGCCGTATCTTATCAGGATTGCGAGCAAGGCACTCTTACTAATTTTGATAGTGATCAATCCGGCGCAGCTACCCCGAATCCATTAGCCGCACTTGATATTACACCAGCGGATGATAACGCAATTATCAATGCTTTTGCGGGTGTGGGTAATGCGACTACAGCTACATGGGCAAGTCCTCTCGGGGAGCAGACTGATCAGGCTACTGCTTCTGCTGCCGGTTCAATGGCTGATATGGAGCAAACTACTGCTGCATTAGTTGCTTGCGAGCCTACTTGGGCATCTCAGAATCGTTCTGCTGGTGTAGCGGTTGCGATTGAGCATTTAGATTCAGCGGGCATCACCAGTGTTGATTCAGCATACGGAGTCGGAGCAGATGAACTAGATTTCGATGAGCTTGATGTTGATATAAATGGTGCAGGGTTTGAAGCAACCATTGGAGCGTCCGATGTTTATCTTTCACCTAATGATCTGCTAAGTGAAGCGGGTGAAATTGATATAACAGCCGCGGTGAATACGTGGGCTGATGGTTTAATTAATCTTGACTTCTCTCAATTATCACAAGGCGTAATTGATGATCTTCATACAATGGGGCCGGGTGCTAGGTTCATTATTGTTAATGTTGGAGGCGTACCGGCAACTACTGAATACTTCCTTGCTGTTGCACTACATCGGCCTAAAGCCATCGAGATGCAAGCAGGCTTGCTGGTTCCCGGTACTACCACACAGCGATTAACTGGATTCTCTGGTACGTTTGGTGGTGGTCGAGCAGAAGAGACTGCCGCGCAGAACCCCTCTACAACTGATACTGATGTTGCCGATGATGGTAATCGGGAAGACCTTTGGTCGGTGTGGGGCAGAGATGCAGCGCGAACAGGTCCACATGATTTTCGGGTGCTTTACGATGGCGTAGTTGCCGAGACAATTACGCAAACGCCACAAGTTACGTTCTCGACAGGCACCCCATTCATTGGTGTCCAGTCTGCCATCAACAACTACAACTGGACCGGCTTTGCAGGCACATTAGCGGTAGGGTTTGCAGACGTTCAGTCTGCAATAGAGAACTATAACTGGACAGGTAATATCGGTGTACTTAGCACTGGCTTTGAAGACGTTCAGCCTGCCATAGAGACTTATAGCTGGGTCTCTGGTGCTGGTGGTCAAGGTGGTGCAGTTACTCTAGGATTTGCAGGTGTCCAGTCCTCCGAAGGGGTCTATGTACCGAATGGATTCCCGGGTGACGTTGCTCTGGGCTTCGAAGATATTCAGTCTGCTATAGCAAGTTACAACTGGACCGGATTTATCGGTACGGTTGATACTGGTGTCATCCCATTCATTGGTGTCCAGTCTGCCATCAATAACTACAACTGGACCGGTAACGCAGGCGCACTGGAGACAGGATTTGAGGACGCTCAGCCTGCTATTAATAACTACAACTGGACAGGTAATATCGGTGTACTTAACGCTGGATTTGAGGACGCTCAGCCTGCTATTAACAATTACAACTGGGCCAACTTTGCAGGCCTACTGGAGACAGGGTTCGAGGGTGTCCAGCCTGCCATAGAGAATTACAACTGGGCAAATTTCGCAGGCCTACTGGAGACAGGGTTCGAGGGTGTCCAGCCTGCTATTAACAGTTACAACTGGACCGGGTTCATAGGTGCAGTTGATACCGGTACGGGTGAGTTGCCCTTTATTGGTACCCAGTCTGGCATCGAGAACTACAACTGGGCCGGGTTCGCGGGTAGCATAGAGATCGGTCACATTATTATCTCCATCGGAGAGACCGACTACATCTGGACAGGCTTTGCCGGCTCAATAGAGTCCGGGCTGGAGCTTCAACAAGCTGCCATAAGTCAGTGGGAGTGGGTCGGATTTGCTGGCGCCAATATCCTTGGCTTCGAGGGTATCCAGTCCGGGATCGAGAACTACAACTGGGCCGGGTTTGCCGGCAGCATGGTACGCGGGTATGATTCGCTCCAGCCCGGTGCTATTAATATCTACGAGTGGACCGGGTTCGCGGGTATAGTTAACACGGGTGCAGGCTCTGTTCCCCTCGTAGGCATACCGCTCAACGACTGTGTCGAGCAGTCGCTCAGAGATCTAGGGCACACGGGTCAGTACAACGACATGCTGGCACAGTACTTTGCCGCCAATGGTGGAACCGGTAGCACGCTACTGGATTTAGAGTATAGCTTTTTACTTGCCCGGGGAGTTGGCCCAACCGATCATGTTCAGGATATGTGGGTTGAGTATTTCGCAGGCCGGGGCTTCGGGAATAATTATCAGGACGGAGCTAATGAATTTTGGTGTACTTTCAGAGGTACGTTATGAGTAAACGACACCCAGTAAAAATTGACTTCGGTAATGTCGAAGGCAAATGGAAAATTAAAGATGGCGAACTGAACATCAAGGGATCTGGTGCAATGAGAATACCGGAAGAGAAATTTATCGCCGGTAAACAGTACGGATTTTCTGCTCTGATAAATGGTAAGTTCAAGGTAGGTGGCAAGCTGTCCTTTAAGTTTGGTGACAACCCACCGGTAGGCATATCTAATACCGGTCACGTTAAGCAGCAATTCGTATCCCTTGGCGGAAAGGGTATCAGGATAACATCCGTTGGTGGTGATTCGTTTGATGGGAAAATTGAAACTTTCCACATCATTAAAGAAACGATTTTACCGTTCGATCGCATACTATACGAGAGCCTAAGATGACAATCGCGACTGCTGATGCAATCCTTATAGCTACGGGTGGCCCGACACGACAAGGTGGGCTGGCCTCATGGTATAGCAAACTAGCGACCGAGACTCTACAGGATGCTGAGCGCCGGTGGTTAGTTGAACAGGGTGCCTCCACTGGTATCACAAACAAAGGCATGTGGAGTGAGGTGTTAAAGACCGCGGGACATGAGGGCACTGTCGACGACATGCTACACCAGTACTGGGTGGGTGAGGCCTTTCCGCGTGGCCCAGAGCTGCTCACCAATGGCGGGTTTACTACTGATACTAACTGGGTTAAAGAAACTTGGACTATTTCAGGAGGTAGAGCACATGCGCAGGTCGATATACTCAACGGCCAGAGAATTTATCAAACAGGAGTTGCTTGGGTTCAGGGTCTTATCTATGAAATTAAAGTAACTACTTTGAATGGGATTTATGGTGATAAAGGATTCCAAGTTATAATGGGAGGGCTTACTGGGGCAGATTTCATTACTTCTGATGGCAATCATGTTTTTCCAATGGACACTACCCCTAATATTTTCCCCGGTGAGTGTGCATTTCTGCCATTCAATGAGTCTGGACCAACTCGTTTTTCTGGGGATATAGATAACGTCTCAGTCAGGGAGATACTCTAACCGCACGGGGTACCGGCTCCGCGGAGCCGGCACCACAATTTTACGCGATCCCTAACGCTTTCAATTGCCGCCCTACAGCAATTACTTTGTTGAGCACAACGTCCGGGACGTCACGCTTACCCACGACCTTCGCAATCACCGCGACTATCTTGTCGATGCTCTTGCGCTCGCTGTCGGTGCCGAACTCGGCTGTTAACGTGTCTACTGCATCATCTATTTTCATGGTTGGTTTTCCTCGTTGAGTGGGCGTTGTACTGCACCGCCCACGTTATCGTAACATACCCCACGGCCTACGAAGCCAATGGGGAGCCTAGTGGTCGGGTCAGCGAATACATACAGGTGGTACTGATTCGCAACGTCGACCAATCTTTCCTCTGCCGGGTAAATTTCGAACCCTTCATTCTCCGGCCCGATCAGTTCATTCTTGATCTGCTGGAAGTGCCGCCAGTCGTGCGCGGCTCCCTTGTCCAGTCGCTTGATCGAGACGTGGATCATAGCGCACCCCATACCATTGCTGGGTGGATCCCGGTCGATGTTGACCTGATACAGATTGTTCACCCAGATCTCGTCGCGCTTCAAGCGATTGTACTGTTCCTTCGCGGCCTTGCGGCTACATCCATGGTCGTCCATGTTCTGGCGGATGAACACCTTGACCGGGGGCATGGCCAGCTCAGTGCGTTGGAAGGGTGTCATCCTTTACTCCGCTTCACTTGGTTCCAGCCTCGTACATAGCTGTCGTCTTCAGGGCGAGCCATGAGGGCACGATCTCCCGGGTCTATGGTGTACAGGTCCGAGGACATTATGGCCTCGTCAGTGACCTCGTCCGGCTCGTAGGTGTAGTCCTCAGCTACGGCCACCAGCCCACCGATGTGCTGTTCGCACAGCGCCACCACATCCTTACGGGTGGCCAGCCGACCCGTGTCCTTATCGTCGATCAGGTTAGCGAGGACATCCCGGGCCTCGTCGCTCAGTTCAATGCTTATGTTCGTTTTCATTAGATAAGCTCCATGATGCGCTCTTCAAAATCCTGCAGTTCGCTGACAATATTCTCCAGCTCGCAGACCACCTCGTCAGCACGCTCACCCTTCTCACTCAGCTGGATGCCTTCGGGCATATTGTCGTAGTACTCGCGCTCTTCGTCTGTGGCTGTCTCCAGATCTACGATAGCATCGGTAATGGCCGTGGTGGCCGCTGTAATCATTTTTCGTCTATCATTGTTCATACTTTTCTCCTAGTTAACCATCTAAAAAATCCCAGTACGCTTCTTCCATGGCTTCAGCGTGATCAGCTAAAGCCTGCTCGTACCGGAGTAAACAAGGCCCTTCATCCTTGTGCAATATGTTGGCTTCCACCCACCGCACCTCGTTGCAGAGACACCAGCCAATGTAGGCAGGATCGTCAAACACGACCCTGTCCAGACGCTTGCCCTTGTACTTGCCAAAGGGTAGGACAGCTGGCTTCCGTGCCAGCCGTGCCAGTGCAGTGAGGGTAGTCTCGATCATCCCTTATGTGGAGCGTGGTCAGTCTCACCTGCCAGCCAGTCCAGTGTGTCACGGATGCCCTGTTCGTAGGTCATGCCGAAGTAGTGTGAACCATCGTTGTCTGCATCCATGCACCAGTCCATCAGGTCCCTGATAGTGTCGTCCGCTATCGCTTCGTTCTCGATGTTGGCCTGAATGTCGTCAGCGATACTCATGCTGCTATCCCCATGCAGTAGTCAGAGACCGCCATCGAACGCTGCTCGACAATCGCCATGTTGACGTTGCCGCCACCGGGCTTCAGAGCCTGAGTACCAGCATTGAACAGACGCCACAGGTTCCAACCGTGGGCAGCGTGCTCTTCATATGAAGGCTCGACCCACTCGTTGATCGCCTTGGTCAGCTGGGGTGAGCTAAACGCACCGTTAAGGTACATCCATCCCAGTGCCTCGAGGCCTTTACCCTTAGTCAGGGTGTGTGCCTTGAAGCGATCAAACTGTTCGGCCTGATCACCCACCATCGGGGCGATTTGAGCCAGTGAAGTTTTGATCAGCTCCTGCAAGCGGCCTGCCATGAAGGTAGTCTGCTTGGTGCGGAACGAACCGATGTTACCGTGGAAGCAGAGGTTGCTGCAGACGATGACCTGAGTACCGAGAATCAATCCCCGGGGCAGGGTCTGGTTGTGGGATCCGCGAAGGCCGACATTGACCTTAAAGTCGCGGGGCGAATCGGTGTCAACACCGTGCCCGGTGATCTCCATGATGCCGAAGAACTGCTGCTGGTCGTGAGTGACAACGAACTCTTCCGACTTGATATTCAGGCCGTACAGATCGAGTCCCTCAGACACATCGGTGACGTAGTCAGCGAATGCATAGGGCATGTGGGAGTTACCCAAGGGTTTGGGTGTTGGTACCAGTGCCAGCTGGCTGCGGTTAAGCAGAGTGTCGCTGGGTGAATACATTAATTGTGTCATACTATTTCTCCAAAATGGTTGAGCGGTTATCGCCATTACAGAGTATAGTCAGTCAGTCAGGATGTCAACCCTAGATGCAAATTAAATTTACAGGTAGGACTGGTTACTACGTAATTATTTTTCAAATGCCTCGAGCAAAGCCTGCTCCACATCGGTCTTTTCACTCAGCGCCTTGGCCATGACCCGGTCCTCTTTACCAGCGATCAGCCGGTCGACAAATACCGTCTTGCTCTCGTTACCTTGCCGGCACAATCGAGCATTCAGCTGGTCGTATGAGTCGAGGTCGTAGGTGAGCGAGTACCATAGGATCCTGTTGGCGTGGCACTCCTGCAGGTTCAGGCCATGTCCAGCCGAGTCCGGGTGCACCGCCATGGCCGGGATCTTGCCCTCGTTCCACTCGTACTGCATCTGCGCTGCTGCGCTGGCATTCAGGTCACCGTGGAGCACCTTGATATCCGGCACGGCTTTCTTGATCGCGGTAAGATCGTGCTTGAAGTGGTACGCCACGAGACAGGGTTCACCCTGCAGCTCGCCTATGTACTCGACCAGCGCATCGGCCTTGCCGTTATGGATGTGCATCACCAGCCCATCGTCAGTGTAGACGTTACCATTACCCATCTGTACGAGCTTGAGGATGGCCGTGGCTGCACTGTCACCAGAGATCGCCTGCCCTCCTACCTCGAGGTAGCTTTCTTTGCGGAACTCCGCTATGAGCTTTCTGGAGGCTAGCAGGGGTATCCTGATCGGGATGTCATTCTCCACCAGCTCAGGCATATCCAGCTGGTCGTTACTGATGCGGTGAACGAAAGGTGTCATCAGTGCCTGTATCTTCTCGTCAGCCCCGGGCTGGAGCATCAATCGATGCGGGTTATGGGCGTGCTGCCAGAAATAGGTCTGTCTGTACAGGGTCTGGGTCCTGCCCATCGATCCTTTGTGAATCAGTTCCATCTGTGGCCACAACCCTTCGTATCCGTTACTCGCCGGCGTGCCGGTCATGCCGATCACGCTACCTATATTCGCGAGCCATGTACGCACCGCCTTCCAGCGTTTACCCTGTGATTTCCACAGGGACAGCTCATCGAGTATCGCGACCTGAAATTCCGGGACGTTAGCGTTAGTCATCAGCCACTGAATATTCTCGATGTTGATCAGGTATATCTGTGCGTTGGTATCGAGGGCGTTCTGTCGAGTAGCCACATCGCCAGTGACGAGCGAGAAGTTGATGTCGTAGTTAAACTGTGCCCATAGCTTCGCCTCTTGGCGCCACACCAGCTCGCACACTCGCTTGGTACTGATCACCACCACCGGCCATGTATTCATCTCGAGCAGGTGTTGCAGTACGATAGCAGTCTTGCCCGTGCCCATGTCTGCGAGCAGTGCACCGCAGAAGCCTTCGTTCAACCACTTGACGGCGTTGAGTTGGAAGATCCGTAGATCTTTATGGTCTCTCATGAGGTTACAATAGCGTTAATTGCAGGCAGGGGAACCCTCTTCCCTGTGGCTTTATGCACAAACGCGAGTTCCAGATCAGTGTTCGCGGTCAGTACGACACTCATGGCTTTAACCAGCATGCACAGCACCGCCGCGACTTCAGCCTTGACTGTGATTACGTCCTTGTCGGCGTAAGCCATCACGTTGAGGGTAATACCATCCTCTTCTTCTATTTCTGCTATCAATAGGGTACGGTCGGCTCCCACTGCTTTGCGAAACGATTCAGCACAGTAGTTCATCTGTTCATTCACTATCTCTTGATCATGGTCATTCATACAGCTCTCCAAATTGAGTCGCTACTATATAGTCAGTCACTCGGTTAAGTCAATCCCATAGATCAAAATAATCCTTACCGTCGAGCACATTGTCGACTACTCGGACATTGAAACCTTCCTTGCGCAGCTTGTCGATCTCTTTCAGCTGCAGGGCTGTGGGTTTCTTTCCGCGCTGCTTGAATTCAATGAACATGGCCACGCCGTTACGCAGGTAGATGCGATCAGGCAACCCCCGCTTGTTAGGTGATACGAACTTGTACACCAGCCAGCCTTTGGTGTGGGCGTACGCATTGACTCGCTTCTCAATTGTTTTTTCTAGCACTGTCATTATATTCCTCCATCCATTCGTTCACATCTATGGGGTGGTTGAGCGGCTCCGCTATGTGGGCACGAAGTTTTTGTGATACCCATATCAGATCCTCGGTTGATACGAGTTCCGCATCGGGAAGGTCCTTATCTCTGTCTTCAAACGGCATAAATTTTATCGCCACGATTAATCGTCGGACAATTTTGGCGCTCATTGTTTTTTCTAGTACCGTCATAAAAAGACCTCGCGTAGTTGACTCAGGCACTCAGTGTAACATATACTCGCGTGCTTTAACGAGGACATTTTTATGACAACCAAAGTGCACCGCTACTTGCGGAAAGAGCGAATTGAAGCAGTGCAGTATACCTGTAGGATACACAAGTCGCTCTTCGATCTGATCGAAGAGAAAGCCATCACGCAAAACGTGAGTATTAATAGTATCGTTAACCGTGCCCTGAAAGCCGGTGTTAAGAGGATCCAATGAAACTGGACCGGGATGCGCTCCCCGACCACGCGCCTTACAGTCCGTCAGCCATGGGCAGGATCATTCCCTGCCCCTTGTCCGTTTCACTATCCAAAAAAGCTCCGAAGGAGCTGGAATCACCGTACGCCTTGGAAGGTACTCATGCACACACCTATGCCGCGAACGAGCTGCTGGGTAAAGATGTAGAGTATGACTTCGAGGTGACCTCCGACATGATCGACGCGGTGGACATCTACTATGAGCACTGTGACCCGCTGCTGGAGAAGGCAACCAAGTATGGTATCGAAATAAAGGTGGTCGCTGACGAGGAACTGTTCGGTTCCGTGGATATGTTTGCCATTGTCGAAAACCACCTGCACCTGACTGATTTCAAGTACGGGGCCGGGGTCATTGTCCCTGCCGAGCGTAACAAGCAGCTGATGACCTACGCTGCGCTGCTGTTCCTCGATGACGAGGTGGACATGCCTACCATCGAGGGTGTGACGATGCATATCGTTCAACCCCGCGGGATGGGTGATGCGATCACGTCATGGTCGTGTAAGGTATCCGATATCGATGAGCACCTGACACTGGTGGACTCCGCGATTAATTCGTCCAAGCTGAACAATCCCCCGGGTAAGATGGGTGACTGGTGCCGCTTCTGCCCTGCCAAGATTATCTGCCCGGTACTAGCGGCAGCTGAGCAGGGCGTAGTGAACTGGGATGTGAACGATATCGATCTCGGAGATCTGGGACAGCTACTACTGCAGGCGCAGGTCCTCGAGGCCAAGGCCAAGGCGATGTTTTCCTACGCGCATGCACGGATGGAAGATGGCAACCACATCCCCGGGTGGAAACTGGTACCGAAGCGCGCGATGCGCAAGTGGACCGATACCGAAGCGGTATTCCGCTGGATTAAAAAGCGTGGTAAAAAGAAACAAATGACAACAATCAACTTGATCAGCCCTGCCCAAGCTGATAAAATTCTCGGAGATGAGTATGAGTCAATCACTCATCTCGTTGAGAGTAAGTCATCAGGCACTAACATAAAACCGTCTGATGATTCCGCGGAAGAGGTTCAGTCGCTGGGCAATGCGCTGAAAGCGATTGGCTCTCTTCCTAAACTGTAATGTGAGATAAAATAAGATGAACGATATAGCAAAGCACAATAGTAGCAACCTTCCCGCCGAACTCGTTGGACTCGGCACTGCAATGATCCAAGAAGGCGCCACCATGGGTGGTGTTCAGGATCTCCTGAAATTTCTCAGCCGCGAGGGTGGCCTGTGGGTATTTGGTGTCGACGCAACGGAGATCGAACCTGACTCCCAGTGGGCGATCAACCCCCTGTCATTCGAGTACGGATGGGTTTGCTGGAAGGATAGCAAGATAGCTGGTGAAGCCATGGTCCCGGTCGGTGTGGCGAAAGCTACGCGCGATTCGCTGGCAGATCATGGGACAGACGCCAAGGAAAAGGCAGTCACGTGGGACGAACAGATGGCATGCCGCCTGATGTGCGTCTCGGGTGAAGACAAGGGGATCGAGGTGAACTACCGCACATCAACTTATGGTGGCTTACAGGCTATCA
>PVMS01150415.1_pt1 | contig 10257 bp, 13 predicted proteins | sample 1853461 | NCBI WGS metagenome assembly PVMS01 (sample SAMN08582032, study PRJNA380276) | Marine sediment metagenome, whole genome shotgun sequencing project. | isolation source: ocean sediment barecode stripped | collected 2017
CCAACCCAGCACGTTGCGGATAATCGACCAGCGCGGCTTGTGTGACCGGGAGGCGCCACCGAGCATCCAGTATTCATGCAGCGCGTCAATAGTCCCGTCCTTGCGCTTGAGCTCTATCCAGTTGCTGACAAACTCCATCATCTCCACATCGCCCTTGGGAATCGCATAGGCGGCCGGCAATCGAATTCCCCAGGGCGATGTGGAGATGATGGAGTTTGTCAGCAACTGGATAGAGCTCAAGCGCAAAGACGGGACTATTGACGCGCTGCATGAATACTGGATGCTCGGTGGCGCCTCCCGGTCACACAAGCCGCGCTGGTCGATTATCCGCAACGTGCTGGGTTGGGTCGAGTAGCCAATAGCCATCCGGGTGATGAACTACACTTGATAATTCAACTATAGGCAATACTTATAGCGCCGGGAAACAACAGCATGAACACTTTAATCCGATTCTTCACACCGATACTCGCCCTGCTCCTGACAGTCAGCGCTGCGGCGGGTGACTATGACATCAGGACTTCCGCTCGCGTGGTCGCCTTTGCCGACGTGCACGGCGCCTACCGGGATTGGACGGCCCTGTTGCAGGAAGTCGGGGTGATAGATGCCGACTTCAACTGGAGTGGTGGCAAAACCCACCTGGTTTCGCTGGGCGACCTTCTCGACCGCGGACCGGACTCGCGCAAGGTGGTGGAATTGTTGATGAAACTGGATGGGCAGGCGCAGCAGGCCGGCGGTGCCGTGCACCTGGCACTGGGCAACCATGAAGTCATGGTCATGACCGGCGATTTACGCTACGTCTCGGCGGCGGAGTTTGCCGCTTTCGCCGGCGACGAGACGCAGGCGGAACGGGATGCCCTGTACGGTGAGTACCGGCGCTTCAACCCCGGGGGAGATGAAGCGCTTGTCCGCCAGACTTTTGATGCACAGTATCCAGCAGGTTTTATCGCCCTGCGCAAGGCCTTCTCCCAGGACGGTGAACTGGGCGACTGGCTGCTTGAGCAGGCTTTTGTGGTCAAGGTAAATGACAAGGTCTATATGCACGGGGGCATCGCCAACGCGGTCAGTGAAGATTCTCTGGACGCGTTGAACACAAAGATGCGGGGCGAATTGAAGGACTTCCTTGACAGCATGGATACCCTGCGAGCAGCGGGCGTCATGCCCTGGTATGTGGATTACCATGACCGGTTAGCTTTTCTCAATACCCGGGCGGAGGAGTTTGCGGTCGCCAATCCCAAAACCGGAGCGGACTGGTTCGGCGCACTGCAGAAGGTATTCGATGCTCAGGAGGCCCTGGTATTCAACGATCACGATAGCCCCAACTGGTATCGCGGTACCGCTTATTGCCACCCCTATGCGGAGTCTTTCAATACGGAGCGCTTTCTAAAAAAGGTAGGTGCGAATCAGCTGGTGATGGGGCATAGCCCGACTCGCGGTAATGTTCAGGTGCGCATGGACGGCCTGGCGATCCGGCTCGATACCGGCATGCTCAAGAGTGTCTACAAGGGGCGGGCATCGGCATTGATCTCCCAGGGAGGCAGCCACTACGTGCACTACCTGGGCAGCGACGAAAAGGCCCAGCCGGTTCCCGAGTCGCGCGACCTCGCGCAGCAATTGTCGGGCATGAGCGACGCTGAACTGGAGGAATTCATGCGCACGGCGCCGGCGGTGAATGTTGAAGATATCGGCACCGGGGTCACCAAGCCGAAGCGTGTCACCCAGGAAATGGACGGCATCACCAATGATGCGGCGTTCAAGTATGAAGATACCAATCCGGGCATCGAGTCTAAGTCCTCGTATATCAAGCGACGCTACAATGACAGTGACCGCTACATCTACGATGTGGCCGCCTACAAACTGGATCGTATGTTGGATCTGCAGATGGTGCCCACGGCGGTCATTGCCGAGGTGGAGGGCGATGAAGGCGCCCTGTCAGACTGGGTAAATAACACCATTAATGAGCGAGACCGCCTGGAAGAAGAAATTCCCTTTGGCGGTTATTGCAAGCAGTATGAACAGTATCGTTTACGCTTTGTGTTCGATATCCTTATTCACAACGATGATCGAAATCTTACCAATATCCTGTGGACGCGGAAGGACTTCATGCTGCGGTTTATAGATCACAGCCTGGCGTTCCGCAGCACGGAAAGGCGGCCCAAACAGTACCGCAAGGTGACCCTGAAAGTGTCAGACCTGCTGCGCTCGCGTCTGGCGTCGCTTAACGAGGAGAATCTCAAGCGCGAGCTGTCCGCCTATTTGCATCCGGTGCAGATCGAGGCGATTTTGGCGCGCCGCGACCTGATCCTGAAAGAAGCGGTAGGCACTTCAAAATAAGGTCGTTTTATAATGACCTTATTGACCATGCGAAACGGACGATGTGAATAATGGTAAGGATGGATTTATGATATTTGCGGTCGAACCGATAGTGCTGACCGCCTCTGGAGTGCGCCTGGAGCCCCTGTCCCAGGATCATGCCCAGGGCCTGTACACCCGCGGGCGAGTCACACCGGATTGGGCTTATTTGCCCCGGGCCTGATTTATCGACCTGGCCGATACCCGGCAATGGATAGACGAGGCGCTGCTAGCTCCCGACCAGTTGGCCTTCGCGATAGTGGAGTCGGGTAAGGGCAAGGTCGTGGGCAGTACCCGGTTCCTGCATATCCGCCCTGAGCACCGCTCGGTGGAGATCGGCTGGACCTGGCTGGGCCAGGAGTGGCAGCGCACCGGTATCAACACGCAGGTGAAACTGCTGCTGCTGACCCACGCCGTCGAACGCCTCGCTTGTGTCCGGGTGGAATTCAAGACAGATGAGCGCAATACCCGCTCCCAGCGGGCCCTGGAGCGTATCGGCGCTATGCGCGAAGGTGTGCTGCGCAATCATATGATCGTGCAGGGTGATTACCTGCGCGATTCAGTCTACTTCAGCGTCATCGATCAGGACTGGCCCCAGGTGAAAGAGCGCCTGGGGCAACTCACGGATCGCAACTGACGCCTTTAACTGACCGTGGTCTGCACCGTTTCATTGTCGGAGAAACTTTCCGCGAACAGGGGCGAGCTGAGGTAGCGTTCACCGGAGTCGGGCAGTATGGCGACGATCATCTTGCCCCGGTGCTCTTCCTGCTGTGAGATGCGGTGGGCGATCGCCATGGCGGCGCCACTGGATACCCCCGCCAGAATCCCTTCGCGCTGCATCAGCTGGTGGGCCCACTTCATGGCCTCCTCGCTGGATACCTGCTCTACCTGATCGACCATGCCCAGATCCAGGTTGTCGGGAACAAAGCCCGCACCGATGCCCTGAATTTTATGGGGGGCGTGGCTGGGCTCCTCGCCCGCTTTCGCGGCGGTAATCATGGTAGTGGAGTCGGGTTCCACCGCCACCATGTGTACCGCCTTGTCGCGTGTCTTTTTCAGGTATCTGCCGATGCCGGTAAGGGTGCCGCCGGTGCCGACACCCGACACCACGATGTCGACCTGGCCGTCGGTGTCATCCCAGATCTCCGGGCCGGTCGTCGCTTCATGGATGGCGGGGTTGGCCGGATTTTCGAACTGGTGTGGGCCCCAGTACTTGTCAGGATCCGAGGTGATGATGTCTTCCGCTGCCGCAATGGCCGCGGGAATCCCCTTGGCGCCATCCGTGAGGACAACCTCTGCTCCCAGGGCTTTCATCAGCATGCGCCGTTCCAGGCTCATGGTGTTGGGCATGGTGAGGATACAGCCGTAGCCCCTGGCTGCGGCGACGAAGGCCAGGGCGATGCCGGTATTGCCGCTGGTGGGCTCGACGATGGTCATCCCGGGTTTGAGGCTGCCGTCGCGCTCGGCCGCCTGGACCATGCTGCTGCCGATACGGCATTTGACTGACATGGTGGGGTTGCGGCTCTCCACCTTGACGTAAATGTTGCCGTCACTGATGTGATTGATCTTGACCAGGGGCGTGCCCCCGGTGGTTTGTGCGTTGTCCTGGTAGAGTGCGCTCATACTGGATTCCCTGTGATTGACCGGAGCTTACACAAGACTAGTACCAGCCTGTGCTCCTGTCCATCGTTCAAGTGCGGTCACTGTCAGGGAGGAGCGACTTGATCATTTTTTATAATTTATTGGAACCATTGATGTCTGCTGCAGTCTCATTTAACAGTGACAGTGTTGACCCGTTGAGAGTGGGTGTTTCAGGCACTGTTATTCTGGATTCTATCCAGGTCTTATATCCCCTTAAGAGAGACTCCATCTCTGTGTGCCGGCCCACTGGGCCGGCTTTTTTTATGGTGGGTGAATTCCATGGAGGGGGTAGCGCGGTATTGACAGTAAAATCGTTTTACCGGGCTCGTTGCTCATTGGTCTGTACCTGCCTCACGTCCATTGGGTGTGGGGTGAGCTTGCCCGGTGGCGAGTGCCAGGGATTCCAGTGTCTGCGGGCCAACCAGCGTTGCGTGGAGTTGCCCCTGGGGGTTCAGGATGAATGTCGTGGGTAACACCACGGGCCTGGGAACCCCGAGTTGCCTGGCCGGATCCTCGGGCAGGGTGGCAAATGCGATGCCCAGTTTCTCCAGTTGTTGCTCAAGTTCCGGCCCGGTGACGCCATCGTAATTCACGCCCAATACGGTAACCTGCCGATATTGCCGGTTGAGATCGTTCAGTTCGGGAATTTCCCTGATACAGGGCTTACACCACTGCGCCCAGTAGTTGATCACCACCCATTGGCCGCGCAATTGCTGGAGGTCAATGGGGTTCGCCGTATCGCTGCCCCCGCCCCCGCCACAAGCGGTGAGTATCAGGGTGAATGCCAGGTAGACAAGGTGTTTTATCATGTTGTGGAAAACAGCTCGACCAGATTGGTGTCCAGGATGCTCCGCTGGTCGGCGCGTTGTGTGCGCAGCAGGCGGTAGGCATCGCCCTGCCAGGCCATGTGCGCGGTGATATCGTCCTGGTCCAGGGGGTGTTCGCAGTTGACCCATTCCTTGAGTTGCCAGAATTTGATGGTGTGCAGGTCACGGCTCAGCAGGTAGTGCCCCTTGTCGTTTTGGGTTATTAATTTCCTTTTCATAAAAACGTCGCGCAATTCTCTCCAGGTTTCGCTGTCCAGGCCCCTTATCACCGTGTGCCTGTTACTCAGCAGCTCGATTTCCCGCACGGTTTTTCCTGATTTTTGCTTATACCAAAACAGATACAGCACATCGAGGGCCTTTAATAGCCTGGGTCGATTGGCCTGCTCGCTGCTCTGGTAGGCCGACAGGCTGTGCACCAGTATTCCCCCCATCAGTACAATGATCCAGGATACGAAAATCCACAGCAGGAACAGGGGTACGGCGGCAAAAGCACCGTAAATAAAGGTGAAGCTGGGCCCACCATCAAGTCGGTGAATATCGAACGGGCGATATGAAACGCCGACGCAGCGATGAAGCCGCCGATCAGGGCGTGTTTGAACGGAACGCGACAATTGGGAACGGCGGCGTAGAGCAGGCTGAAACCGGCTGTGCTGAGTAGCAGGGGAGTGGATTTCAGCAGGAATGCCTTGGCGCCGATGACGTCGTACTCCGCCAGTACGTCGGCGAACGAAGAAAGGTAGGTGCTGATGCCCAGCGCCAGCCCTATGGTTATCGGCGCCAGGGTCAGGATCGCCCAGTACAGTACGAAACTGGACACCGCGCCGCGGTTCTCCCGGGCTCGCCAGATCATATTGAAGGCTTTCTCGATATTGCGCAGCATCAGCACCGCGGTCACCAGCAGAAAGATGATACCGGGCCCGGTCAGGTTCTTGGCCTGGCGGGAAAAGTCGTCCAGGTAGTTCTGTATCTCCAGGCTGCTGTCGGGCATCAGGTGTTCGAACAGAAAACCCTGTATCTGGGACTCCAGACCCTGGAAGGTCGGTATGGCGGAAGCCATAGTGAACAGCACCGTAAGCAGAGGTACCAGGGCGAACAGGCTCATGTAGGTCAGCGCCGCCGCGTTTTCCGGGCAGCGATCTGCCGCGAAACGGGAAAACAGGTAGCGGGCGCGTCGCCAGAACTCGCGCAATGTGTTCATGACGAAATCCATACGCGCATTATGGCACGCACTGGGCAGTAAGTGTCTACATCCCGCTGCTTCCGGGAGTTTTATGCCTTACTTAGTTAAAGCTTCATGCCTTTGCAAGACATAAAACTCCCGAAAGCAGCGGGAGTTCCGATACAGACCTGCCCCCTTGATTTGTTATACTGCGCCGCTGATTCATACCGGCTTCTGGAGTAGACCATGAGTGACGTCACCATTTACCACAACCCGCGCTGTTCCAAGTCGCGCACTACGCTGGCTTTATTGGAGGAAAATGGCGTGAGCCCGGATGTGGTTTTATATCTGGAGACCCCGCCGAGTGCGCAGGATATCTCGGGCCTGCTGGCTAAACTGAGCATGACCGCCGGGCAATTGGTACGCAGCGGTGAGGATGTTTATAAGGAGTGCGGCCTGCATAAGGATTCAAGCGACGAGCAGGTGCTGGCGGCCATGGCGCAGCACCCCAAACTGATCGAGCGCCCCATCGTGGTTATGGGTAACAGAGCGGTTCTTGGCCGTCCACCGGAAAACGTATTGGCGTTGATCAGCTGATGCGTCTGGCCGATGGTGGCTGCGCATGAGGGCCCGGCTGAGCGCCAGGGCGTACTGGATAACCTGGATGGCCTGGTCGATTCTGCTGTTGCAGCAGGCGGTCGATGCCTGGGCGCACCAGGCCCCAGGCTTTATCTGGGCGCTTAAATTGTTGCCCCTGTTGATTTTTCTGCCCGGGATGCTGAAGGATAATTTGCGCAGTTTTATCTGGCTGTGCTTTGTGTGCCTGGGGTATTTTATCATTTTGGTGCAGCGCCTATTTGCCCAGCCGGGCAGTCCGTCGGCCATCACCGGCATGGTGGCGGTTGTGGTATTGTTTACCGCAGCTATGTTGTATGTGCGCTGGCGAGCCCGAGAGCTGCGCGCGCCACAAGAGCGTCAAGCGGACGCTGGAGAATAAACTATGAGTAAACCATCGCTGCTGCGCCGGGTATTTTCTGCAATCTGGAACGGTATTACCCGCGTCAGGCGGGCCCTTTCCAATATCCTTTTCCTGTTGATGATCGCTGTCATTTACTTTGTTTATGTCGGGGGGGCGCCGGAGCCTCTACCGGAACGGGCGGCTCTGCTGCTGAACCTTACGGGTTCGGTGGTTGATCAGAAATCGCCGGTTGAACCACTGCAGGCGCTGATGGGTGAGCCTTCGCCCGCGGACCACGAGGTGTTGTTGCGCGATGTCATTGAGGCGATTGAGTACGCCAAAGATGATCCTAATATCAACTCTCTGGTGATGGAACTGGACTCCCTGATGTATGTCGGGATCAGCAAGACCCAGGAAATTGTGACGGCCCTGGAAAGCTTTCGCGAGAGCGGCAAGCCGATCGTCGCGGTGGGGGATTATTTCACCCAGGATCAGTATTTGCTGGCCAGCCATGCGGACTCGATCATTGTGCACCCGCTGGGCGGCGTGGCCCTGGAGGGCTACAGCAGCTACCGCAATTATTTTCGGGAGGCACTGGAAAAAATATCCGTGAACGTGCATGTCTTTCGAGTCGGTGAGCACAAATCGGCAATGGAGCCGGTTACCCGAGATGACATGTCGCCGGGTGAGAAGGAGCTGACCGGACGCTGGTTACAGATACTGTGGGATCAGTACACCGCTATCGTGGAGACCCAACGCGAACTGCCTCCGGGGGCGGTTGACGACTACGTGAACGACTTTGTGCGGCGTCTGGAAAACGAGGGCGGGGATGCCGCCGGGGCGGCCCTGCAGGCCGGATTGGTGGATCAACTGCTCAGTCGTAGCGAGGCCAATGACTACCTCAGTGAACTGGTGGGCGCCAGCAACGAAGACGGTTTGTATGAGGCGGTCGTGTTTGAGCGTTATGTTTCGCGCAAGCGGCCACTATTGTTGACCGCTATGGAAGGTGATCGCGTCGCGGTCATTACCGCCCAGGGCAATATGCTGCCCGGGGAGCAGTCCCCCGGAACGATCGGGGGAGACTCCCTGGCACAGCTGATTCGCACTACGGCGGAGCAGGACGGTGTGAAGGCGATTGTACTGCGCATAAACAGCGGCGGCGGCAGTATGTTCGCCTCGGAAATTATTCGCCAGCAGATGCTCAACGCCAGAGCGACGGGCATACCGGTAGTGGTTTCCATGGGGGCTGTGGCGGCCTCCGGGGGCTACTATATCGCCGCGGAAGCGGATGAGATATGGGCGACTCCCTCCACCCTTACCGGCAGTATCGGGGTGTTCGCGGCCTTTCCCACCTTTGAGCAATTGCTGCAGCGACTGGGTATTTCCACTGACGGGGTGGGCACCACGGCGCTGGCCGGTTCCCTGCGCCTGGATCGCCCCCTCAATCCCGCCCTGGTGGCGGCCATCAATAGCGGCGTGCAGTTCGCCTACAACGGTTTTGTGCAGATTGTGGCGGATGGCCGGGATATGAGCCTGGATGAGGTTGACCCGCTGGCGCAGGGCCGTATATGGAGTGCCCCGGATGCGCTACAGGCAGGCCTGATCGATGGTGTGGGCAGCCTGGCTGACGCCATTGTGGCCGCCGCCACCCGGGCCGGGATGGACGACTACCAGGTCGATTACGTGGAACTGCCGCGCTCACCCACAGATATACTGATGCAGCAACTGGCGAACAGGGTGGGCAGCCTGGGTATGTGGAGGCAATCCACAGCCAGCGCCACTTTGTCCGCTTTGTTACAGCCGGTGGCGCAGGCCGCCGAGGAAATGGCCAGCCTGCAGGATCCCCGGCACATTTACCTGCGTTGCGTGGCCTGCGGGATTATCCGTTAGTGCTCTATTCGCCCTTGTCCAGGTGCACGTCCATCTGTGGGTAGGGGATGCTGATACCGGCCTCGTCGAACCTGAGTTTTACGGTTTCCGTGGTGTCCCACAACAGAGCCCAATAATCTTCCGATTTGGCCCAGGGGCGCACCAGGAAATTGACGCTGGAGTCCGCCAGTTCGCCCAGGACGATCAACGGTGCGGGTTCGGGCAGCACACGATCATCGGCAGCGATGATCTCCTGCAGTAATTGCTTGGCCTTGCGGATGTCGTCGTCGTAGGAGATGCCGAACACCATATCCACCCGGCGGGTGTCGCGGGCGGAGTAGTTGGTAATGTTGTTGCTCAGGATGGCGCCGTTGGGAACGATAATTTCCTTGTTATCCGGTGTGGTCATGGTGGTGGTGAAGATGCTGATATTATCAACCACCCCGGTGGCGCCGCCGGCCTCGACAAAGTCGCCTTTGGTAAAGGGGCGGAAGATGATCAGCATGACGCCGGATGCGAAATTCGACAGAGAACTCTGCAGGGACAGCCCGATGGCCAGGCCCGCGGCGCCCAGCAGGGCGACCAGGGAGGTGGTATTGACGCCCAACTGGCTCAGGGCGGCGATGATAACGAATAATAACAGTACCCAGCGCAATATGGAGCTCAGAAAGCTCACCAGGATATCGTCCATATCGCGGCTGCGCAGAAGCTTCTGTACGACCCCTACAATGACCGAAACCACCATGCGCCCGATATAAAATATCGCCAGCGCCAGGACAATTTTTATGCCCCAGGGAATCATATAGGTGTTGATCAGAGCATTTATATCCAGGTTTTCCATCGAGTTCGTCCTTGTCAGTGCGCTTCAGTGCTGAACTATAGCCAAGCGGTGGGGTATTGCAAACTATTGAAACGGCGTGTGGTGGCTGGAGCGTTGCGTCGGGTGCCCGGTGGTATACTGTTTTTTTATTGGCTGGATGTGGAAAAATTCATGGCGACGACGTTTGATACACCGGCCGCCTTGCTGGAGGCGGTGGGGCGGCATCTGGGTTATAGCGACTGGCTGGAAATTGACCAGCAGCGTATCAACCTGTTCGCCGACGCCACGGGTGACCACCAGTGGATACATGTGGACACGCAGCGGGCCGCGGATGGTCCCTTTGGCAAAACGATCGCACACGGTTACCTCACGCTTTCCCTGGCTAACCTGTTCATGCCACAGATCATGCAGGTCGACAATGTCTCTATGGGGGTAAACTACGGCTGCGAGAAGGTGCGCTTCCCCGCGGCGGTGCCGGTGGGCAGTTGGGTTCGTGGTGGCGGTGAAATCCTCAGTGCCCAGGAGGTGAAAGGCGGTGTGCAGGTGGTGGTGCGCATGACCATCGAGATTCGCGGCAGTGACCGGCCGGCCTGTGTCATCGATACCATCAGCCGGTTCTTCCCCTGAACCTTGA
>PVMS01099849.1_pt1 | contig 10256 bp, 8 predicted proteins | sample 1853461 | NCBI WGS metagenome assembly PVMS01 (sample SAMN08582032, study PRJNA380276) | Marine sediment metagenome, whole genome shotgun sequencing project. | isolation source: ocean sediment barecode stripped | collected 2017
CTGAAAAAGATTTATCCCGAGTCGGGACAATAAGAATATTAATCCACCAACCCCGAATAACGCTATGCCGGCGATCATCAATATGCGGGCAATGGGCTCAAGCGACATGGATGATTCTAAATTGGACTGTACTTAAAACATCTTGGGCTGGTCTTCAACTGGGAAAGGGACGTTCAAATGCTCATATGCCAAACGGGTTGCAATACGTCCCTGGGAAGACCTCTCCAGGAAGCCCAGCTGCAGGAGATATGGTTCGACCACATCCATGATCGTATCTGCTTCTTCGCTGATCGAGGCTGCGATGGTGTTCAAACCAACCGGACCACCGTTGTATTTCCCAATCACCGTCTCCAACACTTTGCGGTCCATATCGTCCAGGCCCAGTTTATCAACGTTAAGCAGGATTAGAGCCTGCTCAGAGATATCACGGGTGATGACACCATCTCCGCGCACCTGGGCGTAATCACGCACCCTGCGCAGGAGGCGCAATGCCACACGAGGTGTTCCCCTTCCGCGGCGGGCGATCTCATCCACACCACCTTGTTCGATCTCTACTTTAAAGACCTCGGCAGCCCTTTCGACGATGGCGAGCATGGCGGGAAGATCATAATAATCCAGGCGGTAGATAGCACCAAAACGCGCTCGTAACGGCGCGGTCACCAGCGCTAAACGGGTCGTTGCGCCAATCACGGTGAAGTGGGGCAGCTTGAGACGGATCGAACGCGCGGAGGGCCCTTTTCCGATGACGATATCCAACGCGAAATCCTCCATGGCTGGATAGAGCACCTCCTCCACCGTGCGACCCAAGCGGTGAACTTCATCAATAAACATGATATCTCCGGCCCGCAGGTTGGTCAGGATGGCAGCCAAATCACCTGGGCGCTCGATAGCTGGACCGGCACTCACTTTGATGTTCACCCCCATCTCAATGGCTACGATATAGGCCAGGGTTGTCTTACCCAATCCAGGTGGACCGTAGAAGAGAATATGGTCAACCGGTTCACCTCGCTGCTGGGTGGCTGCGATCAAGATCGCCAGGTTCTCTTTTATCCGTTCCTGACCGATAAAATCCGCCAATTTACGCGGGCGCAGCGCCTGGTCTGTGCGGTCCTCTGGTTTTGAATCTGGATTCACCAATCGTTTTTCCGGAGTGCTCATTGCGATGATTATAACCCGGATTTTTGGATGAAAAACTCTCCAAGAACCGGAGGGAAATGAAGGTCAGGAGGAGTACAATTGCACGAGGTTTTTGGAGGGCATCTAACCAGATAGAGGTAAATATCTACACGGAATCTATAGCATTGAAATTAGAGACTATAATAATCTCCACATCAGCAACTAAATTTCAATTCAGAGGGCTATTATGAAAAATGTATTTCCTTCCTCCCACCCACTTGTCGCACACAAATTATCAATTTTACGCCAGGCAGAAACCGATCCTAGAAAATTCCGTGAACTGGTGCGGGAGATCGCCGCACTGATGACTTACGAGGCCACAGCCGATCTCGCCACCAATCCTATTACAATCCAGACTCCTCTCGCCAGCGCGCCTGGGTTGGAGCTGCAAGAAAACATTGGCTTAGTACCCATCCTGAGAGCCGGCCTAGGCATGGTAGAAGGCGTCTGGGAATTGATGCCCAGTGCTGAGGTCTGGCATATCGGGCTTTACCGGGACGAAGAAACCCTTATGCCAGTTGAATATTACAACAAGCTGCCCGTTTTACCAACCGTTTCGGTTTGCCTGATCCTCGATCCGATGCTCGCCACCGGTGGATCGGCTGTGGCAACAATCGATATTCTCAAACGTTGGGGAGTTGACAAGATCAAGTTCGTCGGCATCCTGGCTGCCCCACAAGGGATCGAGAATATTCATCAACACCATCCTGAAGTGCCGATTCATCTGGCAGTCATCGATGAAACCCTCAACGATCACGGTTTCATCATGCCTGGTTTGGGGGATGCTGGTGACCGGCAATTTGGCACCGGCTAACCTGGAATGCCGCCTGCGAGATTTCCCCATAATATTCACAACTTGTTGAGAGTGAGCGCATTACTCACCCTGGGAACATCCCTGTTGATAACAGGCTGCCTTCCCCTGCGAGAAGCGAGAACGGAGACCCCGCAAGATCAACCTATAACAGCCAATTTTCCGACTGAGCGAAATCCGATTCCGTCTCCCACAATGACATCAGGAGCGACCCAAACACCACCATTAGCGACTTCTGTCCCTGATGTGCATCCGACAGATACCCAAACTCCAGTCCAGATCCCAACAGTTGAATCAGGCATCACTGCTTATCTCCCTGTCAAAGGTAATGCGGACAAGATCGCCTTCATCCATGAGCAGGAAATCTGGATGGTTAATCTAGATGGCAGCGAATTAACCCAGATTACAGACGATGAGCAGCCCAAATCCAGTCTGCGCTGGTTCACGGATACCCAGGGAGTGATATATCTTTCGGGATCATGCGCCATTCTGATTGATATCAACACATCTGAAACCAATCCGCTGATCTGCTTTGAGGGCGCTGATCGTCTGGAAACTTTCGAGATAGCTCCTGATTCCAGCCAGGTGGCGATAAGCCTTGACCGCCAACTCTATGTCCTGCCATTCGATCAAGATAAATTAAATACAGCTAAATCCAGCGATGATCTGATCGCGATGGCAAACTGCACCACATTTGCCCCTTATAAATCAAACGTCACAGTGAAATCCGCGCTTTGGTCAGCCGACGGAAATCATCTGGCTATCCTACGCCAGGGGAATGATACAGGTCAACTGGTAGATATGATCCACATCATCGACCTTTCGAATTGTGTTTCCCCCATACCTCTTCTGGATGAATTCCCAGCCACGCGTTTCGAGATGGAAGACTATGTCGAGAACCCAATCATTCAGAACTTCGCCTGGGACGGGAAAGATCTCTTCGCACTGACCAGCTTCCGTCGCAACGATGGTTTTGGTGACCTGTGGATCTACAGCTACGATCTGCACCGCGGCTTCCTGGCCAACCCGGTCGAGGGAAAGTGCTGTTATCGCGATCCGGTCTTCAGCCCGGATGGCAACTATCTGGCATTTGTCTTCCAGGATGCAAAGACGGCTCCTAAAGGACCCGCACGGTTGTACTATATCCCTTACGATGCTATCGATACCAGCCTGGTCTACCCACCTTTATCACTCCCTGGAGACTTCTTGAGTGATCCGCGCACCAAGCCTCAACCCGCGCTGCGACCCGTCCCATGAAGGATCAAATCTCTACCAAGAAGCTAATCAGCTACCGTGCCCAAACATTCCGCACTGCTCCAGGTCAACAGATCAAATCAAAAGAACAAGCCATTGATTTCGTCAAGCAGCGCGGCTTTGTTTTCTTCTGGCCGATCAAGGATATCCTGCTGCCCAGTTTATGGGTTGCGGTAGCCGGAGATCGGCCGGTAGCAGATGCACATGACGATCCGGGTCACGTCACCTGGGGGTGGAAAGACTCAATGTTGGGAACCAAACGCTGGTATTACGCTAAAGTTTTGCGTAAGAGAGCTACGATGATCTCCCAGGAGCTCGCCCCTTACTTCTATGCTTTAACCGAGAATTATGGCTCTCCTGAAGAAGATTATCTGATCCAATACATGCAGGGTGAGATGACACAGGAGGCAAAATCGGTGTACGAAGCTTTGTTGGTCGAAGGACCATTGGATACGATCGCCTTACGCCGGGCTGCCCATCTCAACAGCAGGGAGAGCGATTCCCGCTTCAACCGTGCCCTGGTCGATCTGCAAACAGACTTTAAAATCCTCCCAACAGGCGTCAGTCAATCAGGAGGCTGGCGGTATTCATTTATATATGATCTGGTGCCCCGACAATACCCGAACTTGCTTGAACAGGCACGCCTGATCGCGGAGAGAGATGCACGCCAAAAATTGGCGCACTCTTATATGCTCTCTGTGGGAGCCGCTCAACTGCGCGACCTATCCAAACTCTTCCAATGGCCTAAAAAGCTCGTCGAGGATCCTGTAGGAGCTTTGATCGACTCTAACGACATCATCTCTGATCTTCGGCTGGCAGACCAACCTGGAGAATGGATCGCCATTCCAGAAGTGGTGTGACAAGAACAGCGATCCTCCAGCATTGAATGAAACGTGGAAGCAAACTGATGATGGATGGCGTTGCAGGCTTATTTGGGAAATCCATATCCTGATCAGTCTTGGTAGTTTTTTTGAACCACGTGATCCAAAAATCCAACGAGTCGAAGGCTGAATATTTGGATTATCACCTCAATGGAGTTATTGTATAATCAACGCATGAAACCTATAGGAGACAACTTATCATTCCCTTATATTTCCAGAAAACGTGGTTTAAATCGAGCAATCCGATGGCAGGAGCAACCACGTTTTCCATTTTTCTGAGATTAATATGATTTATATTCGATTAAGAGACAATTCAGCTCAATTATTTACCCGAGACCACCTCCATTTATTTAGATCCATGCTCTCACTTGACCTGTAAGGAAGGAACTTATGCTCAATCAGTCTATCGATCAGACAAAGATAAATACAATCGAAAGACACATACTCGAAGAGCAGCACAGTCATCCGGAAGCGACAGGAATTTTGACCAGCTTGCTCTACGACATTGCCCTGGCAGGTAAAGTCATCGCCAGCCAAACCTCACGCGGAGGTCTGGTTGAAATCCTGGGCAAAACCGGTACGACCAATATCCAGGGAGAAGAGGTGATGAAGCTGGACGCCTTAGCTGACCAAGTGATCTACCGCCTTAACGATCACACTGGTCGTCTAGCGGTCATGGCGTCTGAGGAACAGGAAGATATTCGGCCAGTCTCGTCCCGATCCCCAATTGGAAAATATGTATTGCTCTATGATCCTCTCGATGGCTCATCCAATATCGACTACAACGTCAGTATTGGTTCAATTTTTGCCATATACCGACGGAAAAGCAAAAGCGGTCCAGGAACCCTGGAGGATTGTTTACAAAAGGGGCGAGATTTGGTCGCAGCCGGATATCTGGTATACGGCGCGAGTACGATGCTGGTATACACATCTGGTATGGGCGTGCACGGTTTTACACTGGATCCGATTGTGGGAGAATTTCTTCTCTCCCACAAAAATATCCGCACCCCAGAGAAGGCTAAATATTACAGCGTCAACCAAGGCTATGAGAGATATTGGAGTGAAGGCATTCAGCGCTTTACAAAGTATTTGCAAGGGGATGAGCCCGATCAGGCGGGTGAATTCAGCAAGGGTCTTTCCATGCGTTATATCGGCTCGATGGTCGCTGATTTTCATCGCAACCTGCTTGGTGGAGGCATTTTCTATTATCCGACAGACAATAAGGATCCCAGGTACACCCTTGGCAAGATAAGATTGAGCTACGAAGGAGCACCGCTCGCATTCATCATGGAACAAGCCGGTGGAACCAGCTCCAACGGAACCCAAAATCTACTTGACCTGCAGCCCAAATCCCTCCACCAGCGCACCCCCCTCTTTGTCGGTGATCGAAAATACGTTGAAAAAGCTGAGGAATTCATCCGCGAATATGATAACTAGGAGCTAATTATGATAGAAATTGCTATCTTTCTCGAAGGTCAAAACGGTCTCAATTGGCCACGCTTTCAGCGCCTGGCCAAAACGGTCGAGGATCTAGGCTTCATTGGTTTTTTCCGCTCGGACCACTTCACCAATTCCAGTCCCCCGGACAAAGATTCCCTGGAATTATGGGTCTCATTGACCTGGTTGGCAAGCCATACCAAGCGCATCGAATTTGGTCCACTCGTCTCTCCCATATCCTTCCGCCACCCGACCTTCACGGCAAGAATGGCAGCCGCTGTGGATGACTTATCTGAGGGAAGGTTGGTCCTGGGATTGGGAGCCGGTTGGCAGGAGCGAGAACACAATAATTATGGCTTTGATTTGCTGCCTAAAGCAGCTCGTTTCGACCGCTTCGAAGAAGGACTCGAGGTCATCACTAACCTGCTCAGAAGCGACAACCCAGTCGATTACGATGGTCAATATTATCGCTTGCAGGAGGGGATTCTGCTCCCCCGCCCGCATCGTCCTGGTGGTCCACCCATATTGATCGGCGGCAATGGCTTGAAACGCACACTACCGCTCACTGCTAAGTATGCCAAGGAATGGAATGCCTTGATGACCACAGCGGACCGTTTCACGGAGCTCAACCTTCAGCTCGATCAACTAATTACAGAGCAAGGTCGCGAACCGAATGAGTTGCAGCGGTCGATGATGGTCGCCTGTATTTTCGCCAAGGATGAAACCCAGTTACAGGAACGTGTAGCCCAACGAACTGGCGGAGAACGCACAATTGATGAATTGATAAGCCAGGGAAGAATCGTTGGCACCCCAAACCAGGTAGTGGATCAACTTGGCCAGTTGGCCGAAGCAGGTGTGCAGCGGGTGATGCTGCAATGGATAGACCTGGATGACATCGAAGGTCTGGAGATCATTGCCAAGCATGTCCTTCCGCAACTGCGCGCACAAGCCTAAATCTTATCTCTCAATCGGTATTCCAGCTTAACCCAACCCTGTATAGAATCATGTATCGATATAATCTCTCGATCTGAATTTATTTGATGTTGGCAGTTGAGCAGAGCATGCCCACCACAGGATCGTTCCAAGAACAGAATCATGTCCGAATTCTCAATTTGCGCCGTTCGATGAAAAGCATTAAAATTATGCTGTGCGGTCCGCACTCCAATGTGAATACCATGGAATATTCGGCTAACATTTACTGAAAAAGAGGCGATCTAATGCGAAAAGATCATATCAAGCTAATTTGGGTGCTGACAGCCTTGATCGGTTTCAGCCTGGCCTGTCAATCGTTATCCGCGATCCGCGATGATTATGATCAGGCACGCGAGACCGTTGGCTCTATCGCTACCCAGGCACAACAGATCATCACCCAGGCTCAAGGTATCGCCACCCAATTCGATGAAAGTGAGGCGATGGCAACTGCGCGAGCTCTGGCGACTGAACACGGTCCGGCAGTAATCTCAACAGGACAAGCACTAGCTACACAAGTCGCTGATGAAGGTTACTTGAAGACAGCAGAGGCATTGGTGACGCAGGGATCGAACGAATTGCTTCCCACTCTCCAGGCTCTCGCCACCCAGTCCCTTTATCCCGCTCCTCCCCCCGAGGATATCCCAATTTTCCCAGGGGGAGAGGTGACAAATTTGTTCTCCAACCAATCTGTTGTCTCTTATATTGTGGATGCTGATCTGCCAGAAGTACTAGATTTCTACAAAAAAACCATGCCAGTTTTAGATTGGCTGGATATAAGCAACGATGATGCAGTGATGGAAGGTACAGCAATCCTGAAATTTTTCAAACCTGAACGGGTTGCGACAGTCGCTCTCACGGAAAATCCGATCACCGACCAGACAATCGTCTTGATCACCATAATAAGCCAATAAATCAATAATGAGCCTGGAGCGATTCTTCAACCCAAAATCCATTGCTGTGATTGGCGCCTCAACAAACCCCAATAAATTGGGTTATGCTGTACTTGAGAATCTGGTTGAAGGCGGATTCATAAAAATAGGTTTAGTTTACCCGATCAACTTGAATGCGGAAAAGATCCTCGGGATTCCCGCTTATCCAACAGTGTTGGATGTACCAGGATCGATTGATCTGGGGGTGATCGTTATCCCGTACCCGCATGTCCCGGCAGCCCTGCGCACCTGTGGAGAGAAAGGTATTCCAGCCGTAATTGTGATCAGTGCTGGCTTTCGCGAAGCGGGGAGAGATGGGCTGGAGAGGGAATTGGAGTTGATCGATATTGCCAAAGAATACAACATCCGCTTGATCGGTCCCAATTGTCTGGGAGTAATCGATACCTACACACCGCTCAATGCCTCTTTCTCGGCAGGAACACCACCCAGTGGTCCAATGGCGTTCATGTCTCAATCTGGTGCTTTGGGAACAGCTGTACTCGATATCGCTTTAGCAGGTCGCTTAGGATTGTCAAAGTTCGTCAGCCTGGGCAACAAAGCGGACGTGGACGAGATCGATCTACTGAGTGCCTGGTCAGATGATCAACACACCCGGGTGATCATGATTTACAGTGAAGGCATGTCAAATGGACAGCAATTCATCAACATTGCCAGGCAGGTATCCGCAGTAAAACCCATTGTGGCGATCAAGTCTGGCGTGACGCAGTCCGGTTCCCGAGCGGTATCTTCCCACACTGGCTCCCTAGCAGGTTCCGAACAAGCCTATCACGCAGCTTTCCGCCAGGCGGGTGTACTGCGGGCAGATTCGATGCAGGCGCTTTTTGATATCGCGCTGGCTCTTGGATACCAGCCTCTTCTTCAGGGAGAGCGTATCGCCATCATCACCAATGCCGGTGGGCCGGGTATTCTTGCCACCGATGCGTTGGAACGGAACGGTCTCTCACTGGCACGCTTCGAGAATGAAACGATGTCAGCGTTGGGACAATATTTACCAGATGCCGCCAGTGCAGCGAATCCAGTCGATGTGCTTGGGGATGCACGGTCTGACCGCTACAAGTTCGCCCTGGAGACCGTCGTAGCCGATCCCAATGTGGATGGATTATTGGTTGTGTTGACCCCGCAAGCGATGACTGAAATCGAGGCCACCGCCAATGCGGTCGGCGAGATTTCGAAATCAAGCGACAAACCAATTATCAGCAGCTTCATGGGTGAAGCGCAGGTTAAACCCGGGGTGAATATTTTAGAGGGATATGGAGTGCCCAATTACCCCTTCCCTGAGCGCGCAGCCCTGGCATTCAAAGCCATGTCAGAATATCGCCAGGTGCTCAACCGGCCTGAACCAAAATTCATCGAATATGAGGTCGACAAGAACACTACGCGCAAAGTGTTGGATGAGGTGCGCGCCGAGGAGCGATTATCCATTGGAGATGCAGAAGCGCGCCAGATTCTTACTGCTTACGGTTTACAAATCCCCCAATCCGAGATCGCGGACACACCCGAGCAAGCGATCGATCTCGCCAGAAAGATCGGGTACCCCGTAGTACTTAAAATCGCCTCACCGGATATCCTGCACAAGACAGATGTAGGGGGTGTAAAAGTAGGTTTGAACAGCCCAGAAGATGTACGCGATGCCTTCGAGTTGATGACGTACAGAGCCCAACGATACGTTCCCCGAGCTCACCTGTGGGGCTGCCTGGTACAAGAGATGGTTCCAGAAGGCGGACAGGAAGTATTGGTTGGTATGAACCGCGATCCGCAATTTGGACCCCTGATTACTTTTGGCCTTGGCGGCATTTACGTTGAGACACTCAAAGATGTAACTTTTCGAGTTGCCCCATTCTCTATCCAAGAGGCTGAGGAGATGTTAAATGAAATACGCGCCCATGCTCTTTTAGATGGAGTGCGCGGCCAACCACCCCTAGACAAAGCTGCCATCATTGATGCAATAATGCGCGTCGCCCAGCTCGTCCAGGATTTTCCCGAGATTGTAGAGCTGGATATTAGCCCGCTGGTGGTGTATCCTGAAGGTCAAGGCGCGATCGCGATCGATATGCGCCTGGTGCTTAAGGAGTAAGGAGAACGCCCGTGAATTCTATTTATGTCACCTCTCTCGAACGCTATTCCGGTAAAACTGCGATTTGCCTGGCGTTAGGAAAACGTCTGCTCTCAGATGGCTTTAAAGTCGGGTATCTTAAACCCCTCAGCCTGCAACCCTGGCGTGTGTCCGGGAAGGTCGCAGACGAAGATGCAACTTTCGTCAAAGAAATACTCGGACTTTCAGCCGAGCCTTGGGAACTCTCTCCGGTTGTCGTGACGCCCGAATTTCTAATCAAGCAATTGAGTGGTCAAGGCGAATCAAACCTGATTGAGCAGGTCAAATCCGCAGTTGAGACAACCGGCGAAGGAAAGGATGTCTTGCTGCTGGAAGGCGGCGCCAGCTTGCGGGAAGGATATGCAGTCTCCCTGCCCACACCCGAGGTCGCTCGGGTATTAAGCAGTCATGTCCTGGTGACCGTCAAATACCGTTCTGATATCCGCGTGTTGGATGACACCCTTTCCGCAAAATTTCGCCTTGGAAACCAATTAAGTGTTGTAGTGATCAACCGTGTCCCCACCGAAGCCACTAATTTCATCCACCAACTGGCCATCCCCTATTTTGAAAAAAGGGGCATCCCGGTCCTAGGTGCCCTCCCAGAAGAGCGCAGCTTAGCGGCACTCACCGTTTCTGAGCTAATTGAGGTACTCGACGCGAAGGTGCTGACCGAGCAGACAAAC
>PVMS01146466.1_pt1 | contig 10255 bp, 10 predicted proteins | sample 1853461 | NCBI WGS metagenome assembly PVMS01 (sample SAMN08582032, study PRJNA380276) | Marine sediment metagenome, whole genome shotgun sequencing project. | isolation source: ocean sediment barecode stripped | collected 2017
AAATTGGCAGTACTTGCTATTCCTTTTAGAATTACTCCAGCTGATTCAACTTTCCATCGAATTCGATAAAAATTATTATCATTAATATTTTCACGAGTGTCTCTTGTCCAGGTATAGTTTGTAGCAACAATTAAATTATTTTCTGAAAGCCGTACTTGCCTTTCTCTAATTTCTAGTACTTCCTGTTCTTGTTCCTCTGAAATATCAAGATCATTATCTTCACTTCCTACTAATAGTATAAATTCTTCAGTTTCTTCTGGTATTGTTAGTTGAAGTGGATCTGTATCATTTTCAAAATCAAATCCCGTATCGATTGCTATTTGATTTAACCTATCGTAGGAACTAGAATATACATTGTAGTAATTTTCAGGGTTTAAATTTCTAACAAATTGTACATTCAATAGGTCTACCTGATTCGTACGTGTATTTTTGGGTTTCCATCTATATTTATAAACCGTATTAATATTTCGACGGTCTAATCCAATGTTATGTTGATTGTTAAAACCAACACTAACAGAAGTTAAAGGAGACATATATTTTGGAATAAATTTATCTGTTTTTATAGGGAAAAGAATTCGAGGAAAAGAAAGTTTCATGTCAGCCCCAATGTCAGAATTGTTAAAAAATGAACTGTCACTATCCCCAGCATCCTTAGAGGCACCAACACTACCTTTTGCAGATAACTCTAGGATTTCAGCATTTTTAAAAACATTTCTAATAAGAAATGATGTGCTAAACCCTATACCAAATTCTTGAATAGTAGAAGTAAAGGCATCAAAATCAACACTAAACGCATATTTTTTTCGAGGTGTTAATAATATTGTTGCGATAAGTCCATTACCTGTAGTATCTTTTGGATCCTCAACATAAGATATTTTAGGATATTTGAAGATTTTCAAATAACTTATTTGATTATAAGTCATTGAACGTTCAAGATCTTTAAATATATTTTTAGGTGTAATGGCTACAGCATCAGTAATTGCTTTAGGTTTAAATTTCAATTTCTCATAACTGTATAATTTGAAGCCGTTAAAATTAACAGAATCTTTAAAAGATTTATTGTGATTATTATAACTATAGTCTGTTATGATACGGACTTCATTTACAGGATGAATTTTAAAAGGTTCTGTATATGTACTATCGTTTAATTTATATTTTCTATCGGGTATTATATAAGTGATATTAGCCTTGTATCCAGTATTAATGGTGTCTGCTTCAAATTCAATATAGCTTTGGTCAAAATAATACAAGCCTGAATTTCTAAATTGTAAGGTGAGTCGCTCTCTTTCATTATTAAAATCATTCGCTGCATATTGTTTGTCTGAATTAATAAAAGAATGTTGTTTTGTAAGTTGGTATAGAGAATCTACAACAGGAGAATTAATTTTTTCATCGATGTAGCCTATTGTGTAAGGTTTAAAACGGTTAATGAAATAATTTATAGATGCTCTTTTATTATTGGTTTTTTCTATTGAAAAATCTGCTTTTGCATTAAACCAACCAAAACTGGAATAATATCTCTCCAAACGATGAATTGATTTATTTATTTCTCTTTGATTTATAATAACCGGATTGTTACCGGTTTTTTGAATCCATTGATTAAATCCTATATAACTATCCCTGATATTGTCTACTTGTTTTTGGGAATAAAAATTAACCATTCTTTTTTCTCGTTTGGGCTTTTTGTAGAGCCATTTTTGAAAAGTTGAATCGGCATGCATATCTGCAAGATTATAAATATGAAGACCAATAGGAATTCCCATGGCTTTTACATTTGAATGCTGGTATAATAAACTTTTTACCTTAGAGTCCTTTATTTCAAGGCTATCAACAATAATGGTATTTTTAGTAAGCAGGTATTCTCCCTCCTGAACATTTTTAACTGCATCACAAGAAGTAATAAGTAGTATTAATCCTAAAATTAATGATATTTTTGTGAGGGTCTGGGTCAAGTTATTATATTTACTCAGTTCAAAAATACATGATTTTGGTTAGCAAAAGTCAAATAAAATTAATAACAAGTTTACAGCAAAAAAAGTACCGTAAAAAATTAGGGCTTTTTATAGCTGAAGGACCCAAAGTAATAGCTGAATTATTATCTTCAGGGTTTAATCTAGATTCCTTATATTCAACTGAAAAGGAATTGATTCAATCAAATAATGAATTCCAGGTTTCAGAAAAAGAACTTCAAAAAATCAGTTTTTTTAAAACTGCAAACACTTCAGTGGCAATATTCAAAATCCCTTCTTCTAAGACGTTGCTTAATGATAGTGCAACAGTAGTATTAGACGCCATACGAGATCCGGGAAATTTAGGGGCGATTATTCGATTATGTGATTGGTTTGGTATAAAACAGCTTGTTTGTTCGGAAGATACTGTAGATTGTTATAACCCTAAAGTTATTCAAGCGACTATGGGATCCATAGCAAGAGTCCAGATTATGTATATGGATATTTCAGATTTTATTAAGAAAACGATGCTTACAGTTTATGGAGCTTGCATGGATGGAGAAAATTTGTATCAACAACAATTGGCTAAAAAAGCAATTCTTGTTTTAGGAAATGAAGCCAATGGTATTTCAGAGGAAATTAATTTATTGCTAACACATAGAATAACAATTCCTCAATTTGGGGAGATTCAGGAAACAGAAAGTCTGAATGTTGCTACAGCTACAGCAATACTTTTAAGTGAATTTAATCGAAAATAGTGAGTGTTTTAGTGGAATAGTGGATTAATAATTTAGGTTATAAAGTATTGATAAGAATTTAAAATAATTTTTTAGGATCTTTTAATATTCCACTCTTCATATTCAACCATTCAACCATTCATCCTTACTGAAAAGTAAAATTGATAAATACGCCTCTAGATGACATTTTTTCTATATTTCCTGTCCAGGGGCTATTCGGGTCTTCATCGGGTATTAATTCATTATTTAAGGAAAATACTCCTCTTATAGATGGGGTGAATTTAAAGAAATACAGGTATAAGTCTAAACCGACTCCTAGTTCATAGTATAAGGCACCATCTGTAGTACGGAATTGTCCTTCCGCATTATCTTCGGGATGGTTTTCGTTACTTGATAGGTTAAAAGATGTAGAAAAACCACCTACAATAAATGGCTTGAAATTATTAAGACGCTTAGTAGATACTTTTAATAATAATGGGATGTGAATATACGTTGACTTTACTTCCCTTAAATAATCTTAGGTTCACTAAATCCGGGGAAAACCAAATTCCTTTTTGTAAATGATAATCCAGGTTCAAGTCTTAGACTTATATATTTATTGATACGTAAATTACCAATAAGACCAACATTAAATCCACCTTCCTTGCTTACTTGAACATCGGTGTTATGGTCTAGAAATTGATTTTTGTATATAAATTTGTAATCATAAGTATTATAACCTAAAAAATACCCCCAGGAAAGTGTTCGTTTGTCAAAATTTTCTAGATTAGACAATCGTTCTTTGTTAAATATCTGCGCATCTGCACTTTCTGCAAACAATAAAACAGCAAAAACAAAAAATAATTTTTTCATATTGACTTAGTAGCTGTGTATATGGTTGCTACTCCAAAAGTTTGTGGCTTATTTTCAACATTTATAAACCCAATTTTTTGCAAAATATTGTTAAGCTTTTTGCCATAAGGAAAAAATGAGGCACTTTCACTCAAATAATTGTAAGCTACTTTATCTTTAGAAAACATTTTTCCGATAATGGGCAATACACTATTTGTGTAAAAATGATACCCTTGTTTAAAAGGTGTTTTTGTTGGAACCGAAGTCTCCAATATAATGAACAATCCTTTAGGCTTAAGTACTCTTAATATTTCTGAAAGACCTTTTTCTAAATGTTCGAAATTTCTAATTCCAAAGGCAACAGTTATGGCATCAAAAGTATTATCGTTAAAAGGGAGAGCTTCAGAATCCCCTTTTATAAATTCAACTTTTTCAGCAATAGACTTGCCCTTAACTTTATTTCTGGCAACCGAAAGCATACCTTCAGATAGATCTAATCCAATTATTTTTGTGGCATTGCTTTTTTCAGCAAATTTAATAGCAAGATCACCAGTTCCTGTAGCAATGTCTAAGATATTATTTGGGTTTTTCTGAATAATAGCTACCAGTACTTTTTTTCGCCATTTAATATCTGTACCAAAAGAGATGACCCTATTTAAATTGTCATAATTTCCGGAAATGGTATCGAACATTTTTTCAACCTGCTCCTTTTTATTAAGCGAGGAATCTTTATATGGAGTGACCTTTTTTTCTGTTGCCATAACGGCGGCAAAATTACATTTTTTTTGGTATACCTTCGCTAGGATTAGGATAAAATAGATTTGTAATTAGCTATTACTTGTTTATTTTTAATTTCAATACATTTGTAGTACTTATATCGTACAAATATTTTATGAAAATAATTATTGCCGGTTCTGGTGAAGTTGGATTTCACTTAGCAAAACTTTTGTCTTTCGAATCTCAGGATATTACTTTGATAGATACCAATAGAGAATCTCTCGCATACGCAGATTCCCATTTAGATATTCGTGTTGTTCGTGGTAATGCTACCTCCATCTCTGTATTAAAAGATGCTCAAGTACAAAGTACCGATTTATTAATTGGGGTTACATCTAGCGAGACGACTAATATCACCACCTGTGTTTTGGCAAAACAATTGGGTGCGAAACACACAATTGCTAGAATTACTAATACAGAGTTTATTCATAATAAAGATGAAGTTGGTTTTAATAAAATAGGAATTGATGAATTAATTTCACCTGAATCCCTCGCCGCAAAAGAAATAGAATTACTGCTAAATCAAAGTGCTTTTAATGACACATTTGAATTTGAAAATGGGGCTCTTTTAATGATAGGGCTTATTTTAACTAGAACAACAGCATTTGTTGGTAAAACAGTAAAGGAGGTCGCAAAGTTAAATCCAGAATTAAAATATATGCCTATAGCTATACAACGCTACGGGACACAGTATACATTAATTCCAAGAGGAGACACACAGTTTAAGGAAGGAGATCAAGTTTATTTTACCACTACCCAGATAGGAGTAGATGAAATATACAAACTCACTGGAAAAGTACGGGAGGAGATAAAAAATGTAATGATATTGGGTGGAAGTAAAATTGGTTACAAAGCAGCCAGAGATCTATGTAACCATGGTTTTAATGTAAAGTTAATTGAAAAGAATAAGGAAAAGGCTTTCGAATTAGCAGATGAAATTCCAGGCTGTTTAGTAATATGTGGAGATGGTAGAAATGTAGAATTATTAGTGGAAGAATCTATTGAAGATATGGATGCTTTTATTTCAGTTACAGGGAATAGTGAAACCAATATCATGTCTTGTTTGGTAGCCAAATCAAAAGGAGTGAAAAAAACGATATCATTAGTTGAGAACATGGATTATTTTCAACTTTCACAATCTATAGGAATTGATACACTTATAAATAAAAAATTATTAGCAGCAAATAATATATTTAGATATATAAGAAGGGTGAAATTGTGGCAATGACCAAGCTAAATAATATGAATGCTGAATTATTGGAATTTGTTGTTACTCCAAAAGTTGAAGTTTGTAACAAAAAAATTAAAGATTTAGATTTCCCTCGCTCCTCAATTATTGGTGGCGTTATACGCGATGGTGAGGGGCTTATAGCATTGGGAGATTTTGAAATTAAAAGCGGTGACCGTGTGGTGGTGTGCTGTCTTCCACAATCTATTAGAAAAGTTGAAAAACTATTTGTGTGATGAGTTCTTTAATTAAACTCAATTATAAAATTATTTTACATTTAATGGGGCTACTCATTACTGTAAATGGTGGCTTTATGTTGCTTTCTTCAATAGTGAGCTATTATTATAAGGATGGGGTTTTTGTCAATTTGGTTCTTGCTGGGTTAATCACTATGATTATTGGGGCTATTGTTATGTTTCTTACTCACAATAAACGAAAGGAAATTCAAAAAAGAGATGGTTATGTTATTGTGACTCTGGGTTGGGTTTTTATGTCATTGGCCGGCACTTTGCCTTATATTTTTACAGGCGCGATACCAAGTTTTACAGATGCTTTTTTTGAAACCATGAGTGGATATACCACTACAGGGGCTTCCATTTTAAATGATATTGAAAGTATTCCTAAAGGAGTGCTCTTTTGGAGAAGCATCACTCAATGGATAGGGGGTATGGGTATTATTGTTTTGGCAATTGCAATTCTTCCGCTATTGGGGATAGGAGGAATGGAGCTTTTTGCTGCTGAGGCTCCAGGACCCGGAAGTGATAAATTACACCCAAGAATTACAGAAACTGCAAAACGATTGTGGTTAATATATGTAGGATATACTGTTGCAGAAACTGTTTTATTAAAGCTCGCTGGAATGAGCTTTTTTGATGCGGTAAATCATTCACTAAGCACATTGAGTACCGGAGGATTTTCAACTAAAAATGTTAGTGTTGCCTATTGGAATGGACAACCATTAATACAGTATATTATTATTGTATTTATGTTCCTTGCTGGGACTAATTTTGTTTTAAGTTATTTTGCATTTAAGACCAAGTTCAGTAAAATATTCAGAGATGAGGAATTTAAATTTTACTTGACAATTATTATAACATTCACAATATCAGTATCTTTGTTAATATATTATGGGGCTGATGTATCACAATCTAGTATAGATCACCCTATGGTTTGGGGTAAATATGAAAGTGCATTAAGGCATGGAATGTTTCAAGTTATTGCAATAGTTACAACAACAGGATTTGTTAGTGCTGATTATACGATTTGGACATCATTTTTAACTATTTTCTTTTTTGGGTTAATGTTTCTTGGGGGTTCAGCAGGATCTACTGCTGGTGGGATTAAAATAGTTCGACATATTATATTAATTAAAAACGGAATATTAGAATTTAAACGTACACTTCATCCACGGGCGATCGTTCCTGTGCGTTATAATTTGAAGGGTGTAAACCAACCTATTGTATATAATATTCTTGCTTTTTTTATACTTTATATGCTATCATTTATTATTGGTGTTTTGGTGTTTTCCTGGCTGGGATTAGATTTTAAAACTGCCTTAGGAGGTGCAGCATCAAGTTTAGGAAATGTGGGCCCTGCTTTGGGAGATTTAGGACCGGTTAACAATTATGCTATTTTATCCAGTCCAGCTAAATGGTGGGCAACTTTTTTAATGCTAATAGGTAGATTGGAATTATTTACTGTATTGATTTTATTAACTCCTTTCTTCTGGAGGAATCGTTAATTTAAGGGTAGTCTTCTTGTACAGGAGTAAAAACATCAAGGATTTTACAATCTGTAATTGCTTTGCCAGAATGCTCTTCAAAAGATTCCATGATAGCAACATCTCCCTGACCACATATTTTTGTTGTTCCACTTATAGTTAATTGAAACTCTCCTTCTAACACTTGTGATACTTGAATATGAGGATGAGAATGAGTTGGAAGAACAGCTCCTTTTTTTACTTCTACTAATGATAAAGTTTGAGTTGAAGTATGAATAAATCGAGCTGTAAAACCAGGAATAATCTCTTTAGGGTCTATATTTTTAAACTTTTTAAACATAATTCAAAATTTTGAGATTCTTATTTAAGTGCTTCTTTAATTCTTCGCATAGCTTCAATTATATTTTCTTCCGAAGCTGCATAAGAAATTCTTATACAATTAGGGTCACCAAATGCTTCACCAGTTACAGTTGCTACATTTGCTTCTTCCAGTAAAAATAATGAAAAATCTGAAGCGGTTTCAATGGTTTTTCCTTTTAATGTTTTTCCGAGGTAAAAAGTAATATTTGGAAAAACATAAAAAGCACCTTGGGGTTCATTGGTGACAAAACCAGGTATATCAGTGAGTAAATTGAGTATAAGTGAACGACGCTCTTTAAAAGCATCTACCATATATTTAATTTTACTTGGTGAATTTTCAAGTGCAGATATGGTAGCACGTTGAGCGATACAATTTGCACCACTGGTTATCTGCCCCTGTATTTTATTACATGCTCGTGCAATCCAATCTGGTGCTCCAATGTAACCAATTCGCCAACCCGTCATTGAAAAGGCCTTAGAAACTCCATTTACGACAACAGTGCGATCATACATGTCTTCAAAAGAAGCCATAGAAGCATGATTTTCTGTAAAATTTATATGCTCGTATATTTCATCACTAATTACAATGATGTCTGGATATTTAACCAATACATCGGCAAGTGCTCGTAATTCCTTTTTACTATATACAGACCCACTCGGATTGCAAGGTGAGCTATAGATCATCATTTTACTTTTAGTTGTAATAGCTGCTTCTAATGCCTCTGGAGTTATTTTAAAATCAGATTCAATTGAAGTTGGAATTTCTATTGTGATGCCCCCGGCAAGTTTACTAATATCACTATAACTTACCCAAAAAGGAGCAGGAAGTAAAACTTCATCGCCTTTATTTAATAAAACCATCGCCAAATTTGCAATGGATTGTTTAGCGCCGGTTGAAACTACAATTTGTTTGGGCTGGTAGGTAAGCTGATTATCGCGTTTGAATTTTGTGATAATAGCCTGTTTTAATTCACCATAGCCATCAACCGGTGTATATGAATGATAATTCTCATTCACTGCATCAACAGCAGATTCTTTTACAAATTCTGGGATATTAAAATCGGGTTCTCCTAGGCTTAAACCTATAATATCTTTTCCTTCCTCTCTTAGTTCTCTAGCTTTAGCAGCCATTGCTAATGTGGCAGAAGTTGCCATAGCATTAATACGGTTAGATAGTTTTGGATTCATTTTTATTATACTGAAAGAACAGGTTTCTCACCTAAAGTTTTCAATTGTTTAAAGTGCCCTATTATTGCTTTTCGAGTTGTTTTATACTCGTTATACGGTAAATTAAACTCCAAAGCAGTTTGTTTTACAATTTTAGCTATTTTTCCATAATGAATATGAGAAATATGAGGAAAAATATGGTGCTCTACCTGGTGATTTAAACCACCTGTATACCAAGAAACAAATTTGTTTTTTGGAGCAAAATTTGAAGTGGTATAAAACTGATGGATTGCCCATGTTCTTTTTATGTTCCCTTTTTTATCTGGTAAGGGCATTTCGGTTTTGGGAACAACATGAGCTAATTGGAATACGACACTTAATATAATACCAGCAGTATAATGCATTACAAAAAAACCAATAAGAATTTTCCACCAAGCAATATCCAAAAATAAAATTGGTAGAACGATCCAAATTAAATAATAAATGATTTTTGTAAAAATTAATATGGTCCATTCCTTTGCTGGGTTAGGAAATTTACCATAGGATAGTTTTCGCTTCAAATAGCTATGCATTTGTTTGAAATCTGTTGTGATAGCCCAATTTATAGTTAAAAGACCATAGAGGAGAAAAGAGTAATACTTTTGAAATTTATGGATCTTAAACCACTTTGCATGTTTACTGAAACGGATGATTCTACCAGCATCAATATCTTCATCTTGTCCTTGTATATTTGTAAAAGTATGATGTAATACATTGTGTTGTACCTTCCAGTTATAAACATTTCCAGCTAATATATAAATGCTGCTTCCCATTAATTTATTAACCCATTTCTTACTTGAAAAAGAATCATGATTGCTGTCGTGCATCACATTCATTCCAACACCAGCCATTCCAATACCAATAACGACAGTTAAAAGTAACAATGCCCAATGGGGCATAGGAACAGTAATTATTAAAATCAGAGGTATTATAAAAATAGAGAACATTATAATGGCTTTGATATATAACTTCCAATTTCCAGTTCGTGCTATTTTATTTTCTTTAAAATAATGATTGACACGCTTATTAAGGGTTTTAAAAAATTTAGTTGAATCAGTTCTCGAAAAAGTTACTTGTTTATAATTCACAATTATTGTTTTTAGTTGGGATTAAACTAAATAATTTTATTTAAAAAAATAAAGTTACAAAATTACATATCTTATGTGAATAACGAGTAATTCTTTATGTTATTTTTTAACAAAGAAACTTTACTTTTGCACAATAATTATCATTATGAAACTTATACATGACTATTTTCCAGACCTAACTGAATCACAAATTCCAATCTTGATATAGCAACTTCAGTTGTTCAAATTGATGAATTTGTGATTCAGTTAGGTCTGGAAAATAGTCATGTATAAGTTTCATAATGATAATTATTGTGCAAAAGTAAAGTTTCTTTGTCAAAAAATAACATAAAGAATTACTCGTTATTCACATAAGATAT
>PVMS01050070.1_pt1 | contig 10253 bp, 7 predicted proteins | sample 1853461 | NCBI WGS metagenome assembly PVMS01 (sample SAMN08582032, study PRJNA380276) | Marine sediment metagenome, whole genome shotgun sequencing project. | isolation source: ocean sediment barecode stripped | collected 2017
CATAAGTCTCGGACCAGAGATGAAAGCCGTTGTCGACACGAATCAGCTGCGCGGTGATGCGGACCTGCGCACCTGCTTTGCGTACCGATCCCTCAAGAATATGATTGACGCCAAGCGCCTCGCCGATTTTGCGCAGGTCATCGTTCCGACCTTTGAACGCGAACGATGATGTGCGCCCTGCAACTTTGAGTTCAGTGATTGACGCGAGTGAATTCAGGATTTCTTCGGTAATGCCGTCGGAGAAAAACTCTTGCTCCTTGTCAGAGCTCATATTGACGAACGGCAGCACCGCAATGGATATTTCTTCATCCTCCGCAATGGACACGTCTTCCACCGCGACAGCTTCAGTGGGCTCCGGCTGACTGGTTTGCCGCTCCACCAGCAGCAAGGCGACCGACACAACCAGCGTTGCGATGATAATGAAGTTCAGCTTGCGTCCGGTCTCGCTCACCACAGACTGGGAACGATCAACCTCCGACTCTTTCTTGATCCCCTCCGGCGTAATTTCGAATGCCCAGGAAAATATCAGCGCCGGGACCAGGCCAATCGCCAGGATGACGAAGATCAATTTTGGTGCCCATTCCGGCAATTCGAGAATGGGGACAATGACATCGACGATCTGCAGCAGCACCCACGAGGCGATCGCATAAGCGATTCCCACACGAATAACATTGCGTCGACTAAGTTCGGTAAAGAGCGTCACTGTGCTTCCCCGGCACCGCCATTGTTCGCATGGCAAACCACGCGGTGCATGCTTGTTCTTGTTTGGTTACCGCGCAATTGCTCGGCCTGCAGTCTGTACATGGCGCTATCCCTGAGCGAGGCAGGCCCGATCATACCAATTCTCAGCGCCTTAAGAAGGTGTCGCCGCAAATTGGCAGACCGTTCAGCCCCGCCGCTCCGGCAATAGCGAGACCTGACCTCTGAATAGGGTAAAGTGAGGGTCGTGAATGACCCCGACGTAAAACTGCTGCTCCTGATACTGCTGGGTGCCGGTCTGGCCGGTGGACTGTGGTTTTTCAAGGACGACCTGTTTCAGCCAGACGAAGCGCCGGTCGTGGTTCTGCCGAATCTGACTATTGCCGAAGAACCGCCGGTGCGCAGTGGCCCTGCCTTTCCGATCACACCGACTGATACTTCGCCGTCTCCCGAAGGCAAGTTGGTACCGCTTCCACCCCTTGACGACAGCGACAGCTACTTCCTGCTGGCGTTGATAGACAGCTTTGGTTCGGGCGTTGGCGATGTGCTCGTCAATGAAGCGTTGATCGACAAATTCGTGGCAACAGTGGATAACCTGTCGCGCAGCCATGTGGCCGAGAAACTTCGGCCTGTTGGCAGATTGCAGGGCGCATTCGATGTCGATGTACTAGGCGGCGATTCGCAGCTAACTCTGAGCTCTGCCAATTATGATCGTTATAGTGCGTTGGTGAATCTGGTGGCCAGCGCCGATCTTGAAGTCGTCGCTGCGACGTACCGCCGTTTTTACCCGCTGTTTCAGGAATCTTACGTGCGCCTCGGCTATCCGAATGGCTACTTCAATGACCGCGTGGTCGAGGTCATTGACCATCTGTTACAAACGCTGGAACCCGTCGAGCCGGTTCGGCTCGTCCGGCCGCACGTGTTGTATGAGTTTGCAGACACCGAGCTTGAGGAACTCTCGAGTGGTCAGAAACTTCTGCTGCGCATGGGCCGCGAGAATTCAACAAGAATAAAACAAGTCTTGCGCAGCTTACGGACGCTGATCACCCAACCGGCCTGACAGGCGTCTCGTCGCAATCGCGATAAGACCGAGAATCAACAAGAACGGAAATCCGACCGCGCCGCCACTGTCTTCTTCCTTGGGTTCTACTATGGTAATGGTCCCGCTGACATCGTTGTTGGACAAATCGGCGTCCGCCTCAATTGACGACACTGTCACGCTGTAACTTTGTCGGCCATCATCCAGCCCGGTCAGGCCGACAGTCAACGTTGACGTTGACAGGTTTGGAAAAGTCGCTGCCTGACAGTCGATTTGCTGATCTGCCACGGTACAGGTACCAATACTCCAGCTCGCGCTGTTTGCTCGCACTCTGCCGCCGAACGAAACACCTAACGTTACACCGGTGGCATCCAACACCGAAAGATTCTGTAGTGTCGCCACTATCGTCAAATTCCGACTCAGGTTGACCGAAGTCGCAGGCAGGCTGTTTATCGCGAGATCGACTGCCGGATCCACGCTTATCTGCATGGACTCCAGATTATTGCTCAGCCTTTCGTCAACATCTGCAGTGACGGTCGCGGTGAGCAGACCAGCCCCGACAGTTGTCGGTGTTGTCGAAATCGAAATAGTGTTGTCGCTTAGACCTGGCACTTCACCCAATTCGCAGTCGACCGTGCCGGCGCCGTCTGTGCAACTGCCTATCGACGTTGTCACCGAGTCGATTGCCAGATTCGCAGGTACCGTAAACGTCGCCGCAACATTCATCGCCGGCAACGACCCATTGTTGGAAAGGGTGTAAGTAAGCGTCGTGTCAGCTCCCAGCAAGACCGTCGCGGACGGATTGCTTAACGCAACTGACATGTCTACGGTCGGCAACGCAGTGACACATGAGGCCCGCGCCGCGCTAGCTTCCATTATTGCGATCGTGCATTGGGAAAATTCGGTGCTACCATTGATTCTGGGTGCCATGATGAATGTCTCTGGCTCCGATGCGCAGGCTTCATCCGGGTCGCCATCATGCGGCGCACCGAAATTGTGGCCGATTTCATGTGCGGCGACCAGGCTGTCAAAGGAAGCGGTACCATTTCCCTCGCTAAGTCCTGCGCCAACCGAGGTTCGGCAGAGTACACCGTTGTAGGCGATGCCCACTGTGGTGCCATCAAGATCCCGTCCGGTCCACAGGTGCGTGAGACCCAGGCTGTTTTGGGCCGGCGTGTCTTCCCGATACGTAACAAGTTGATTGAGCAGCGTGACAGGGTCAGTTTCGTCGCCGAATGGATCGAGGTCGGGGTCGCTAAAGGTTTCAATTTCAGGAACGTTGATCTGTACGCCAATCTCCTGGCTGAAAATTCCATCTATCCGGTTCATTCGATCAACAATCGCGACAGCAGCGGCAGCATCACCCAATACATTCGTGAACTCGAAGTCGCCAACCGCTCCTATGTCAATCTCTGATACCGCGCCAGGTCCTTGTGCCGCAGCCGCATTTAGCTCGCCGACCAGTTTGCTGTACGTCGCCGAACCTGTGCCAGATAGAGACTCGGATCCGCAAGTCATCGAGCCGGGCTCAACATAGGTATCCGACAAGCGATAAATGACAGGTGACGTCGCCTCTACAATACTGTCACCGGGAGCCTCTATCGCGTACAGCTCTTGACCATCCCAGATAAACCCTCTGGGCGTGCCCTCAAACATGACAATGCGAGCCCATGACGCCGGGTTTCCGGCGATACCGCCGCGATAGATTCCTACGCCTGCCGGTATCTTGTTGCTGGCTGCGGTAGACAAGAACCTGTTGTTTGGCCGCAGCTCTAGCTCAAATGATTGGCCGAGCGCGTCGAAACTGAGTGTGTGGGACGCCGCGACCGAAAGTTTCTGATTCGGTTGAGCGTCTTTAGTCTGTGTACTTATGCGCTGCAGCGGTTCGTAGTGAGACACCGTGATATTGCCTGCCGAAGCCGCAGAAGCTGCGCCGCAGAGACTCACCAATACGCTTGCCAAAATCCGTTTTAGGGCTTTCATGACCGATACACCAGATTCGTGAAACATAAGTGTCCAGCTAATCAGAGGGCCGATTTACTGGCAAGGAACAGACCTGCGGATATCGACTAATGCGCAGCTCAAAGTGTGCGCCAGATCTCGCTATTTCAATAAAGCCACGTTTGGCGCGAGAACGGCGATATCAGGCCAAATTCTTTGTCAAATTCAACTTCTGCGCAACACCATTAGTTATCCCGTTACTTGCCGCGAATCAGCGCGCATTCGGCAAACTTGCCTGAGTTCTCCCATTCTTGCTGTTGCTCAGCAGTCAGCAGGAATTCGCCTGCATCGCTACTCTGAAAATACAGGGTAGCCAATTCGTCACCGGCGGCAGACTCAAACACGACCAACTGGCCCTCAATACGGTAGTTGCCCCGCATTGGGTAGCCTGGAAACTGCTTCACGATTGCATCGTCATTATCGACAACGATTGAATCGGTGAACTTCTCCCAGGCGAACTGCCCGTCACCAAGTTCAATTCGGCTACCGGCATAGGCCGGGCAAGCCGGAGAGTACGAGCCTTCGTGTATGGCACAGGCAACAAGCACAAGAACAGCAATCATGAGCGCGAAATATCGTGCAATCATTTGCAGACTCCGAATCGATTATCGCTGACTGCCGCGCGCGGCCGCCTCTCTCAATATCATTCGCCGATCCGGCCACGATTGCAATCGAAATAATGGACGGCAGCGAGATGCTCAGGCAAATGGTTGTTGTGGACCCGCCTGAATTCTAGTTCTTCCTGAACGAGTTGTCCGGTGTACCGGAGTGGCAGCCGAGGACCCAGGGGTAGGAATCTGTCATGTAGTACGCGTACTGATCGTTGACTGTCATTCCATTGCATACGTCCAGATCGCCATTTCCGGCGAACTCATAGTCATCAATGTAATTACCATCGTAGGCGCCTCCCGGATCTGTCGCACTGCTCGGCCGAGTCCCCTGTTTGAGTTGATAACCCGAAATTGCTGGTCGAAATCGTTACTGATGCCAGCAAGCGTTACGACATTCAACTCAAGGGTTCTGGCCGTACGCCATTCTCGCGTAGCGGTGATGGCAAATCGTGGCTCGGAACCTGCGACCTCAAGGCATCGTTCGGTATCGCCAACAAGAATTCGGCCATCCCGTACGGTGAATAACTGATCAGCAGCCCCGCGAGTCTTGCAGGTATGAGCCTGCAGCGGGTCTTCAAGTCTCAGGTGATCGCCCCCCAGACCGGTATCGAACGCGAAATTTCGCTGAGAGGCTTGGCGACGACCCTTAAGCTATGCTCTCATGCCAACGTCGGTAACGGCTCACTATTCATTTTCTGATCATCTGATCGTCGAGGATTTCTTATGCAACAAATGATTGCTGCTCTGTTGGCATTTTCTGCAAGCGTGGCTTACGCCGCGGACGACAATATTCTCGGCTACGACGAATCGTCCAGCACGGCGCAGCGTCGGACTGAAGCCGTGCTCGACGAAACTATTGACGCAAAACTTATGGACCAGTGGTTGCTGCGATTGTCAGCGGAACCGCATCACGCAGGCTCAATCGCCAGCAAAGAAAACGCGGAATTCATTGCGGAGCTGCTTGAGTCCTGGGGCTACGACGTTGAAATCGCGGAGTACTCAATCTTGCTACCTACCCCGAAGACCCGAGAGATCGAGTTACTTGGCCCTGATGGCTTTTCCGCCTCGCTGACAGAAGACACTCTGCCGGAGGATCCCAGCACGTCGGTTAGGGAAAACCTGCTGCCACCCTATAATGCGTTCTCAATTGACGGCGAAGTCGAGGCGGAATTGGTCTTCGTCAACTACGGCATGCCGGCAGACTACGAAATGCTGGAGCGTTACGGCATAGACGTCACCGGCAAGATCGCGATCGCGAAATACGGCCGTTCCTGGCGCGGCATCAAGCCGAAGCTGGCCGGAGAGAAAGGGGCCATTGGCACGATTATCTATTCAGATCCCGCTGACGATGGATATGCGGCCGGAGACGTGTATCCGAAGGGGCCGTTCAAAAACGATAGCGGTGTGCAACGCGGCTCGGTGATGGATATGCCGACTTACCCAGGAGACGTACTGACACCCGGAATCGGTGCTACAAGAAATGCCAAGCGCCTCGATCGCGACGACGCTGTAACAATTACCAGTATCCCGGTGCTGCCGATTTCGTATCGCGATGCATTGCCGTTGCTCAGCGCAATGGGCGGTGCGACAGTTCCTCGCGAATGGCAGGGCGGGTTACCAATCACCTACCATTTCGGCCCCGGCCCGGCACGCGTGCGATTGAAGGCAGAATTCAATTGGGACATGGTCACTGCATACAACGTCATCGCGCGCCTCGAGGGCAGCGAGTACCCGGACGAATGGGTCATCCGCGGCAATCATCATGACGGCTGGAATCATGGCGCATCGGATCCGCTGTCAGGTCAGGTATCAATGCTCGCCGAGGCAAGAGCGGTCGCGCTGCTCGCCAAAGCAGGCAATCGTCCTGCAAGAACGGTTATTTACGCCGCATGGGACGCCGAGGAACCCGGCCTTATTGGTTCGACTGAATGGGCCGAAGATCACGCGGCAGATTTGAAGGAACATGCGGTTGCCTATCTAAACACCGACTCATCGAGCCGCGGTTTTATCGGCATCGGCGGCAGCCATGTTTTGGAACGGTTTTTCAATCAGATTATCGAGGAAGTGGACGACCCTCGATCGTCACTGACTCTAAAAGAGCGGCGGCGTGCCCATACTCTGGTCAACGGCGATGATGCAGAGGCGGCCGAAGCCAGAGATCGCGCTGACCTGAGGATATACCCAATGGGATCTGGCTCAGACTACACGCCGTTCCTGCAGCATCTTGGCATCGCGTCGGCGAATTTAAGCTTTGGTGGCGAGGGCGGTGGCGGCAGCTACCATACGCTTTACGATACCTACGAGCACTTCACGACCTGGCGTGACCCGGGGCTGACCTACGGCGCAACGCTCGCCAAAGTTACCGGCCGCGCAACTCTGCGGCTGGCAAATGCGCCAAGACTGCCGTTCGAGTTCAAGGGTTTCGCTGACAACGTTGCAAAATATGTCGCGGAGCTTGAAGAGCTGGCAGATAACATGCGTGGCGATGGGGAGCGCGTAAATAAACTAATCGCAAATGGAACGTATGCCGCGGCACTTGACCCGGACAAGACACTCGGCGTTCCGCAACCGAAGCCGCTTGTTCCGTTTTTCAATTTTGCGCCGCTGAAAAATGCTCTAGACCGCCTGCAGGTCGCGGCCAACGACTTCGACATTGCCGCGAAAAACCCGACGACCTCGGAAGAGATAAACAGGCTCTTGTTCACCAGCGAGAGATTGTTAACGCGTGAAGCCGGCCTCGAAGGCCGACCCTGGTACAAACACCATATCTATGCTCCGGGGTTTTATACCGGCTACGGTGTCAAGACCATTCCCGGTGTACGTGAAGCGATCGAGCAAGAAAAATTTGACGTCGTAGAAGCACAAATTATTATAGCGGCCGACGTCCTGAATGGAATGGCGGAACGTATCGACGAGTTAAGTAACCTGGTCGGCAGCGAAACCAGTTAAGGAGCCGGGTTCGCCATGAGTCTGTCCTGCTGGGCGGATTCGGAGCCAGACGACAGGATATGTCTGTGGGGATAGGGGGGAGAGAACACATCCTGTCGCCGGTTCCGTCATCTTTCCTGACGGTGCAGCTATTCGCTACAACGTCTCGCTGTTAGTATCCTGATCATGGCCTTGTCGTTCGCCGCGACCCGCGCGCTGTCGCGCGCCGCCGCGGTTGCCCCAGTGGTCACGGATCTCGGCGAATTTCGCTTTCTGTTCATCGTTTAGCACCGCGTTGATCTCGCCTTGAATGCGATCTCGAAGAAGTAAGCCTTCGGTAACCATCTGGCCTTCCTGTGCGGCGAAATCGCTAAGTACCGCGGCGCGACTGGGATCATCCGCATCCAGAGAGCGCACGGTCTCGCGACGGGTCTGCATGCTTTCGCGTAGCGCCTCCATTTCCGGCTTCGCGGAATCAAAAATATTCTGTACGCTCTGGCGCTGGGTCTCGTCCAGCTGCAGGTGCTCGGCTATTCTGTCGACAAACTGACCGGAATCGCCCCATCCGCCGCCTGGCATTCCCGAACGGCCACCATTAGAACGCTCGCCGGACTGGGCGAAAGCGTTGACTCCCGCTACTGACACGGCCAACAAAACCATAATTGCTGCAACACTTACTCTCATCCGGGTTCTCCTTTGAGTTCATTTGGTTCACCAACAACGGTGATGTGCCAACCATACGGGCTTGATTCTCGGGTTGTGTCAGCAGGCTCATAAGTACTGCAAAGATTTGTCAGGTCGTGCGATTAAGCGTTGAATGCCAACCGGCAATACTCCACGATGTATTCAGACATAGGCAAACAGTTCAAGAGAATTACCAGTGGCAGCCGAAATTCTTATTATTGATGACGACCACGAACTCGGTGAAATGCTGGGTGAGTTTCTCGCGCCCGACCATTTGCAGCTCACTGCCTCGCATACAGGCGAAGATGGTTTGGAGGTATTACAGACGAAAAAATTCGATCTGCTGATTCTCGACATCATGATGCCGGGAATGAGCGGCCTCGACGTGTTAAAGAAAGTCCGTCAGACAAGTGACATACCCGTCATCATGCTGACCGCCAGAGGTGAGGATATCGATCGTATCCTGGGACTCGAATTCGGGGCCGACGATTACATTGCGAAACCGTTTAATCCGCGCGAACTGGTTGCTCGAATAAAAGCAATCCTGCGTCGCATGCAGCGCAGCACCAGCGACGCCAATCGTCAGGTCGTCGGTGCACTTGAACTTGATACTCGCACACGTAGCGTTACCGCCAATGGAAATTCGGTGCGACTAACTGGCACTGAGTTTGAAATTCTAAACTGCATCATTAGCTCACAGGGCGCGGTAGTCAGTAGAGAATATTTGAGTGAACAGGCCCTTGGGCGCCGATTGCTGCCATACGATCGCAGCATTGATACCCACATCAGCAATCTTCGCGGCAAGCTCGAGCGTGCGGGGCTTACTGATCCGGCGATTGTCAGTCAACGCGGTGTTGGCTATCGACTGGTGCCAAAAGAGTAACAGCCATGCGAAGCCTTCTTGCCCGCATCTTTTTCGCTTTCTGGTTGATCATTGCAATCACGATCGGCGTCGCCGCAATAATTGGTTATTCCTACTCGGAAAGAATGCGCGAAGCATTTGAGAGCTTTGAGGCCAGTGACACCATGCTCGAGGCAAGCGCCGCGCTGCAGCGCGGTGGTCGCAGTGGCCTGGAAAACTGGCTGCAGGATTTGCCTGACAGCATGCAGGTTGCGGTTTATGTCATTGACGGCCGAGGCGAAGACTTGCTGAATCGCAGGGTGCCTTACAGCATTGCTATGGCCATGCAACGATTTGGCGGCCGTCGTGACCAGCTTCGCACACCACCGCCCGACTCCAGTAATCTGCGCCCGGCGCGACCTCTAACGCAAATGATCGGGCCGGATGATCGCGTCTACACTTTTTTCGCCACGCCAAAACGCGGGCGCGGCGGACAGTGGCTGAATGAGAATAGTTGGATGTACTTTCTATTTCTGGCGGTCGCAGTGAGCGCTTCAGTTTCGTATCTGCTGGCCCGCGCGATATCCAAGCCGGTCAGTCGTTTTAGAGAAGCCGCGGTGGCCATTGCCGCGGGAAATTTCGATACGCGAGTCGCCGAAAAAGTGGGTACGCGCAGAGATGAAATTGGTCATTTGGCGCGCGACTTCGACCGCATGGCGGACGAATTACAAACGGCGTGGCATCAACAAACAGAGCTCACACGAAACGTATCGCATGAGTTGCGCTCGCCGCTCGCGCGGCTGCGCGTCGCGCTGGAACTGGCACGCCGTAAAGCTGGAGACCTGCCAGAGTTCGCAAAGATCGATAAGGAAACAGAACGGTTGGATGATCTGATCGGCCAGATTCTTGACTACGCTAAAATGGAGGCGCGCACCGGCGACGAGCCCACCCGGGTTCAGCTGGATGATTTGTTGCACGTAATCGTTGAAGACGCCCAGTACGAATGCCGGTCAAGTGGGATTGAAGGTGTCACCGTGGATCTGGCGATAGAGAGCACCCCGAGTATTGATGGCTTCCCGGTCGCTTTGAGTAGTGCCATCGAAAATGTGCTTCGCAATGCAGTACGACATAGCCCGGCGAATCGGGCAGTTACCGTCACCTTGCGCCAGCATTCTGCAAGTGCAGAGATTGAAGTTATTGATCAGGGAGGCGGTGTGGATGAGGCCGACCTTGACAGTCTGTTCGAGCCGTTTTTCAGGTCCCGCACATCGAAAAGTGACAAGTGGCCGAATGGCTCCGGGCTGGGGCTCGCAATTGCTCGCCGCGCAATTCAGAAAAACGGCGGAACCATCAGCGCAAGCAATTCCGCCGACGGCGGATTGCGAGTGACCATTGAGCTGCCTCTTAATGTGGTGGGAACGCCCGACTAGCCAGGTCATTGGGGTCAGAG
>PVMS01012528.1_pt1 | contig 10252 bp, 15 predicted proteins | sample 1853461 | NCBI WGS metagenome assembly PVMS01 (sample SAMN08582032, study PRJNA380276) | Marine sediment metagenome, whole genome shotgun sequencing project. | isolation source: ocean sediment barecode stripped | collected 2017
GAGGGTGATGGCCTCTTCGTAGGCGACTCCCTCCAAATAGGCCTCGACGTCTGCAGAGTCGGCCATGCCCATGAAGAGGTCGTCGCCGGTGCTGGACGTGGCTGCGATCCGAACGTCGAGGACGTCGGTCAACCAATCGAAAACCCACGACGGACCTTCATCGACGACAACACTGTCGACGACGATCGCATACGAACCAATCTCCAGACGCTTGGCATCGGACACGAAGAAGTCGTCGGCGTCCTGGTCCGCGTTGGCGATCAATAACGCTCCCGCGAAGAACGCCGCGGCCACCAATAGCAGCAACGCTCCGAAAATCACGGAAAGGATCTTGCCGATACTCATACTGTCTCCTTTTCCCCCCAACGACTATCAACGGGGCAGCAACGAGCCGGGTAGAGCCAAAGGTCCCAAACCCGGTCTCGCGTCCCCATGATCGAGAGGGAGGCGTCGACTCCCGGTGCACTGCACTCGACCGCACTGCGTGGACGGAAAGCACACGACCGCACTTATAGGCGGCTGAACACGACCTCACGGACCGCACATAATGCCGGTTATGGGTGGGCTATCTGGTGTCTGAAGCGTTATGAGTATCCAGCTAGTCCCTTGAAGGTGGCTTCGGCCTGCTGCCTGTTCCACTTGCTGATCCACATCGGTAGATAGATCCGTTGGAAGCCGACCTGTTCCCAGGTGTGCAATGTTTCGTAGACCTGGTCCCAGGTGCCGACCGGAATGTCGAGGTCGATGATCCGTTGCTTCACTTCCTCGGGTTCGATTCCCCGTTCGTCGGCTCTCTGGGCAATCACGTCATCCAGTTCGGCCTGGGTATCGACGCCAATGATGTTTATGACGGTGGAGATGAGCAGGTTGTCGGGGTCACGGCCGGCTGCTTCAGCCGCCTCTCGTGCCCTTTGGATGCGAACCTTCATGTCTTCAAACCCGTCAACTTCAATGATGTTGAACTCGGAGGCGAACGTTCCTGCGAGTCGAGGGACCTTCTTGGGGCCTCCCCCGCCGATCATGATCGGGACGGGTCGGTCCGGAACGGGTGTGTGAGGAAAGGCTTTCAGCGTGTAGTGGTCGCCGTCGAAGCCGGGATGCGACGGATCGAAGAATGCCCTGAGATAGCCGAGGATTTCTTCCAGCTGGTCGAAACGCTCCCCAACTGGCGGATAAGGGATACCGAAAACGGAATGCTCCTCGTCCATCCACCCCACACCCAACCCGAGCTTGAAACGGCCACCCGACATCTCATCCAGCGTCACCGCCGATTTCGCCACGACTGCGGGATGGCGAAAGGTGATCGGCGTAACCAGGGTGCCGATTTCGATGCTCGAAGTCTCCCGAGCAAGTCCAGCTAGCTGCACAAGAGCGTCGTAGGCAGGAAGATCCCAGCCTGTCTCCATGTCATACGACATCAAGTAGTGGTCGGGGACCATCACAGACGCGAGACCCCACTTCTCTCCCAATGTTGCCGCCTCAACAACGGACTCGTAGGCATAAGCCACGTGCACACCAAATTCCACATCCGCTCCTCTTCAGGTACCGCAAACCTATTCACCGACCGCGCACATAACGGCACTTATGGGCGACGGATCACGACATCTCGAATCGTCTGTCAATTGTCCTGGTGTGTTGTCCGTCTGTAGATTCAGCGGCAAGCCAAAGCAGTAGGAGGGGGTTCCAATGCGTCGTTCGCTGGTGGCGTTCATCTCCGTAATCCTGGTAGTCAGTGCATGCGCTGCTGCTGATGGCGATCCTGGTTCAACCCTCGACGTATACGTCTCTGCCTACAACGGAGGCGACATCGGTGGAGTGATGGAGTTGTTTTCCGAAGAATCGGTGGTGATCGGCCACCCATTCGACAGCGAAGCAAGGGGTCTGACAGAGATCCGGTCCATACAACTCAGAGACATAGAGCATGCAGCCAGTGAGAACGCTTACACGATCTCGAATGTGGAGGTCACGGCCAACACCGTGACCTGGGATCACGTCACGCTCGACCATCATGGTGTGCAACGGTGCAATCACGGGCATAGTGCTGTTATCGAGGACGGCAAGATCTTGTCGTGGACCTGGCCTGGTGGTGGATTCGACTGTCCCTGACGATCCCCCAGGCCGCACATAACAGCACTTATGTGTTCTTGGCTGGTCGTCCGTGATCCCTAGCCTTTGACGCGCTTATGGTGGTTGCTGATTTGAATTTGAGGTGATCGTTTGGCTGATGCAACGAAGCTGATGGTTTGGATAGATCAGGATCTCTGCACTGGTGACGGGATCTGCGAGGAGATAAGTCCTGACGTTTTCGTGGGGCGAGACGATGGTCTTTGGGTCGTGAAAGAGGAGTCCAAATATTTTGGCGACACTGTGGTGTTCGATGGTGAACAGGCACCCGACGGCGCACGCGGCCTCGCACGGATTCCCGATGCTCTCATCGAAGAAGTGATCGAGTCGGCTGAGGAGTGCCCTGGAGAGTGCATCATGATCGAGCCCTACCGCGAGGATGCGGTTGATGCCTAGTACTCGACTACGCCCGATAGAGAGAGTCATTCTTAGGCTCCTTGGAGAAGGAATGTCAACCTCGGAGATAGGACGACGCATCGGCAAACGCCCCGGCACGGTTCGTCGAATCATCACCATGATCGACTACAAAAAGGACCTAGAAGCCGCCGTCTCCGTTCAAAGAAACAAGACCCCTTTGGAAGCGGTGGTGCTGAGACTCAGAGCGAATGGAGAGAATTACGGCGCAATCGGCGCCAGGCTCGGTCGAAGTGGCGCCCATATCCGTAGGATCGAGTCATACGCATTGCTCAAATCCTCCTAAATTTCATATCCATACCTACTAGGTCGAAACAGCACCAAAACAGTCCACAGGCCCGCACATAACGGCACTTATGGGCGGTGTGACCGTTGACATCAATACGATGATCGGATGCGGTTCGATCTGAAGATCGAGGATCTGTCAGGGTTCTTGGACAAAGCTGTGGTGGCAACCCTTGCAACGTACGGTGCGGATGGGACAGTGAGGCTGTCTCCCGTCTGGTGTGAATGGTTAGACGATGGATTCAACGTGGTGATACCTGATGGGGATCTCAAAGCACGTCACTTGAAACGAGACAGCCGAGCCTCTCTAGTCGTATACGAGAACGACCCGCCTTATCGGGGAGTCGAGATTCGTACAACAGTGGTGTTGACCCATGAGGGAGCGCACGAAGCGGAAGGCCGACTGGCGTACAAGTATCTAGGGGCGGACAAGGCTGAGTCTTGGTTGGCATCCACAAACTGGGACCCGCTTCTGGTTCGGCTTGAACCAGGCGAAATACGAGCGTGGGACTTCGCCGACGACGACCTATAGACCCCAAACCAGCCGCACATAACGGCACTTATGGGCGGCGCAGAATGCGGGTGTGGTGTGGTGCGGGCCCGCTCGGTTTACTTGATGATGCGATCTTCGAGGTGGCTGCCGAACAGCTCCGAGTAGCGCTGAGTGATCTCGTGCATTCTCGTAGAGCCAGGTTCGGGACGGTCAACACCGAAGACGGTGGTAGGAAAGTCGAGTTCACGTTGCATAGCCCATATCTCTTCGTGGGCCTCGGGTGGGAACAGCCTGGCCGGGTCACCGACTGCGACCCACCCGATTGGAACAGTGGCATCTGCCTCGAGTCGAGTATTGACATGGACAACACCGTTGATCCGCACTTCGGCGCGCTCTTCGATCCGAGCCCCTGGAAACACCGAAACCCCGGTAGCGAGGAACACGTCATCATCGATGACAGCTCCATTAATATGACTATGCGGTCCTACAAGAACATGGTTCCCCAGACGAGTCCCATGACCGGACCGGCCACGAAGCACAGCGTTCTCCATAACGATGCATTTCTCACCCAACTCGACAGGCCCACCATCCGCGGTGATCACCGCCCCGAAGAGAACTCTGCATCCCTTAGCAAGTCGAACGTCGCCACTCACGACTGCCGTCGGAGCCACATACACATCGTCGGCGAGAACCGGACTGGCATCTTCGTGTTCGATTAACACGGCAAACCTCCAAAGACTGACTTTGAGGCCATTGTTACCCGCCTTTGACGACCGCACATAACGGCACTTATGTACGGCTGATTTTGCGGCGGGATGGTTCTCGGTCGGGTAGCCGATTGGACATCTTTCTTGCTGACGTTCCCCAACGAATCGCATTCAAGGCCCTCGGTGCCGACAATGGAGCACCCATGCGTGCAATCAGTTACTCCGATCATGGTCCCGCTGACGAGGTCCTCAAACTTGTCGAAATTCCTACGCCTGAACCCGATCCAGGCGAAGTGCGGGTTCGAATCTTCGTTTCAGGCGTCAACCCCACCGATTGGAAACAGCGCGCCGGGACGGGGCCTGTCGAAAGCGGATTTCAGATTCCCAATCAGGACGGAGCCGGCATTATCGACGCGGTCGGGAGCGGTGTTTCACCAGAACGGGTAGGTCAGCGGGTCTGGGTCTACTTCGCTGCCTGGCAGCGTCAGGGTGGAACAGCCGCCGAATATTTGTGTCTCCCCGAAACCCAGGCCGTACCTCTTCCCGATTCGGCATCGTTCGACCTTGGAGCGAGTCTCGGCATCCCCGCACTCACCGCACACCGGGCGCTCTTCGCAGACGGCCCGATTGACGACGCCACGATTCTCGTCACTGGCGGAGCGGGGGCTGTTGGCCATGCCGCAATCCAACTCGGACGCCGAGCCGGTGCCCGAATCATCACCACTGTCTCCAGCACCGCCAAAGCCGCGGTCGCTGAAGCCGCAGGTGCCCACACGGTGATCAACTACAAGGATCCGGACACGATCGACCAGATTCGGGCGGCGGCACCGGACGGCATAAACCGCATCATTGATGTTGCCCCTACAGCCAACACCCATATCACCACCGCCGTGCTCGGCCCTGACGGAACCATCGTCACCTACGCCAACGACGGGCCGCTTCCACTCATGACCCATATGCAGGCGAACACGACAATTCGCTTCGTTCTCGTCTACACCATGGGAACCGCCGCCATCGACGCTGCCGTGGACGGCACCAGCGAAGCCGTCGCAGACGGAACATTGCGGACACTGCCAATCACCCGATTCTCTCTTGAGGAGACAGCAGCAGCCCATGACGCCGTCGAAACAAACACGCTGGGCAAGATTCTCATCGATATCGACTAGGCCGCACATATGGCACTCATGGGCGACTTGCTTCTGCGATCCACTGCAAACGGTCTGCAAACGGTCTGCAAACGCACCAGCAGACACTGGGGGATACTCGAAGACACTGGCGGAGATGTTTTGCCTGGAATTCCTCAACTTGGGGCTACGCAACAGCACAGGAGGACACCAGCGGACACGTGGTGCATTGGTCTCATAACCCGAAGGTCGCGGGTTCAAATCCCGCCCCCGCTACGAACGAATACCCAGGCACTGCCTGGGTATTCTCCTTCTTTCAGGGCTAGCTGCTGCGTCGCTTTACGAGTCGGCTTCTAACTTTCTTCTAACGCGAGTCCCCATCCACGAGTTGGGCGACCACATCGGCTAGGTCTTGTTCCAGTCCCGGCGTGACATGCGAATATGTGTCGAGTGTGATGGAGACGTTCGCGTGGCCGAGACGCTCGGATACAACTTTCGGATTGCGATTGGCCTGGAGAGCGATTGTGGCGTGCGTGTGCCTGAGGCCGTGGGGCGTGAGGCGCTCCATGCCACTCGACTCCACAAGCCTGACAAATAGTTTCGTGAAGCGGTCAGGGCGTGTCCCCAGATCAGGGTCCCATATCCGCAAACGCGACCATCCCCCGACTCCAACGAGAGACCATACCGTCCTGGGCCACCGGCTAGCCTCAGTTAAGGCAAACTAAGTTGACTTGACTAGGCTAGTTCTCTAGCCTTAGAGTTAGGAAGAAGCGAGACCTCATGAAGCAGCTTCGAGCGATCGCCAGGGCCGGCGGCACGGACTTGGAGTTCGTTCGAGAGGGAGCCAACCACGAGGTCTGGTCGATCGGAGACAAGCGGCTCGTTATCCCTCGGCATCGAGAGATCAACGAGCACACTGCAAAGGGCATTATCAAAAGAGCGGAAGAGGTGGCGACGGATGGCGACGAGTAACACAGCACCGGCAAAGGCGCACCGGGTCGAAGTGGTTCGTTCCGGCGAATGGTGGGCGATCACTGTGCCGGCGTTCGTCGGCGTGTTCTCTCAGGCCAAGCGGTTGGACCAGGTCGAAGACAGAGCCCGCGAGGCCATCTCTTTGATGCTGGAAGTCGATGAAGACGATGTCGGCGACCTCGATATCGTCGTGACACCGCCTGCCCGCGTAGCCGATCTGCTGGAGACACTGGAGGAGTCAGTCGCCGCGGCTGACGAAGCGACTCGCTCCGCGGTAGCTGTCCGACGTGAAATCGCCGAACTGCTCCGCGATGAAGGTCTCCCAATGCGCGACGTCGGTGAACTCATTGGTGTGTCCCACCAGCGAGTCAGCCAACTACTCGCTAGCTGACCTTGGCACGCCGACTCGTGCACGTAGTGAGAGTCAGATAATCGATGCTTTGGTGGCCGTTCGGGCGGCCGGGATCTCCTCGGGCAAGATCAGTGAGACTCTCGGTACGTCGGCTCAGGCTGCTCAGCAGCGGTACGGCGAGGTCGTCGAGCAGGTGTGACTCCATCGCGCGTCCATCGCGCGAGAGAATGCGAAGCGACGGGAAACAACGCGAAGCATTGAGAACAAAAAGCCCAACTGCAGTATGGCTTTCAGGTCAGCACCAAGCCGAAGATCAAGGCTACGACAAGCGCCGCGATCGTATGCTTGTTCGACATTCCGACACCGACGAGAAGCCCCACCCCAAGCCACCACCGCGGATCGACCCCATCGACGAGCGCTGCAACCAAAACGATCACGGCAGCCCAGAGCATTACATCGAACGTCGCTGTGCTTAGCAAGTGGCCAACCGCAAGGTAGAACCCTCCTACCGCCGCGAACCCCGATGCAGCCGCGACAGCGATGCCTCCACCGAAGCGTCTAGCCAGGACTGCCGCCAGGACCACAACCAAGCCTGCGCTCACCGCCGGGACCAACCGGAGTGCCGTCGGAGACACAGCGCCAGGGAGTAGATCTGCGATCTTGGCGACCGCAGGTGTCAAGGGCGGTTGGTCGACGTAGCCCCATGCAAGTCTCCGCCCCGCGACCACGAAATAGAGCTCATCACGATGGAATCCGTACCGGGCCGAAACAGCCAGAAGCAGCAGGATGACGCCACCGGCAAAGGCCCAAACTGCTCCGGGCAGTCCCTGGATCCAATGTCGAAGTGCACGTGACGATGATGAACGATTGGATTGGTTGCTCAACTCCACCAGACAAGGTCCTCTGTATCAATCCTGCGGTTGGCGATCGGTGGCTCTCTAATCGGGCGTTGTCACTGTATTCCAGAACCAATTGACCGAAACAGCAGTGTGTTGTCCGTCGGTTCCCTTGACGAAGAACATCAACAGACTGCCATCGTCATCCTTGGAGTCGCCCTAGGAATCGCTATCAGCACTCTCGGATGACGACTCGGATCCTACGGTCCGACTCATAGCGGACGAATATCGATTGAGGCCACACAATCGCGCGTCCATCGCACGAGAGGATGCGAAAAGTCTTGTGAAGGTCCTGGCGCAGCCCGGGAAGTACTCGGCCACGGTTGATCCCGTGGTGTCACCCATATAGCCGAGGGAGTGCAGGCCAACCCGCAATTCTTCAGGAGAGTGGCCTCCTTCTTCACCAGCCTTCCTGGGGTTCGGGTGCTTTGGCGATCTGAGGCGTTGTCATGAGACGGGATCGTGGTTGGGGCAGTGTTTGGGCTCCCAATTGGCTGAGTATATCTAATTAGATATACTTCACTTCATGACGATCGTTAGACAAATTCGCGAGGCTGCCAGGTTGACCCAAATCAAGCTGGCCGAACTCGGTGGGACCTCACAACCAACCATCGCGGCATATGAGTCCGGGGCGAAGGTACCGAGTCTCAGGACCCTTCGGCGGTTGGCCGCTGCTGCCGGCTTCGAACTCGATTTAGGGGTTACGCCACCTCTGACCAGGGAGGAGCGTAGAAGTCTGTATCTTCACCGAGCCATTGTTCGGGTGCTTGTTGAGGATCCGGGGGTCGTCATCGAACGGGCCAGGTCGAATCTCCTGAGAATGAGTGAACTCCATTCTGGCGCCAAAGACCTGTTGGACGAGTGGGGTCGGCTGCTCGACGGTTCGATCGATGTGCTCCTAGAGACGTTGACCAGCATGCGCCCACGTGCTCGTGAGTTGAGGCAAGTAACGCCGTTCGCCGGAGTCCTCGGCGCGGCGGAAAGGGCGTCGGTCTATCGAGGTTTCCGTAAGGCGGGAGTTGCGTCGTGAACCGGGAGCAGTTCGACCATGCCATCCGAGCTGCCGCCGCAGTCGTCGGCGTCTCGGAAGTAATCGTGATAGGAAGCCAGGCAGCCCACGCGTCGATAATCGGTGAACTCCCAGGGGTCGCCATGCGATCAGTGGAGACCGATATCGTCATCCCCGGTGACCAGGATGGAGAAAAGGCCGACCTTGTCGACGGCTCGATTGGAGAAGCTTCGATGTTTCACGAGACGTTCGGCTTCTATGCCCAGGGTGTTTCGATAGAGACGGCGCTGTTGTCCAACGGTTGGGAAGAGCGGCTCGTCAAATACGAAAGTCCCGCGACCAATGGAGTGGTGGCGTGGTGTCTCTCGCTAGAGGATTTGTTCGTGTCGAAGGGGTTGGCTGGGCGTGAGAAGGACTTCGAGTTCTGCCGATCCCTGCTCGACATAGGTGCCGTTGACACCGATCTGGTTAGGTCGCTACTCGAGGCAACAGACGCAGCCAAGGCCAAGAAGAAACTTGCGCTCGAATTACTTTCGTCGGGTTCATAACCCGAGGTCAGGGGTTCAAACTCGGCGGGTGTTTCGAGGAGTACGAACCCCGCGAAGGTGACGAGCGCCCGGTCGAGAGTACCTTCTCCAGCGAGCCGCTTTGAACTGTGCTCGAAGTGAGCGTCAGGTCGTTGACTGGATCGCGCGTCCATGTACATAGTGCGAAGATCAAGTGAAGTTGATCGCTGTGGATCCCGTGATTCTGGACAGCGCCCGGAAGCACGGGTCGAAGACGAGAACATGTCCACGCCTATCGGAACCCAATACGTGTGTTCGACCCTGGTGATCTCGTAATGCTGATTGGAGGCGATCAGAACCGTCACCTGCTGGAGGTCGGTATCGCCGAGGGCGAGGGTGTCCAGTTCATCGTCCATGCCATGCCCGCCAGATCGAAGTTCCTGAGGTGAGAGTTATGCCCCGATCCATCCAAGACATCCTTGACCACGCCGACGACTGGCTAAGCGTTTCGAGGAGTACGAACCCGGTGAAGCAGTCGAGCGCTCTGTCGAGGAGTATCAACTCCGCCGGGCCGTGCTAAGTCGTGCCCGTAGTGAGCGTGAGATTGTGAACGCTGTCGTGCGTGCACGGGCGGAGGGGATCTCCTGGAGCAAGATCGGCGAGATTCTCGGAACGTCGGCCCAGGCCGCTTAGCAGCGGTACGGCGAGGTCGTCGAGTAGGTGTGACCCCATCGCGCGTCTATCGCGCGAGAGGATGCGATCTAACCGAGGCTTTCACGGTTGCTCTCTTTTCCGGCCCTGACTCTTGGAACCCGGTAGAAGGCGCTGAATTGGCCAGCTCTATTGGAACTGAGAGAGCGGCGAGGTGCTGTCTAGGCCTTGACTGTCCATCGGCCGGGGCAGCCTTCGCAGTCGAGCCAGACTTGTTCTGGGGGTTCGCCGGTGAGGAGACGTTCCGCGTCTTCTCTGAGGAGCACTCCGATCAGTCCCCCTTGAGGTGTGGTGACAACCACGAGTGTGGTTCCTCGTTTGGTCATCCTCTCGACGAGAGGCTGGAGGAGCCCGTCGGGTCGAACCGTGGTGGGTCCGGGTGCCATCACATTCTCAACGGTGGTGTCGGCTTCTGCTTCCCACGCCTGGTTGCGGAGTCGTCCGACGACCAGTCCATCGCAGTCGACGACGATGGATTCGTCCCATCCAGCGTCAAGGGTGCGAGACCAGACATCTCCAAGCTGTTCGGTGGGGGTGGATGTCGGCATGTCGGGTCGGGTGGCGTCCGCCACTCGTTGGACCGCAGCCGCTGTGCCTTCGGTGGGGAGCCCTGAGGCTTTCCAGTCGGCGATTCCGGCGACGTAGTCGTAGACCTTTCC
>PVMS01029809.1_pt1 | contig 10251 bp, 6 predicted proteins | sample 1853461 | NCBI WGS metagenome assembly PVMS01 (sample SAMN08582032, study PRJNA380276) | Marine sediment metagenome, whole genome shotgun sequencing project. | isolation source: ocean sediment barecode stripped | collected 2017
ACGCGTACATGGCGTCTGGGTCGGAGCGCGCGATCGCCAGGCCGATGCGGCCCAGATCCCCCTTCGGCAGCCCGTCTTCGGGCGTGAGCCGCGTCCACGTGTCGCCTCCGTCTCGCGATACGTGCAGGCCGGAGCCCGGCCCGCCCGACTCGAAGAACCACGGCCAGCGGCGGTACTCCCACATGGCAGCGAAGAGGACGTCGGGGTTGTCGGGGTGCATGACGAGGTCGGCGGCGCCCGTCCTCTCATCTACGTAGAGGACCTTCTCCCACGTCTTCCCGCCGTCCCGCGTGCGGAAGACACCGCGCTCGGCGTTCTCGCCCCACTCGCGGCCCAACGCCGCCACGTACGCCACCTTCGGGTCCTCCGGATGAAGAACAATCCGTGGGATCCGCTCACTGGCGTCGAGCCCCAGGTGCGCCCAGGTTTCGCCCCCGTCGCGTGTGAGATAGACGCCGTTCCCGACCGAGACGCTGTTTCGGACGTTGCCTTCGCCCGTGCCGACCCAGAGCACGTCGGGATCCGCCGGGTGAACCGCGAGGGCTCCGATGGCGGCCACCGGCTGGTCGTCGAAGATCGGCTGGAAGGAGAGCCCCCCGTTCGTGGACTTCCACACGCCCCCCGTCGCTGCGCCCACGTAGACGATCTTCGGGTCGGAGGGAGCGGCCACTACGTCGGCCACGCGGCCGCTCATTCCGGCCGGACCGATCGACCGGGCCTGCATCCCGGCCAGCAGCTCCGGCTCGACCTGGGCGACGCCCCGGGCTGGGGCGGAGAGAATGGAGAGGGTGGCGGCGGCCAGCACGAATGGTCTGATTCGGAATGGTCCGACCTGTCGACGGGGCACACGGGCTTCGTGGTTCACGGGGCGTTCCTCATCTGAGCCTGGTCTGATCCTATGGCGCTGTGGGTTCCCAAGAGATCGGGCGCGCAAGTTATCGAATCTGTCCCGTGAATAACCAGAGGTCGGCACGTCGCTTGCTTCGCTTCGCCCCGGTTTCGGCACTCCTCATCGGGGTTGCCGGGGGCACCGTGGGGGCGGGCACGGCGAACGCACAGGAGAGGGACGAGCCTCGGCCGCGAGCCGCTCCCACCGACGCCGTGACCGCGGATTCCGCGGCCGCCGATACGCTCGCTCAGGTTCTCGAGACGTTGATGGTGCGGGTCAAGCGCCCCCTGGTGATCGGTGGGTCGAGCGCATTCGAGGCGGACCTGGACTCGATTGCCTTCCTCGAGCCCTCCGCTACGCTGGCCGATCTGTTGAGGGAGATGCCACTGCTCCGGGTGCGGGAGAACTCGCGGGGCGAGATGCACGTGTCGCTGAGGGGGTCCGAGTCCCGCCAGGTGCCGGTGCTGCTGGACGGGACGGCCCTCACCTACGGCTGGGACAACCGGACGGACCTGTCGCTGATTCCTCTCACGGGCGTGCGGCGGGTGACGACGGTTCGGGGACTCTCATCGCTGCTCGCCGGACCGAACGTCCTCGGCGGGGTCATGCGCCTCGAGGTGTCGCAGGAGCCCTTCGCATCCACCCATGTCGAGCCCCTGCGCGTACGCATGGCGATCGACGACGGAGCAGGACATGCCGTCGAAGGCAGCTTTGGCCACGTGATGGGCCGCGAGACGCAGCTTCTCCTCCGCGGCGGCGCCGGCTACAGGCGTCGCGACGACCTCGCTATTCCGCAGGAGATCGACCAGCCGCCCCCGGCCGTGTCCGGCACGCGGCTGAACAGCGACATGCAGCAGGTCAACGGATTCCTGTCGGCTCGACTCCAGGTGAAGGGTGGGCCCTGGGCGACTCTGTCCTCTGTCGCCTACACCGCCGAGCGAGGAGTGCCGCCCGAGTTGCACGTGGAAGCCCCCAGACTGTGGAGGATTCCCGAGACGTGGCGCTGGGCTACCGTGCTGGCGGGGAGCACGGGCTGGCTCGGGATGGGGAGCCAATGGCGTTTTGGCGGCAGCGTCGGAATCGATTTCGGGCAAAACGTGATCGACGTCTACGCGAGCCCCGACTACGAGGAGATCGTCGGTGGCGAAGAGGGGGACGACCGGACGCTCACCTACCGACTCTTCGCCGATCACTCGTTCGGTTCCGACCTGATCGCTGCCGCGTTCACCTTCGCCGACACGGACCACGATGAGCTTCTCGAGCCGGGAGGCGCTGCGAGTTACAGCCAGCGGTTGTGGAGCGGGGCCGTGGAGTTCGAAAAGACGCTCTTCCACCGAAACGACGGATCCGGGGCCGCGATCACGCTCGGCGGCAGCTTGGATGGCTCGGACACCCCGGAGACGGGAGGACGGCCCAAGCGCGACGCGCTATGGGATTGGGGGGCGAAGGTCACGGGATCCATGACGCTTGCCGAGGGCATCACGCGTTTTCACGCGGGCTTCAGCCGGCGGGCCCGATTTCCATCCCTTCGAGAGCTCTATTCGGGAGCGTTGGGCCGATTCGTGCCGAATCCCGAGTTGGGCCCGGAGACGCTGATCGTCGGAGAGGCGGGTGTGACCGCCAACGGCGAAACCTGGACGATTCAGGGGGTCGTGTTCCATCAGCGTCTGAGCGACGCGGTGGTGCGCACCGGCCTCGGTGACGGGACGTTCACCCGGGAGAACCGGGACCGAATCCTGAGTACCGGCGTCGAGCTCCTCGGCTCGTTGCGGTGGCGCTCCCTCTTCGGTTCCCTGGACCTGACTCTCCAGAACGTCCACCTCGATGACCCTTCGGCCCCCGAAGATCAGCGGCGTCCCGAGTACCAGCCGGCGGTGAGCGGGAGCCTCGAGCTCGGCGTGCATGCGGCTCTCGCGATCGACACGAGGCTTCTCATCGATCATCTCGGCCGGCGCTACTGCGTGAACCCGGACCTGGGTAGCGACGAGGCGCTGGAGGCGAGTACGTCCTTGGGTTTTCAGCTCTGGCGGGACTGGTCGCTGCAGGCCGGGCCTCTGCGCCGCTTTCGGGCGCTGGCCGCGCTGGAGAACCTCACGAATGCCACCATCAACGACCAGTGCGGGCTCCCGAGGCCGGGCCGCGTCTTTCGCCTACAGTTGGAGATCGGCTAGCGGCCGTCGGTCCACCACGCCTGCGGCTTCCAGCGCCGTCCGAATCCGAGCTTCTTGTCCAGCCAGAGCATGAGACGGCGGAGGGGGGTGCCGGCGAGCGTGCGACCGACCCGGTTCCACCACAGGGAGAAATCCTTGTTGTACGGGCACACCCGGAGGCAGATGGCGCAGTCGCTGTTCTGCTTCACCCAGTAGCCGAAGCAGCGCTCTCCGTCGATCGACCACTTCCGCACTCCACGCAGGGTGGACTCGTTGTAGACCTCGGCCGTAGGCTCGCCGTTCGAGATCGCATTGACCGGGCAGGCGTCGGTGCAGCGTCTGCAGATGTCGCAGAACTCCTTCACGCCAAAGCGGATAGGCGCGTCCAGAGCAAGCGGAAGGTCGGTGAAGATCTTCCCGAGCCGCACGCGCGGACCGTGCTCCTTGGTGATCAGGAGCCCGAGCCTGCTGTACTCTCCGAGCCCTGCCTTGATGGCATACGGGACCGCGAGCGCGGAGTCGTTCATGCTGGCGATCGCGTTGTAGCCCAGGTTCCGGAGGTACTGGGCCGTCGACAAGACGACGAGCGCGTCGTGCGAGTACCCGAGCCCCGTCGCCGCACCGCTGAGAGCCGACGGCACGGTCCGGATCCAGCCGTAATCCATCTGCTGGGCCGTGACGACCACCCAATCCAGTCCGGCGGGGATGTCGTTCGGCCGCTCCGTCATCGAGATGTCGCTGAACTTCTGCGTGTACATCCAGCGCTCGTCGAAATGCGTGATGCCCACGAGGCTCGCGCCGAACGCCTTCGCGACGCGCTTGATCTCGCGCGAAGCCGCTTCGGGGGACTCGAACTCGGTCTTCTCGCTGGCGACCTCACGCTGAAGCGTGAAGGCGTCCGTAAATCCCTCGCGCCGGTCGTCGGACTCCTTGAGTTCCGTGAAGATGTCGCTGACGTGCCAGGCCGCGTTTCGAAGGGCGTAGTCCTTCTGTGTGAAGCCATCCGCCTTCCGCCAACGCTCCAGCGGCTCACGGTAGGTCTGGTAGAAGATCTCCGACTCTTCGCTTCGAACCCGGTCGTCCCACCAGGATCGGCGAAACACGTCGTACTTCTGATTGAAGCGCTCGAACTCCGGCGTGAGCTCGAAGCCGGCCTGCTGGTCGGATGCCGCCGGGTCCGCAGTGATGTCGCCGCCGCCCTCGTCGTTCACGAGGCGTGGCTCACCAGCTGGTCGTCATTCGGCACGGGCCATCTATCCTTCCGCGATGCCACGGTAACTGCTGAGGCTACGACGAGCGCGGCTCCTCCTCGGCATCGTACCAGGCCTCGTCAGGGCTCACTGGTTCCGGCTGCTCCGGGCCCACGTTCTCCGCCTCGATCGCGGCCACGATAAAGTTCTCCGGGTGGATCGGCGAGCCGGCGAGGCGCCGGAGCATGGCGAGCTGGCCGGCGTGGGTCATCGCGTCGGCGAGAGGCCCCTGGAGCAGCCGCGCGGGCGTCGTGCCGAGAAGGGGCGCGTCGGATTCCAGCTGCCGCGAGAGGTCCGCCAGCATCCCGTGGAAGCGCTCCACCTCTCGCTCGAACTCCTGCATGATGCGCGGGCGGTACTCCCCGCCGACGAAGTGCGTGCGCGCGTAACCGAGAACGCTCGTCATGTGCCAGAGGATCTCTTGCGGCGTCCGGAGACCGTGCCCGGCCCGGAAGTCCGGGTAGCTGTCCGGGGCCCCACGCAGCGCCTTATGCGTCCGGTAGGCCAGCGCGGCGAGGAAGTGTCGCAGCAGCTGCCGCTCATTCATGAGTCAAGGATTCGGGCCTCATCTCCCGGTCTCGAGGACGATCATCTCCCGGTCTGCGCCTCGTCGCTTGGAACGCCGCCCTCGATGCGCCGGAAGCGGCCGTACACGAACTGCTGCTCGACGCTGGCGGGCGTTCGATGCCGTTCCTCGTGGCTCTCGACGAGTAGGAAAGCTGATCCCAGCTCGGACGCGATTCCTTCGGGGCCGTACCGAACGACGTCGAGCCCGCTGCACCGGGTGGGCCCCTCCGGACCGAACGTCGCGATGATGGCCTCGCCGCCGGTCACGAGGCTGCACTCCAGAGCGGCGCGGTAGGCGGCTCGATCCTCCTTCTCGGTCAGGAAGTGAAACACCGCCCGGTCGTGCCAGATGTCGAAGGGGTGCGGCGGGACGAAACGACGCACGTCGCCCTCGAGCCACCGGACGCTTGACGCGCGCTCGCCCAGCCGCTGGCGTGCCAGGTCGAGCGCGGTAAGGGAGATGTCCAGCACCGACAGCTGCACGAACCCGCTGGCCAGGAGATAATCGACCAGGGTGGAAGCGCCGCCGCCGACGTCCAGGATCCTAGTTTGCGGTCCGGCGCCGGTGGCTCGGATGAGCTCCAGGGAGAGGGCCGGATGCCTCTGATGCCAGCTGAATTCTCCGGGGGAGCGCGCGGACCAGACGCGTTCCCAGTGGGCCCGGGAGCTCATGACGACCCCGTGGTCAGGGCGTCCTCGGCACCGGGCCCTGGCCGATCCGGCTCACGATGCGGTCAAGGCGACTCGATGCGGTGACGATCATCTCCCAGTTATCGGGCACGATGGGTTGGGCGTGGGCCAGGTTGTTCCTGAGCGAGCCGAACTCCTTGATGGCGCGATCGCCGTCCCGGCGGGAGGTGACCTCGAAGTCCTCGCGCCACTCCGGATCTTGGAGAAGGATCTGCGCCTTGTCGCCGAGCTGGAGACAGTCGATCAGGCGGGCGGGCTGCTCCCGTCGTCGCCGCTCCGCGTGCAGCTCGCGGGCTTTGCGCATGCGGCCCGTCGAGACCAGCTCGATCCAGGCGTCATCCGGGTACAGCGCGGCGATCGTCTCGGTGAGGAACGTCTCGACGATCGTGATCATTCCGAACAGCCACATTCGTACGGGCGGCTTCTCGAAGTGTCCCCGGATGACGAAGGCGTCGATCTGCCCCAGCATCGATACGAAGCAGTGCTCCGTGTCCTCCAGCCGTTCGACTACCTCGGCGAGGGGAGCGGAGTGTGGGACGACCAGGTCCGGGTCGATCTCGCGAGCGTGCTCGGCGCACGTGCCGCCGGTCAGGTCGTTCGTCCGGACGTACTCGACGACACGGCCGTCTCGACGCACCCCTCCCACCGGGTCCCGGCTCTGCGCCAGGGCGGACGCGGCCTCGGTGGCCTCGGAATCGGCATCGAACGAGAGCAGAGGCTCCGCGATGTCCACGACGGTGAAGCCCTCGGTGAAGAGCTTCTTCATACGCAGCTGGAGGGCCAGACGATCGGCCGGATCCGATGAGATCATCCCTCTTGCACGCTCGGCTCCTCGCTACGGAGCGCCGGCTGAAGCTGCCTTCTCCGATTCGGCCTCGCCGGATGGCACGATCACCCCCGGCACCTCGGCCTCGGCAAGGGCGGCGTTGAACTCGGCCACCTCACCGTCGATCACCGACCGCAGCTCGGCCAGCACGGCGTCGAGCTCGGCGTTCAGATCATCGAGCCGCTCGTACGCCCCATCCGTAGGCGGTGCGTCCGCCCCTCCCACGATGCCGTACAGGTAGACGAGCTGCGCGTCCAGCCTGGGCGGGAAGTTCAGCGGGTCCTGGCGGCTCTCGTTCTTCGTCTGCATCAGCTGCTCCTCGACCGCCGTGAGCCTCGAGGCGATCGAGTCGGCAAGCGCTGTGAGGTCCTCCCCGTAACCTGCCTCGCTCGCCAGCTTGGCCTTCTCCTTCACCTGCTTCCGCACCGATCGGAGCCTTCGGATGGCGTTGTGTGTCTCCTGCATCCGGTCGCGGATCTGGAGCAGCAGATCGAACTGGGCCGTGCGCTCCTCGGGCGTCAGTAGGACGCGAGGGTCGGGCAGCAGCTCGAACGACCGGGTCTGACTCCAGTCGCCCACCGTGACACGGACCTGGTAGCGACCGGGGGCGACCATCGGACCCCCGGCCTGGCCGAAGTACACCGCGTCCTTCACGAGCTCCGGCTTCTCCAGTCGCAGATCCCAGCTCGCGCGGTTCAGCCCCGCCTTGGTCGTGAGGGAGTCGCCCTTCGAGCGGCGCTCGGTCCGTTCATCGGTCTCGTCGTCCTTCGCCTCCGGCTCCCACGTGTAGGAGCGGAGCACCTCTCCCTCCTCATCCAGAATCTGGAGTGCCACCTGGTCGTCGGGTTCTTCCGCCAGGTAGTAGTAGAAGCGGGCGCCGTTCGGCACGCTGTCCAGGGTGAACCCGAACCCCGAGCGGTTGCCGAAGCGCGCCCGGTACGCGTCGCGTGGCTGATACAGGTACGCGGCGGCGCTCGCCACCTCCTGCGAGAGCTGGCGGAGCGGCGACAGGTCGTCGAGGATCCAGAAGGAGCGGCCCTGCGTGGCGACCACCAGGTCGCCCTCGTGCACGCGCAGGTCAGTGACCGGCGTGACGGGCAGCTTGAGCTGAAGCGTCTGCCAGTGGGCTCCGTCGTCGAACGAGACGTACATGCCGTACTCGGTCCCCGCGTAGAGCAGCCCGCTCCGCTCCGGGTCCTCGCGCACGACGCGCACGAAGTGGTTCCCCGGGATCCCGTTGCCGCGGGTGAGCAGCTCCCAGGACTCGCCGTAGTCGTTCGTACGGAAGACGTACGGCGTGAAGTCGTCCTCGCGGTACCGCTGGACGGCGATGAACGCCCGGCCCGGCTCATGTGGAGAGAGCTCGATCATGTTGACGGTGCCCCGCTCCGGCATCTCGCCCGGCGTGACGTTCGTCCACGTGGCGCCGTCGTCGCGCGAGACGTGGACCAGGCCGTCATCCGATCCCGCCCACAGGACCCCCTGCTCGTGCGGCGAGACCTCGAACGCGAAGATCGTCCCGTACACCTCGACGCCCGTGTTGTCCTTCGTGATCGGGGCGCCGGCGTACGCCTGCTTCGCCTCGTCGTCACGCGTGAGATCCGGGCTGATCGTCTCCCAGCTCTGCCCGCCGTTCGTCGAGCGGTGCACGTACTGCGAGGCGTGATAGAGGACGTCCGGATTCCACGGCGAGAGACGGATCGGGGCGTTCCACTGGAAGCGATACGTGAGGTTCACGGCCGCCTCGCCGATGCCGAGCTCAGGATAGAGGAGGACGCTTCGGTTGGTGCGGTTGCCGTAGTCTCTTCGGGTGATCGTCCCGCCGTATGAGCCGGCGTAGGTGACGTCGGGGTTCCGCGGGTCGATCGCGATGTGTCCGCTCTCGCCGCCCCCCACCGATCGCCAGTCCTCGTACGGCGTCAGGCCCCCCATCCCCCGGCTGGGAAGGGAGATCGTGCTGTTGTCCTGCTGCGACCCGTACACGCGGTACGGGAATTGTTCGTCCACGAAGAGGCGGTACATCTCGGCGGTCGCCTGGTTGTACATCGTCGACCAGGACTTCCCGCCGTTGTGGGTGATCTGCGCCCCCCCGTCGTTCCCGATGATCATCGTTTGCGGATCCTCCGGGCTGATCCACAGGTCGTGGGTGTCGCCGTGCGGGACCTGGATCTGCTCGAACGTCTTCCCCCCGTCGATCGATTTCCAGAAGCGGACGTTGAGGACGTACACCGTGTTCTCGTCACCCGGGTCGGCGTACACGTGGGTGTAGTACCAGGCCCGCTGCCGGAGCTTCCGTTCCTTGTTCACCTGCTTCCACGTGTCGCCGCCGTCTTCGGAGCGGTACAGCCCGCCCTCCTCGTCGGGGGCCTCGATCAGGGCCCACACGCGATCGGGGTTGGAGCGCGACACGCTCACGGCCGTCTTTCCGACCAGGCCGTCCGGGAGGCCCTTCTCGAGTCGCTTCCACGTGTCCCCGCCGTCCTTGCTGCGCCAGATCCCTCCTTCCCGGGCCCCGCTGATCATCGTCCACGGCTTACGCTCCGCCCGCCACATTCCCGCGAACAGGATGCGCGGGTTGTCCGGCCGCATGGCGAGGTCCACGGCGCCGGTGGAGTCGCTGATGAACAGGATCTTCTCCCAGCTCACCCCGCCGTCCTTCGTTCGGAAGACGCCGCGCTCTGAGTTGGGCCCGAACGGGTGGCCCAGTGCCGCTACGAACGCGACTTCGGGGTCTCGCGGATCGACGATTATGCGTCCGATCTGGCCGGCCTGGCGTAGGCCGACGTGGCTCCACGTCTTTCCGCCGTCGACCGATCGGTAGACGCCGTCGCCCATGGAGGTGTTGCCCCGGATGCACGCCGAGCCCATCCCGACCCAGATGACGCTCGGATCGGAATCCGATACGTCGACCGAACCGACGGAGGCGGATTCGAGGTACCTGTCCGCCGCGTTGGCCCAGCTCACCCCGGCGTCCTCGGTCTTCCACACGCCGCCGCCGGTGCTCCCCATGAAGTAGACGAGCGGCCGGCCGGCGATGCCGGCGACAGCCGTGACACGGCCTCCCCGGTGCGGGCCGATCATCCGGTAGCGCATCCCCTCGTAGAGCGTCGTGTCGTAGACCCCGTCCGACGCCTGGGCCTGCGCCTCGGCGGGCAGGGTGAGGTGAGCGACCGCGGCTGTCGCCGGCGCGAGCGCCGCGACGAGGGCGATCGCCCGCCGGTGGCTGGTGCGCTTAGGAACCGCGGTCCTCGAAGCTCGGTTCGCTCCCATTCGAGTAGCTCCTCTTGCTGTCTTGGTGGCTGAGTTCTAGTGGGCCGGCTCGAACTTCCAGAAGTCGATTCCCCCCGGCTGGTGGTGCACCTCCGTCGAGGCGACGAGCTGCAGCGCCTCGAGGTCGATCACGTCCACCGTTCCGAGCGTCGCCCCGACCGCCTCGTTCGAGACGAGGGCGTACCGGTTGTCGGGAGTGACCGTGACGCCGTGCGTGATCGGCTGAGTGGTGCGGATCCGAGCCAGCTCCTCACCACTCTCCAGATCGAAGATGCTGACCGACTGCTCCTTCTTGTTCGTGGCGAGCAGCAGCCGGCCGTCGGATGTCACCGCCAGGTTGTAGGGAGCCTTCCCTCCCTGGAAGCGGCGGGTGACGGCCAGATCCGTCGCGTCGAGCTCGACGACGTCGCCGTACTTGTTGCAGGCCACGTACAGGTGCCGATCATCGAACGCGGGAGTCACCCACGTGGGCCCGCAAACCGGGCCATCGCCCTGCCCGGCGCTCCCTCTCGCCTCACCCTCCTCCGCCTCCGCGTACGGGGCGGGCAGCACGCGCTCCGCTCCCGGCGTCAGCTTCAGGGCGCGGCTCACCTTCAGGCTTCGACGGAG
>PVMS01001323.1_pt1 | contig 10250 bp, 10 predicted proteins | sample 1853461 | NCBI WGS metagenome assembly PVMS01 (sample SAMN08582032, study PRJNA380276) | Marine sediment metagenome, whole genome shotgun sequencing project. | isolation source: ocean sediment barecode stripped | collected 2017
GTTGAGCACGGTGTCGGAAGAGGATCTGGCGACTATATCGGCCTTCTATGCAGCCCAGGATGGGCTCACCGTAATGTCTATGGATTGACCGTTCAGGCAGTCTACTGCGGAGACCGGCCAGTCTGGCTTGTCGGTCTTTTTTTTTCCCTGCGAATGGAGGAAATTCCTGGCGCTTCTATATTTCCAGCAGCATAGACATACGCACCAGCGCGGCCAGAGAACGCGCCCGCATTTTTTCCATGACCCGGGAACGATGAATCTCGATGGTGCGCTGACTGACTTCCAGGTCCATCGCAATAACCTTGTTTGCCTGCCCTTTGACCACGCATTGCATCACTTCGGCCTCGCGTGGAGTAAGCGTTGTGTAGTATTCGCTAACCTGACGCTTTTGTAGCGTCTCTTCCTGGCTCTCCTCGTTCTGCGACAGCGCCTGGGAGACTCTATCCATCAGTTCCTGGTCGCGGAATGGCTTTTGCACGAAATCGAAAGCGCCCAGCTGCATGGCTTCAACTGCCATTGGTATGTCGCCGTGGCCGGTGATGAAAATTATCGGCAGCGAGTTGTCGCGCTCCTGCAGAATTTTCTGTACCTCCAGTCCGCTGGTGCCCGGCATACGAATATCCAGAACGATGCACCCCCGCCAATCATTATCGAACTCATGCAGAAATTTATCGCCCGATTCGAAGCCGACGGCTTCGATGCCGACTGTTTCGAATAACAGACGTAACGAGTCGCGGACGGCATCATCGTCATCGACGATATAAACCTTAGCTGTATCTGCAGACATCTAGTTGTTCACCTTGGTTGGAATAGTAAAAAAGAATGTTGCGCCCTTGTCGGCGCGGCCGAGATCATTATTACGGAATCCGAGTTCGCCTCCATGCGAGCGAATAATTGTACGACATATGGCCAGCCCCATACCCATGCCGCTGCTTTTGGTGGTGAAAAACGCGTTAAATATTTCTTGTGCTGCTGTTTCACTTACACCTGAACCCTCGTCTCGCACCTCCAGTCGAATCTGATGCGGGGCCGTAAGTTTGGCTCGGACGGTAATATTGCGTCGATCCGGATCTGTATCCTGCATGGCATCTACGGCATTGCGAATGAGATTTAAAATGACCTGCTGAATTTGCACAGAGTCCGCGCTTATAGACGGCAGGTCAGCGGGAATATTCCATTGCAGATGTATGTTGTTGGCATTGGTGTCGAGTTCGGCCAGTGAGCGTATCTGCATCGCGACCTCATTCAAAGTGGTATCGGAATGAATGCTATCGCTGGATCGGGTAAAAGCCCGAGTGCGCTGAATGACATCGCCCGCACGGTGTGCCTGATCCTCAATTTTTTTTAAGACTTCTTTAACGCTCGCGATGTTTGCTTCGCTCTGATCAAGCATGCGAATCGATGCCGCCGCATAAGTCGCTATGGCGGCGAGCGGCTGATTAAGTTCGTGGGCCATTGCTGCGGTCATTTCACCCATCATACTGAGGCGACTGACGTTCACCATCTCTTCACGTTGTCGCAGCGCCTGATCCTCAGTCTGCCGTTGCGCTGTGAGGTCACGGATCAGGCCTACAAACCGTACCGTATCCCCGGAGCGTACTTCGCCTACTGCTATGCCTGCCGGAAATTGTGTGCCGTTCTTGCGCTGTGCCTGTACCTCGCGGCCTTTGCCGATAATATTCTTCGTGCCGGTTTTATGGTATCGATCCAGATAATCACCATGGTGTACCTGGTCAGGGCCCGTCATCAGCAGGCTGATGTTTTTCCCAAGTAGTTCGGCAGAGGTGTAGCCGAACATGTCGGTTGTGGCTTTGTTTATCCGTTCGATAACGCCCTTAGCATCAATAATGATCATAGACTCGATCATTGCGTCGAGTACCGGGTCGAGCTGGACATTACCCGATGGTTCAATTGGCGCTTGGTTGCTTTTAGTCATCGACTGTAATTGATCGTCTAAGTTATTAGGGTCAGTTTATGGCCAATGATTGCTGCTCGCAAATGGCTGGTTCTGAGGGTAAAGTGCCCCGACGGTAATTGAGCGGGGCGTTGATAGCTATGCGCTGGCGTTATGACTAGAGCCAGTAAACGAAAATAAACAGGAACAGCCAGACTACATCCACGAAGTGCCAGTACCAGGCGACCGCTTCAAATGCGAAATGGTGGTCAGTTGTAAAGTGCCCGCGCAGGCAGCGCAGCCAGATAACGACCAGCATCGTGGCGCCTAGAGTCACATGCAATCCATGAAAACCGGTCAGCATGTAGAAGGTCGAGCCATAAATACCTGACTCAAGAGTTAAGTTGAGTTCGGTATAGGCGTGGATATATTCATAGACCTGAAAGCCCATAAAGATGAAGCCCAGAATAAAGGTGGCGGCGAGAAAAATATTCAGCGTGCGGCGATTGCCTGCCTGCATTGCGTGATGCGCGATGGTCAGGGTGATGCCACTGGTCAGAAGCAGGGCTGTGTTAAGGGCGGGTACACCCCAGGGAGGCATAGATTCGAATGTTCCGCCGAGGTTAGCTGGCCCGTTGGTTGGCCAGGTCGAATTGAATCCTTGCCACAGTAAGTCATTGGTGAAGAAGTTGTTACTGTCGCCGCCGAGCCAGGGGATAGAAACGTCGCGGGCATAGAACAGGGTGCCGAAGAACGCGGCGAAGAACATGATCTCTGAAAAGATAAACCATCCCATGCCCATGCGGAAGGAGGTGTCGACGTCAGAATTGTAAATACCGCCTTCACTCTCGCGTATAACCTGGCCAAACCAGCCAAACAGCATCACCAGCAGTACCGCGAAGCCCGCCGACAGAATGAACGGCCCGGTGCCCGAGCCGTTGAGCCACATTGCAGCGCCAACCATAATCCCGAACAGACCGATAGAGCCCGTTATGGGCCAGTGACTGCCGTGAGGTATGTAGTAGCTGTTGTCTGCCTGATCCATGCATAATTCCTGCGTTAAGTATTAGTATTTATTGATTACTTGCCAACGTGCCGGGCTTGGTGAACAAGGTGTATGCCAGCGTAATCGTATCGATATGAGCAGGTAGATCAGGCTCTATATAAAAGCGTACAGCCATGTTGCGTTCTTCATCCGTTGCAAATTTCTGCTCGTTGAAGCAAAAGCACTCGATTTTGCGAAAATATTTGGCGGCTTCAGCGGGTCGTATGTCCGGAGTTGCGATGCCGGTGATGGGCCCCCCGCTCAGATTATGAGCGACATATTCAATGTCTTGCATCAGGCCGGTCTGCACTTCCAGCGTGTCCTTAATCGGGTGAAAGTCCCAGGGTGCGCCATGATTGGTGCTGGCAAGCAACACGAGTTGAATGTTGCGTGATAGAGCCGGTTGTTCAGTTATAGTGCTGGCCTCACGGACCTCAATCGGTGAGCGTATGCCGATGACCTCACAAAAGATGTCGTAGAGGGGTACGAGCGCGAAACCAAACGCAAACATTGCCACAGCCGTAAGCGCCAGCCTGATCGCCATGGAGGTTGTTGCGGATTTCTGCTGCTCAATCACGTTAAACGTCCGTTTCAGCCGTTCATTCCGGTTGCGATGATGAAACCGAAGTAAAAACACCCGGCCAGCAGCACGAGAACAATCACCGTGCGTCTGATCTGCTTGTCGGCTGAATTATCTGATGTAGGATTCATGCTGAATTTCTCAGTCAACCTTCGGCGGAGTATTGAAACTGTGATACGGCGCCGGCGATGGCAGCATCCATTCCAGACCTATGGCGCCATCCCAAACATTGTCGCTGGCCCTTTGCTTGCCTTTTACGCTGCTCAAAATAGCGACGATAAATAGCAGCTGGCTGGCGCCGAACAGGAAACCGCCGATGCTGGAAATCATGTTGAAATCCGCGAACTGGGTCGGGTAATCAGGAATACGCCGCGGCATACCTGCCAGCCCCAAAAAATGTTGGGGGAAGAACAGCACATTGATGAAGATGGCTGAAGTCCAGAAGTGCAGCTTGCCGATCGTCTCGTTGTAGTAATAACCGGTCCACTTGGGCAGCCAGTAGTAGACCGCTGCCATGATGGCGAACCCCGAGCCGGGTACCAGCACGTAATGGAAATGTGCGACCACAAAATAAGTATCGTGGTACTGGAAGTCGGCAGGCGCGATTGCGAGCATCAGACCGGAGAAACCGCCGATGGTGAACAGCAGCACGAAAGCGATGGAGAACAGCATGGGTGTTTCAAAGGTCAGTTCACCTCTCCACATGGTCGACAGCCAGTTGAAGATTTTCACCGCCGTTGGAATGGCGATCAGCATGGTCGACAGCATAAAGAACAGCTGGCCGGCGATTGGCATGCCGGTCGTAAACATGTGGTGCGCCCATACGATAAATGACAGGAACGCGATACTGGCACTGGCATAGACCATAGACGAATAGCCGAACAGCGGTTTCCGCGAAAAGGTGGGAATGATTTGCGAGACGACCCCAAAGGCCGGCAGAATCATGATGTACACCTCGGGATGCCCGAAGAACCAGAAGATATGCTGAAACAGAACCGGGTCGCCGCCACCGGCTGCATTAAAGAAGCTGGTACCGAAGAAACGGTCGGTCAACAGCATGGTCACCGCGCCTGCCAGCACTGGCATGACCGCGATCAACAGGTACGCGGTAATCAGCCAGGTCCAGACGAACAGCGGCATCTTCATCAGCGTCATGCCGGGCGCGCGCATATTCATGATGGTGACGATGACGTTGATCGAACCCATGATCGATGAGGCGCCCATGAGATGAATTGCAAACACTAGGAAGGGGAAGGCATCGCCCGTCTGCAACACCAATGGCGGGTATAGCGTCCAGCCGCCAGCCGGTGCGCCGCCGGGCAGGAAGAAGGTCATGATTAACATCGAAAAGGCGAACGGCAGGATCCAGAAGCTCCAGTTATTCATACGTGGTAGCGCCATGTCAGGCGCGCCGATCATCATCGGGATCAGCCAGTTCGCCAGACCAACAAAAGCGGGCATGACAGCACCAAATACCATGAGCAGTGCGTGCACGGTGGTAAGACTGTTAAAAAATTGCGGGTCGACAAACTGCAGGCCGGGTTGAAACAATTCGGCGCGCATGACCATCGCCATGGCACCACCGAGGAAAAACATTACCAGGCTAAAAATCAGGTACAGCGTACCAATGTCTTTGTGGTTGGTGGTGAAGACCCATCGGTCCAGGCCGGTCGGCATGGCGTGATGGTCGTCGTGGGTTGAAGCACTCATCAAATGTTATCCTGAAGGTCGTTACAGCGCAGCCAGCGTGTCGGCTGCTTCTTTGTTCTGCATAGTGGCTACGAGTTGTTGTTCGGTGGCATCCCATGCGAGGTCTCCTGCCAGCCATTGCTCGTAGCGTTCCTGGGTTGTAACGACTACGACGATCGGCATGAAACCGTGGCCGCGTCCGCAAAGTTCTGTGCATTGGCCGCGGTAAATACCCGTTTCCATTGCTTCAAACCAGGCTTCATTAACAAAGCCCGGGTTGGCATCTTTCTTGACGTACAGTTCGGGCACCCACCAAGAGTGGATGACGTCATTAGCGGTTAACAGCAAGCGAACTTTGGTATTGACCGGCACCACCATCGCGTTGTCCACGTTGCGGAGGTAATGTTCGACGGTCGCAGGATCGATGCCGGAATTAAGTTGGGCCGCTGCGGCACTCGCTCGGTCAAGATTACTGAAAAAGTATTTGTTTTCATCCAGGTAGTCATAACTCCATTTCCACTGATAGCCGGTGATCTTGATGCTCATTGTGGTGCCGCTGGTATCCTCGATCGCGATGATGCCGCGGGCACTGGGAATAGCTAAAGCAATCAGAATAATCGTGGGGATCAACGTCCAGATGATTTCAGCTGTAGTACTGTGCGAAAACTGGGCGGCTTTGACGCCCTTTGAACGTCGGCAGGTTGCCAGGGTGTAGAACGCGAATCCAAATACACCCACGCAGATAACCGCGCAGATGATCAGAATCATGTGATGCAGGCCCCGAATTTCGTCCGCGAGCGTCGAAACACCGACGGGCATATCGAGATCCCAGGCAGCCTGTGCTTCAGGAACAAGCATGACGGAGATACCCATCACGACAAAGGCAAGCACTAAGAGCTTGCGCATTCTAGTGAACATGCGTTGCTAACCTCTTGATAGAGCAGTCATTATCGGAATCAACGGTTGATCCCCGCGAGTGCGGCCAAACGTGCTGAAACCCGTCCTTAGGAACATCGCAAACACTGCTGAAACCTTGTGTTTGCGGCGGGCATGGTACTGGATGGCCGGGGCTGTAGCAAGGTGGAATAAACCTATTTAAAAATGAAAAAAATCTTCTGTAGTCAGATGGATAAGCGAGTATTCCGACACTCTTTCCGGCGGCACACTGAGCCCTGCCGCGCTGCGGTGCAACTTGCCGGCCGGGAGAGAGTAGGATAGTTCTAATGGCTAATCTGTAAGGGGTATGTATGCCGGTCCTGGAAGTACAACGGAGCGTTATGGCGCACGCCGACCTGGCATGGAGCATTGTGGCAGACCTTGGTGGGGAGTCGGGGGTGCCGCCGGCGGCCAAACGGGTCGAGTTGCTCGGCGGTGAAGGCCGGGGATTGCGCCGCCGTGTTATCGGTAATGATGGCTTCGCCTGGATAGAAGAGTGCACAGACTGGGAGCATCAGCGGCGCTACAGCATGGTAGTAGAGGCCCGGGATTTTCCAATCTCTTTCGCGGCGATGCGTTATACCTGTGCGATGGCAGTTGAGGATGGTTCTGTTCGGCTGCGCCTGTATTTCGATTATTTACCTCGCTTCGGTGTGCTCGGCAAGTTGTTGGATCCTTTCAGCAGTCGCCGACGTCTGGCGGCCTATGCCCACCAGGTACTTGATAACTGGATTCGTATTATTCATGCCCGTGAGTGGGCATACCGCGTGACTGTCTCCAGTTTGCTGGATGAGAAGGGACGTGAAATATTTTCCGTCAGTCCTGCGACTACTGTTGCTGAAGCTGCAACTGTGCTGCGCGAGCATCGTATCGGCAGTGTGATCGTACTTGAGGAAGACAAGTCGATTGCAGGCGTGGTGTCCGAGCGGGACATCGTGCTTGGTTTGGCCGAGCGGGGTTCGGAAGTGATGCAGGAGCCCGTGAGTGCCATCATGACGCGCCAGGTCATTGTCGCCAAACCTACCGATAACATGATGTTGGTTATGGCATGCATGAGCAACCGGCGGATTCGCCATCTTCCAGTTATTGAGGAGGGTAGCCCGGTGGGCGTTATCAGCATCGGTGATGTGGTTAAAGCCCGCATGTCGGAATTGGAAGGTCAGTCGGAAACATTGCGCGACTATATCGAAGCACGTCGCTGGCACGAGTTATATCGTGAAATCGGACCAGCCGCGTATACGGAAGATGTACAGAGCCAGGCTTAATGTGAGGGCCGTAGATGTTGCTCTTAGGGGGAGTTTGAAATGAGAACGATGGGTATAGGTACGGGTCTGGCGGCATTGCTGCTTACTTTAAATGCCTGCGATCCCGCAGCAATTACAAATAATGCTTCGGCCGATGGCCGAATGCGTCTGAGTGCTAACAATAGTAACGGCGAGTTCGGCCAGTATGTAGTGCACGTTAATGCAATGACGGCATCCAGCCTGACGCCCGAAGTTGCTCAGAACTATGGCATAACACGCAGCGAAAACCGCGGCCTGGTTACTGTGGTGATATTAAAGAAGAGCTCGGATATGGCTGCTGCTCAACCGGTGCTCAGTGATGTGGAAGTAACCGCTGCCAATCTGACGGGTCAGTTAAAGCCGGTCGAACTGCGTGAAATCATTGATGGCGACAGTATTTATTACATCGGTCTGGTGCGGGTTGATAATCGTGAAACCATCAATTTCGATATCGACATACGCCCCAATGACAGCAGCCGAAAACTACCGATCCGGTTCAGTCACCAGTTTTATACGCGTTAACCATAAACAGATAATCCAGACTCGATGGATTCGGCGACGACACTTTAATTTTTTAATCCCGGCTGGTCGGCATCGATCACGGTGACGTTTTCCAGGTAATATTCCAGTGCCGCACGCACCGCTGCAATGACAGCGCGGCTGGTGATGGTGGCGCCACTAATGTGGTCGAGTTCGCCGCCGTCTTGTCGCAGGTTCCAGCTGGCTTCCGTGCCGCGTCCTGCACCGTCGAACTGGGTTATCCAGTCCGATTTGCCGAGTTCAATCTTGTCTCCCAGTCCCGGTGTTTCCCGGTGTTCACTTGTACGCACCCGGATGATATTTCCACGGGCGTCGATGCCGACCAGCAGCCTGATTGACCCTACATAGCCGTTCTCGGCAATCACAGTTATTGCGGTTGCAATGAGTTGTTGATTCAGACGCGCACGATAAGCAGGCAAAGGGGTTAGGCTGCCAGGCAGATCCTCATCGCTGAGCCAGACTATGTCCAGATGTGGTTCGTTGTCGTAGCCGATGGCTGGCAGCACCTCGCCGACGACGCGCATCGCGTAGGCGGTATGGTTGTCGACAATGCTCTGTCGGGTGTTGCGCTCAACAAGATTAACGGCCAGCGTTGCAGCAACAGCAAACAGTATCAGCGTCAGTACACTGATCCAGCGCTTGCCACCGGTTTTATGCGCGGGCTGATCCGGTAAATTACTCATGGCCGGTTCCGGTGACCGAGCACCCGCGGCAGGGTATAGCGGTCGATAAGCGGCGCAGCCATGTTCATTAACAACACGGCGAAGGCGATGCCATCAGGGTATGCGCCCCACTCACGCATTGCGAAACACAGTGCGCCAATGCCGGCGCCGTAGATTAATCGGCCGCGGTCACTGGCTGCGGCCGATACGGGGTCGGTGGCAATGAAGAATGCGGCGAGCATGGTTCCGCCGCTGAAAAGTCCCAGCAACGGTGATGGATGGGTAGCCGATTCAAGTGCAAAGAAGATGCCGTAGAGCAGCGCCATAGTGCCGAGCATGGTGGCCGGTATGTGCCAGCGAATCACTCGCCGGGACATCAGCCAAAGGCCGCCACCCAATGCCGCAAGATTGATCCATTGCCAGCCACGCCCGGCCAGCCAGCCAAACGAATCCTGCGCTAGAATTTCGTCCATCGTGCGCATTTGCGCGAGCTGCATCTTGATGCTGTCCAATGGAGTTGCACCGCTGAGCGCATCGATGGCCATGCCTGATAGTGGGGGGCCGTGCAAAAACACATCGAGGGTCAGTGCGATGCTTGCCGGGGGATCGCCGGGGCTGGGCCAGCTGGCCAGATGTTCGGGAAACGAAATCAGCACGACGACATAGCCAACCATAGCCGGGTTGAATACGTTGTAACCAAGGCCGCCGTACAGGTGTTTTGCAAAAACTATTGCAAACAGGCAGGCAATGGCAGTGACCCACCAGGGGGTGAGTGGTGGCAGTGCCAGTGCTAAGAGCAGAGCAGTTACCAGTGCGCTGCCGTCATTGAGGAACGTGGCGACCGGTCGCTGGCGTGCATACAGTGCGACTGCCTCCAGTAGCCAGCACAATAAACCGGCAAATAATAAATTGAGCAACACACCAGCACCGAGAAACCCTATGCTCAGCGCGATAGTAGGTAGTAAAGCGTACAGTACCCGACGCATCAAGATCGGCACCGAATCCGCACCTAGCCAGTGCGGTGCTGTTGCCTGATCAAATTTCACGGCTGCTCATCTTTGTCATCTGCACCCTTAGTCCGCTTGAGTAGTTTCTCAAGTGCATCACGGGCGCTATCACCATGGTTGGATCCAGGATCGTTGAGCACTTCTATTTGTTGCTCGAGTTCCTGGTTGCGTTGTTTGGTTTTTTGGTCGAGCCGTTCTGTGCGTGCGCTGAACCGCTGTGCTGCCAGGCGTGCGCGACGTTTCTCGAAGCCTATATTCCACAAGGCTTGCTTGGCGGTTTTAAATTCTTTGGTAAGCGCAATGTGACTCGGGCATACGTAGTCACAACAGCCACATTCAATACAATCAGGCAGACCAAGTAATTCCAGTCGCTCGTAATCGTTGACTCGTTTTGCTTGCAACAGTATTTACGTTGCGGGAACACAGGAACTCGCCCCTGCAAAACCTGCAATGCCGTGTATACGTTGTAGCGACTGTGCAACGACGTGTCCTGTTGATCTGATGCCGCAGTTACTGTTGCAAGCAAAACGAGTCAACGATTACGAGCGACTGGAATTACTTGGTCTGCCTGATTGTATTGAATGTGGCTGTTGTGACTACGTATGCCCGAGTCA
>PVMS01067488.1_pt1 | contig 10250 bp, 9 predicted proteins | sample 1853461 | NCBI WGS metagenome assembly PVMS01 (sample SAMN08582032, study PRJNA380276) | Marine sediment metagenome, whole genome shotgun sequencing project. | isolation source: ocean sediment barecode stripped | collected 2017
ATTGGTATATCGCCGAGGGCTATGTCGAACGAATCAGCAAGGCTGTGGGCGATATCCGTACTCGCCACAAGCGTTTTATAGCCAAGCTCGGCGCTGCGAAGCGCTGTTGCTGCAGCCACCGTCGTTTTGCCGACACCACCCTTTCCTAGATAGAGAATGATTCTCATTCAATGCTCCGATAACTGTTCTCAGTAAAACGTTCCCAATCAAAAATATATCTAACGGCGTTCTGATTGCGGACTCAAATGGTTCTCGCTATGCTATTCTAATCACGTATCATTACGCAGAGTGACGATCACCGTTGTACGGAAGTTATTTGTACCTCCTAAAGGTGCAGAACGCCAAAAAGAGGTGCGACAGAACTGTTATTCCGTAAATCGTCATAGTCCATGCTAAAATAGAGTGATCGTTCCGATCCTATTGTGCGGAAAAGGGTCGATGGTTAGCCAGTAAAAAATAGCTTGTTTAGGGATTCTTATCTTAAGATCGAGAGGTGAATCGGGATTTGTTGAGTAGAAACCGATAGACCATGCAACCTTTGTATTTTGCATGCGTAAAGAGTCTAGCATCGCAGTAGATATCTACTGGCGCATGCTATCTGTGCCAAGTTCGCGAAAACAGGAAAGGAAGTCGAAATGAGCCCCAAGAATAACAAAGATAAATATGAAGAACAACGCGGTCAGCTCAAGCAGCTGCCCCATATCAATGAAGATCAGGTCGAGCAATGGATCGAATTGCAACGAACAATAGATTCCAGCCGAGATTATCTGATCCGAGCCGTCCCCCAGGCCCAAGAAAGTGTTGATGAAGCGCAAAAAATCCTGGCCCAGCGGACGTATACGCTCGTCTTCTTTGGAGGAACTGGGGTAGGCAAGAGCACACTTATCAACGCTCTTCTAGGCCGGAATCTATTGCCAACCGGAGCGGTGACCGCGGTCACAGGAACTATTGTATATATCGAACAGGCGGCTGATGACGAGGATGAATCTCTCGTTCTCACCTACTGGGATCGCAAGGAATTCGCCAGTCGTGTGCGGCGACTCTGTCAATTGGCGGAAATCGACAGCTTTGATATTACCAATGACACTGAGCGAGAACAGGCTCTAGAATCGATCAACGAAATGATAGATGAAGGGCGTGACGATGCCAAGACTGAACAGGACGAATATTTTGAGATTCTTCTTGATTGCATTAGCACGTTTGAATCCAGAAAAGATCTGTTCCAGGATGGCCCCCCTCCCCCAAGCGTTCATTCAATTGACGACATTGAGGCCCTAACCCACATCAGAGAAGATGGTTATAAAGGCAACGATAAGCGACAGATTCGACTAATACGCGCGGCCACCTTCCGAATCCGCGCCAGAGACGATATGCCTAATCTCCTGATGAATGGCTATCTGCGAATTGTCGACGTTCCGGGCCTGGGTGCAGGAATGAGACTGCATGAAGCCATTACTTTAGAAGAGATGAAGCGCGAGGATGCGATGATTGTTCTCGTCACTGACGCCGGTCGTCAACGAGTTGACGAAATGAAATCGCTGGCCTCGGTTAACTGGATAAAGGAGAACCGGCTCTTTGGCCTGAGTGGCAGCGATCTCGATGAGGCCGCATCCAAGGTTTTCTTGGCCGTGAATGGTGGAAATGTGCGGCAAGCATTCGATCGACTCAATGCCGGCTTGCCAGAAAGTGAGCGCGAGGTAAAAGAGGTTACTCGATATATCGCGCCTAACTACTGGGAAAGATACAGTGACCGTGGGGACAAGCGGCCGTATTTCCTGATTATGGCTCCACCGGCCCTCTATGTCGAAGATCCCGAAAACTCACCTAAAGAATTTGCCAGCGAAACCGAGCGTGTTCTTAAGGTATTCGCCGATCAACTTGGACAGGTTGACAAGAGCGATCCCTTAAATCCAGAAACCGCTCAGGCTCTTCTGCAGCTGAGCGAAGTTCCTCTTTTACGCGATCGTCTTATTGACTTTATTCAGACAGAGCGTGTACGCAGCCAGCTACGAGAAGCAAGTACCAGAGTTCGAAATGCCCTGCAATCACTTCGTTTCTATTATGAGAAACAACTGGCTGGTCGAGGTGTGCAGCCGCCCTTCGATAGTAGTTGGGAAAGCTTGCAGGAAAGGCGATTCGAAAATGTCCTGGTTCGCCAACAGAAAGAACTGCCACGGGCCTTTCACAATGCCCTATTGGACTTGAGCCAGCGTATTAACAGCGAAGAGAGATTTCGTGGTCTACTCGAGCCAACTTTTCTGGGCGTTAAAAGCATGGTCCAGGATACGGTTCGACGCGAGGTTGAAACGCTTCTTGATAGCTATGGTACCGAACACTGGGATGATCGAGATGTAACTTATGACAGCTTAATATGGGGAACCAGTGGAATTGAAGTACCGATAAAGCGAATTATGTACCAGGTTGAGTTGGTCATGCAGGAGGCAGTGTCTAATTTCATGCCAGAGGTTGCCGAGGTGATCAACGCAGAGCTAGAGCGAACCCTGGAAGCTCACGACATTCTCGAGCGTTTAGGGCGAGCATCTTACGGTCAAAATTACAGCTACAGTATTCCCAGCCTACCTGGAAAAGAACTTTCCCTCGAAGATGCATATATTGAAGTCGTGGGCCAGGTTGGCAAAAATTTCCGTCACACATGCCAGCAAGCAACCATGTATGAACTCGTGAAACAGGAACGTTCGATTCACTACAAGATTCGTGAAGCGGAACAGGAGCTGGCTCTACCAGATGAAGATCGCATTCTGGATGTACTTATCCAAGGTGTGGATCGGGTTCAGAGAGATATGATTTCCCAGTCACGGGCAATTGCCGAAAGTGTCGAAGCCAGACAGACTCAGGAAGCCACGATACAAGCCGCCGAAGGCGCAGCAGACGGCCAAGGAGAAGATCTGGTTATCAACATCCTGGATACTCCCCAGACCGAACAAGACGTCCAAATCAAATTTGCTAGCGAAGCGGTTGATGGCGGCTACGGAGACCTCGAAACGAGCTATGCCGATAAGCTTGACAATATTGACATAAAGACAAACAAGATATTTGGCGAGATTATCGAGGATCTCTTTTCAGATGGTGAATTGCTAAGCCGGCTGCGCCGTCTGTTTTGGCTTGAGGCGACGAAATCAGAAAGAGACTTTAATACATGCCTGGTTAAGCCAATGATCCGGCAACATGACAGAAAGCTCTCCGATCCTGATCTTCGGCAGGCAATGGAAGTGGATTTAGAGAGTGTGTCGGATGTTGAAGAGCTTATGCGCACCTGGGAAGGTTTACATAATCTTGAATCTGAAATAATGATGTAGTCGTATAAAGATGTGTTACCCTATCACTCTTGCTAGGTGATATACCTGCATTGAAAAACGCGGAGATGTTTCCACTTTTGGCGATCGCGACCAATAGCTGGTGGAACGATTCTTGATAAGAGTTGGAGTTGAATTTAGCGATGGACGAATCGAGCCTTAATATAGTCCGATCCCTGTCTAGTGATCGACAGATTCAGGCATTCGCCAGGCTTTTAGGCGATTGGCTTGGAGAAGATCTAGCCCAGTCTCAGAATCCGGATTTCTTGTTCACGGAATCTCGGGCGAGGGCGCTGTTGATATCTGCCAACTTGCTTGATGGACCGGCACTGAGCGACTTCAATAACATGATGCAAAATGAAGGGGTAAAGCGAATAGTTCTCTGTGATTTGCTTGGCGACAGCGGAATGGCCAGCAATGCCCAGGTTTCCACGTTGCTCACAACGACACAGGTAGTCGCGCAGAACGCGGTCACCGAAGAGTCAACGGAGGCCACATCCTGGCTGGCTCTCATCCTCGGTGGTTACGCCTGGAAGAGTGGGTACCCATTGAATCAGCTTGATCCGTCATCACCACCGGGAGCGTACACGCCTGCGGGACAAGTCCTCAGGAGATCTGCCAGTTTCATAAGAAAACAAATTCAACGTAGCGCAACGGAGCGCGACAGGATTCTTCGCGAACTCGCGGCGCCGCCATCGTCGATCCCAACGCTAGAGGAATTGTCACCTGGTTCCGATCAAATAGCACCGTTACCACCGCATTACCGGCCGCCAGTACCAGAAAACTACCCAGAAATGACAAACGAGACGATACAGATTGATCCTGACCTGGCCGAGTCACCTCCATCGATTGAGACGGGCTCACCGCTTGTGATAAGTGCAGATGATATCGGGCAAGAAGCGACCTCTGAGACTGAAGTGGTCCACATGCCGCAGATAACGATCAATCGAGATCAGGTGGTTCAGGAATCACAAACTCCACCCAGTCCTTTGCCCTCCTCGGCTGTCGTCGTCCCTACCGATCAGGCAAGTCAATCCCGCCCAAGCCTTACCGTAGCCCTTCGCCAGATGCTCGGCCACGAACAGCTTGCGAGCACAAAACTTCGCATCCAGGTACAGCAATATCCTGATGGACCAGGCCTGTTCGGGCTACAGGTTCGAGTTAGCTGCAAGGGCGTCAAGAGTTACGTAGCCGGTACGACCGATCGCGATGGAAAATTCATCTGCGAACTTCCGGTCCGCGTCAATTCGGGTCTGACATACGATGTCGAGGTAACCTGGCCTCGAGATGCTGGTGGTGACATCGAAAGAAAATCGATAACCATGAACGCCGATCGAACACATTTTATTTTGCCCTTCTATAGACAAATTAATCCACCAGAGCAGGGCTAGGGATTTGGGGTATGAATAGGGACTGGCTTGAGTTAACCCCGGAAGATATCGAGCGTGCGGAGCAACTGGCACGCACAGAGCAAATAACGCGGGCTCAGCCGGTATTGGCAGATGGCATAACCATCCGTCCTTCTGATATACCGCCTGAAAGGCCAGCTCTGGCTTCAAGTTCGACGATATTAGCCATAACCCACGATGATCTGGCCCCAGTCGGAGCGAAATCAGAGACGACGCCCGATCTGAAAATTATGGAAAATGAGATGTACGCCCTGATCAATGGCGCACGCGGCACCCATCTGCCGGGCTGGATAGGGACAGCTACCCTCAAGTGGCATGAGGAATTAGCCGCAGTTGCTCGAGGTCACTCGGCCGATATGTTAAAGCGACAATATGTAGCTCATATTACCCCTGAGGGGATCACAGCTGCACGCCGGATCGGCCAGAACGGAATTAGCTACGTCGCCTGCGGAGAGAATATTGGCGTTTATTACGGCGAAGGCGCCCACACCGCGCGGGCCGTCGTCGAGATTCATGAAGCCTTTGTCAACCAACCGCGCAGCATGACAAACCACAGAGGCAACCTCCTCAATCCCATTTGGACACACGTGGGCATCGGCATCGCCTACAATCCGGACGGCTCTCTGGTAGCCACGCAAAATTTCATTTCGGCTCCAGCCGCCCGACTTCGAGGTCGTTGATGCTGGTGGAATAAATCAAACTTATCCTTGAGACAACGGATTTCTGGATTGATTCCCTCCGTCAGATTAAGACGTCAAGCCTGTTCGAGGTGAATTAATCATGATACGAACTATTTGAATTTACCTATGACTGAGACAATTGTTATCACCGATCCCGATACCGATCGCTACCATTCCTTTGGCTATATAAGTTGGTGGCAACAAGAGGTCGTTAGAGATGCAAAAGTGCTGGTTGTTGGTGCTGGCGCTCTCGGCAACGAGGTGCTTAAAAATCTGGCGTTGATGGGTATCGGAAACATTCTGATCGCCGATTTCGATACCATTGAGGACAGCAATCTGAGCCGGTCTGTCCTGTTCCGTCAATCCGATCGGGGCAAGTCCAAGGCGGAGGTCGCAGCGAAGGCTGTGAGGGAACTAAATCCTGATGTGAAGATTAAGGCCTGGGATGGTGATATTAATTTCGAAATGGGTCTGGGTGTTTTTCGACATGTAGATGTGGTAATTGGCTGTCTTGACAATCGTGAGGCTCGACTTTCGCTTAATCGTTTCAGCTGGGCTATTGGTAAGCCTTGGGTCGATGGCGCCATCCAGGAGTTAATGGGCATTGTGCGCGTATTTTGGCCTGGTCAGGGCGCTTGCTACGAATGTACGTTAACAGATGAGGACTATCAGGCCATAAGCCTGCGCTATTCGTGCCCACTATTGGCCCGGGAAAATATTCTACAGGGGAAAGTTCCAACGACACCGACTAGTGCATCGATTGTGGCTGCTTTCCAGACCCAGGAGGCATTAAAGCTAATCCATGGGATGGAAGTTCAGCCTGGCAAGGCACTAATGATTAACGGCTTAACGAACGATATTTATACCACCGAATACCCGGTCAAAGATGGTTGCATGAGCCACTCAACTCTGGAGCCCATCATCGAACTAAGAACCATGTCCTCACAGGGCACTTCCGTAGGCGAGCTTCTTGATATCGCCAGGGAACGACTGGGAGAGGGATCTGTGCTAGAATTCGACGGCGAATTGGTAGTATCGATGGAGTGTCCGGCGTGCGGTCTCGAATCGCAGATTCTTAAGAAAATGGCGCGTCTTTCTGAGAGTGCCTTCTCATGCCCAAATTGCGGTGTGCGTCGCGAAATGAAGTTGACCCATCGAATTGAAGGGAGCGAGGATTTCTTATCGTCACCTTTGGCAGCCATTGATATCCCTGCGCTTGGTATTGTTAGGGCCCGGAATGGCTCTGACAGCATTTACTTGGAGTTGACCGGTGACATGGACCACCTATTAAAATTTGAGTGACGATGCTCGTCTAAAGGCGGTTTAGCTGGATGATGACAGTCAATAGGCCATGGTCCACACTATTGCAACTAACTTTAGCAGTCAAACGTATTGATTTATGAGCTTATTTCTAGTCTCAGGAACGGAGGCATTAACAACATGGCAAGTATAAAAGTGATAATTTACGATCCTACCGGCTCAAAGAAAACGCCGGTTGAGCTCCCGGACGATGTGCCTATGCGCAGGTTGATTCCCGCATTGGTAAGCAAAATGGGACTTCCCACCAGTCAGGGTGCGAATCCGATTGCCTATCGTCTTGACCATCGGTCGTCGGGAAAGCGATTGGCAGATGACGAGTCGTTGACTGATGCAGGTGTAGCGGAAGACGATATCCTGAGTCTGTTCCCAGAAGTAACAGCTGGTTAATCCAAAGATAGCTACTCGATTCGAGAGGACTGGCTGCCAAGGCAGTCCAGTCCTCTGTTTTCGGCTATTTTGTTCGAGGTAGTACATGTCATTTGACATCCGAGAGACCAGGTTGCGGAATGATTACAGTCGGATTCGCGATCTGGTAAATCGCAGTGAGTTAATACACATTCTTCGTACTGAAGGGGATCCTCCCGAGAAATATCTGATCCGCTTCACCTGTCGCGGTATACATAAACTTGGTTCAAACGGCAAGCCTGTCATTAGGGAACAGCATGAGGTCAGCATCTACCTGCACGCAGAATATCCGTTAAAACAACCACAGCTTAAGTGGCTGACACCGATATTCCATCCAAATATTCATAGCACTGGAGCAGTATGTATTGGAGCCTGGTGGCCTGCGAAGACGCTCGATCATTTGTTGCTCACCCTTGGTGAAATGGTTCAGTACAAGAATCTGGGACCCAAGGATCCGATGAATTCTAGAGCCGCAGCCTGGGCTTTACGGAATAAGAGATTGTTTCCAGTAGATTCCAGACCTCTCAAGGGTGAATCTCTGGAAGATAAGATCATAATCGTGATCGATGAGGAGCCAGATGACCTCGGCATCAACATCCTCTGATCCTCCCGTGAATGCAGAAGCGAAGCAACCAAGAAATCATGAGAAAACTGCCGCAGATGCATCGAATAGAGTCGGCACGAACTATCAGGTGCCATCGGACCAGATTAGTGCTTCCATTCTTCATGGCTCGGATCCTGGAGAGGAACAGGTTAGGATCGTTCTGACACAATCGGCTCTGAGGCAGGTAGAAGGTCACGCCTATCAGGTTTTGGATGCAGAGCTCGGGGGAGTGCTTCTTGGAAAAGTCGAGCGCCATGATGTCGCGAACTTCGTCCTCGTAAAAGAGATACTCCCGGTCCATAGCGACGACTATGGTCCCGTCCACTTTAAATTCAGCGCGGATTCGTGGGCCATTCTTCATAAGGAAAAAGCTGAGAGATTTCCAAATTTGGATATTGTCGGCTGGTACCACACACACCCCGGACTCGGCGTTTTTTATTCGTCCGACGATGTAATTGTCCATTCAGCCGCTTTTGTCTTGCCCTGGCACGTCGGGTTGGTCATTGATCCAGTCCATCGTGAGGGATGCTTCTTCGGCTGGCAGAATCCGCCGGCTGAGCACGGAGAGTCTGCTCTCAAGCCTCTGGCTGGCTACTATGAGCTTCAAGATGAGCAGAATGGTAGCGTTGTAACCTGGCAGCTCGCCGAGGGTACTGTTTGGCAATCGGGGTCATTCTATCCACAAGGAACAGCCGTGAGCGATCAGGTCTTTGTACCCGCGAATGAGTGGCCAAGTTTGCCTCCTATTAACCCCTGGTGGGGTGTTCTTTTAGGCGGCACAAGCCTGATTCTGACTTTGTTGATTCTTTTAGATCGCATCCTGGGCTAGATCGGGTGAAGTTGCTAATTGAAGCGTTAGATATGAGCGATACTAATCTGGTAGAGTTTGCAGCGGTCATCACTGTCACGTTACCCGGTAATGGAGATATGACCGATATTGAGGTAGTGCTAACCTCTAACGACTCTCTAATCGACGCGGATGGTGTCTTAAAACCTTTGGGTGATTGTACGCTGGGAGATCTCAAGCGATTCGCAGAGAAATTGGAAGACGATATTTGGTCTGAATATTGGGCTACTACCCTGTTCGATCTAGTTGTCGACGGACAGGCTGTGATATCGGTTCAAGATATGACCGAATCAGGGGAGGATCGAGCGCAGCCTGATTTATTGCTTGAGCATCTTGTGATTCTCCCGCCAGAGGAACCGGATGATTCTGAAAGATTGGATGGCGAAGCTCAGTCAGAAGAGCCTGTTCAGGAAATCGATGAGGAGTTACAGGAAATCGATCTAGAGTTGCAGGATGCCATCGAGAAATTATCTGCGATATCTTCGGAAGAGCTTTCCGAAGATTTACCAGAGATTCTAGATGGGGACGAGCTACAAAAGGTCTCAGTTGCCGAGAGTCAATTGGTATTTGAAGAACGTGACGCGGAAGCTCCGGCAGAGGTAGGAGTTCCGCTCACTCGAGAGGAAAAACTAGCATTTCGTATACTAGGAAAACGGCGCCCACTCAACCACCCTACCTGGACCGCAGTAGACATATTAATAAACGAGCCGGCGTTTAGGGATGCTCAGGCCCACGCTGTCAGCACTCCTGGACGAGAGGTAGCCGGAGTTCTTGTCGGACCTCCACCCGAGAAGCAACCCGATGGCAGATATGTCGTTCATATCAGTGACGCAATTATCGCTAAGCATACCCGGATGCATGGCGCCAGTGTTACCTACACTCCTGAAAGCTGGCGTTATGTCAATGATAAACTGGCCGAATTGTATCCAAACGAAGAGGCCGTGATTGTTGGTTGGTACCATACGCACCCCGGATTCGGCATATTTTTGTCTGGAATGGACCGATTTATTCACCAGAATTTTTTTACCCAGATTTGGCACATTGCTCTGGTGCTTGATCCACATGGCAGGCGAAGTGGTTTTTTCTGCTGGGACCGAGGAAAAGCAGAGATTGATAATTATGAATTCCCATGGCCTCTATGGGCTTCATCATCCTGGTAGGATAATATTCGAAGGGAGTAGTATATAATATTCATAATGGGTAAATGGGGAACCGTAGATTTTCCCAATCCCATGTCATGTTGATCCTATTTGAGTTTGCTAGAGAAAAAGATGGAAGACGGCGAGTTTATCAAAATCACAAATGAAGATGTCACGGAAGCGAATAGATTGAGCCTTGGTTGTCCAATCTGTGCCAGCGCCGTCGAAGATAACACAAACATCCAGGACTTGAGACCTGTGGTATGTTCCAAATGCCAAACGCTTTATCATAGAACTTGCTGGGAGCAGAACGATAATAAATGTGCAACCTTAGGCTGCGGCTCCACCAAAAGCTTCCCCTATGGCACTGAATTAGGACCTCGTCTTAAGATTCGATATTCCGACCTTCCCAAACACGCTCCACAGGTATCTGCTTCACCAAACGGTCGCTTCAAGGAATTGAAAGAACAGCAAAGGCGACTACAGAAACAGGCCGCCGGAGGGGAATTTTGGAAAGGTCTCTACCGAAGGA
>PVMS01174154.1_pt1 | contig 10250 bp, 8 predicted proteins | sample 1853461 | NCBI WGS metagenome assembly PVMS01 (sample SAMN08582032, study PRJNA380276) | Marine sediment metagenome, whole genome shotgun sequencing project. | isolation source: ocean sediment barecode stripped | collected 2017
GCGGGTTTCAATTTCCTGCTGGTCTTCGGTCAGGATGATGGTTGCCCCGGTTTCCGCGACGCGTTTGACGCAAACTAATACATTCATGTCTGTTGTTATTCGCAGAAAGAACTCATTTTCATCATCCTAATTTCTGTCATTCGATGAATATATGCCCTCTTAGGGCTTCCTGAAATATCTAACTCTTCATCTGTTCGTCATCCTGGTCAAAGAGCGGTTTACTGCCGACAGCTGCCACGGTCACCGGATATAATTCTGTCATATATTCGACCGCCAGCTTGGCGCCTTCCGTAGCATGCTCAGGCGGCAGGTAGGACATCAGAATGTGTTTGCCGACAGATGGTCCAGTGCCGGCGCTGGTTACATAGGAGCGGCGACCTTTGCGGTCGATAATAGGATCGCCGTTGGGTGTTAAAATTGGTTCTCTTCCTTGCATGTACCTTTTTTCGCCGGATGTAGATGTGTTATCGTCAACCGTTAGCGTGCATAGAATGGCTGCCTGTTTCTCTTTACGGGCTTGGAGATAGGCTTCGCGGCCGATGAAGTCGACTCGTTTTACCTTCGGGCGGGCCAGATCAGCCTCCACCGGATTGTATTCACCATCTAACTCAGCGCTCATTAACCGGTAGCCCTTCTCTATTCGAGCAGACGTGCCGTATACACCGATGCCGGCGGGAACCATTCCATAATTCTGACCGGCCGCCCACAATCTATCCCATAACTTCAAACCGTGCTCCATGGCTGTGTAGATCTCCCAGCCTAATTCGCCAACGTACGAGATACGCAGTGCCCAGGTTGGAATTCCGCTGATGACTATCTCTTTCACCGTGGCAAATGGGAAGCCGCTATCTGTTACGTCGTCTTCGGTAACAGAACTCAGCACGTCCCGTGCAAGAGGCCCCCACAACCCCACCGTACACAAGGTGGATGTCATGTCGACAAAGTTAACAGAGCCATCATCAGGTAAATTGTCCAGGAACCACTTCTTGTCTCTTCCACCATCACCGCCTCCGGTGACAATACGGAAGGCGTCTTCGCCACGTCGCATAATAGTCAGATCGGCCTTAAAACCGCCATGCTGGTTCAGCAGCGGTGTATAAACAGCCCGGCCGATTGGCACGTCCATCTGGTTAAGGGCCATCTTCTGAATGTAATCTAGCGCGCCCGGACCAACAACGTCAAAGATGGCAAAAGCAGTCAGGTCCACCATCGCCACGCGGTCACGCATCGCCAGGTGTTCGGCTGAAATGATGGGCGACCACCAACGAGCGTCCCACTCGTGGGGGCGATCTAGAACCCTGTCGATGTACTCGTCCAGCAGTGATCTATTCGATTCATACCACTGCGGCCGTTCCCAGCCCGCGGTTTCAAAAAAAACGGCTCCCAGCGCCCGCTCCCGTCCATAGAAGGGGCTGACCCGTACCTGGCGATTTGACTCCCACTGCTCGCGTGGGTGGACGATGCCATAGGTTTTGTTGAAGCCCTCGGAGGTCCGGGCCGTCACATGCTTCTTGGTTCGTGCGTATTCGTAGAAGCGGGCCACGTCCGATGCGTGGATATCGATCTCCGAAGATCCGTCACTCATCCATTCAGCGATAGCACGGCCGAAGCCAGGGCCCTCTTTAATCCAAATAGCGGCAGCCGACCATAGGTTCTTTACCTCCACCGTCTCGCCGATCACCGGCATCCCATCAGCCGTTAGCGATAGCAATCCGTTGATAGCATGACGGATTCCAGCCCCTTCATCGCCGAGTAATTCAGGCATGAGCTCCAATGCCTGCTCCAACTGAGGCTCAAAATCTTCCTGTGTAAAGGGCAGCTCTGTTGGCGAGAGGCGGGACTCTTCAATAGACGGGATATCGTCTGGCGTCATAAGAATCGGCCGGTGGGCATATGATCCGACCTCCATATCGTTTCCGTTTTGCCGTTCGTACATGAAGGCGTCCATATCGCGAACGATAGGGTACTCAATTTCGCTGGCTGTACCCTCAAGAAGGGGGATAGGGCCGACGCTGATCATCTGGTGCACTGCCGGCATCAGGGGGATGGTCGCGCCTGCCATATGGGCAATTCGGGGGCTCCAAACGCCGCAGGCGATAACCACATATTCAGCCTGGATGTCGCCCCGGCTGGTTCTCAGTCCGCCCACCCGTCCATTTTTTACCTCAACATCCAGCACCTCGGTATTAGGAAAAATGCTTAATGCTCCCATCTCTTGGGCGCGCTCGCGCATGATAGTGCCTGCCCGCAGCGAATCCACAACACCGACCGAGGGCATATGAAAACCACCCAGGATAATGTCTGTATTAACGAACGGCAGCATCTCTTTCACCTGGGTGGCGGTAATCATATGAGCCTCAACACCCCAGGCTTTGGCTGAAGCCATTCGATGCCGCAGTTCTTCCATGCGCTGCTCGGTGCGGGCCAATTCAACCCCGCCACATTCAGTGAATACACCCATCTCCTTAAATTGATCCATGCTGTCCAGGGTTAGATGCGTCATCTCCTTCGAATGATCAAGTGGGAAGATAAAATTTGAGGCGTGGCCGGTGGACCCACCTGGGTTAGGCAAAGGCCCTTTGTCTATCAGGACGAGATCGCGCCATCCATTCTTGGCTAAATGGTAGACAACAGAATTGCCGACAATTCCGGCTCCGATGACGACAACATTGGCTTTATCAGGTAATTCATTCACGTCTTTATCCTCCTCAGCATTTCTTACCTATATTTTCTAAATGTACTGCTGCCAGTTCGAGCCTATTTGCTTAATTAGCGCTTGATTTCATCCTTACGATTGTTGATGAAATCGAGCAGTTCTTCTTCCACTGCCGGATCTAATGGCGGTTTTTCATACGCTTTCAGAAGTTGTTTGTATTTCTCGTTTGCCCTTTGGGCGCCATCTTTCCCTCCGTCAATCACCCATTGTTCGGCCGAGTTGTAGTCAAATAACTCGGCCCGGTAAAACGCCGTCCGAAAATGGCTCATCGTGTGTTCAGTGCCCAGGTGGTGCCCGCCCGGTTTGACGGCCCGAATCGAGTCCAGGGCAAAGGCCTCTTCTGAGAGATCTACCCCTTCTAAATATTTGTGGAACATGCCCAGCACTTCGCAGTCAAGGACAAACTTCTCATAACCGGCTGCCAGACCATTCTCCAGCCAACCGGCGGCGTGTAAAATAAAATTGACTCGCGCCATCACAGCCGGCAGCATGGCCATAATAGATTCGTAACCAGCCTGGACATCGGCGATCTTGGCGCTGGCGAACATGCCGCCGCTGCGAAAAGGCAAACCATACCGGCGGGCCAGTTGCGCACTGAGATAAAGTGAGAGCTGGCTTTCCGGCGCACCAAAGACCGGCGCACCACTCTGCAGATCGATGGTCGTCTGGAAAGAGCCATAAACTACCGGGGCGCCCGCGCGGACCATTTGGGCGAAAACGATGCCGGCTAGAGCCTCTGCGTTCAACTGGGCCACCGTCCCGGCCACCGTAACCGGCGCCATTGCCCCGGAGAGGACAAAGGGCGTGATAATGGTAGCCTGGTTGGCCCTAGCATACACTTTCAGCGCCCCCAGCATGCGATCGTCGAGTCGACGAGGGCTGCTGATATTGATCAATGACAATAGGGCCGGATGCTCGCGGACCTGCTCAGCGCCAAACAGGATTTCGACCAGGCTAACACTGTCGGCCGCGTTTTCTGCCGATGTTACCGAACCCATGAAGGGCTTGTCCCCATACTTTATATGGCTGAAGAGCATGTCCAGGTGACGGGTGTTCACGGGCTCGTCGGTGGGTTCAACGATAGTCCCGCCCGAGTGGTGGATAACAGGATGCATATGGGCTAACCGGACGAAGTTTTGAAAATCTGCCAGCGTCGATTCTCTTCGCCCTCGATCCAGGTCGAATACATATGGCGGGCCATATACCGGAGCGAAGCACATGTGTTGACCGCCGATAACCACATTATTAGCCGGGTTGCGGGCAAGTTGGGTGAACTTATTGGGCGCTTTCGATATGTACTCCCCCACCAAACCTGGATCGAATCGGGCAACCGATTCATCATCTACCTCGACGCCGTGCTGGCGAAGAATCGCCAAGGCTTCATCATCGTAGAAGGCTATGCCAATTTCCGAAAGTATGCGCATTGATGTCTGGTGAATAAGTTCAAGCGCTTCTTCGTCAACCAGCTCATATACCGGCAAATTGTGCAAAGGTTGGACCACGCGAGCAGCAGGGGCTGTTTCCATACGTTGGCTCCCCGCCTTACGCCTGCGCAAGCGCCTTCGCCGTCCTTCTTTCCTCATCCACCCATCTCCATTTGCCCCTCGTCTGGTACTAACATATTAGGGCTGATTACATGCGCTGGAACGGCCGCTCCAGAAATCGCCAACCGGACCTCTTCCTGGAAAGCTCCAATATGCCGCTCCATAAGCTGGGCGGCCCTATTGCCTTCTTTGGCCTGGAGCGCATCTAGAATTAGTTTGTGCTCCATTAGAACTTCCCGCATATCACCAATTCTGGATAAAAAGTAATACCAAAGACGAAGGCTGAGGGCGTAGTGAGTCACCAGGGTGTCTCTTAGGAATTCGTTGTCGGCCGCTTGGTAGATAATCTCGTGACAGGTCTTATCAATAGTGATCATTGCTTCGTTATTACCGTCTGCCTCCGGCGCTTCACTCAATCCTTTCTTCATGCGTCGCCAATGCTCGTCGCTGCCACGCTTGGCCGCCAGACGAACAGCTAAACTTTCTAAAGGTAGGCGCATTTCAAAGAGCTGCTGCAGATCACGAATTCCAATCTCCGTCACAAACATGCCGCGACGCGGCGCGATGACAACCAGCTTCTCTAACGAAAGCCGTTTCAAAGCTTCCCGGATCGGTGTACGGCCAAGCTCTAACTCTTCTTGCAAACCGGCTTCGTTAATAACCGAACCAGGAGGCAGCTTTAAGGAGACTATCTCTTGTTTAATGCACTCGTACGCTTGCTCGCTTAATGATAGCTGCTTCAATTTCTACTGACCTCGCCTCCTAATCAAATCGTTTGAGTTTACCAGGCCTCTCATTCCGATCTGTACCGGACTGGAAGCCTAAGATCTTGATCGGTTCACAAACTTAAACTGATATATCACGAGTATATCTGCGCCCTTCTATTGTGCCACATGGCACCCCGTATGCAAAATATTAATACAAAATCTTTGACTCCATTGATGTTTCCAGATTACGTCGATGTGAACGAAACTACAACCTGGGTTCGGGTCACGACCTGGAACAAGCTGGCCGAAATCCTGGCGCGGAGCACGATAACCTTACACAGAAACTTGACTGTCCGCCATCAGCACGCCGCTGAAAGAGCTGTGAAATCAACGGTTTCGAACCGTTATCCTCAATATTAAGAGGATCCCCTACCACTTAGCATTGAGGTAATGGTCAAGAATGTCTTTGTCTTTCGATATCAAAATATTGTCATTTAGGCCTGCATTAGCCACTATGAGACGATCAAAGGGATCGCGTGTCCAGGAAAATGCCATTGCCTTGCTTACGATGGTATTGAAATCCTTGTCACAAACTTTGAGCCCCATGCGTATTGATAAATCTGACACAATGGCGTCAGCGTCATCCGTAATCCTTTGGATCTCATATAAATACCGCAGTTCTAAACGAACGACCGGGCAAATATAAAGTTCATATTCATTTATCAGATCCTTGACGGGCTGACTGAATTTCCCCACCAGACCACTATACAACCAAACAACAACGTGCGAATCAAGGTAGATCAAGTTTCACCTCATCTTCCCAACTGATTTCCACAAGCTCTTCCGGATCTCCCTGGATCACATGGGGTCTGGAGATTAAATTCTGGAATTTGTCCGCCTTTTTAACCGGCACTATTCTTAATTTCTTGCCCCCTTTCTTGACTTCGAGAGGTATGCCGGTTTCCAAAACTTCGTCTAACAGATTATAGATGTTCGCCCTTAATTCGGTTGGTGTGACTGATTTCATCATATTTCCTTATGATATAGCATACATACGTGCATATTATTTAAACCGTACGTACATATTATTGTAAAGCGCTGCGACTGTCAAGATCGATAAAGGTTTCACCTTGCCTTGACCAATAGGGCAATCCCCCGGCCTCTCTGGAACTAACGGCCGGAACGGTCCAGCTCTTGGACCATGGCAGCAGCCGGGGCCATGGCTGACCCTGTCGAAGGGCGAACCAGGCAGCGGAGACGACCAAAGAACCTCCCAGAAAAAGGAAGCCGCCGATGACAGTCAACAGCATAGTTCGGAATTTCGATATGGGAGATCCCGGCGATGCTAGCTGCGAAGGCGGCGCGCCGAGGTTTCATGTGTCTGTCGACTGGGATACGAAGAGGTAGTCTGGGCTTGCTTACTTGAGAAACAGGAGTGTGAAAACCTCGATCAGGATCCAGAGGGCGCCGATGAAATTTCCCAGACATCAAGATTTCTTAGCCCATCTTTACAACTTGGCGCGAGCTTTTCTCAGCAGACTCATTCTTGACTTTTAATGTGTTTGCCCCTTAGAATCCAGTACAAATTGGATAGATAGCCTTGATTAGATGAGGTCTTCCGGCCAACCACCTGAAAAATGCCAGGAAAGGATAAGATGCCAACAGCTAGAATTGGGGTCGAGCGATATCCCCTTTGGATGGTAAACCGGTGAGCCGATCAGGCGGCCACAAGCGCCACCGTCCTTCTCGGCGCCCCAGGAATAAACCGAACGCGGCGCCGGCCGGCCTCTTGGGGGGACGTTATAAGCCGCTGAGCGACGAGGATATCCGGCGTATCCACCAGGCCTCCCTTGAAGTGTTGGAGAGGATAGGCATTGAAGTGATGCCCTCTGAATGCCGGGAGATCTTCCGCCAGTCAGGGGCCCGGGTCGAGGATGAAAACAACAGGGTCTATATTCCAGCCAGCATGGTCGAGGATGCTCTGGACACTGCCCAGAACGAGGTCGTCTTGTACGGTCGCGATCCAAAGCACAAAATGAAGCTGGGCGCCGCCCGTGTATATATGGGCACCGGCGGGGCGGCCGTGAACGTCCTCGATCTAAGCAGCGGCCATGCTCGTGAATCGACCCTGGACGACGTAGCCCAATTAGGCCGCCTGGTGGATGCCTTGAACAATATCCATTTCTACCTTCGGCCGTGCGTGGCTCGCGACATCCCCATAAAAAACCTGGATCTGAATACCTACTATGCAGCAATCGCTAATACGACAAAACATGTCACCGGCAACTGCTTCTCCTGCGACTCCCTTTATGAGGTTCTGGAAATGGCGGCCATGATCGCCGGAAATGAGCGGAAGTTGCGTCGGGAGCCCTTTATCTCCTTCGTTGCCAGCTGGACAGTCAGCCCTCTTCGCTTTGCCCCTGAAACGGTTGAGGTTTTGACCGAGATAGTTCGCCAGGAAATGCCGGTCTTCCTATCATCAGCGCCACAATCAGGTGCTACCAGCCCGGCTGCCCTGGCCGGTTCTCTGGTCCAGGTCAACGCTGAGGAATTGTCGGGCCTTACTTACTGCCAGCTGGTTAAACCAGGAGCGCCCGTCATCTTGGGATATGTTCCATCCGTGTCCGATTTGCGAACGGGCAATTTTACCGGGGGAGCGCCTGAATTTGCCCTCATGCATGCGGCCGCCGCCCAGTTAGGTCAGTTCTACAATCTGCCGGTCTACAACTCGTCGGGAATAACCGATGCCAAGATCCCCGATATTCAAGCTGGTTATGAAAAAGGGTTGACCGGTCTAGCCGCCGCTCTCGCCGGCGCAAATTACATTCATCATTCGGCCGGCATGTTGGAATCTATGTTAACGGTTGCCTACGAACAATATGTTATCGACGACGATATCAACGGTTCGGTCATGCGCATGGTTCGTGGAATTGAGGTCAATGACGAAACGCTTTCGGTCGACGTCATCGACGAGGTCTGCGGGGGTGAGGGACATTTCTTGGGCACCCAGCAAAGCTTAAACCTCATGAATACAGAATATTATTACCCGCATACCGGCGATCGCCAGCGCCGGCTGGATTGGGAAGCTGGTGGCAGCCTGGATATGCGAGAGCAAGCCCGGCGAAAGGCCCGACACATCCTAAACACCCATGAACCTGAGTCTATTCCGAAGGAAATTGACGCCGAAATCCGGAAGCGCTTTGAGATTTTACTCCCCGGCAGGTTGCATCAGGCGTAGTTATGAAAACCGCTTTTATAATGTGTGGCGCGCTTGCCCGAGAGGTTTTAGCGATCATCGATCGTTATGGCTGGGATGTGGACCTGGTTGGGGTTCCGGCCGTAGACCATATGTATCCCGAGCGCATCGCCCCCCATGTGGACAAACGCATTCAGGAGCTTCGCCAAAATTATGATCGCATCTTTGTCCTCTTCGGTGACTGCGGAACACGCGGGGCTCTGGATAAACTGTTGGAGCGTTATGGCTTGGAACGGATAGAAGGTCCCCACTGTTATGAAATGTATGCTGGGCAGGGTTTTCATGATTTAATGGAAGAGGAACCGGGCACTTTCTTCTTAACAGATTTTCTTGTGCGCGGATTCCGGGGCACCATCCTAAAGGGGCTGGGCTTAGATCGATTTCCAGAATTAAGAGACGTTTACTTTCACAATTACAAGCGCTTAGTTTACCTTGTGCAGAAGGAAGATCCGGAGTTGGAGGAAAAGGCTCAACGTATAGCCCAATATCTCAGCATGCCTCTGGAAATCAGGTACACGGGCTATGGATTATTGGAAAAACAGCTCGTCTCTAAGATGAATGGAGAGCTTAGAACTGAGTAACAAGGAATTTCAAATTATTCGCCGGCCATTATCTTCTCGCTTCTCATTTCTTGCTCCTTTTATCCTCGGAGCGATAATCTGATGTCTTGGAAGTTGGTGCGCCAGGCGTTTAGGGGCGACCGGCCGCCCGCCCGCATGTGGCAGCGGCATACACTGAACAAGCGTTATGACGTGGTCATCATCGGCGGGGGCGCCCATGGACTGGCGTGCGCTTATTATCTGGCCAGGGATCATGGCCTTACCGATGTGGCTGTGCTGGAAAAGAGCTATATCGGTTCTGGGGGGAGCGGCCGGAACACGACCATCATTCGCAGCAATTACCTGACTCCGGATGGGGTGCGTTTCTATGATGAAAGTGTGAAGCTATATGAACAGTTGTCGGTTGAACTTGACTTCAACCTCATGTTCAGCCAACGAGGTCATCTCACCCTGGCCCATACTGACGGCGCCGTGCGCACCATGCGTCGCCGTGCGGAAGTGAATCAGCTCCAAGGTGTAGAGTCGCTGTTGATTTGGCCAGATGAGATAAAACGCCTTTGCCCGCCTATCGACATTAGCCAGCACCCACGTTATCCCATTTTGGCAGCTCTCTATCATCCTCCAGGGGGAATCATCCGCCACGACGCAGTCGTTTGGGGATACGCGCACCAGGCAGACGCGCGCGGGGTCCACATTCACCAAATGACGGAGGTCATCGGCATCAACGTTAAAAACGGCCGGGTAACAGGGGTCGAGACCTCTAGAGGGAGAATCGATGCTGGCATCGTGCTAAACGCCACGGCCGGCTGGTGTACCACCATAGCCGACATGGCTGGGGTCAAGCTGCCTGTCACAACCTTTCCGCTGCAGGCCTGTGTAACAGAAGCATTGAAACCGTTCCTGGATGTGATCATCGTCTCGGGCAGTCTGCACGTTTACGTCAACCAATCAGATCGCGGCGAGCTGGTCATGGGTGCGGCCGTCGATCCCTATGCATCCTATTCTGTGCGCGGATCTTTAGGTTTCATCGAGGGCATCGCCGGGCATATATTGGAGTTATTCCCTTCCTTACATCATGTCCAGGTGCTCCGTCAATGGGCCGGATTATGCGATATGACCCCGGATTACAGCCCTATCATGGGAGTCACTCCAATCGAGGGCTTCCTAGTGGATGTAGGTTGGGGTACTTATGGCTTTAAGGCAGTACCTGTTTCTGGGAAGAGGATTGCCGAGCTGATTGCCACCAGCAGGACGCCCGACTTGCTCAAACCATTCCGGTTGGCTCGATTCTACGAACACGATCTCGTCGGCGAGAAAGGCGCCGCATCGGTGGGTCATTAACCTATGGTAACTGATGGAAAAATTCGATGATCCTCGTTAAATGCCCCAATTGTGGTTCGCGCAGCGCACAAGAATTTCGTTATGGGGGCGAATACAACCCCCGGCCGCTCGATCCCTACGCCTATA
>PVMS01070129.1_pt1 | contig 10249 bp, 9 predicted proteins | sample 1853461 | NCBI WGS metagenome assembly PVMS01 (sample SAMN08582032, study PRJNA380276) | Marine sediment metagenome, whole genome shotgun sequencing project. | isolation source: ocean sediment barecode stripped | collected 2017
CCACCATACCTTTAGCAAGCATGGTCTCCAACGCCCTCACCTCCTCAAGAAGTGACTTCATGAATGCCTGGCGAGTCGACTCGTCGGCGTGTTCCTTTATGTTTTGTTCACCCATCAGGTGGTGCCTTGAACAGCTGTCCCTGTAGGGATAATAAACACCACCGCGCGGGGCGGCAAATAAAATTCGCCCAACACCTGCGCGAGGTCAACTAATATGCAAAAATAATCAGTTAGAATCAGTAAGAAATTCGGTGTACTAACCCTCCTGGAAAAGGTCTGTTGATGATGGAAAAACCCTGGCTAAAAAGTTACCCACCCGGTGTGCCGACAAATATCGACCTGGGAGAACATGCTTCAATTGTCGATATACTGGAAAAAAGTTGTAACCAGCACAAAGACCGCGTGGCATTCCACAACATGGGTGCTGACCTGACTTATGCCGAACTGGATTTCCTGACCCGGAATTTCGCGGCTGCATTACAGGACATGGGCCTGGAACAAGGTGACCGTATCGCGCTGATGATGCCCAATACCTTGCAGTATCCCGTGGCATTGTTTGGAGCATTGCGGGCCGGCCTGATTATCGTCAATACCAATCCAATGTATACCGCCCGCGAATTGCGACATCAGCTGGTGGATGCCGGTGCCAAGGCGATCGTGATCGTTGAAAATTTCGCGTCCGTACTTGAAGGTATCCGCGATGAAGTTCCGCTTCAACACATCATCACCACCGGAGTGGGCGATCTGCTGAATTTCCCCAAGTCATTCCTGATCAATTTTGTGTTACGGCATGTAAAAAAGACCATTCCAGCCTGGTCTCTGCCGGGCTCTGTTAAATTTACGGACGTACTGGACAAGGGTAAAAAACTGCCACTGAAGCCGGTCAATATCGGTTTCGAAGATGTGGCTTTCTTGCAATACACAGGCGGCACCACCGGCGTGGCCAAGGGTGCGATGCTGACCCACCGGAATATCGTCGCAAACCTGCTGCAGTCAAAGGCCTGGCTGACCCAGCTGGATAAGTCCGCCGAAATTATCATCACCGCATTACCGATGTATCACATCTTTTCGCTGACGGCGAATTGCCTGACTTTTATCTATCTCGGCGGCACCAACATCCTGATCACAGATCCGCGGGACATGGAAGATTTCGTTAAAGAGATGTCGCGTCATCCGTTCACTGCGATAACAGGCGTCAACACACTATTTAACGGGATGCTGCATACGCCTTCTTTTGCTGAGCTTGATTTCTCCACACTCAAAATGGCGCTCGGTGGTGGGATGGCAGTACAAAAATCGGTTGCCGAACATTGGAAACAGGTCACCGGTGTCACCCTGCTGGAAGCCTACGGACTGACCGAAACCTCACCTGCAGCCTGCATCAACCCGATAACCCTTACAGACTACAACGGTTTTATCGGCCTGCCCATTTCATCAACGGATTGCTGTATCGTTGATGACGATGGCAACCTGGTACAGGTGGGCGAGCCCGGCGAATTGTGTATCCGCGGGCCGCAGGTCATGAAAGGCTATTGGAAACGCCCCGAAGCCACCGCTGAGGTATTGGATGCGGATGGCTGGCTGCATACCGGTGATATTGCCGTCATGAATGCAGAGGGGTATTTCAAGATTGTCGACCGGAAAAAGGACATGATCCTGGTGTCTGGATTTAATGTTTATCCAAATGAAATTGAAGACGTAATCACTATGCACCCCAAAGTTCTGGAGGCCGCAGCTATTGGCGTTCCAAATGAAAAATCCGGCGAGGCTGTCAGCTTGTTCATCGTTAAAGATGACCCGACACTGACCGAAGATGAGGTCCGGGCATTTTGTAAAGAAAACCTGACCGGTTATAAACGGCCACGCTATATAGAATTCAGGGACGATCTGCCAAAAAGTAATGTCGGAAAAATATTGCGCCGCGAACTTCGCGATAAGAAAGTTTAATGTTTAAATCGTTGACCCGGGGTCCATTTATTTTTTACGCTTTAACCCCAGTGCCCGCATGGCTTTATCTTCGCCAAAGCGGCGTTTGATTTTATCCATGGTTTGATCCAGCTCAGTTTGCCGGGCTGTATCAAACACCAAACCGTGTTTATCCGGTGCTTCAAGGCCGGAAACACCAACACCCAACAGTCTTACCGGCGTATTCCGGTGTTGCGCCAACCAGGTCTGCAGTAGTAAATGCGCCTGCTGAAACACGACTTCCGTGCTTGCCGTCGGGGCTGCCAGGCTCCGGCGGCGGGTCGTTGTGCGGAAACGATTATCACGAATCTTGATCTGTATGGTTCGGGCTATTAACCCATAAGCCCGCAATCGTCCTGTAACCGATTCCACCTGGCGCTGCAATTCCGCCACCAATTCCCCGGGCTGACTAATGTCCTGATCGAAGGTCGCTTCGCGACTAAGGGATTTATCCGCAGTGGAAGCCATGACTTCGCGCTCGTCTTCACCCCGGGCCAGGGCCTGAAAATGCCCGCTGCGATTGCCCAGAACCCGGCTGAGTACCGTCGGGTCCGCCTTGCGCAACTGGCCGATGGTTAAAATGCCCAACTTCTGTAGTTTGGGCAGTGTCTTTTTCCCTAAACCCCAGATTCGCTTAACCGGCATTGGATCCAGAAATGCACGCACACCGTCATGCGGAACATGTACAAAGCCCTTTGGTTTGGCGATATCTGAAGCCAGCTTGGCCAGGAATTTATTGTGCGCCATACCCACCGATGCATGCAGCCCTGTGCGCTCCAGGATTTCTGCACGCAGCGAAGCGCCGATGGTTTCGATGCTGCCAAACAATGAAAGGCTAGCGGATACATCCAGAAATGCCTCATCCAGCGACAGGCCTTCCACCTCGGGCGTTACATTGCGAAACACGTCAAATACTGCAGCTGATACCTCCTTGTAACGGGACATCCGCACCGGCAGGATGATGGCCTGAGGGCACAGGCGACGGGCGCGTGACATCGGCATCGCAGAAAACACGCCGAACCTGCGCACCTCGTAACTGGCTGCGGCAACCACCCCGCGCCCACCTGTGCCGCCAACAATGACCGGCTGGTTTTTATATTGTGGTTGATCAAGTTGCTCCACTGATGCATAGAACGCATCCATATCAACATGAATGATGGCGCGGGGAATGATGGCGCGCAGATTAGTTTTTGATTCTGGATTTGCGATTGGGGCCACAGTGCGTTCATTATATCGATATGAGTACGATAACTGCAGCCTGCATTCCGCTTGATGAATTTCCAATTCTGCGTCACGGTCTTTACGCCAACCACGCAGCCATGGCCCCCTGGCCGCGTGCAACTTCACAAGCAGTAGCAGATTTTAGCCAGGAGAACAGCGAAATCGGGCCTGAAAAATATGCCCACTGGTTACTGCGTGAAACAAAGCTGCGCAAAATGCTGGCCACAATGATTAATGCCAGCTCGGCGGACGATATTGCCTTGCTTAAGAACACCACCGAAGGTATCTGCACCGTAGCCAACGGCATTGATTGGCAACCCGGCGATAACATGGTGTTACCGCTGGCGGAGTTCCCCTCCAACCGCTTACCCTGGCTGGCTTTGCAACAGCGTGGCGTGGAAGTCAGGGAGGTCGATATACGGGCAGCAGCTGATCCGGAACTGGCCTTGATTGAGTGTATGGATGACCGCACACGCTTGTTATCCGTCAGCGCTGTGCAATGGACCGACGGGCTCAGGTTGCAACTTGAAACTCTCGGTTCTGCATGCCGGCAAAACGATGTTTTGTTTTTCGTTGACGCTATCCAGCAGTTAGGCGCGCTGCAGATGGATGTTGCAGCATGCAAAATTGACTTTCTGGCTGCCGACGGTCATAAGTGGATGCTGGCCCCCGAAGGAATAGCTGTCTTTTATTGCCGCGAAACCGTGCGCCAGCAGCTTAAACTCAGCCAACTCGGTTGGCGTATGGTCGATGAACCCTACAGATTTAACCGCAATAACTGGCGGCCAAGCAACACGGCGACCCGTTTTGAAGCTGGCAGTCCGAATATACTGGGCCAGGTGGCGTTGCATGCTTCAATTGGCCTGTTGCAGGATATTGGAATGGACCAGGTGGAAACCCTGGTCGGTAAAAACTCGCAACAGTTGTCTGAAGGCCTCACCAGCATCCCCACTATCGAATTGGTACGGCCATTTGAACTGCAAAGAGTTTCCGGTATTGTCAGTTTCAGGGTGCCGGGCAAAAATCCGGCTGAAATTCACCGGGCACTGAAGCACAGGGACATGACTTGTGCCGTTCGCGGTGACGCGATTCGCTTATCACCGCACTTTTATCAGGCGGGCCAACCGCTTCGAGATATCCTCAATATCATTGAAGACATAGTGACGTAACAACACTTATAGTAATAGATTAATTATGATATGTAATCTATTGATATTAATTACATTGTATGCGTTCGTTTGTCGCTGCTTAATAGTTGAGCAAGGTGTGATTCGATGATCGTCCTGGCGTGTGCGCCATCGGATGTATCGGCAAATTGCACACCAATTCCCGGCCGTCTGTTGCCCTGCGCGCCTGCGGGCGTTACCCAAACCACTTTACCCGGTATCGGCAAGCGCTCTTCCAACTCCATGATGGTCAACAACAGGAAGACCTCGTCACCCAGTGAGTAACGTTTGGTGCTTTGAACAAATAAGCCGCCGCCCTGAACAAAAGGCATATAGGCACTGTAAAGCGTTTGCCTGTCTTTGATCGATAGTGAAAGTATTCCTTGCTGCACTGTGTTTGCGCTCCTTCCCTGTGATAATTACCCGTTTAGAGGTCAGCCAAATACTCTAATCAGATACTCTGTTCTACCCATCTTATCAGCCAATCCTGCAAAAGTAAGTCCCCACGTACCGGCGTGGTCGATAAGCGCCGGTTAAAATCTGCCTGTTTTTGTAATTCTAACAGTGGCTTTGCCAATAATTGTTTGCCCGCAGGCACCCATTTTGCTGTCGAACCGGTCATAACGGACTTAACAGCCTCACCCATGCTCATGGACAGCCAGCGCCACAAATCGTCAGGGTTCAACTCGCCCAGGCGAGCACTGACGGGTGAAACTGACCCAGGGTGCGCCAGCAGGGTAGCAAGCCCTTCCTGTACCTGTCCATAGGCGTCAGATTCAGGCGAATCAATATACCGGGCGGCGCGTAACGGGCTTCCACCTGCAGCTTGCAGTGCTGCCGTGACCTCAGCGCGTGATTTACTGCAGCTCTTTTCCAGCCAGTCCAGCACTGTCTGGCTGTCTGGCTGGCTAACCACGATAGACTGACAGCGGCTGCGAATGGTGATTGGCAACCTTGCTGGCACGCTACATACCAGGATCAGCACAGCGTCACCGACAGGCTCCTCAAGACTCTTCAACAGCGCATTGGCTGCCGCCATGTTCATGCTATCTGCTGGATGAATACAGGCCACTTTACGGGCGCTGACCGATGATGTCAGGTTTAGCGAAGCAATCAGCACCCGCACCTGATCCACCTTGATCACATCACTGCCCTCTTCAGGCTGTATGTCAAAGCGGTCCGGATGCGCGCCACCGGCAAGCAGCTTACAGGAACGACATTGCCCACAAGCTTCGGGTTGATCTTCGCTACACAACAGTTTGGCTACCATCGCATTCGCCAGCGCTTGTTTGCCGCTGCCTGCAGGGCCTTCAATCATCAACGCATGCGCCAGTCTGTTCTGCTCAAGGCGCCGCAGAAAAAATGACCAGTGCTCTGTCAGCCAGGGATAAATCATAGCCCTGGCACCCACTCCATAAAATTCTGCTCCAGTAGATCTTGCACCTGTTGCCAGACCTGCTCCTGGTCTTGCCCGGCATCGATGATGCTGAAACGCCCGGGATATTCTGCCGCCCGCTCAAGATAGGTGTTCCTGACCCGCTCAAAGAACTTGATCGACTCGGTTTCGAAACGGTCCGCCGCACCACGTCCCGCGACCCTTTGCAACCCTTGTTCAATCGGAACATCGAATAACAGTGTCAGGTCCGGCTGCAAATCATGGTGGACGAATTTTTCCAGTGTAGCGACTGTGTCGGCACCCATTTGACGACCGCCGCCCTGGTAGGCGTAACTTGCGTCGGTGAAGCGGTCACTGACCACCACCTTGCCGGCTGCCAGCGCCGGGCGGATCACTTGCTGCAACAATTGCGTGCGGGCCGCAAACATCAGCAATAACTCGGCACGGCTGTCGAGTCCTGCGTTGCGCGTATCGAGCAGCACCTGGCGAATCTGCTCAGAAACCACGGTACCGCCCGGCTCGCGGGTTTCCACAACCTCTTTGCCATGCGCTTGCAACCATGCAACGATACGCGCCTGCTGTGTGCTTTTGCCTGCACCCTCGCCCCCTTCAAGGGTGAGAAAGAAACCCTTCCCCAATGAAATCACTCCTTTGTTTTGTGCTTTCCGGTATTCCGTTTAAGCAGTTGTTGAACCGCCGTATTGTGTGCCTCCAGTGTAGCTGAAAACGTGTGGCCACCCTGCCCGTCTGCGACAAAAAACATCGCGTCACCCGCTGCCGGATGTGCTGCTGCCTGTAATGACGCCAGACCCGGCAACGCGATGGGTGTCGGCGGCAGGCCATGGCGGGTATAGGTGTTATAGGGTGTATCGGCGTTCAGATCGCGGCGACGAATATTGCCGTCATAGGCTGCACCCAGGCCATAAATGACCGTGGGGTCGGTCTCCAGGCGCCATTTTTTTAATAAGCGGCGCACAAAAACACCGGCAATGGTTGCACGTTCGGAATCAAGAGAGGTCTCTTTTTCAATGATAGATGCCATGATCAGCATCTCATAGCCCGTTTCATACGGCAGACCAACATCCCGGCCTGCCCAGGTTTGCACAAGGCTATGTTGCATATCGCTGTATGCACGCTGCAGGATTTTCAGATCTGAATCCCCCCTGACAAAGACATAGGTTTCAGGCAGAAACCAGCCTTCACTATGGCTGGCAGGCAATCCATCGATAGACTCCAGATCCTCCGTCTTCAGCAAACTATGCTGAAGCACCGGGTCATTGCCCAACGCTGCCAGTAGTTGGCGCACATTCCAGCCTTCCACGATGGTAAAACGGTAGCTAACCACTTTCCCGGAAACAAGTAAGGGCAATAGCTCTGAAGGTGTCATGCCGGCGTCCAGTGTGTACTCACCGGCCTGGATGGTAACGGGCTGGAGCTTGTTTAACAGCCGCCAGCGCCAGTCCATGCGGGTAACACCGCGCTGTTCAAGCTCTGCCACCACGGTGCTCATACTGGAGCCAGGTTTAACCGTGAGCACCATTCCGGCATCAGCAATGATCAATGGTGTGCGTAAAAAATATTGGTATTGCTGCCATAGGCCCGAGCCAGAGGCGGCGGTCAGAAGCAGCAAAATGATGGCAACCGGCCCAACCCGCCCCAGGCCCCGTTTCATGTTTCGCTGCTACTCTGAAGCCAGCTTTGCAGCTCCCTCGTAACCGACCCAATCGCATAGTCCTGATCGTCAATTGCGGTCACCGGAACGATGCCACGAACAGAATTACAGATGAACACTTCATCTGCCTCCTGCAACAGATCCACCTGTATTCGACGTTGCTCACTGCGTGTACTGAATGCTGCCAGTAACCGGGCACGTATAACACCACGGACCCCGCAACGATCCAGCCTGGGTGTTAGCAAGCGGTCTTCGATGACCAGGAAAATATTGGCTGATATGGCACTGATGACATGATCTTCTCTATCCAGCAATAGGCCCTCGGACACACCCTCAGCATATGCCTCTGAGCTGGCCAGTACCTGTTCAAGCCGGTTCAGGTGCTTGATACCACCCAAAGCGGGCTGTATCGCCAGTCTGAGATCGCAGATACGCGCTTTAACACCCAGGGCGGCCTTCTCTTCGACATTGTGGGGAAACTCATGTGCGCTGACGATTCTGACGCAAGCAGCATCTGGCGACGGCAGGTAACCCCGTGCAATACCACCACGACAAAGGACAATTTTCACTACCGCATCAGCAAGGCCCGCACTGACGGTCTGGGCTTCGCGTAACAGGATCGCCTGTGGTGGCATGACAATGCCCAGGCGCTCACAGCCAGCACCAAGGCGATCCATGTGAGCCTGCCATCCGCGTGGCTGCCCGTTGTGCACGACCAGGGTTTCAAACAGGCCATCACCATAATTCAGGCCACGGTTTGAAGCCACTACATAAGTTGAAATCTCACCATCTACCAGGCAGTTAAGCATGTTGACTTCCCAATGCACGTAATAAACCTCTCGCCTTATGCTGGGTCTCTGCCACTTCTGTATCCGGGTCAGAATCCACCACGATACCGGCACCCGTACGAAAACTGATATGGTTTTTGTGTAACAACATTGAACGTATCAGGATATTCAGATCCATACTGCCATCCAGTCCCAGGTAACCAAAAGACCCCGTGTAGAAACTACGGCCATGCTGCTCCAGTTCCGCAATAATTTCCATGCAACGAACTTTTGGGCAGCCGGTAATCGTACCACCCGGGAAAACAGCCCGGATGACATCGACCGGCGTAGTCCCTGTGCGCAGTCGCCCGCGAACATTTGAAACAATATGGTGAACATGTTCGTAGGTCTCCACAACCATTAACTCGTTCACTTCCACCGAGCCGGTTTCACACACCCGGCCAAGGTCATTACGCTCCAGGTCTATCAGCATGATATGTTCGGCCCGTTCTTTCGGATGTGCAAGCAGTTCACGACTCAATGCATGGTCCGAAGCGCTATCCTTACCCCGTGGGTGGGTGCCGGCGATCGGCCTGGATTGGACCTGGTCTGCGTGTATATGAACCAGCCTTTCAGGTGATGAACTCATCAGGGTATGCTCGCCCCAGCGCACCATGCCTGCAAACGGCGCAGGGTTGCTTTTACGCAGCGAGTGGTAAAGACTGGCGGTATCGGCCGGCTGGCTAAATTCCCCATGCCAACCGCGTGACAGGTTAACCTGGAACACATCACCATCGAGAATATATTCATGAATTTTGCCGACGGCCTGCTTGAATACTTCCGGCGGTTCCAGCGATAGCTCCGGAAACTCCAGATCCGCAGGTGCAACCCTTGCTGTAAGGGAGTCGATTTCCTTGCGCATTTGCGCCAGTAACACGGAATCTTCTGCTGCAAGTTGTAATACGCCAGGTTGATCAGGCGTGGTAAAAATTACGCCCGGACAGCGACTTGCAAAGGCAACCGGAAAACCATCATCTGCTTCCGGAAAGTTTACTTTTGGTTCAATTTCAGCGGCCAACTCATAGCCGAGATAGACAAACCAGCCACCGTTGAATGGGCTGCTGCTTATATTGTGTTGAAGATGCTTTGCCTGCAGATACCAATCGTTTAAGCGGGACAGAAAACTATCGCCCTGGCCCGGTCCGGAAATACTCCCATCACGATACTTACACAGTTGTTCGCCATCAAATCTAAGCAACAGGCTATATTCACCCAACGGTCCGGGTGCAGCACTGTCCAGAAAATAGGGATATTGGCGTGGTAACGCAGCCGTAATACCCGGCAGATCATGCCTGCTTTTCAGTGTGCAACAATGCAATGTCAGTCAGTAAATTTGCGAAAAACCAGGCTGCCGTTGGTGCCGCCAAAACCAAATGAATTTGAAATCACCACATTGATATCTTGCTCACGTGCCGTATTGGGGACGTAATCCAGGTCACAGCCTTCACCCGGGTTTTCCAGGTTGATCGTCGGCGGAATAATGCTGTCACGAATGGCAAGCAGGCTGAAGATGGCCTCAACGCCACCTGCTGCCCCAAGTAAATGCCCGGTCATAGACTTGGTAGAACTGACTGGAACCTGCTGTGCATAGTCGCCAAATACGGTCTTGACGGCAATGGTTTCGGCCAGGTCACCCAGCGGGGTCGATGTACCATGAGCATTGATGTAGTCGACATCCTGCGGGTTAAGGCCGGCATCTTTGATCGCAATCTGCATGCAACGTGCCGCACCTTCACCATCTTCCGGCGGCGCTGTCATATGAAAAGCATCTGCGCTCATGCCAAAGCCTATAACTTCAGCATATATTTTTGCGCCGCGGCTTTTGGCGTGTTCCAGTTCTTCAAGAACAACCACACCAGCACCGTTGGAAAGCACAAACCCATCGCGGTCTGCATCCCAGGGCCGACTGGCCTGCTCAGGGGCATCGTTACGCGTTGACATGGCGCGTGCTGAAACAAAGCCACTCATCGATGTCGGCGTGGTTGCAAATTCGGCACCGCCC
>PVMS01089449.1_pt1 | contig 10249 bp, 8 predicted proteins | sample 1853461 | NCBI WGS metagenome assembly PVMS01 (sample SAMN08582032, study PRJNA380276) | Marine sediment metagenome, whole genome shotgun sequencing project. | isolation source: ocean sediment barecode stripped | collected 2017
GACTCTCGGTAACCGCGTCTTCATCCAGCGGCGCATAAATGCCGGTGTGCATATGTGGATCAACGAGGCCCGGGAAGGCCAGCCGACCCTTGCCGTCGAAAGTTTTCTTAGCTTTGCTCTTGGCTATGCCGGGCGCAATCTTGGCAAACTTGCCGTTCTTGATTGCGATATCGACTGCATCAACGATGGCTGCGTTCGGTCGAACGACATGAATATTCTTGATGACGAGATCGTATTCTTTTGCTGCGGCCATTGTTATTCCCCCGAAATCTTGCTGTCTGATTATTAGTGACGAATGCTATTTTGCTTAAACTTCCATCACCGCTTTATCTAACCTCAATATTAACCCCGGAGGCCAACCGGTGCATCTGGCTGAGAGGCGCGAATAATGCCGTTCTTACGCGAGGGTTCGGCTGCTGATATTTATGCAGGAGCGGCTTTGTATGACGCTAGCCTTTCAGGCGGCAGAAAAACGCTTGGAAGGCTAGCGTCGGAATTTATGCCGTCAAAGCAAAGCTTTGCTCGCTGCAGCCGCGCAAGGCGACCCTATTGCATTGCCGGCAGCACGTGCTCGCCAATCAACTTGAGGCCGTCCATCGGGTCATCGAACAAGCGGATCGACAGCTCTGTTAGCCCGGTCTCGGCAAATTGCTTATAGCGCTCGACTTCGCGGTCGATGTCGTTGACATCGCCTGCCGAGGACATGCCGGCGATGAGCTTCTGCAAGGTTTCTTCCGGCACGTTGTCAATTTCGCCGGAACGACTCCAGAAAGCCTTGAAGAAACTGTCCCAGTTATCAATGATCAACTGCACTTCTTCATCGCTGTCGACGTGCGGTCGGATGTCGTAGTCGTACTTGGCCGCAATAGCACCGCGCCAGATCAGTTCGCGGCGTGCCTCTTGCATCGAGGCTGCCTTGTCTTGTTTGATGTGCCACGCCCAGAAGTTGCCAATGCGGAAATTATCCGCAGGCCACTCGCGTTTCTCGAAGCCTTGCTTAACGTTTTCCATCGCATCCGGCATCATCTCGACTGTGAAATCACTGAGTTGAATACCATCGGCTATGCGCGCACCCATGCGAATCATCATTGGGCCGCTGCAACACCCGTATATAAGTGGGCCTTTTTCGGCGCATGTCCAGTCGTGCTGGAAAGGGCGGGTTATCTGGAATATCTCGCCGTCATAAGAGAAGGTCATCTTGCCGCTGCGAGCCAGGTTCAGGACTTCAATGGATTCCTGCACGCCACGTACGCGTCGTTCCGGATAGCGGTTGCCCTTTATTGCATCTTTTATAGGCCAAACCGGACTATTTTTATGAATTTTCCATCCCAAGGCGCCGAGCATGCCGCCGCCGCCGCTGATACCAACCATGCCCCGGCCGTTGGATACTTCGTTCAGGGTCAACAAAGAATTGGCCATCTTCAGCGGGTGTAGCTCCCAGGGACTGACCGCCAGCGGACCCAGGAGGATTTTCGACGTGGCTGCCGCTGCCGGCATCAGGGTCATGAAGCAGTCCCAGTTCTGGTGATAGTTGGATGACCAGAGCGCCCGTATGCCGAGTTTTTCAGCTTCAATCGCGAGTTCTGCTACCTGTTGCGGATTGACGTCGCATTCCAGGATGATATCGATGTCCATTTTGTTCCTTGGCTGATTATTTTATGTGCGACTCTGCGGATATTTAGAATTGCCGCAGCCGGGTCTGGTTGGGTGGCTGGGAGTTGCTTGTCCAGTATCGGCACAAGCGGCACTTCGGGTTCAGGCGATTTCGAACAGCCCGGCCGCGCCCATACCGCCGCCTACACACATCGTGACCACAACGTATTTAGCATCACGGCGTTTACCCTCGATGAGGGCATGCCCGACCAGCCGGCTGCCGGTCATGCCGTAAGGGTGACCAATGGAAATGCTGCCGCCATTCACGTTATAGATACTCGGATCAATGCCCAGTTTGTCTCGGCAATAAAGGGCCTGGCAGGCAAAGGCCTCGTTCAGTTCCCACAAGCCTATATCGGCAATCTTAAGGCCATGCTGCTTGAGCAGTTTGGGCACCGCGTAAACCGGACCGATGCCCATTTCCTCAGGTGCCAGGCCTGCCACCGCGATGCCGCGATAAACCCCGAGGGGTTGCAGGCCTTTTTGTTCGGCAAGTTTGCTGTCCATGACTACACAGGCCGAGGCTCCATCGGAAAGCTGGCTGGCATTGCCGGCGGTTACCGTGCCACCTTCGAGGACCGGTTTCAGTGATTGCAGGCCTTCCAGTGTTGTATCAGGGCGACTGCCTTCATCCTGTATCAATGTGACTTCTTCGTAACTGACTTTTTCGGTCTTTTTGTCGACGACCGCTTTGGTTGTTGTGATGGGTATGATCTCGTCAGCGAGTTTTCCAATTTGCTGGGCGACTGCAGTGCGCTGTTGTGATGCGAGCGCATATTCATCTTGGGATTCACGACTGATGCCGTATTTTTTAATGACATGCTCTGCAGTCAACAACATTGGCATGTACGCGTGCTCCGCTGCTTTGATCACAGTGTCGTCTTTAGTCTCGTTGGTCCATTCGTAGAAACGGTTCTGTACAAGGGAGACGCTTTCCTGGCCGCCGCCGATGCAGATCCGCATGCCATCGACCAGAATCTGTTTGGCTGCGATCGCTATTGCCATTAGTCCGGAAGAACATTGTCGGTCGATCGTCTGGCCGGGAACAGTTTCCGGCAGGCCCGCTGCGAGTGCCGACAAGCGAGCCATGTTCAGGCTTGCCGTGCCGCCCTGCATGGCATTGCCGATGATCACATCGTCGATTTCGGCTCCGTCTATACCGGCCCGTTCGACGGCTGCCTTGATGGCATGCGCAGTCATGGTCGGTGCCTTGGTGTAATTAAGCGCACCCCGGAAAGCACGGCCAATGGGCGTACGGGCAGTTGAAACAATGACGGCTTCTTTCATAAGTGTTTCCTGAAAACTGTAAAGAGATTCAATAGCCATGATCAGGCCGATAAACCACTTTCGTTCTTATAGATCGTTATCTGCACCTTAACCGAAATGTTCCGACTCGTCTTTAATACAGGCTGGTCGGTCAAGGCTCAGCTGACTAGCGGCAAGCTACGCGCAAGCTTGCTACACTGCTTTCATCCACTGGGTTTCCTGTAGTTACGGTTCAACCGGGGAAGAAACATGAACGATTTGCAAGCACGCCGCCGGTTCCTGCAATTTCTGGCGGCATCACCGCTGGCTGCTCTGCCTGCTGATATGGCGTGGGCGTATCCAGACCGTGCGCAGCCGCAATCGCTGCGCGAGATCCTTAATATTTTTCATCTGGACAAAGTTTGCCAGCGCACGCTGTCGCGTGAGGCTTACCACTTCATCGTAGGTGCGGCTGATGATGGTCAGACCAAACTTGCCAACCGCGAGGCTTACGCAAAAGTTCAGCTCCGGCCGCGACGACTGGTTGATGTCAGCAAGATCGATACGTCATTAACATTGTTTGGCAAGCGATACCGGTCACCCATCTTGCTCGCGCCCGTGGGCAATCAACAGGAGGTTCATCCCGAGGGTGAGCTCGTAACGGCTAAGGCCGCACTCAAACGTAAACACCTGATGATTTGCTCGATGATGACCAATGCGTCTATAGGCGAGATAGCCGCGACCGGAGGCGACTACTGGTTCCAGCTTTATGTTTCGCCGAACCGCGAGTTCAGCAAAAAAGTGATGGATGACGCCGCAGCAGCGGGGTGCGATACGATCGCGATTACTATAGACGGTACGGGCGATCGCAATCTGGAAGCAGCACGCTGGTTCAAAAAAACGCGGGACAAAAGCCAGCCAGCAAAACCTGTCCGACTCGGTAATTTTGAAAATTTTAAGGGCAAGCGGGGCATAGGCGATGCGACGCTTACCTGGGACGATCTGGCCTGGTTCCGGGACAACACCCGCTTGAAACTTGTACTCAAAGGTATAGTCACGGCGGAAGATGCGCGCTTGTGTCGCAAGTACGGCATGGACGGGCTGATCGTTTCCAATCATGGTGGCCGACAGGAAGGCAGTGGCCGTGGCACGCTCGATGTCCTGCCGGAAATTGTCGGCGAGGTTAAAGGTAGAATGCCGGTCCTGCTCGATGGGGGTATCAGGCGAGGTAGCGATGTCTACAAAGCGTTGGCACTGGGTGCCGATGCCATCTGTATCGGGCGACCCTATTTATGGGGCTTAGGTGCCTTCGGCCAGGAAGGCGTAGAAAAAGCGCTGACTATTCTGCAGAAAGAACTGATCCGCACGATGCGGTTTGCGGGCACGATGTCATTGGCTGCTATCAATAAGGATTACATCTGGATTGATGACTGATAACACGAACCCTGCTGCCGGCAGCAAGCGAGACCGCACGATACTTTTATTTGGCCTTATTACCTACGGCATCGGCCAGTCGCTGCTGTACATCATTTTTCTGCCGCTGGGGCTCGAACTCGGCATGACTACATGGCAGATCGGCACCATCATTTCTATTTCCAATCTCGCGATACTTTTTTCTGCGCCATTCTGGGGTAAGACGAGTGATTCCTGGGGCCGCCGTACCGTGTTTGTAGTGGGCATGGTCGGTTACGGAGTGGGTTATGCGGGGCTCGCGGCCGGCATACAGATGGGCATGGCCGGTATCCTGCTGGGTTTGCCGCTGTTCACGGGTCTGGTAGCTGCGCGGCTTCTCTACGGCGTGTTTGCCGGCGCTGCGCAGCCGGCTGCGCAGGCTTACATAGCCGATACCACGGATGAAAGTACGCGTGCCCAGGGCATGGCGATGGTCGCTGCTGCGGGTGGCCTGGGAACGATAATCGGGCCGATATTTGCGGGGTTTCTGGCCAAAGTTGATCCACTGTTTCCAATGTATGCGGCGGCTTTTATCGGCCTGCTGGCAGCTTGCTGGGCGCAGTTCGGCTTGGTAGAACCTGAAAAGCATGGGCACACCTTGCCAAGCGAGGGCACCCGTCGTGTGTTCGTGAAAATATTTCCGTACCTGCTGGGCTGGTTCGTGGTGTTTTTCGTGTTCACCGCCATACAGATGATTGCTGGTTTTATGATCGAGAATCAGTTGGGCATCCAGGACATGGATGAAAAAATCGCCGTGATCAGGAATGCTTTCCTGTTCATGGCGATCATCACCGTCATCATGCAGGTTGTGGTCATGCAGAAATTCAAGATGCAGCCAAAACTGTTATTGCGCAGCGCATTTATTATTTTCGGAATCGTATTGCTGATACTGCCGGGCGCGGCGTCAACGCTGCAGTTGTATCTCGTTTTTGTGGGCATGGGCTTTGCCGTGAGCCTAGCGATGCCGAGCCTTACCGCTGCAGCCAGCCTGACACTTGGTCCGCAGGATCAGGGGGTAGGTGCCGGTCTATTGGCCGCAGCACCGACCTTCGGCATGGTGCTTGGCCCGATGAGCATGGGATTTCTGTATGAACTCAGTCCGATTCTGTCGGTCCAACTGTGTGCCGGGATGGTGATTCTGACGGGCATTTATTTCTGGTTTGTTAAGGTGCCGTTGGTCCCGTTGACCAATAAAACTGAAGCATAGGCGTGATAAAATAGCGATAAAGGAGTCTGAAATGAACCACCGACGAGCGTTTATCAGTCGCGCAACCGCATTGTTAGTTGCTGGCCCCGTTGTGGCGTTGGCGGAGACTGCTGGTCCGAAACTGCGGGTTTACAAGTCAGCCACCTGCGGTTGTTGCAGCAAGTGGATAGATCACATGCGTGATGCTGGCTTCGACGTTACGGCGACGAATGTTGCCGACGTTAGCGTATACAAACAGCAGTACGGTTTGCCGCCGGAACTGGCGGCCTGCCATACCGGCATCGTGGAAGGTTACGTGGTTGAGGGGCACGTGCCCGCTGATGATGTAATTAAAATGCTGCGGCAGAAACCCGATATCACCGGAATCGCGGTGCCAGGCATGCCGATGGGTTCGCCGGGTATGGAAGGCCCCAATCCTGCTAATTACGTCAGCATAGCGTTTGACGAGTCCGGCAATACGTCCGTCTTCATGGCGCACGGCCCGGACGCCTGAGCTGCAGCTAAACACGGCACCTAACAGGCTGAGCAAGTAGTTACTTGCGCAGATCGAAGTTCTGCGTGTAAAAAATCTGTAAGCGATAAAAATCTGCGTGCTTTTTCTTTTGCCACAGTCCGCCTAGCTGCAGGTTGGCAACCTCGGTGAACTGGTAGCCGTACGCACCGTAAAGTCGATTTTGATCAAAGGTGTCGTCCGAATTGCCAAAGTTCAGGAACAATTCGTTATAGAAATTCAGGAAATGTGTGTTCGGGCCTATAGTGTCGCGCCCCAGCGGCGTCGTGGCCTGTAGCCTGTAACGAAAGCGGTTGTGGTAATCGGTATCGTCAGCTTCCTCTATCCAGCGTTGTTCGAGTCGAAAACGATGCTCGACGACTGTTTTGCTCACGTATTGTTTCGTGGACAGTTGTTCTATCAGTCGGTTCTCTGTCGTTCCGGGCGCATCATCCTCGAATGGTTCATCTTTAACCCAAGTGTAGCCAAGGCCGATAGCAGTGTCTGAAGTCAGGTTATACAGCCCAATCACCCGGACGAAAAATTCCTGCGGATTGGAGGCGGGTTCCCACAGGCGCAGCTGCGCTTCAGTGAACACACTCCATTTATCGGTGAACTTAATCGTGCTGTTGTAGATTAGCCAGTTACCGAGCTCGTCTTCTTCATCCGATGCTGCGACAACTCCGGTCAGCAGTCCGAATAGCAGCAGAGCGTTAAGAAGTCGCGTCGGCATACAGCGCGTTTACGGAAAGCTACCCGGATACAGCGGAGCGATCTTTACCAGCGTGCCTGCATCCATTTCCTCGGTCTCTTCGTCGGCAATCAGCCAGCAGTTGGCGTTCATCAGCGGACTGATCTTGAAGGACTCCTGGCCGGGCAGGACTTCGACCTGCAATTGGCCGGCATCGCTACTCATGGCCCGGGCCTTGGCAAAAAACCGCATGCCCTGCTTCTTACCCATGGGGGTTTTCAGGCTTGCAGTCAGGTCGCTTTCTTTTGGCAGGCCCTGCGTTTGTCGCAGTGCCGGAATGACAAAGAACCTTAATCCCACGGCAACCGCGATGGGGTTGCCGGGCAGACCAAACACCAGCGTGCCATTGGGTAGACGGGCGAATAACACCGGCTTGCCCGGGCGAATCGCAACGCGATGAAACAAAATATCGGCACCCAATTGCTCCAGCGCTGCGGGTACAAAATCCATCCGGCCAGCCGACACTCCGCCCGTGGTCAGAATGACATCGGTTTTATCGTGTAACTTCTCTATCAGTGCAATGAGTTCGTCCGCCGAATCCCCGGTGCGATACACCCCGGCGCTGTTTGCACCGATAGATGAAATTGCCGCTTCAAGATAAGGTCCATTTGAGTCATGGATCATGCCTGGTTCGAGCGGCCGGGCGTGGGATGCGTCCATTAGCTCGTTGCCGGTCGTAATTGCGGCCACACGAGCGGGACGTCGAGCCTGTAATTTGCCTACGCCTGTCGCTGCGAGCCCCATGATCTGGTTGGCCTGAATAAACTGTCCCGCATGAATCAGCGCATCACCGGCCGCAAAATCCTCACCGGCTTTGCGCAGGTTGCGACCCGCTTGCACGGATTGTCGGAGTTCGATTGCGATCGGTTTGCCGGTTGGGTTGCGCTGTATCTCGACATGCTCGACAGGAATGACGCCGTCAAAGCCTGCGGGTACCGGCGCGCCCGTCATGATTTCCCATGCTGTACCGGCTTCGGCAGGTCGGCCAGATGCTGCTTCGCCTGCGGTCACCATGCCGATAACGCTCAGAGTGATTGGCTTATCTTCAGATGCATCAGCCGTATCCACTGATCGAACGGCAAATCCGTCCATGGCAGAGTTGTCGAACGGCGGTACGGCGGCCGGACTGGGCTGGTCTGTCGCTACGACGGCGCCCATCGCCTGTTCCAGCTGAATAGTCTCGACCGGCAGCAATCTGGCCGTGTCGACAATGATTTTAAGTGCCAGGTTGTAGTCAATCATTGAACTGTTGTGCTGCTGATTTATAGGCTTGTAAGTAATAAGGGGCCGACCGCTTCACGGACTGGTTGGTATTCTTCACCCTGCCTGCCTTTGACGGGTTCGAAGCATAGCATTACTAAAAAATTGACCCGTCCGTTGATGTGTCAGTATCCGGGCGTTCGGATTCCCGGCCCCAAGCCACTCGCTCAATAGACCGTAAATTTCTATAGAATCGGGCCAACTAAATAGAACAACAGCTTGAGTTACAGGAAACCTCTTAATGAACAGCAATAAAAACGGTGTCAGCGCCCCTGTTAGCGTCGTCGTGATCGGTGTCGAAAATCTAGACACCTCACTCGCATTTTATGCGGAAACTCTGGGTCTTGAGGTTGCCGAGACCTTGACCTGGCAAGGGTCTGCATTCGAGCGTTACTGGCAGGTGCCCGCGGGAACGAAAGCACGCTGCGCATTCCTCGAACATGGCGCTGATCCCGTCGGTCGCATTCAACTGATGGAATTTGATGCGCCCGACCGGAAACTCATTCGGCAGCCGGGAATAAAACGCGCGACGGGGCTGTTCAATCTGAATCTGTACACTCGCGATATTAAAAAGGATTACGAGCAACTGAAAGCGCAGGGCTTTCAATTCTGGAGCGAGCCGGCCTACAACAACTTTGGTCCTGCCGTGGGTGAAACGATGGAAGTCGCTTTCGACGGGCCGGACGGTGTTGTTATCAACATGGTTGAGTTGCTGACTGAAGACCCTAAAACGCTTATCGGTCATATCCTCGGTTTCGTCTCCGAATACGGTCGGACATCGACGGGCTTTACGGCGGTTGTCACCACAGCACACACCGTACTCGACATGGAAAAGGCGCTGGCCTTCTATTACGGCCCGCTGGGGATGAAACTATTCATCGAATCCGTCCTTGAGGGAGCGGAAACAAATCGCGCCCTGAACCTGCCTGAGGAGTCACGCACCCACAGCGTGTTGGTTCAGGGTGGTCACGAGTACGGCAAAATCGCCCTGGCGGCGCCGATGAATTACGAGGCCCCGAATCTGGTGCACGCTGCCGTGCCACCCAACATCGGTTACCTGGCTCAGTCCTTTCAAATTAATGACATAGTCGAGGTTGGCAGTGCAAGCGTGGCAGTTGGCGCGGAAGTATTTTCCGAGACCATGGAAATCGATCTGCCGGGCCGTGGCAAGTGTAAGACTATGCTGGTACGCAACCCGGGCAGTGGTGCACTGCAGGAACTGTTTCAGGTCATTTAGTCCCGGCGTTTCTGCACTGCTAAGCTCATCACTGACATTTGTCATCACAGAAAACAGGCCAGCGTTATAGTGTATATAGGCGTCCCAGATGCACAGATTCCGCGCTCATTGCAGGAGAATAATAGATGAATATTTCGATGATACTTTGGGGCATCCCGCAGGCAATGCGAGCGACTGCGCTCATCTACCCGGAGTATAAAGAGCGCCTCAAAGAAAAGAATCTGGTTGCGCAGTTCAAACTCAAAGACACAGACACAGGCCGCTGGATCAAGCTCGACAACGGTAAAATCAGCTCGGGCAAGGGCATACACGAAAACCCCGATTTAACCGTCTGGTTCAAGAGCAAGGCTATCGCGGAAGAGTTCATGACACCGCCGTTCGACCAGCTGGTGCGCATCGACGCTGCGAAGAATTTCAAGATTGGCATGCAAGGCTCGGATGCATTAGCCGTCTGGTTTATGTCCACGCTGGCCCGCATGGAAACCCTGACCTGGAAGAGCGGCACCGACATGGGTAACGGCGTTACGCGTTACACCAACGGCACCAACGGCGGGCCGCTGTTTGTCTACGTCAAAGACGACAAGATCATCCGCACCACGCCCATACATTTCGACGCGGACGACGCGCCCGGATGGTCGATTGAGGCCAGAGGCAAAACCTTTACCCCGCCTCGCCATACGACGCTGGCCGCGCACGGCATGTGCCAGAAGTCCATGGTGTATTCGAAACAACGCATCCTGTACCCCATGAAGCGGGTGGATTTCGATCCCGATGGCGAACGCAATATTCAGAATCGCGGCAAATCAGAATTTGAGCGCATCAGTTGGGACGAAGCGCTCGAGATAGTCAGCAATGAAATCAAGCGGTGTAAATCTGTGGGCCCCGGCGCGGTTGCCGTTGCCAACGGTTCGCATCACCAGTGGGGCAACCTCGGTCATTACTTAAGTGCCTTTA
>PVMS01176250.1_pt1 | contig 10249 bp, 8 predicted proteins | sample 1853461 | NCBI WGS metagenome assembly PVMS01 (sample SAMN08582032, study PRJNA380276) | Marine sediment metagenome, whole genome shotgun sequencing project. | isolation source: ocean sediment barecode stripped | collected 2017
TGTCCCTGGAGGATGTGTTTAGTATAAAGGGTCGTGGAACGGTAGGTACCGGCCGAATGGAACGGGGAGTATTGAAGGTTGGGGACGATGTTGAGATAGTTGGTATGATGAAGGAGATAAGGAAGACAACGGTTACCGGAGTTGAGATGTTCAATAAGACGCTTGAGGAAGGAATGGCCGGTGATAATGTAGGGGTGTTATTGAGAGGTGTGGAGAAGGATGATTTGGAGCGAGGTCAGGTATTGGCGAAGCCGGGCAGTATAACGCCGCATACAAAGTTTGAGGCGGAGGTGTATATATTGACGAAGGAAGAGGGTGGCAGGCATACGCCGTTTTTTAATGGATACCGGCCTCAGTTTTATTTCAGGACGACGGATGTGACAGGGGTTGCGACGTTATTGGGCGGTGCAGAGATGGTGATGCCGGGGGATAATGCTAACTTGCTGATAGAGTTGATCACTCCGATAGCGATGGATAAGGAGTTGAGGTTTGCGATAAGAGAAGGCGGGAAGACCGTAGGCGCTGGTGTTGTTACTAAAATAATTGAATAATATAATATAATAGAATAAGGTGTAATGGCGAACTATATAACTTTAGCATGTACAGAGTGTAGCAGTAGAAATTATAGGACAAGTAAGAAGGTGAAGCAGGTAGAGCGCCTGGAATTGAAAAAATTCTGTAAATTTTGCAGGGCGCATACGCCACATAAAGAGCAAAAGAAATAGAAAGAGTAAGGTCTGTAGCTCTAATTGGCTAGAGCACTGGATTCCAAATCCAGGTGTTGGGGGTTCGAGTCCCTCCAGACCTGCCAGAATATATACGATTGAGTAACCATTATGACATTTCAGATTTATAAAAAGGGAGTTGGCGTATATGCAAGAAGTGCAGTAGCTGGCCTTTTTGGCCTTGCTGCAATATTTGCGGCATACTCTCTGTATGGGGCGTTGATAGACCTTCCTGAATTCTATGCTGGCGCCAGGGTGCCTTTATTGGGTATTCGTTTGACTTGGGGGGGCGTGGGGGCGTGTTCTCTCTTTGTTTTGTGTGGTGTCTTTATCTGTGTGTTTACGACTGGTTTTGAGGTAGGGCTTAGGGGGCTGGATAATAAGTCTAAAAACGCAGTTGAATTTTTTATAGAGACACAGGCAGAGCTTCAGAAGGTTTCATGGCCGGCAAGAAAAGAGTTGATTGGATCGACAATTGTTGTCGTCGTATGTTTGGTCGTGATGGGGATTTATATTTTCTTTGTTGACTGGGTGGTGTCGACTTTTATGAAAGCTATTGATATATTGTAAAATAGTTTTTGGGTTCAGGTCCATGTCTATTCTAACATCTTGTGAGTAGTGCCAGTCTTTTTTTCTGCTAGGTAAGCTTCGGATAAGAACTTGATAGTGGTCTTTGTATTGTATTTTTAAGTCTTGGGCAAGAATTTTAATTTTGGATTATGGCGAAAAAGTGGTTTGTGCTTCGTGTTCAAAGCAACAAAGAGGATAAGGTTAAGGGCGATTTAGAAAAGCGCATTAAAATCCAAGGAATTGAAAGTCTGATACCGAAGATTTTAGTTCCAAGTGAAAAAGTGTCTGAAATCAAAGGTGGTAAGAAAAAAGTCGCCGAAAGAAAGATATATCCTGGCTATATAATGGCAGAAATAGAGGTTGATGAAAAAGGGGATATTCCGGAAAATGTTTGGTATCTGATTCGTGATGTGCCTGGAGCAGGAGACCTTATTGGCGGTGATAGCAGGCCGATAGCAATGGAGAATAGCGAAGTAGAAAAGTTGTTGAAAGAAGTAGAGCGGGGAGAAGAGAAGCCTAGGTCAAAGATAGAATTTCTCAATGGGGATCGAATAAGGGTTAAAGAAGGTCCTTTTGAGAATTTTGAAGGAGTAGTTGAAGAGATCTTGCCAGCCAGTGGATGTTTAAAGCTGATGCTTACGATTTTTGGCAGGCCTACTCCAGTGGAGCTAGAATACTGGCAGGTTGAAGCGTTATAGAGTGTACTTTATGGTATAGGAACGTTTAATGGCAAAAGAAGCTATCACTAAAATAAAATTACAAGTTACCGGCGGGCAAGCGACGCCAGCTCCGCCTGTTGGTCCGGCGTTAGGGCAGCATGGGGTTAATATTGGCCAATTTGTTACTCAGTTTAACGAAAAGACCAGGGATTCCCAGGGAATGTTATTGCCTGTGGAAATATCAGTTTTCAAAGATAAGTCTTTTACTTTTATCATTAAGTCTCCTCCTGCTGCTGTTTTGCTCAAAAAAGCGGCGGGTATAGCAAAGGGTTCTTCGGAGCCGAACAGGGAGAAAATCGGTAAGGTTACGAAGGCGCAGATTGAAGAGATTGCAAAAATAAAATTATCCGACCTTAATGTAAATAAACTTGATAAGGCTGGAAAGATTATAGAAGGTACCGCTCATTCTATTGGTATAAAGGTAGAAGGTTAGAAATATTTTGATTAGTGAAGGAAATTAATAATGAAGGTTAGAAGTAAGCGTTATATAGAATCAAGCAGAGTGGTTGAGAAAACGAAGGAATATGAAGTAAAAGAGGCGGTGTCAATCGTAAAGGCGTTTAAGAAAGCTAAGTTCGATGAAGCTGTTGATATTGTTATGAAGCTGGGGGTTGATCCTAAGCATTCGGATCAATTGGTCCGTGGGTCATTCTCGTTGCCGAAGGGGATTGGGAAAGAAGTCAGGGTGGTGGTATTTGCCAGTGGAGATGATAAGATAGAGGTGGCACGTGAGGCTGGTGCTGTTGAGGCTGGTGGTGATGATATACTGAAAAAAGTAGAAGATGGTTGGCTGGATTTTGATGTGGCAATTTCTACACCGGATATGATGGGGAAGGTCGGTAAGTTAGGTAGGGTTTTGGGTCCACAGGGCAAGATGCCGTCTCCAAAATCAGGTACTGTAACGAATGATGTTCTTAATGCAGTTAGGGAGTTTAGGGAAGGAAAGGTAGAGTACAGAACTGATGCGGGTGGTAGTGTCCACGTTCCTGTGGGCAAAGTATCTTTTCCTGATGAAGATTTGGTTGAGAATATTAACTCGTTTATAAATCATATTGTTAGTAATAGGCCGCCTGCGGCAAAGGGTACCTTTGTACAGAAAATATCAATTTCATCTTCTATGGGACCAGGTGTAAGGATTGCCCTGGCGGCATAGATAAACTATATTAAAGTAACAAAAAATGTCAAAAGCGTTAAAAAAATTAATTGTTGAAGAGCTTGTTACTGACTACAAGAATAAAAAGAGCCTTGTTTTGGTAAATTTCAAGGGGATAGATGCTCAGCAGACTAATGTTTTAAGGATGGGTCTGGGTGAGAATAATATTAGTGCGAGGGTTGTGAAAAATTCTCTTGCCGCTATTGCATTCAAAGAAGTAGGGATTGAAGAACTGGGGCAGATGCTTGAGGCACAAACGGTTGTTGCAACAAGCGAAGACGATCCTGTGGGGTTGGCTAAAACGTTAAAAAAGTATTCTAAAGAGATATCAGGTTTTGATATTGTAGGTGGATGGGTGGATGGGGAGTTGATGTCAATTGAAGACATTGATGCCTTGGCATCAATTCCGCCTAGAGAAGTGGTTTTGACACAAATAGTATGTGTGATAAATGCTCCTATGGTTCAGATGGCGAGCGTATTCAATGCTACGGCAAAAACCCTTTGTCAGGTTTTGCACGCGATAAAAGAAAAAAAGAGTGAAGTTTAACATAAAATGAAGATTGAAAGGTAAAAGGAGGAAACTATGGCAACAGATACAGAGTTGGACAAAGCTGAGCATACTGAAAAAATTACACAGGTACTAGATCTGGTGGAGGGGATGAGTTTGCTTGAGGCGTCTCAATTGGTTAAGGCGTTTGAAGAAAAGTTTGGCGTTTCTGCTTCAGCTGCAATGGTTGCACCTGCGGGTATGGCACCTGCTGCCGGGGAAGAGGCCGCAAAAGAGGAAAAAAGTGAATTTGATGTTGTGTTGAAGGAGGTTGGTCCAAACAAAATTCAGGTTATTAAGGCTGTTCGTGCAGAAACGGCACTTGGATTAAAAGAGGCAAAGGCATTAGTAGATGCTGCACCGAAACCGATAAAAGAAGGTGTCGCAAAGGATGAGGCAGAGAAAATTAAGAAGGCTTTGGAAGATGCGGGTGCTGTTGTAGAACTTGCGTAAGATATTTTTTTAAAATCCTACGATTGTAGAAACAAGTATGAAAAAGATGAATATAAGGAATTATGGTAAGGTTGCGGATGTAATTGAATTTCCCAATCTGATTAGAACGCAGACTAAATCGTATTCTGCATTTTTGCAGGAAGATATACTTCCGCACAAGCGCAAAGACTGTGGATTAGAAGCTATTCTGCGGGAGACTTTTCCGATTAGCAACTATGATGAGACAGTTGCTCTTGAGTATTTGAAATACGAAATAGGAAAGCCGAGATATACTCCGGATGAGTGTAGGAAGTTGAAGTTGATTTATGGTAAACCTCTCAGGGTTTGGTTAAGATTAAATAAGGAGGAACCTGTAGAGGAGGCGGTTTACTTAGGAGAAATTCCTGTAATGATTGGCGGTGGTGAATTCATAATAAATGGAACAGAGAGGGTTATTGTAACTCAGCTTCACAGGTCGCCAGGTGTCGATTTTGTTGAGGAGATGCAAGCTGAAAAGAGGTTGCACTCTTGCAGGATTATTCCGGAAAGAGGCAGTTGGATTGAGATGGAGGTTAGCAAAAAGAATATATTAACTACAAGGGTTGATCAAAGTGGTAAATTTCCTGCGACTTGTTTCCTGAGGGCAATGTCAGAAAAGTATTCAAAAGACGAAGATATTATTAGGCTTTTTTATGATACAGAAACAGTCAGTATTAAAGATTCTGCTGCTGTAAGCAAACTTAAGGATAAGTATATAGTGGGACGGTTGATAAACCCGCAAACTGGTGAAATTATATTGGAAGCCGGCCGTCAAATAACGGAGGGTGTCGTTGATATACTATCAAATTCAAATCTAAAGAAGGTTGAAGTTATTACAAATATGGATGATCCGTTAATTCTCAATACTTTGGAAGTGGACTATACGGAATCACACGAAGATGCGTTGTTGAAAGTCTATACGAGGTTTAGGCCTGGGAATCCGCAGCAGTTGGATAAGGCGAGACAGCTGTTTCATGATAAATTTTATGATTCAAAGAGGTATAAGCTTGGTCTTGTGGGGCGTTTCAGGCTGAATAGGAAGTTGGGACAAGAAGTGTCTGTTGATGAGATGACTTTGAAGCCTGAAGATTATATGAATTCTATAAAATACATAATAACACTTAGAAAAGATGAAGGAAGTATTGATGATATAGATCATCTTGGTAATAGACGTCTTCGAACTATTGATGAGTTATTTGGAGAGGAATTACGTAAGGGTTTCCTTAAGCTCAGGAGAACGGTTCAGGAAAGAATGAATATTAAAGATTATGAGCAGTTGACGCCAAGAATCCTCATAAACTCTAGAACGATATTTTCCGCAATAGAATACTTTTTTAGTCGTGGAGAGCTTTCTCAGGTTTTAGATCAGACTAATCCTTTAGCACAGCTTACACATGAGCGCCGCTTAAGTGCTTTGGGGCCAGGCGGTCTCAATAGAAAGAGAGCTGGTTTTGAAGTTAGAGATGTTCATCTCTCTCACTATGGACGTATATGTCCTATTGAGACACCGGAAGGTACAAATATTGGTTTGATTGCGTCATTAAGTATATATGCATCGACAGACGATTATGGATTTTTGATAACTCCATACCTGAAGATCAAAAACGGTAAAGTCACAAATGAAGTTATATATCTTCGTGCTGATGAGGAAGAGGGTAAGTACCTTGCGCCGGCTGATACAAGTGCGTGTTTTGAAAAAAATGCTTTAAATACTGAAGTCCTTGCGCGCTTTAGTGGAGATTTCAAACTGGTAAATGTAAAGGATGTTGATTACTTGGATGTATCTCCGAAGCAATTGGTAGGTGTATCTACAAGCCTGATTCCGTTTCTTGAGCATAGCGATGCGAATAGAGCATTAATGGGTTCAAACATGCAAAGACAAGCTGTGCCGCTTTTACGAACGGAACCACCCCTTATTGCTACGGGTATGGAAAAGGTTGTTGCGCAGAATTCCAGTATGGTTGTTCGTGCGGAAAATGCTGGCACGATTACTAAAGTAGAGGGCGTAAGGATAGTTATTAACGATAGTGATATATATGATTTAAGAAAATATGTCGGTTTGAACGAGGGAACGTGTTTAAACCAGAAACCTATAGTAGTTGAGGGGCAGAAGGTAAAAAAGAATGAAATTATTGCAGACGGAGCAGCTACTTGCAATGGTGAATTAAGCTTGGGCAAGAATGTGTTGATTGCCTTTATGACATGGGATGGCTACAATTTTGAAGATGCTATGGTGATTAGTGAAAGCTTGCTTAAGAACGATAGTTATACATCGATTCATAGAGATGAGTTTGAAGTTGAGATCAGGGAGACAACACTTGGAAGAGAAGAATTTACCAGGGACATACCGAATGTGTCTGAAAAGGCTCTCAGTAATTTAGACGAAAATGGTATAATTCGCATTGGAACATATGTTAAACAGGGAGATATCCTTGTGGGAAAAATTGCACCAAAGAGCAGAAGTGAGCTATCTCCTGAAGAGAAGCTACTGTATGCGATTTTTGGTAGAGCGGGAGAGGACGTTAAGAATGTTTCTTTGGAAGTGCCATCCGGAGTTGAAGGCATTGTAATAAATACACAACTTTTTTCACGAAGAGCTAATCTTTCGGATGAAAAAAAGAAGCAAATTGCAAATGAAGAAAAAAATGAGCAAGAAAAATTTGATGAAGCTTTATCAAAAGAGTTTATCAAGATGATCAAAGAGTTGGAACAAGTCTTTGGGGGTCCTCTTGTAAATTTGGAGACTGGCAGTCCGCTGAAGGTGTCAAATGCAACTGATGTTGCATTTGTTCTGGAATTGCAGAAGCAATTTGATATTAAAGCATTTGATTCAGGTGGTAATAAAAAGAAAAGTGGCAGAGCTTTAAGTATTTGCGATGAATATAATGGAAAAATTAAATCTTTGCAGGAAGAAATAAAATCAAAAATCAGTCAATTAAAAAGAGGTGATGAATTACCAAGTGGTGTGTTAGAAGTGGCTAAGATTTCCATTGCAACGAAAAGGAGGCTGTCTGTTGGAGATAAAATGGCAGGAAGGCATGGTAACAAAGGGGTTATTGCTAAAATACTTCCTGTGGAAGATATGCCGTGTTTAGAAGATGGAACACCAGTTGAAATGATCTTGAATCCCTTGGGTGTACCTTCTAGGATGAATGTTGGGCAAATACTGGAGATACATTTGGGATGGGCGGCAAAGACATTAAATTTTCAGGCAGTTACACCTATTTTTGATGGAGCTAAAGAATCTGAAGTATTAGATACATTGAAGGAGGCCGGGCTTCCAGAGGACGGTAAGACTACTTTGTATAATGGGCGTACAGGAGAGCCATTTGATCAAAAGGTGGCCGTAGGCTATATGTACATGTTGAAGCTGCATCACTTGGTTGATGAGAAGGTGCATGCCAGGGCTACGGGGCCGTATTCATTAATAACGCAACAACCTCTTGGTGGAAAAGCAAGATTTGGTGGGCAAAGATTTGGAGAAATGGAAGTATGGGCATTAGAAGCTTATGGGGCTGCTTACAATTTGCAGGAACTTCTAACAGTAAAAAGTGACGATGTAGAGGGGCGTACAAGAATTTACGAGTCTATGGTTAAGGGTAAAAACACGCTGGAAGCGGGAACTCCCGCATCGTTCGAGGTGCTTGCAAAGGAGGTTGAGGGGCTTGGGCTTTCCTTGACACTGGAGAAAGAAGAAGTTTTATAAGTGCATTTGGTTGGTGTAGGATTTGCATTATAGTGAGAGTTTGAAGTATTTATTTCGTCTCACTTTACTGATAAAAGGATAAGGCAATGACAGTCGGTACATACGAAAAAATAAACGAATATAGTTCGGTAAGGATCTCTTTGGCGTCAACAGCGGATATGAAGGGTAAATCATATGGTGAGGTCAAAAAGCCAGAAACAATAAATTACCGTACATATCGTGCAGAGAAGGACGGATTGTTTTGTGAAAGGATTTTCGGTCCAGAGCGTAATTGGGAGTGTTTTTGCGGGAAATATAAAGGAATAAAACATAAAGGTATTGTCTGTGATAGGTGTGGCGTTAAGGTAACTCATTCGCGTGTAAGAAGGAAAAGAATGGGACATATTGGATTGGCGGCTCCGGTAGTGCATATATGGTTTTTTAAGGCAATGCCCTCGAGAATTGGAACGTTGCTAGGCATGAAAACAAATGTATTGGAAAGAATAATTTATTTCCAGGGTTATGTTGTTATCGATCCGGGAGCTACGCCACTTAAAGAGTACCAATTGTTGTCGGTAGATGAGTTTGCAGAGGCACAGGAAACATATGGAGATGGTGCTTTTAGTGCGGATATGGGTGCTGAGGCAATTCGAACAATACTAAGGAATCTAGACTTAGAGAAAACGTCAACGGATCTCAGGTTAGCGCTCAAAGAAACAAAATCGAAACAGAGAACAAAAGATATAATAAAGCGACTTGCAATTGTTGAAGCTTTTAAAGATTCAGGAAACGAACCGGAGTGGATGGTTATGGATGCTGTGCCTGTAATACCTCCGGATTTGAGGCCTTTGGTATTGTTGGAAAGCGGAGACTTTGCCAGTTCAGATCTTAACGATCTTTACAGGCGTATAATTAACCGAAACAACCGACTGAAAAAACTTATAGATCTTAATGCGCCAGAGGTAATAATCCGCAATGAGAAAAGAATGTTGCAGCAGGCAGTGGATGCTCTATTTGATAATGGGAGGGGAAAACGTCCTATTTTAGGGAGCAATAGTCGTCCTTTAAAGTCTCTGACTGATATGATTAAGGGTAAACAGGGGCGGTTTAGGGAGAATTTGCTTGGTAAAAGAGTAGATTATTCGGCACGTTCCGTAATTGTTGTAGGTCCTGAACAGAAGCTAAGTCAATGTGGTATTCCAAAAAAGATTGCCTTGGAACTGTTTCAGCCATTTATAATTAGGCGTTTAAGAGAAATCGGATTGGCAGATACAATAAAAAGTGCTAAAAAAATGTTAGTAAGGCAAGATGAGGAAGTTTGGGATATTCTTGATGATGTAGTAAGAAGGCATCTGGTTTTACTTAATAGGGCTCCTACTCTACATCGGATGGGAATTCAGGCGTTTGAGCCGATTCTTGTTGAAGGGAATGCAATCAAGCTTCATCCTTTAGTATGTCGCGGTTTCAATGCTGATTTTGATGGGGACCAAATGGCGGTGCATTTGCCTCTTTCTGTTGAGGCACAAATTGAAGCAAGAACACTGATGTTGTCGACTAACAATATTTTTTCTCCTGCATCAGGAGAGCCTGTGATTACTCCTTCGCAAGATATTGTTTTGGGTATATATTATCTGACCACTATGGTGGATGGGAAAGAAAGCAAAGAAAAAATAAAAAGCTTCTGTGATTATGATGAAGTATTAATGGCTTATGCGTTAAATAAAGTTAAGGTTCATACTCAAATTAAACTCAGGTTAGACTCTGGCAAAGTTGTCAGAAATGATGCTGGAGAACAGGTAGGGGAGGGGCTATGTGCAACTACTGTAGGTCGCGTTGTCTTTAATGAAACCCTGCCTCCTGAAATGCCATTTTATAACTATCCTCTCGACCATCAGGCAATAAAAGGTGTTATTCAGGATTGCTATAAAATACTCGGAAAAGAAGCTACTATTGATTTATTAGACAAAGTGAAGGAGATCGGCTTTAAAGAGTGTACGAAGGCAGGTCTCTCTCTTTCAATAATGGATTTAAAAATGCCTAAGAAAAAGGCACAGATATTGGAGAAGACCCAGAAAGAGGTAGAAAAAACACAGAAATTATACCATAGGGGCATAATTACAGAGGGTGAAAGATATAATCAAGTAATTGATACGTGGACATATGCCGGGGAAATGGTAGCAGAAGAGATGCTTGATGAGCTTAAGAATGATATAAGAGATGGGAAGCCATATGTTAATCCGGTATACTTAATGTCTGCATCGGGTGCCGGAGGTAGCACGCAACAGTTAAGACAGCTTGCGGGAATGAGAGGTTTAATGGCTCAATAATGGATTTAAGGATGCCTAAGAAAAAGGCACAGATATTGGAGAAGACCCAGAA
>PVMS01107488.1_pt1 | contig 10248 bp, 9 predicted proteins | sample 1853461 | NCBI WGS metagenome assembly PVMS01 (sample SAMN08582032, study PRJNA380276) | Marine sediment metagenome, whole genome shotgun sequencing project. | isolation source: ocean sediment barecode stripped | collected 2017
CATATGCAGTTCATAAATTCACTGGAGAGCTCTATTGCCGTCTTTATCATGATTTACATGGGATTGAGACGGTTTGTCTCCGCTATTTCAATGTGTTTGGGCCAAAACAGGATCCATCGTCACCATATTCCGGTGTGATATCAATTTTTATGACAAAGGCGGTTTCAGAAGAAGCCCCGGTGATTTATGGGGATGGAAATCAGTACAGAGATTTTGTTTTTGTCAAAGATGTGGTCAATGCAAATCTTCTTGCCGCAAACTCGGAAGAAATAAAAAAAAAAACATTCAATGTTGGAACCGGAAATTTTATTCGAATCCACCAGCTTTGGAAGCTGATCTGTCAGATGAGTGGGGTGGATGTTGAACCAGAGCACAGGCCTGGGCGGCCCGGTGATATTCATGAATCGGTAGCAAGCATCGAACTGGCAAGATCCGTACTTGGGTTTAAACACGCCTATTCACTTGAGAAGGGCCTTGAAATCACCCTAAAATGGTATAGCGGATCGTGTGCGGAGAATCATATATGAAGAATGAATTTACGAGGGTTCTTGTAACAGGTGCTGCCGGGTTTATCGGCTTTCACCTTTCAAAACGCCTGTTAGAGGATGGATGCCGTGTAATCGGAATAGATAACCTGAGCCCTTACTACGATGTCACCCTCAAAGAGGCCCGGCTGGCAAGACTGACGTCCTTTCCAACTTTCTCATTTCATCAAGTAGACCTTTCGGAAAGGGAAAAGATAAAAAAAATATTTTCTAGCATTCAGTTTGACACCGTGGTCCATCTTGCCGCTCAAGCCGGCGTCCGGTACTCCCTGGAGAACCCCGAGGCATATGTCAATTCAAACCTCGTCGGGTTTATTCATATTCTTGAAGGTTGCAGGCACCATGGAGTGAAACATCTGGTTTTTGCGTCTTCCAGTTCTGTTTATGGCGCAAACACACTGATGCCTTTTTCAGTTCACCACAATATCGACCACCCGGTATCCCTTTATGCTGCAACAAAAAAGGCCAATGAGCTTATGGCGCATAGCTATAGCCATCTCTTTGAGCTTCCTTGTACCGGGTTGAGGTTTTTTACGGTGTACGGACCCTGGGGGCGTCCTGATATGGCTCTTTTTCTTTTTACAAAGGCGATATCTGAGGGAAACCCGATCAAGGTTTTCAACCACGGCGAGATGCTACGGGATTTTACCTATATTGATGATATCGTCGAAGGGGTGGTCCGGGTTATGGGGAGATTACCCGAACCCGATCCAACTTGGGCAGGCGACCGACCGGATCCCGGGACCTCGTACGCCCCTTATAAGATCTATAATATTGGGAACAATAATCCCGTAAAACTCCTTGATTTCATACACATAATTGAAAAGAGTCTGGGTAAATCGGCGGAAAAAGAATTTGTTGATCTTCAGCCGGGTGATGTTCCGAAAACCTATGCAAACATTGATGATCTGATAAAGGATGTTGGGTTCAGACCCCGGACACCGATTGAGGTCGGGATCAAACGTTTTATCTCATGGTATGAGGGGTATTACCATGACCGCAAGGCAGAGGTATCCTGAAACAGAGGGTTTTCAAATCGATACCCGGATCATCGGTTTAAAGACCAAACCCAACACCAGGGTTAAAATGAAATACAATATGACCGGATCGGTATGCCAAGCCAAAAAAGGATAACTAGCACGTTCATATGAAACGGTGATCGATTTAAACTGAGAGGTTTTTGAAATAAAGTCCTCCCCGTTGTTTATAAGCAGGCCACTCAAATCCCATTTCCTCTTTTCCAAAGAAAACCGCTGTTTTTTCACCTTAGTGATTATTTTTTTCTTAACCGTTTCGGCTGTCCCATCGATTGATATCTGAAAAAATTGTTGCCCTGTTTGAGAAGGGATGACTTTTGCCCGCCAGATGATACTTGCCTCGGACACCATCCGAAGCGGTGGTGTTTCAATCACTATCCCCACAGAGGTATCCCACTGAATTTTTTCAAGGTTTTTCCCAATATCTGTCGTCGTGGTCTCGTCCAGTTTTGCCTCAATGATAAAATGATCATCTCCTTTGAGGGGCAGATAACCATATCGATTGTTTAACTGGATGGATACGACCATAACGGGCAGGAAGATCACAATGAGCGGAGTTAAAATATACCTGAAATATATCAGTTGATAACCGAATATGCTTAACACTATTTTTAGTGTCAGGATCGGCTGATCCTTATATAATCTAATGGAGAAGATATGGCCTAAAATTTTATTTTTATAAAACCGTATCATCTTCTGGTTTGATAATTTTTTAAATATAACTAAAAATAAGAGGGCACTTAAAGCGCTGATAACGATAAAATCAATGTACCATGGGCTTTTCAAAAGTGGTAACCAGATCAGATCGAAAAAACGATTCAAGGCAATAACCGTATTTTCCATATGTCAGCGCCTCTTGTTCAAGCGGTTGGCCGATTCGCAACACTTTCGGTTAAGATATGTATCCGAGTCCTTGCAGTCTCTTGACAACATCCTCATCATTATCCCAAGTATCAGGCGCTTCTACGATTTTTTCAAGAAGATGAGATACAAATTCCTCCACCGAAGCGTATCCGGCGTCTTGGGAGACCTGCTCCACTCTTTGATATAAATCCCTGTCTATCTTTATTTTTGCCATTTCACACCCTTAGCTGTTGCCTAAATTTGATATAGTGTTTTCCCCTCTATCTGATGATCGGGGGAAATGCCGAACTCTTTGAGAATGGTGGCCGTAATGTCGATTAAGCTGGGGTTTTGCCTGCTTACCCTTTTATTCGTGACCAAAAGTGCAGGAACCAGGTTTGGATCTATGCAGTGATCGCCGCTCCATTTGTCAAGATTATCGGTAATAGCTTCTTCGGAGAATCCGCCCAGAATACTTTTCCATGAAGTTCTGTAACCAACGTTCCACCCGACGATCAGATCAGGGGCATGGGGGTTCTGCTTTTGCTCCTTTTCAGATACGATCCACACGCCGGAGACTGCCCTTGTTCCGGTTTTGAAATCAACGAAGTTCAAAAGGTCGCGGCGAATATTCTCAAGCAGTTGCCGCCGCTGGCTAGTTTCTACCATGCCATACATTTCTCTTCCCTTTAAATTTAAATAGATTGAATTGATCCCCACGTTGTATGCACTTGTTTTGGCCCAGTCGACATTTTCAAAATATCCCTCGTTTTCAATATTTTTAGCATCGATCAAACCGAGATATTCGTTTTTAAACAACCAAGTATTCACATTTACCTGCCGGCGAAAGGGCGCAAAACCATGGTCGGACATTACCATTAAGGAAAAATTTGGATCGTTGATATCATGTTGTTCCAACACATCGCCCAGGATCTGATCCATGGCGATGTATAATTCCTTCAAGGTTCCCCCGTATTTTCGGTGTAATTCATCACTGTAAAGTGGATGGGCCGGATCGATAGACCGCCAGAACATGTGGGTATCCTGGTCGAGGCTTGAAAAATAGAAAAAGAGCATCCCGGTGTCCTCTTTGGCGAACCGTTTTAGTTCGTATGACAAAAGCTTCCGCCTTTCCTTTATGATCTGGTATCCCAGGTCCAAATATTCTTTATCAGAGAAAACGCCTTCTGAAAGTGCCTTTGTGTCTTCCGGAAAACCCTGTGTATAAAAATGACCGACATTTTTGACCAGCTCCTCGCCATAGTCTTGCGACGTCACCACAGGAAGTGCAGGGTTTGACGGGCTGATATTTATTGGTGACACATAAAGGGTGAAATCAGGGTGAACGCTTTTGACATAGAGTTTACAAATCCCTTCAACATCATAGAAAGGGTTGAGCATATCGAATGAGATTTGAATCCATCCGGTCCATTCTCCTTGTTGCAGCAAGAATTTTTGATTTTGGATCCGAATATACACCAGGGGATGCTGCCGATCTCGCCATATTTCTAGTGTTACACTTGTTTCGGGGCTGTTTCTTTTAAGCGTGTTGACCGGGCCCGGCAGGCGGGTTTTCAGCCGTTGCCCGTGAAATGAAACCGGGATCAATTTCCCGCCAGTCATGTTGCTTTTGAAAAGGTGCGGAGCGGTTGTAAACAGCGTGAAACTGCCGTATCCGCCCCGGAGATCGGGGGTCCCCATGCCCGAGACCATGTTTACGTTTTCACTTCGGCCGGGAAAGTTGGCCGGAATTTTAAAAATGGTCGTTGGAACATCCCGTTCTGCCAAATATTCCCAAAATGGCTTCCCCTTCCTGAGGTTCTCGATTTTGCCTTTGGAAAGCGGCAGTTTCCAGTTTCCGATGTCCAGTGTTTTATCAGGCGGTGTGACACGGGATGTGGAAAGATATGGAATCATGGTCAACGGATCACGATGGATAAAATCGTAGATACCGTGTGTTGATGGCGGTGAACCGGTTGTAAAATTCGACCACGCTACAGGGCTTTGGGGAGGTAGACTGGTAGCAACGGAACGGATACTCCCTCTTTGAGCGAGCCTGCTAAAATTTGGCAAGAGTCCCTGACGCATATATTGACTCGTCAGGTGGATATCCATCCCATCGATACCGAGAACCAGGACCTTTTTTTTACTTTTTGGTTTGGTGGTAAACCGGCATCCGATCGGAAGAAAGCTGTACCCCAAACCGAAGATAGCGGAAGCTTTTAAAAATTCCCTTCTCCTCATAGGTGTTCACCCTTATTCTGAAGTAACTTGAGAATCTTGCCATCATGGAATCCATACGGCCTTAATCCAAACAGATTTAAAAGGGTAGGGGCGATATCTTCAATGGCCGGGGTTTGATCATCAATTATTCGGTTTGAAAAAAAGACGCCGGGAACCAGGTCGGGATCAATACAGTGATCGCCACTCCAGCTTCTGGTATTGTCTTCCATTATTTCCCCAGTGATTTTACCAATGGCAGAGTCCCATGAAGTACGGAAGCCCTCCTCATAGCAAACTAGAAGATCAGGCGCTTCAGCTGTATAAGGACCCTTGAGGGCCTCTTGTGCCAGCAGGACTCGTCTGATGGGACGGGGTCTGCTTTTTTCAATCCATAAGCTTTCAAGTTTTTTTTTGATCTCGTTCTGCAGGGCAATCCTTTCTTTTTTTGGTTCCACCAGACCATGAATTTCCCGTCCTCGTACATTGAGAAAGATACCGGTCAGGCCATAAGCAAAAGCGCGGGTACGGGCCCAGTCGACACCGGCAAACCATTCGCCTCCCGGGTTAGCCGTATCCTTGAGAACCAGATATCCCTCCTTGAAGAGCCACGAGTTAAGGTTTACTCCCCATTTGAACGGTTTGAACCCATGGTCAGAGATAACCATTAAAAGATCTTCTTTGTTCATGATCTGCTGAATCTCTCCAATGAGCCCATCCATTTTTTGATAAAGTCGTTCGATGGCATGCTGATGGACCGTTGTATCCTTGTCAATATTCGAGGGGTGGTCAGGGGTTAGGTATCTAAAGAACATGTGTTGGATGCGGTCCGTGGTATCAAAAACAGAAACTACGAGACCGTCCTTTCGTTTTCGGAGTGTATCGAGCAGATGTTTCTTTCTTTCTTCATAGATATCATATGCCTGCTCTAAAAAAGCACCCTCATCAATCACCCGGGCATTGAGCGCCCAGGTATCTTCAGCAAGTCCGAGTGTGGCAAAGGGACCGAAGAGTTTGGACAGGATCATCGAATAATAAAATGGATGTGAAATGGGAAGTGCCGGTTTTTCGGGATCAATATTGATGGGGGTCATATAAATTTTGAGGTGGGGCACCATTTCTGTGACCAGAAACCTCACAACTCCATAAATCCGTTTCCGCAGACCGGCTTTGAACTCCAGCCTGATCCAGGGCGAATAGTCTCCCTCTTTCAGTTGCAACCGGGTACGCCCAATGGCAAGGCGGATGGTCTTGCTTGGTAAATCAACTTTTCCCTCAATCGGAATCCCCAGCGGCTCTCCTGAACCATTGTTTTTAAAGACAGGCCCGAGTATCCGGCTTTGAAATAGATCGTCTTGGATATGGAGCGACACGTGTGTACCGCTTGTTGGTGATTCACGATCGGCAGTAGGTTCAGTTGTAAAAAGGGTAAATGTCCCTTGAGTTCCAAGCAGATCAGGTGTGCACATGGCAGAAAGGCATGCACCGTTGAATTTTTCAGGGGGAAAGGTAATCGGCACGCGCAGAATCGATGAAAATATTCCATGTTCCCCTAGAATTTTCCAAAAAGAGCGGCTTTTTCGTAAAAATTCCACCTTTGCCTTTCTCAATGGGAACCTAAATGGCCCGACTTTGAGATGCCGTTTTGAATAGGAAATTTTGGCTGAAGAGAGAACAGGCATATAATTTTTTGGATCTCTAGTGTAAAAATCAAATATACGGTGTTTGCCGGGGTTCACACCGGTCGAAAAGGTTGCCCAGGCAACAGGTGAAATAGAAGGGACGGTTGTCCGGAGTGGTCTGAAACTCCCTTTCTGTTTAAGATCCATAAAGTTGGGCAGTTTATTTTCATCCATAAACCGCTGTACCAAACCAGGATCAAAACCATCAAGGCCGACCACAATCACCCTTTTAACCCTGCTTCTTTTTCTAATTTTTCGATACTTGAAATAGAGGATTCCGGCTCGCACCGGCCAGGTGATAATCGTCAGAAATGCGAGCAGGCAGGTGATCAAAATTACAAAAAAAGAAGAGATCAGGGCAAAACCTGCCCCTGGACCGATGTAGGCATTCGCAATGTCCTCCAAGCTTAAAAAGATCAAAACAGTGGCGGTTGTCATCCCAATCCATGATGAAAGGATTGAGTTTTTTGAATTGCGCATTGAATGTCCTATATGTCCCCGGTCTTTTGTCTGTATAGGGACGATTCCACAACCTTGACCGACTTATCAATATCCATCGGAAGGTTAAGAAAAAAAGCCACGTTTTTTGCGTTCTCCAGCGCGTTTTCAATAACCGAGTTGTAGTTGATATATATCACTTTAAAATTTCTTTGTTTCGCCAACCATGCCTCTATTTTCAAAAGGTGCGTATCAAGTTTTTTGGCCATCTCCTCATCGCTGACAACCGCATCATTTCGACCCTGTCTCCGGAGCATTGTATTCTGTGATGCAAGCATTTCATCCATTTTTCTTTTCATGAAAACGATTTTGTATTCTTTGCTATTTGGAAGGTAATACAAAAGAGCAGATACCATTTTAAAAACTTTGCCGTGACAGCCATCCAGCCAGGAAGAGTCTTCTTTTATTTTCTTCACTTTTTCAAACTCATAATACCCGTGCGGATTATCCTCGTCTGCCTGCCGAATGTGATCCGTTATCACCTGTATTCCACCCGCTTCTAACATTTGCATCATCATCGATGTCCCGCAACGCGGTAACCCTGAGACGATAAAAATCGGCGCAGCCTTTCTTTTTGTCATCAATATGTTCCGAAAAATAGATTTCATGTATCACTACGATCAGATCAAAATTTTTTATTGGTAATTTATGGTTTTCAGTTCTTCGGACTTGCCTGGGGTCGTGTTTAACGAGGGCGGAAAGTGTAATGCCATTTAAATAAAAAAAGAATCCTCCCGGGTTGATCGATAGCGGTATTTCAAGGTGGCTGGGTCTTGACTCCACTTTTAGGGGAGGGTTAATGAAAGGGATTTATAACGATCATCAGATCTGTATTTAATAAATACCCTACCAGAATGTGACATGCAATTAGTAAACTAAGCACCATGCGGGAAGAGCATTTATTCTTCCTCTTCCGGCGGGTGGCATTCAATACAACCGGTTGGGCCCGTCGGCGGTAATTTTTCTTTCAATACTTTAAATGACATTTCCAGCGCCAGGTTATCCCTCTTCAATTCAAGGTGGCATATGATACATTGTTTGTGATAAGCGCGCATGTAATACATGATCATCGGGGGCGGGTCAGCCTCGCCTTTTTTAGATTTTTTCGGTGCCTCTGTAAGTTCGTGACATTCGGATGCCATGCAAGCCTTAATTTGAGTATTGTACTCCCATGTGTGATGACATTCTGTGCACTTATAACCAAAGTGTAGGGAATGTGTGAGGAAAGATGGAGGTCTCTTAGGCGTTACCGATTCTGGTGGTTCAATTATAATTTTTCCTAAGGGAAGACTCATAGTGTCTTCTGGTTCTTCTCCGGAGACCATCGTTGGAGTTCCGAAAAAAACAGCCAGGATCAAACACAGCATTCCGATAATAATTTTAAACATCCTCTATTCCCCCTAACAAAAAATCTAAATATATTTTCAACTTTGTCGTTTAAAGATAGAAAATCCCCACATTTGCCCCGAAATGGGATGGAGATTCCTTTTACTTTGCCATTTCAACCCCGAAGTCTAACCGGTCATCTCAGGTTCAAAGAGGTACTTAATGATTTATAAATAAAAAAATTTCAACTAAAAAGTTAAATTTACAAAAAATAATCAAAAAAATTGATGAAGTTAGAAGTAAATTGCCTCATCATATACCCCTGCCGGTCCGATTAACATTAACACATAGGCCCTTTAACTTAAATAAAAGGAATAAAAAACTATTCCCTTTATTAAGGCAGAAACTCTTCGATTATTTTTCCTCTTTCAATAAATGACTCAATATTTCGACAGGTGTTTTCACAAACGGTCATCGCCGCCGCCACCTGTTCAACAACCGGATCCTCCTGCCCCAGGAGATGAATGGATTTTCTTAAAATCTTTTTTCCTTCTCTCAAGTGATGCAATAACTCACTGAAAATTATTTTCCGCTTCTCATGTTTTTCTTTCTCGCTGGAAATAAGAGGCATAAGCCTTTGGATGGAATATTCCACCAAAGCATCTCTCGGAGCATCAAAATCTTTTGAAATTTTATCAAGAAATAAGAGAGATCTCCGGCTAATAACATAGGTTTTTTGTATTCGATCTTTTGATTGCAATACTGAATGATTCATGAGCCTTGCAATCGAACTCAAAGACTTAATATCTTCGGCCAGGTGATCAAAGAGTGATTTTTGCTTAATCCCCAAATGGGTTGCCACGATGGTAATGGCGCTGATCGTTTTTGCTGAGAGTTTGAATGTGGCCCTAACCGATTGACGACCTCTCAGATCGGCCGAGGATGCCCCGGGTAAAGGAAAGCCCACAGCTGAACTCTCTTCTTCATATTTTTCCATAACTCCCTCCAAATCATCATTTTTCACTTTCACAACAACCGCCACCCCGATTGCAATGAACGGTTTGCGAGTCATTGCGATAAATAAGTCAAACAAGCCGCGCACATTTATTTCACGTTGATCCACCTTTGCCCTTTGCCGGATTCGACAGTTCGGAGGATCGGTGTGTTTATTAGGTTATGTCATATCTTTTATTCATTACTATATTATATTTCGTTTAATTAATAATGCAATATTTAAATTAATTATCATATTGACAAATAATAATTTATTCTTATTATTTTTGCAAGAGAAAAAATTGTTTTATTAACCTTTTTTTAAAAAAAATAACATAGGAGGCGTTATGATGGAACTTATAAAATGGACCCCACAGAGAGATTTGTTCAATTTTCACAATCGTTTTAGCCACATGTTTGATGACTTTTTTTGTCCGGCCACAGAAAATGGTGAAGAGTTGTCAATGGGGAATTGGAATCCGATTGTGGATATTTATGACAATGAGGACAACATTGCAATCAATGCCGAGCTTCCTGGTGTTGATAAAAAGGATATTCTGATCGATATAAAGGGGAAGGTTGTCACGTTGAAAGGTGAGCGCCTGTCTGAAAACGAAACAAAAGACGAGACCTATTATCGGCGGGAAAGGTCTTTCGGGAAGTTCGAGAGGGTCTTTGTTTTACCGGTTGAAGTCAATTCTGACAAAATCAAAGCTGATTTCAAAGACGGTGTTCTGAAAATCTTTATTCCAAAACCAGAGGAACAAAAAACAAAGAAAATCACGATCCATTAATCGATTTTATTTCAACTCTCATCTCCGATTCCGGGGTGGTTCTGATTGAACCACCCCATTAGGAGTCGATGGTCATATCCCCAGTCACAATTTTTTCAAAAACCAAACCTTTCTATCTTTTCATTAGACATTCAAAAAAAATTCATATACTTTTTAACAACCGGTTTTTTTCGAGTTAAATCTTATTTTCATTTACTCAAAGAGGTATGAAAACAGACCCGAATCTGCAGGGCTAACAGATAAAACGGATAAAATTGCTTTTATTTCGTTCACAATCAGTTAGGGTACGGCTCGGTAGGAGGCTAAAATG